>Ga0160419_100909_pt1 | contig 15122 bp, 18 predicted proteins | sample CelAP2metagpilot_2_FD_108196 | JGI IMG/M metagenome (GOLD analysis project Ga0160419, IMG submission 108196) | Phycosphere-associated microbial communities from Cellana algal ponds in Kailua-Kona, Hawaii, USA - Cellana AP2-4-25 metagenome pilot ... | reverse complement strand
TCTTTGGCAGCCACTTCCCCCGGCCGTCACTGGGCCGGGTGCAGGAGGACACCGGCAGCTTTATCGGAAAAGACCAAAAATAAAAAAAAAAAAGCCCCGCCAGTGGCGGGGCTAAGTTGAGTGTCTGCGCAGTATCCTTCGGGGTAAGAAGGGGCGCAAACACCGGCGGTGTAGGTATGTCTTGAAATCTAGTTGGCCATTTCCGATCGGATCTGCTGACGCAGCAGATCAATGGGCACGCGTTTGCCGTCCTTTTTGAAGCACCAATAGGTCCAGCCATTGCAACTTGGCGCTTTCTCACAAGCCGCACCGACCTGATGAATGGACCCCTTGGAGTCGGCACCAATCAATGAACCATCGGCGCGCACCTTGGCCTTGTGGCGTCCGTTGAGGGAATACAATTCCTCCCCCGGACGCAGCATGCCACGTTCGACCAACTGGCCGAAAGGCACGCGCGGTTCAGCGCGTTTGGACGTTGTCGTTTGCAGCGCTTCACGGTCAAACTTGCGCACTTTCGCGATGCGTTTCTCTGCAACTTCGCGATATGCCGCTTCCCGCTCGATCCCGATGAAATCACGGCCCAGCATCTTGGCCACCGCACCTGTGGTGCCAGTCCCAAAGAAAGGATCCAGCACCACGTCACCGGGGTTGGAGGACCCTACCAGCACGCGATGAAGCAGGCTTTGCGGTTTCTGCGTCGGATGCGCCTTGTCGCCTGCCGCGTCTTTCAGACGCTCATGCCCTGTGCACAGGGGCAGGACCCAGTCACTGCGCATCTGAATGCCCTCGTTCAGGGTCTTCAGCGCTTCGTAGTTGAAGGTGTATTTGCTGTTCTCGTCCTTACCGGCCCAGATCATCGTCTCATGGGCGTTGGTAAACCGCTTGCCGCGAAAGTTCGGCATCGGGTTCGACTTGCGCCAGACGACGTCGTTCAGGATCCAGAACCCGGCATCCTGCAACGCCGCACCAACGCGGAAGATGTTGTGATAGCTGCCAATCACCCAGATCGCGCCGTTGGGCTTCAGCAACCTGCGTGCCTCTTTCAGCCAGGCACGGGTGAAGTCGTCATAGGCCTTGAAGCTGGAAAACTGGTCCCACTCATCATCAACCGCATCCACCTTGGAGTTGTCAGGACGGTGAAGATCACCCCGCAGCTGCAAATTGTAAGGCGGATCAGCGAAAATCAGGTCAACACTTTCGCTCGGCAAAGACTGCATCGCCTCGATGCAATCGCCGTTCAGAATCGTGTTTAAGGGGAGTGCGGTTGCACCCATTGTTTTGGTCGTCATGTATCTGCCTCTGTCCCCGGTGCTTTGCGCACTCATTGGTTGAGAAACAGCATGTCGCCTTGCCGAATCGGGGTCAATTTCTTTTTTGAATCAGCCGTTTACGATTTTCTCTTGCTACAACATATTGTGGACGGGCTTGAACGAACGTCTATGGTGTGGGGTCACGCCCTGTTTTTGCAGCGCCTCTATGTGGCTTTTTGATCCATATCCCATGTTGGTCTCCCAGCCGTAACCGGGGTGCTGTTGCGCCAGGGACAACATGACACAATCTCGACAAACTTTTGCCATAATTGAAGCCGCCGCGATGGAGACAGAACGGCCATCGCCCTTGATCACCGTCTCTGCGGGCAGGGTCAGGTCGCGCGGCAGCATATTGCCATCCACGAGCACATAGTCTGCTGGTATCGCCAACCCGTCCAGCGCGCGCATCATCGCCAGATGACTGGCGCGCAGGATGTTCAGATCGTCGATCTCCTCAACGCTTGCATGCGCGATAGAGACTTCGGCCATTTCCATGATCTGATCATACAGAACCTCACGCCGCCGCTTCGTCAGCTTCTTGGAATCGTTCAGCCCCTCGGGAATATGCGCCGGGTCCAGCACGACGGCTGCCGCCGTGACCGGTCCCGCAAGCGGCCCCCGCCCCACTTCATCCACACCGGCAATCCGCAAAAACCCACGGCTGCGGGCCGCCCCTTCGAAACTGTCATCTGGTCCCATACCCTGTCTTCCCCCAACGACGCGCCAACCACAAGACAGCAAAAAGGGGAGGATGCCCGAACATCCTCCCCCAGTTCCCGGAGATCAGGGACATGGCCCCCGGGTCACGACCCGTTGTTATCCACGGGCCAGTCGGTAGCCGGCATCGCGCAGACAACGCGCCTCAAACCCGCGGCGTTTGCCGTCATAGGTGCGGAACGTGTAATGGCAGCGCTGCGGCAGGCTGTTCACATGGCGGTAGTGTTTGTTCAGGCAGCGCTGGCCGAACATGCGGTACGTGCCCTGCCGCGTATCGACGCTGCGGAAACACCGCTGCGGCAGCAGTTTGCGGTTCACTCTCTGAGGCAGGGGGCGCGGCTTGATCCGGTGCGGCTTGTACGCATGTTCCTTGTAAACCGGCGCGGGACGGTGCGCCTTGCGCTTCTTGTCCTTGTTTTTGTCATGGATGATCGCACCCACCACGGCCAGACCAAGAATGGCGGCAAGGGCGCGGGCGGTGTCGCGGTCATCGGCGTAGGCAGGTGCGCTGCCCAGCGCGGTCAGGGCAATGGCAGCAGCGGAAACGGTAGCGATGAACTTCCTGTACATGGGTTTTCCTTTCATGTGGGCAGCGCGGGGGTATTCCCACACCAGGGCCTTTGGCGGCTCTGACCCAACACTCGGCCCAACCGAGAAAGACAGGCAATAACACCCCCCTGTTATTGGATATCAGCCCGCCCAACCCCCTTGAGATATTGAATAACTGACCCAAAAAGCGCAGACAGGACGACATGAAACACAATGCCCTCTCTTTGCTGACCGCGCTCCTGCTGGCGGCCGCTGTGCCTGCCTCTGCGGCGGGGTGCTATGCGGATTACAAGGCCAAACAGGACAACCCCTTACGCCTGCACTACGGTGTCGCGGAAATTCGCGGGGCCTGTAATGCCGGTGCGGCGCGGTCCGAACTTGCCAGCCGTCTTTCCGCCCAAGGCTGGACCTTGCTGAATATCGTGTCCGTCTTCGGAGAAGAGGGACTTGCCCAAAGGAAGAACAGTGCCGGATCAAACTACCTCCGCTTCTGACATGCGCCGCTTTGGCGGGCGCTTTGTCGGGCTGGGCATCGCGGCCATCATTGTCCTGCTGCTGGTGGGTGCAGTGGTGCTCTTCTGGGCGCTGCCGGACGCCAATACCTTTGACGCGCAGGTCACCCGTATCTTTGTCGAAAACGACGACCTGACCAGTGGCGCGGAAATCAAGCTGCTGGAGATCCTCGCCCAGTCCGGGACGGCCTTTTCTGATACGCTGGCCAGCTACCGCGTGGTGATCATGGTGCTGTTGGTCTTTGCCACCGCCATGCTGATCGCCGCACTGGTGTTCCTGATCATGCTGATCAGCTTCAACCGCCGTATGGCCCAGATTGAGCGGACAGGCATTCAGGTCTCCTCCCTCCTGATCAGCCGGGAGGAAAACACCGTCTACCTCAACAACCTCGGCTTCAAACTGACCGATGCGGCGATGGAGACCATGTCCGTGCTGGCGGAGGCGCGAATGGATGACGACGTGCTGTCGGGCGCTGAGATCGAAGGGATGATCTCAGGCCGCAGTGCGTCGGATTGTGAGGAGGCCGCCGGGGCCACGCGGATCAAACGTCTGCGCGACACGCTGGGCAATCAGATCGTGTCGGAACTGCTTGTCAAGAACATCGCGCGGCGCGGCTATATGCTGTCCATCGACAAGGATGTGATCAAGGTGATCTGACCGCCCCCTCTGGTCATTGCCAGCGCACCGGGTCTAGGGTGCCGCAAAGATCAGCGGAGGAACCACCCATGCCCGTCCCCAAGAACCCCTTCAAAGCCGCCCTTGCCAAGGGTGAGACCGTCTTTGGCTGCTGGCTTGGCCTTGCCGATACGTTCTCGGCTGAATTGATGGGCACCGCCGGGTTCGACTGGATGGTGATCGATGGCGAGCACGGGCCCAATGACCTGCGGTCCATCATCGCCCAGCTTCAGGTGCTTGAGGCGAGCGACAGCCACCCCGTTGTCCGCCTGCCCATCGGCGAAACCTATATGGTCAAACAGGTGCTGGACGCAGGCGCGCAGACCGTATTGGTCCCCATGGTCGAAAGCGCGGAGCAGGCCCGCCAATTGGTGCGTGACGTGACCTACCCGCCCCATGGCGACCGGGGCGTGGGATATGCCCTGACCCGTGCCGCGCGTTTCTCGCAGACCAAGGACTACGGCAAGACGGCAGATGCAGAGATTTGCCTGCTGGTGCAGGTTGAGAACCGCGCCGGGATCGCGGCACTCGATGACATCCTTGGTGTTGAAGGCGTGCACGGCGTCTTTATCGGCCCTGCTGATCTGGCGGCTGATATGGGTCACATGGGTAACGCGCTGCATGAAGACGTGCAGGCGGTGATCATGGACGCGCTCAAACGCATCCGCGCGGCAGGCAAGGCCCCCGGCATCCTGTCCACACATGACCCGATGACCGAAGCGGCCATCGCGGCGGGCGCCCAGTTTGTCGCTGTGGGCGCGGATGTGCTGATCCTGTCGCATGGCGCGCAGGCGCTGGCTTCGAAATGGAAGTCCCACAGGGGATGAAAGCTGGCATTCTTCTGCTGGGGGCGGCCTATGTCCTCAGCCAGTTCTTCCGGGCTTTTCTCGCGGTTCTGACACCGATCCTCGGCGAAGATATCGGCGCATCCGCAGATGACCTCGCCCGCGCGTCAGGCCTGTGGTTTCTTGCCTTCGCCGCGATGCAGATCCCCGTTGGCTGGGCTTTGGACACGCTTGGCCCCCGGCGCACGGCGGGGTGGATCCTGCTCGGCGGTGGTGGCGGCGGGGCGGCGATCTTTGCCCTTGCCACGGCTCCCTGGCACATTGACGTGGCCATGACCCTGATCGGCGTCGGGTGCTCCCCGGTGCTGATGGCCTCTTTCTACATCTTCGGACGGGAATACCCGCCTGCCCGCTTCGCCGTTCTGGCAAGCCTCATGCTCGCCATCGGCAGTTCCGGCAATCTGGTCGCGGCCTACCCGATGGCACTGGCCGCAGAACTTATCGGCTGGCGCGCCTCCCTTTGGGCACTGGCGAGCCTCAGCACGCTGGTCGCCCTGGGCATCTTCGCCTTTGTACGCGATCCCGCCCCGGTGGAAGGAGAGGAAAGCGGCTCCCTCCTCGCGCTCTTCCGGGTGCGGGCGCTTTGGCTCATATATCCGCTGATAGGTGTCAGCTATGCCATCTCCATCGCGGTGCGGGGCCTGTGGATCGGGCCGTATCTGTCAGACACCTTCGATGCCACCGTCAGCCAGATCGGGACCGCCAGTCTGGTGATGGGCATTGGCATGGTGGTCGGCGCCCTCGCTTATGCACAGGCGGACCGAATGCTCCCCTCCCGCAAGTGGATGATCGTGGGCGGCAGCGTCTTGATTCTCATCTTCGGCGGGGTGCTGATCACCGCACCAACCAGTTCGCTCCTGCTCTCTGCCACCATGATGGCCGCAACCGGGTTCTTCGGCGCGAACTATGCCGTGCTGATGGCGCACGGGCGCAGCTTTCTGCCCCCTGCGTTGATCGGACGCGGTGTGACGATGCTGAACCTCTTTTCCATCGGCGGTGTCGGTGTCTTGCAGGTGCTGTCGGGCCGCGTGTACCGCGCAGCACTCGCAAATGGTGCGGCCCCGACAGAAGCCTATGTCGCCGTCTTCACCCTGTTCGTCGCCAGCCTTGCACTGGGACTGGCGTTCTACCTCTTCAGCCGCGACAGTCCGGCGGACTGATCGGGGGCGATCCCCCTTTCCCTCAGGGCCTGCACGCGCTAAAGGGCGCGCACCTTAGCATATTGGAGAAATCAAATGGGGTATCGCGTCGCCGTCGTAGGCGCCACTGGCAATGTGGGCCGCGAAATGCTGAACATCCTGGCCGAGCGCCAGTTTCCTGCGGATGAAGTGGTGGCCCTGGCCAGCCGCCGTTCCCAGGGCACGGAAGTCAGCTTTGGGGACAAGACGCTGAAATGCAAAGACCTCGACACGTTTGATTTCACCGGCTGGGACATGGCGCTTTTCGCCGTCGGGTCCGAAGCCACGAAGAAATACGCGCCGGGGGCCGCAAAGGCGGGCTGCGTGGTGATCGATAACTCATCGCTCTACCGCTATGAACCCGACATCCCGCTGATCGTGCCAGAAGTGAACCCGCAGGCGATCCATGGCTATGCCAAGCGCAACATCATCGCCAACCCGAATTGTTCGACCGCGCAGATGGTTGTGGCGCTGAAACCCCTGCACGACCGCGCGACGATCAAACGCGTTGTGGTCAGCACCTATCAATCCGTGTCGGGTGCAGGCAAGGAAGGTGCGGATGAGCTGTGGGATCAGACCAAATCGATCTACAACCCCACCGACGACAAGCCGCCCAAGAAGTTCACCAAGCAGATCGCCTTCAACGTGATCCCGCACATCGACGTCTTCATGGAAGACGGCTCGACCAAGGAAGAGTGGAAGATGGTGGCGGAGACCAAGAAGATCGTTGATCCAAAGATCAAGGTCACCGCCACCTGTGTGCGCGTACCTGTCTTCGTCGGCCATTCCGAAGCCGTGAACATCGAGTTCGAAGATCATCTGGACGAAGCCGAAGCCCGCGACATCCTGCGTGAGGCCCCCGGCGTCATGGTGATCGACAAGCGCGAAGACGGCGGCTACGTCACGCCGGTCGAATGTGTGGGCGACTTTGCCACCTTCATCAGCCGCATCCGTCAGGACAGCACGATTGATAACGGCCTGAACCTGTGGTGCGTGTCGGACAACCTGCGCAAGGGTGCTGCGTTGAACGCCGTGCAGATTGCGGAACTGCTGGGCCGTGAGGTTCTCAAGAAGGGCTGAGCAACCCTTTTCAGTTAAGTCATCAAAGGGAGCCGCCGGGCTCCCTTTTTTCATCCCTCATCGTCAATCACGTTGATCTCGTCCTCCAACAGATCTCCTTGCCTGCGCCCCGCCAGTCAGTCCTGACCATGCGGATGCCCCGGCATCGGCGCGTCGAATTTCTTCACCAGCGCGCGATAGCGGTACCCGACTGTCGCGGTGTTGCACACAAAGGCGCCACCAATCGTATAGATCGCCAGCCCGCTGCCATGAGGACGAAACACATACCCCCGGCGCTGCATCCGCGCAGTCAGCACATCCCAGTCTTCCGCCAGTTTGAAGACAGGCTCCAACGCCCGTTGCAGACGGCCCTTTTCGGTTGAGGTGAGCGATTTTGTCTCAGGGGGAGACTCCACAAACGCCTCTCCCAAGGTGCCGTGGGGGTGGCCGGGCATGGCTGCCGCAAATCGGCGCACCAACGTGCGGTAGGCAAATCCCAATTCGGAGCCTTTGCACACCCGTGTCCCGCAGGACGTTTTGTGCAGCGCGATGCCACCGCCAGCGGGGCGCAGTTCATACCCATGTCGGCGCAGGCGCAGCGCCAGATCATCCCACCCCTCCGCCTCTGCCATATCTCGGGCGAGGAGCGCTTGAAGGGCGGCGACGAGCCTCTCATCCGCCCGGTTGGCCGTCTTCGGATTAAGGCGGCGGTCGACCTCTTTCGCCAGAAGCACCCGCACCAGATGTCCGACTGTCACATCCTGCGCGGACGCCACACGCCCTGCATTGCTCAACAGTTCGGGAGAGATTTTCAGTGTTACCGTCTCAAGTGTCATGCCCTGACACTGCAAGAGAATCGGTTAACCGAAGCTTAAAAACGCTCCGCCCGCAGGACTTCGCAATCCACCACCGACACCACGCCGATGTGCCGCTCAACCACTTCAAACGCAGCATCCAACAGCCCGTCCAGCCGATCCGGCCGGATCATGCAGACCACGCAGACCATCCCACTGGCGCGGCTGACCTGTCCTGACCGGCTCCACTGGCCAGACCGGCCCGATCCGCCGAACACGGGCAGGATCGTATACCCCGTCACGCCCGCCTTGGTCAGCGCATCTGTCAGCCGCGACTGCATGATCGCCTCAATCGTGATTTCCACCCGCTTGGCCTTGTGCGTCTGCATCGCGCTACCCTCCTGTCGCATAGCTGGCGACCGCCACATAAAGCGGTATCCCCAGCGTCAGATTAAACGGAAATGTCACCCCCAGCGACAGCGTCAGGTAAATCGACGGGTTCGCTTCCGGCAATGCCACCCGCATCGCGGCGGGCACCGCGATGTAGGACGCGGAGGCCGACAGCACCATCATCAACGCCACCCCGCCGGTGCTCAGCCCCAGCAAAAGCCCCGCGGCCAGCCCAAAGGCACTGCCGACAACCGGCATGATCACCCCAAACACCAGCGGACCGGGGCGCAACACCGCGCCCCCTTCCCGCAGCCCGCGCCCGGCGACCAGCCCCATGTCCAACAGAAACAGACACAAAACACCCTGAAACGGCGAGACGATGAAACTCTCGATCCGCGCCAGCCCATCTGCCCCTGTGATCCCGCCAATGACAAACGACCCCACCAGCAACACGATGGACCCGTTCAACATGATCTCCCGCATCAGCTCGGGATCCATCCGGCGGCCATCGCCCTGCCCGCGTGAAATCAACCACAGCGCGGACAGGATCGCCGGCGCCTCCATCGCCGCAGCAACGGCGACCATGTACCCTTCGGAGGCAATCCCGCTGCTTTCCAGCACAGACGTTGCCGCCACAAAGGTCACAATCGAAATGGAGCCATAGTGAGCCGCCACCGCAGCCGCATCCAGCCGGCTCAACCCCGTCATCCCCCGCAACAACGCAAAGGCAATCAGCGGCAACAGGAAAGACAGCACAATCCCCGCCAGCAGCGACAGGGCCAACCGCGCATCAATGCCGTGATCCGCAACACTGACCCCGCCTTTGAAACCAATGGCAAAGAGCAGATAAATCGACATCCCCTTGGCGACAGCTTCGGGAAAGCTCAGATCAGACCGCGCCAGTGCCGCCAGAACGCCCAGCGCAAAACACAGAATAATCGGTGACAACAGGTTGGTGGCCGCAAGCGATAGGATTTGATCCATGAAACTTTTCCTCGTCAGGCAAAGGCTCCATCGCCACTGACACCGGCGGCGTCAAGCCTCAGACGGGGACAAACTTCTCTTCGTTGGGCAGATATTGCTCCAACCCACCCTCGCCGATGTCGGTCCACAACCCATGCAGGCTCAGCGTCCCGGCCGTCAGCCCGTCTCTCACCCATGGAAAGGTCAGCAGGTTTTCCAGCGACACGACCACCGCCTGCCGCTCCAACTGGCGCAGCTGTTCGGTGCTGTCCTCAATCTCGGCAACCTTGTCGAACTTCGGGCGCAGGATATCCATCCAGCGGCCGACAAAGCTTTCGTTGGTTTCCAGCTCCGGCGCTTCGCCCTTGCACATGGCCGCACATCCTGCCACGCCGCCGCAGTTGGAATGGCCAAGCACGATCAGATGCGCAACCTTGAGCGCAGTCACCGCATATTCAATCGCCGCCGAGGTGCCGTGCTGCGATCCGTCAGGCTGATAGGGCGGCACCAGATTGGCGATATTGCGGTGGATGAACAACTCACCATTATCCGCACCCAGGATCGCGGTGACCTGCACGCGGCTGTCACAACATGAAATTACCATCGCGCGCGGGTGCTGGCCTTCGGCCGCCAGATGGCGATGCCAGGCGGCGTTGTCCGCATATCCGGTCGCTTTCCACCCGTGATAGCGCTGCACCAGATAAGGAGGAAGCGGTTTGATCCGTCTCATGGCGTCTGTCCCTTTGCGACTTTTCCTCGCGATACCCTAAAATTCTTGCCATTTCGAGCGAAAATACCGCCCCGCCTCAACCATTTGCACATCACACTGCCTCATATTTCATCTCAGCCGTGGGGGCTGTTACAGGGGTGAGACGGAATGCAGGTTTTGCAAATGAAACCGGTTGAGCAGGTTGTGCTCGATCAGGACCGGCTGAGCGCCCTCTATTCAGAGCTGGGTGCAGCGGGTGCAGAAGACGTGGTCTGCCGCGCCATGGAGGAACTTGCCCAGCGGCTGGCCCGGTGTGACACGCTCTATCATCAAAGCGACTGGAGCAGTCTGCGCAAGAACACCCGGTCGCTCATTGCGATTGCAGATCAGGTGGGGATGTTCACCCTGTCCAAGGTCGCGGCGGATGTCACCGCATGTATTGACCGCAACGACCATGTGGCGCTGGCTGCAACGCTCTCACGGCTGATCCGCACAGGCGAACGGTCGCTGACGGCGGTCTGGGACATGCACGATATCCCGATCTGACCGGGTGCAGGGTCCGTTTGCATTTGGGGTCCGCGTACTTGCAGGGCCAGCGCAATAGGCTAGGGTCAGCCGCATCACAACCATCACGGATGCCCGCCCATGACCCTCGCCTTTGCCCCTGCCACAGATATCGCGATACCGCTGCATGTGCTGGAGGAAACAGCGCTTGAAGGCTGGCTCGATGCACAAGACGACGCGACCCGCGCCTGGGTTGCAGCGCAGGGGTTCACCGGTGCAATCGGTCAGGCGCTCAGCCTGCCTGATGCGACAGGCACCCCGCACATGGCCCTCGCGGGCTACGGCACCCCGGCCGCCCGCCGCCGCACACGATTTGCGTTGGCAGCCGCTGCCGCGCGGTTGCCAAAAGGCACCTACACCATCGCGTCCGGCCTTGATGCAGAGACCCAGCAGATCGAAGCCCTCGGCTGGCTCCTCGCCGCCTACCGCTTTGACCGCTACAAGACCCAAACGCCGCTTGGGGCCAAATTGCAGGCCAATGACGCGCTCAACACCGACCGCATCCTTGCTTTGGCACATGGCGAAGCCCTCACCCGTACGCTGATCAACACTCCCGCCTCCGACATGGGCCCACCCGATCTGGAACAGGCCGCCCGCGACCTGGCAGAGATGCACAGCGCCCAGATCAGCGTGATTACAGGCGATGCCCTGCTGGAACAGAACTTTCCGCTGATCCACACGGTGGGCCGCGCGGCAGACCGTGCGCCGCGCCTGATCGACATGCGCTGGGGCGACAGCGGGCCGACCCTGACACTGGTGGGCAAAGGCGTGTGCTTTGACACCGGCGGGCTGAACCTCAAACCCGGGGCGTCCATGGGCTTGATGAAAAAGGACATGGGCGGCGCCGCAGCGGTGCTGGGCCTTGCCCATATGATCATGGCAACCCAGCGCAAACTGCAACTGCGCGTTCTGATCCCTGCGGTCGAAAACGCCGTCTCCGGCAACGCTTTCCGCCCCGGTGACATTCTGCCTTCCCGCAAGGGCCTGACGGTTGAGATCAACAACACCGACGCCGAAGGCCGTCTGGTGCTGGCCGACGCTTTGGCGCTTGCTGCCGAAGAAGAACCCGATCAGATCATCTCCATGGCCACCCTCACCGGTGCCGCCCGCGTCGCCGTCGGCCCAGACCTCGCGCCCTATTACACCGACGCTCCCGCCTTTGCCGCTGCCCTTGAAGCCGCCGCCACAGAAGAATCCGACCCCGTCTGGCGCCTGCCCTTCCATGACCCCTATGAGAGCATGATCGAACCCGGCATCGCAGATCTCGACAACGCACCCAAAGGCGGCTTCGCAGGCTCCATCACCGCCGCGCTCTTCCTGCGCAGGTTCGCAGGCGATGGCGCTTATGCGCACTTTGACATCTACGGCTGGCAACCCAGCGATGCCCCCGCCCGCGCCAAAGGCGGTGTGGGGCAAGGGACGCGGGCGCTTTATGGGGCGCTGGACCGCATTTTGAAGACATGAGCGATCCGCGCATTACACCTGATCCGGCGCTGATCCACCAAAGAATGCCAGCGATCATCAGCGCGGACAGCGCATCACTGTGCCGAACGCTGGATGGAGACCGGGATCGGGAGCTGCTTTTTGGTGATACAATCGTCTGTTTTTCCACAATGAAAGCGCCGGACAAATGGGATTGGGTATATGTGCAATCAGACAAAGATGGATACTGCGGCTATGTCGACATGCTATACATCGACACAGCCGACAAATCGTCACCTGTCTCCCTGCGGCAAACAGCAACCCATCATATTATTGCCCGCCAAACCCACTGCTACGACGAACCGGACTTCAAATCCGCAGACCTGGACCGCCGTAGCTTCGGCAGCAAGATCATCGTGCTGGATGAGACCGAGAAATTCGTCGAAACCCCCGAAGGCTATATCCCCAAACCTCACGTGGCACCCCTAACCGAACTCTTCTCCGACCCCGCCGACGTCGCCGCGATCCTCCTCGACACCCCCTACCTCTGGGGCGGCAACACCTGCTGGGGCATCGACTGCTCGGGCCTCATCCAGGCTGCCCTCCTCGCCTGTGGCATCCCCTGTCCCGGTGACAGCGACATGCAACACTCCCTTGGCAGCCCCGCAACCGGCGCCTACAAACGTAACGATCTGCTGTTCTGGAAAGGCCACGTCGCCCTCGTCACGGACACCAATACCCTGATCCACGCCAATGCCGCCACAATGTCCACCACCTATGAACCCATCGACACCGCCATCGCCCGCATCACAGCCCAGGGCGACGGCCCTGTCACAGCGCACCGCCGGTTGTAACGCACCGGCCTTCTGCACCAGGCGGGTCCCACGGTCTCGCCACATCCCGCCTCAAACAAGACAACACCACGCCCGCCCCTCTTTTTGGCTAAAAATATCCCTACGCAACGCACGCCACTCAAAGCAACGTCAGTTTGCTACTCCACCGACCGGATCAGCTTGCGCTCCAGCACCCGCAACACCGCCTTCAGATCATGCCCCCGGCGCAGCACCTGCCCATCGGTCCCCAGAACCGCGTACATCCCCTGCTTGTTGCGCAGCTTGGGCCGCTTCTCGATCCGGTACAGCGGCACCTCCGCCGTGCGCCGGAACACCGAAAACACCGCAACATCCTTGAGAAAGGACATCCCGTAGTCCCGCCATTCCCCCGCCGCGACCATCCGCCCGTAAAGCGACAGAATCAAGGACAGTTCAGTGCGGTGGAAGGCAACTTGTTCAGGCGGGCGCTCAAACGGGGTCACCTTGGGCGGCAAAGGGATGTTCATACTCTATCAGTTGCGCCATTCGGCCCCCAAATCAAGCCTCTCACAGGGGCAGGTCGCATCAAAACCGTTGAAAGCGTTACAATCTGGTGTAGTGTGCCCGAAATATGAAACATGAAGGCTCCCGATGACCCCACAGGATCGCGCCGAAAAATGCGCTGAATTGATGTTCGCCCAGGACAAGGCCAGCCCCGGTCTGGGCATGCGCATTGTGCAGGTTTCCCCCGGTTGTGCGGTGATGGAAATGCCCGTGCGCGCCGATATGCTGAACGGCCATGGCATCTGCCATGGCGGGTTCATCTTTTCGCTCGCTGACAGCGCATTTGCCTTTGCCTGCAACAGCTACAACCGGCTGACCGTTGCCCAGCAGAACCAGATTACCTACCTCACGCCGGGCAAGGCAGGCGAAACCCTGCGCGCCGATGCACGTGAAGTGTCCCGCACCGGGCGCTCAGGCGTGTACGACGTCACTGTCACCGGCGAAGACGGCCGCACCGTTGCCCTGTTCCGCGGCCTCTCCCGCACCGTCAAAGGCACCCATTTCGAAGAAGAAAGCACCGCACCATGAAAGACCTCACACCAGACCGCAGCACCCTCGACCCCATCGAAATCGCCAGCCGGGATGAGATCAGCGCGCTGCAAGTCGAACGGCTGAAGTGGTCCCTGCGCCATGCCTATGACAATGTGCCCTTCTACAAGCAAAGCTTCGACGCCGCCGGGGTGCACCCCGATGACCTGAAATCCCTCGAAGACCTCGCGAAGTTCCCCTTCACCGTCAAAACCGACCTGCGCGACAATTATCCCTTCAAGATGTTCGCCGTCCCGCGCACCAAACTGGCACGGCTGCATGCCTCCTCCGGCACCACAGGCGCACCCACGGTTGTGGGCTATACCCAGAATGATCTGGATGTCTGGGGCACGGTCGTTGCCCGTTCGCTGCGCGCTGCCGGGATGACACCGGGCGACATGTTGCACAATGCCTACGGCTATGGCCTGTTCACCGGTGGGCTGGGCATCCATCTGGGCGCGGATGCGCTGGGGTTGGTCACCTACCCTGTGTCCGGCGGCATGACCCCGCGACAGGTGCGCCTGATCAAGGATTTTGAACCCAAGGGGATCACGGTAACCCCCTCCTATTCCCTCTCGATCCTGGATGAATTCGCCGCGCAGGGCCTGGACCCGCGCGATACCTCACTTGAAGTCGGCATTTTCGGCGCAGAACCCTGGACCAACGCCATGCGGCAGGAAATCGAACAGGCTTTCGACATGCACGCCGTCGACATCTACGGCCTGAGCGAGGTGATGGGCCCCGGCGTTTCCATGGAATGTGTGGAAACAAAAGACGGGCTGCACATCTGGGAGGACCATTTCTACCCTGAGATCATCAACCCCGAAACCGGCCAACCCGTGGCCGAAGGCGAACAGGGGGAGCTGGTCTTTACCTCTCTCAGCAAGGAAGCCTTCCCGATCATCCGCTACCGCACCCGCGATCTGACCCGCCTCTTGCCGGGGACCGCGCGCAGCATGCGCCGGATGGAGAAAGTCACAGGCCGCAGCGATGACATGATCATCCTGCGCGGCGTCAACGTCTTCCCCACGCAGATCGAGGAAGCACTGATGGAAACACCCGGCCTTGCGCCGCACTTCCAGATTGAACTGAGCCGCCCGGAGCGGATGGACGTCATGCGCGTGATATGTGAATGCGCCGATGCCAGCATGAGTGCCGACGACCGGAACACCGCGGCACGCGCCTTGTCCGGAAAAATCAAACAAACCGTGGGCGTCAGTGCAAAGGTGGACGTCACGGACGTGGGAGGCGTCGCGCGTTCGGAAGGCAAAGCGGTGCGGATCATCGACAATCGCCCCAAGAGCTGAAAGGTGCGACCTGCCGCAGCAGGATCAGCGGCACAAGGTTTCTGGCCTAGTCACCCGGAACTGAATTTGCGATCATTGATTTGAGGCAAATCAGGGGGCGGCATGCGTGGACGGGCATCGGTAGCGATTGAACTCAGCGATGAGGAGCGGAGTTTTCTGGAAGCGCAGTTACGCAAGCACAAGGCGGAACGGTCGCTTTCTGACAGGTGTCGGATCGTGCTGA
>Ga0160419_100908_pt1 | contig 15136 bp, 14 predicted proteins | sample CelAP2metagpilot_2_FD_108196 | JGI IMG/M metagenome (GOLD analysis project Ga0160419, IMG submission 108196) | Phycosphere-associated microbial communities from Cellana algal ponds in Kailua-Kona, Hawaii, USA - Cellana AP2-4-25 metagenome pilot ... | reverse complement strand
TTCACCGTTGACCAATTTCAGCAGCCGCACTTCGCTTTCGCCAACAAAGATCTCATCCATCTCGTTGATGTAAGGTAGCTGATTGCCCGCCGTATCGACCATGAAATAGTAGGGGTTCGCAACAAACTGGCGTCCCTCGGTGGTCTCGCCAATCACGATGTGGCTTTCAAGGGTGGGTGCCGCATCAAGAGGCAGATTGGCGACCTTGTCGGGATGCGCCAACATCGGTGTCGGTGTGTCCATCCAGTCGGAACTGCCGTAATAGGCCTTGATCGCGTCATAGCCATTCTCAAAGCCAAACGATTGGGCAAACGTGTCGGCATCCGGGTTGATGTCCGGATGGAATTGCCCAAGGAAATGCTTGGGCTGGAAGCCCTGTCCGTAGTGGTTTGCAAAATGTGCCAGGAAGCCCAGTTTTGGCGAAGGCATATTGAAGCGCACCGTCAGCGGATCAAGAACATCAACCGTCATCTGCTCGCCACCCGCCAGCAGCCACGCTTTCGGGACTTCGATCACGTTGGTGTCCATGTTCAGGTTTTCGTACCAGAACTTGACATCTTCGGCGGTGAAGGGCTGGCCGTCGGACCATTTGTGACCCTCCCGAAGCACGAATGTCAGCTGTGTGTAGTCGTCATTCCACGCCCAGCTTTTTGCGACATGCGGCACGATCGTCGTCAGATCGTCGGAAAAGCGCACAAGGTTGACGTGGCGCACCGACATGAAGTCGGACGTGCCTGCTTCGGTTGCGTTGGACAGCGCATTGAACGTGCCGCCATAGCTGCCGATCATATCATAAGGGGCGACGACCAGTGGTTCGGATGGCAGACGCATCGCCAAGGCAGGCATCTCGGGGTTGCCGCGGATACGCGCGTTCATCGCGGCGATGTCGGGGTTTTCAGACATCTCCATCGTACAATCAGCAAGGCCTTGGAATTCCGTCAGTTCGTATTGCTGCGGGAATGCCCCCGCGGCGATGCCCATGGGGTCCGAAACGGTCACAGCCGGACAGGCGGCCATCCCGGCCCCTGCGAAGGCAGAAAGCGCCGCGCTTGATAACAGGATCTTCTTCATTGGTGTCTCCTTGTTGGTTGTTCGGTGCGTATCCAAGAGGGGACCGCGCAGGCGTTTTGCCCATTCTTCAATTCTGGTTCAGGCCGGATATCGCCGCGACAGCGGGCGGACGTACGCCTGATGTTACAGGTCCGATGTGCCAAATTATTGGTGTGGGGAGCGAGCAGCAGACTTCCTTTGTGGCCATGTGCAGACCTCGGCTCACGTCCGAGCCGAGGGTCCGCGTATGCTGAATGCTGGAACAGCACAGGCGATAACATTGGCTTTGAAACTTCCCACGAGATAGCCGAATTAAGAAATATTACTTACAAAGAGTCAACAAATTACATTTTTCTTGCATATGCCGCGAAAGGGGTCTCCTTTGAACCCGGCCATCCGCTTTTTTGCATATGCCGTCTGAAAGGCAGGTTCGTTGACCTACGATTTTCTGATCATTGGAGGCGGGATCGCAGGTGCATCAGCAGCGTATATGCTTGCTCACCACGGCTCCGTGCTGCTGCTGGAGAAGGAAGACACCCCGGGATACCATGCAACGGGACGGTCGGCGGCACTCTTTACCCGAAACTACGGCAACCCCGTTGTGCGGCAGGTGAACGCTGCAAGCGCGGCATTTTTCCATACCCCGCCTGACGGGTTCTGCGAAACACCTCTTTTGACGCCGCGCGGCTGTCTGACGGTGGGGCAGGGGGACGACACAGGCGAACTTGATGCCCTGCTGGCCCTCTCGAAACCCGGAGAGGAAGTCACCAGGCTGGATGTCGACGAAGCCTGCGCCATGGTCCCTTTCTTGCGACCCGACCGGGTGCAACAGGCAGTGTTCGAAGCCAATGTCGCGGATATCGACGTGGCGACCTTGCATTCATCTTACCTCAAGGGCGCAAAGGCGCGCGGCGCCCTGATCGAGACAAAAGAGGCTGTAACGGCAATGACACGGGCAGACGGGATCTGGAACGTTCAGACCGCCCGGGACAGTTATTCAACCGGCATCGTGATCAATGCTGCCGGTGCCTGGGCGGATCAGGTCGGGGCAATGGCCAGTGCACGGTCGATCGGGCTTGTGCCAAAGCGGCGCACAGCGATTATCATCAAGCCTCCGGCCGGCATCACCAGCGCCACACTACCAGCGGTGGATTTTGTGGGATCAGATGCCTACCTGAAGCCAGAAGGAGGCATGCTGATGGCCTCCCCCGGAGATGCCACCCCGGCGGAGCCGCACGACGCATGGCCTGACGATATGGAAATCGCCGAGCTTGCCGATTGGATCGAGCGCGAGACGACAATCAAAATCACCAAGATCGAACACAGCTGGGCCGGATTGCGCAGCTTTGTGGAGGATGAGGCGCCCGTCGTCGGATATGACACCGAGGTCCCAGATTTCTTCTGGCTGGCTGGGCAAGGCGGATTCGGGATCATGATGGCACCCGCTCTGGCCAACCTGACCACCGAGATGATCAGCACGGGACATCCCGGCACGCAATCGGAGGATTTTGCACATGCCTTGTCACCGGCCAGGCTTTTGTGAAAATTGCGCCAATTGTATGAGCCAGGAAGGGAGGGGGTCATGACAAAAACTCTGCGTGAACGTCTGAGCGATGCGGTCTTGTCCACATCCAAGGCAGATCGGGCCCTTGCCACCTATATGCTGGCGGAATTCGGGACGCTGCCCTTTGAGACAGCCGCCAGCCTCGCGGCCAAGGTTGAGGTCAGCGAACCGACGGTCGGACGTTTCTGCCGCGCGATTGGCTATGATGGGTTCAAGGATCTCAAGTTGAACCTGCGCAGTGACATGGGTGACCAACCTTGGCTGATCAAGGACAGGTTGCGCGACCTTCAGGAACGGACACTGGCGGGAGAAGATCAGCTGACCCGCGGTCTGGAACTGGAAATGGCGGCCCTCGTTGCGGTTTATGAGGCCGCCTACACACCGGAATGGAAGCGGGTGGTCAAACGACTGGCCACAGTACCTTCGGTTTTCGTTGTTGGATTTCAGACCGAGCGCGGCATCGCCGAGGTGTTTGCGCATCAGTTGCAATACCTCCGGGACAAGGTGCAGTTGCTTGATCTCGCCAGCGGCAATTTTGCCGACCTGCTTGCGACCGATACCACTGAAACCGCCCTCGTGATGTTCGAGGCGCGCCGCTATTCCAAGAATGCGCCTTTGCTGGCGGCAGAGGCGAAGGCGGCGGGTATCCCGGTGACCCTGATCACCGATCCCTATTGTGATTGGGGCCACAGTGTTGCCGACGAGATTTTCGTGGTGCCGACCTCGTTCAACCTGTTCTGGGAATCGACGGCGCAGATGGCCAGCCTTGCCAACCTGCTGGTCAACGGTGTGTTCATGGAACTGGGTCCACAGGTCGAGGCCCGCATGAACAGAATTGCGCAGCTCTACGGAAAATTCACGGGCCATGTGGATCACACCGCGCCTCACAAACCAAAGACCAAGGGAAAACGATCTTGAGCTTGAAGGTTCTGAGCGCCGAAATTTCCCATGAAACCAACACGTTCAATGTGTATCCCACGACGTTGCGATGCTTCGAGGATCGCTATTTTCTGGAAGGCGATCAGGCGATTGCAACACGGGGCGACAAGAACACGGAACTGGCCGGGCTACTCGATGTCGGGCGTGACTACGCCTGGGAGGTGACCCATGTCATCAGTGCGGCCGCCGGGCCGGGTGGCAAGGTGACGCGCGCGGCATTTGATGCACTGATCGCCCCACTGATTGCCGCGGCCGAAACCAGCTGGGACGGCGTATTCCTGATGCTGCACGGCGCAATGGTCACTGACTTTTGTGAGGATGGCGAGGGAGAGATACTGCGGCGCCTGCGCGCAGTAATCGGCCCTGATGTGCCCATCGCCCTCACGCTGGACCCGCATGCCAATGTCACGACGGAGATGTGCGATCTGGCGCAAATCCTCGTGTCCTTCACGACCTATCCTCATGTCGACGTCCGTGCCACGGGTCGGCGCGCGGCCGAGCTTTTGCAGCGCACCATGACGGGCGACATCCACCCGTGCACCTTGCGCTTTCACGTGCCCATGCTGGAAGAGGCCAATGGCGGGCGTACCGACCTTGGCCCGATGATCGAACGACATGCCCTGGCCCGCGCATTTGAGACCCGCAAGGGTGTCTATGCCATCAGCATCAACGGCGCGTTTCCCTGTGCAGATATCGGCGAGGTTGGCCCAACGGTTTTGGTCACATGCGACGGTGACTGCGCGGAGCATCGGAAAATCGGAAACACGCTTGCAGATGACATCTGGGCGCGACGCCACGAAGTGGTGAACGTCTATGTGAGCAGCGCCGAAGCCGCGGATGAGGCCCGGACCTGGAACGCCAGCGCCGGGCCGCTGATCCTCGCAGACTACGCGGACAATCCCGGATCAGGTGCCTACGGCGATGCGACAGGCCTGTTGTCTGCATTGCTTGAGGCGGGTGTGGACAACGCATGCTTTGGCCCCCTCATCGATCCGGTGGCGGCGGCGTATCTGAACGCGCAGCCCTTGGGCGCCGAGGTGACACTGCCCATCGGTGGGAAAACCGCGCCGGCGTTTGGCGGGGGGCCTTTGAGCGTCACTGGCACGGTGAAATGGACCGGCGATGGACGTGTTGTGGGCAGTGGTCCGATCCTTGGTGGATTGGAACGCAGCTTTGGTCCCACTGCCGTATTGCATGTGGCGGGCATCGATATCCTGATCGTCACCATCGCCCACCAGATGCTGGATCTGAAACAATTCGAAACCTTCGGCATCGATCCCGCTCGCAAAGCCGTTGTTGCGCTCAAGTCCATGCAGCATTTCCGGGCGGCTTTCGCCCCAATTGCAGGGCGGATCATCGTTTGCGACAGCGGCGCGCTGTGCACGCTGAACTACGGGTCGCTGGATTACAGGTTTGTGCCGCGCCCGATGTTTCCGCTGGACGCGTGCCCCGATATTCCGGCGGCAGCTTCAAGACGCGGGGCGGGTTGCGCTGGGTAAGCAGGCTCGGTTGCGATGCTCTTGCTGCGCGATCATAGGTGATCGACTGGAGCTCCATGTCGCGCGTTAAGGTGCATCGCGAACGTTGATTTCACACAAGCTGCGCTTTGGGCTGGTGAAGGAGGCGAGGTCCGATACTCTGGCATCGAATCCTTTAAGGAAAATTATGTCCCCGTTCATCGTGGCGCTTATCCTGTCGGCGGCCTTGCTGCATGCCGTCTGGAACACAATCATCAAAACCGCAGCGGATCGCACCGCAACTCTGGGTCTGGTCGCCCTGGGCCACGTCATACCCGGCGCGGTGTTGATTGCCGTGCTGCCGCTGCCGAGTGCTGAAAGCTTTGTCTACATCGGCCTCTCGACGGTTGTGCACTTTGCGTATTTCTATCTGCTGGGGCGCGCGTATCATCACGGGGATCTTAGCGTGGTGTACCCCATCGCGCGGGGCAGTGTACCGGCCCTTGTGGCCCTTTGGGCCTGGTTGCTGTTGGGAGAGGTGTTGCCGCCTTTGGTATGGACCGGAATAGGTCTGATCAGTGCGGGCATCTTGTTGAGCAATTGGAAGGCTCTGAGATCGGGCGTTGGTGCCACGGCCCTGTCATTGTCGTTGGCAACCGGGTTTTGCATTTCCGTCTATTCGCTGGTTGACGGGGTTGGCGTGCGCCTGTCGGGCAACACGCTGAGCTATTGGGCATGGGGTGCGTTTCTGCATCTCTTTATCGCCGCGTTCGCCGGATTTCGCAGGCGGCAGACTTTGAGCGCATTGCCGCTGCGCATCTGGTGCGCTGGAATCGCGGGAGGTATGGTTTCAATGACGGCCTACGGTCTTATCCTCTACGCCAAGAACTTCGCTCCTTTGGGCGCGGTATCCGCCTTGCGCGAAACCTCTGTGATCTTTGCCACGCTGATCGGGTACTTCTTTCTGAAGGAGGGCAACTGGAAGCGTCGCGTAGGCGCGGCTGTGATTATGGTTTTTGGCATCGCTTTGATCGGTCTCACCGCGTAGCGCCAAAACGGGCAGACACTGCTTTGGGTCAGAAAGCGCATGTCGCTCTTTGGACAGTGCTGGTATTCGGCGATCGGTTAAGTGGCTGTTTCTACACAAATCATGGCATCTGCATCAAAGCGCTGCACCACCAAATGAGTGATGCTGCATGGGCGAGATACTTCTGCGCTCATACCGGTTGCATCTGCCCGAAACCGCTTCGTCCCGCGTTGCCGGCCCTGAAGGCGCGCAAGCAACAAGAAAGCCTGATTGAAAGCGTCAGATGTCTCCAATGTGCCCATCCTGTGAGCGCACAGTTTCCCGCAGCACGCGCGCGCAGCGTAGAACATGCGGCAAATGTCTAACCTTTGGTGCTGCAATGGCGCCAGGCTCTCGATGGTGAGCCGATTTTCTCCAAACTGGCCGTTCGTTCGCTTTAGTCGAGACTCGGCGCCGCATAAGCCCTACGGTCTTTATCTGAAGCGATGTGATCGTGCGTCTGTCAAAGTATGCTCATGGTTCGCTTAATCCCGCAGGGAGCCAAACCATCACAAAGCTCATCCAGATTATTTATGTGTCTCAGCCGTTTGGCTTCGATGAGCCGACACTGGCAGGCATTCTGCTCGATGCCAGACGCTGCAACAAGCGGGATGACGTTACTGGCGCGTTGATTTGTCGACATGACATCTACCTTCAACTGCTGGAAGGCCCCGAACGTCCAGTGCGCGCAGCTTACGCACGCATTCGTCAAGATGATCGTCATGCCGGGGTCAGAGAACTCCTGAATGGGGAGATACAAAGTCGGTTGTTTGCAAATTGGGCGATGCTTCATGATCCTGCAAAGACATGGATTTGGACAGAAGAGGAAATCGCAAATGCGGCACTTGATCGCGCGGATACCGCAGAAATCATAAGAATATTCAAAGGCCTATCGGATCGCTCCGGGAATCCGGCTGTAAACTGATGCAAGCCCTTCGCGCGTCGACGCAAACCCGATCCACGATGTGTATGAGGTGGACGGGATGATGACGCTGCACTCAGTGCCCGATGCGTTTACCACGGGGGAGTGTGATCGCATTGTAAAGGCAATTGCGAACATGCCCACCGATGACGCGCTGCTTGTGGGTCACAATCGGGATCACAATCTACGCAATGCAGAACTTGTTTGGATGGACGATGTAGGCGACCTGAGTTGGGTGATGACCCGGTTGATTGACCTTGTCAGGCGTTCCAACAAGCACCAGTTCAACTTCGATGTGCACGAATTTGCGGAAAGCCCGCAAGTGGCCAGCTATGAGGCAGCCAAGGGTGGCCATTTTGCGTGGCATTCTGACATTGGCCATGGTCTTGCTGCTGGTAAAAGAAAGCTCACGCTTGTGCTGCAATTGAGCAATCCGGACACCTACGACGGGGGGGACTTGGAAATCAGGCCAAGTGCTCAAATCCTATTGGCCAATCGGGCGCAGGGATCTGTAAGCGTGTTTCCGAGCTTTGCTCTGCATCAAGTCACGCCGATTCAGCGGGGCATTCGGCGTTCGCTGACCGTCTGGGCGCATGGCCCTCCGTTTCGCTGAAAGCGGCTCGAAGAAGCCAAAGTGATAGAAAACGTCGAATTCTCTGACACTACCTTACCAGATAAGCAACATCCGGGCTCCAATTTCGCTAAGATGCGGATCCGCTATCACCATAGGCGCATCCCTTGGCGGACACGCAATATTGGCGGCCCATCCGCGCGCCTTACTTCAGAACCATCGACGGTGTTGCAGAAAAGGCCAGGTTCGTCAGCATTGTAAACTGGGCGCGAAGCGACTACATACGAAACACAAAGTTGTGGTATTCTTCGGCAAAGGCGCATCGCTCTGCCAGAGCCAACTGCAATCATTATCATTGAAATTCGATTGTCACATTCCGGAGCAGGGATCTGACGTTTGGGAAGGTTGTCGATTTCGACCACATCGACCATCCGTCATGCTCATTCGCTTCGATGGCGGGAAAACCCGCGATTTGGAATTGGACATGGACAGCGCGCTGTCAATCAGACGATTTCGAAAAGGCCCTGACAAAATGCCTTGTCAGCGCAACAAAAAGTGAGGCGGCACGTTCTCCGTCAAAGGATCAAAAATGACTTTTCCTGAATGGACGAAACCCGGCCTCTACGGGGCTTTGGGTGGCGCAGTTGCTGTTTCTCTCCTTGGCTTCACCTGGGGGGGCTGGACAACAAGCAGCAACGCCCAAACCATGGCGCAGAACCTGGCGACTGACGAAGTAACCTTGGCGATGGTTCCGGTGTGTCTCAACATGTCTGCGGCTGATCCGACGCGCACGGAGAAGCTCGCAAGTCTCCGGGAACTTTCCGGCTTTGGCCGCCGCAATGCGATGATGGAAACCGGTTGGGCGACCCGCCCCGGTTCAGATGCGCCAGACCGTGACCTTGCAGACGCATGTCTCGCGGGGCTTGAGTTGGATGGATCGTAATTCAAAGACTGCGCTGCACTCGTCACAAGCAGTCTGCGGGACACCTATGAAGGCGGGCGCCCACAATCTGTGGGTCATTTTGATGGGCCCCATTTTCGCTCTCGTTGTGTTTGCAATGCCCGTGCTTGCCCAAACCATGCCGGAAAACGCCAGCGCAAGGAGCTATGGTGACGGTTGGGACTGCAACGTCGGGTATCGGCCTGCCGGTGATACCTGCGCCGCTGTTTTGGCACCGGAAAATGCGTTTGAGACGAACCGCACATATGGTTCTGGATGGGAATGCCTGCATGGGTATCGCAAGGTCGAAGGAACGGAGTGTGTCGCCGTGGCTGTCCCAAACAATGGGTTCCTCGATCCTTCTGGCGAACGCTGGCACTGCCTGCGTGGATTTCTGAAAGTTGATGATGCTTGCCAAAAGGTCGTCGTCCCGGAAAACGGCCATCTGGTGGAGACGTCTTATGGATCCGGGTGGAAGTGTGATCGCAGCTTCGAGCGGGTGGCTGATCTTTGCACTGCCATTGCGGTTCCGACCAACGGATATCTGAATACAGCGGGTTTCGGTCAACCCTGGACATGTGAACGTGGATTCTTTGAACGGGACGGTCGTTGCGAGGCTGTTGTCATCCCGGAGTTCGCATACTTCGATGATGCAGCCTACGGCGAAGGATGGAAGTGTCAGAGGGGATATGAAGCCTCCGATGCTGGCTGCGACGCGATCGAAGTCCCGGCAAACGCCCATCTTGACAGGTCTGGAAACCGTTGGGCATGCAACCGGAATTTCCACAAGTCCAAGGGGCTGTGCGTTCTGAAGAACTAGGCTCATCTCACGGTGTTTCGCCCCCGACTCTTTGGCGAAGGACCTGTTGCTCTCAAAAGGAAAACAGCATGAAAACCGAACTTCAATCGGCGGATACCGTTCGCCGTCCGGTCAGAGGTGCACAATTGCCGCCTTTGACCCGTGACACACCGACACAAATGGCTTCGCTCACTGAGATCGCGGCGCAGCCGACTGCGGTTGTCTATTGCGAGGGCAACTTTGCCAGGATTGATGGCAAAACAGCCAATGGCCTTGTGCGTCATTCAGAGGCCTACCGGATCGTGTCGGTCATCGATAGCACCCACAGTGGCGAAAACAGCGGGCTGGTTCTTGATGACGCGATCAACAGCACTCCCATATTCGAGAGTCTGGATGCCGCTGTTGCCCAGGAAGCCAGCATGCCCGATACTTTTATCTATGGAATGGCCCCCTCAACCGGGCGCCTTTCGATGGCTGATCGTGTTGTTGTACTGGATGCGATTGCGCGCGGTATGAACATTGTCAGTGGCTTGCACGAATACCTGAGCGAGGATGTCGAAATTGCACAAGCGGCATCGGAAAGACAGGTCAGCATCCGCGACATCCGCAAACCAAAGCGCAGCAAAGATATGCGCTTGTTTGATGGCAGCGTCGCAGACGTTCATGCGCTGCGCATCGCCGTTCTTGGGACCGATTGCGCCATCGGAAAACGGACCACCGCGACGGTTTTGGCCCGTGCGTTGAACGCGAAGGGCATCAAGACCGTGCTGGTTGGCACCGGCCAGACGGGTCTGATGCAGGGCGCAAAATATGGTGTGGCCATGGACGCCGTCCCGCCCCAATTCTGCTGTGGCGAACTTGAAGGCACGATTGTTGCCGCGTCAGAGGCTGAGCAACCAGATGTCATTTTGATCGAGGGCCAAGGCGCGCTCAGCCACCCTGCCTTCTGCACATCTGCCTTTATCCTGCGCGGCAGCCAACCGGACGCTGTTATTCTACAGCACGCACCAAAGCGCGCCCATCGCTGTGACTTCCCCAATATGCCAATGCCCACCCCGGCAAGCGAAATTGCATTGATCGAGGCGTTTTCCGATACCAAGGTCATTGGTATGACGCTCAATCACGAGGGTATGTCTGACGCCGAGATCAAAAGTACGATTGCGGCCCAAAGCGAAAAACTGGGACTACCCGTCACTGATGCGCTCAGCCAACCGATGTCACATTTGCTGGCGATGGTTGTCGGGGCCTATCCCGGCCTGCAGCAAGGCATCCCCAAGGTCGCGGTTTGAACTGCCCGCGCATTGATGTTGATCTGCGGAAGATACGCCACAACACGCAAACCATTGTCGGGAGGCTGAATGCGCGGGGCATCCGCGTGACCGCCGTGACCAAAGCCGCAAGTGGACATCCGGCCATCGCACGGGCCATGCTTGACGGTGGCGCTGCGGGCCTTGCCGAAGCGCGTTTGAGCAACGTGAAGCGGTTGCGCCATGCTGGCGTGACTTGCCCGATCACGTTGATCCGCACGCCGATGCTGAGCCAGGTCGATGACGTCGTGCAGGTCTGTGAGACGAGCTACAACACCGAGATGGCTGTGATCTCAGCGCTCGCCGCTGCGGCGGTCCGGCACAACACGGTCCATGGCATTATCCTGATGGTCGAGATGGGTGATCTGCGCGAAGGGATACTGCCGCACGACCTTGGCGACATGGCACAGCGCGCGGTGGACATGCCCGGTGTAGCCCTGAAGGGCATTGGGGCCAATTTCGCCTGTCTGAGCGGCAACGCCCCCACCGCGGCAAAGATGCAGGCACTGTCTGTTCTTGTGAACGAGGTCGAGGGGCAGTGTGGCCCTTTCATTGAAACAGTATCGGGTGGCAACTCTGCAAACCTGCCGTGGGCGCTTGGGGGGCGTGCGACGGGTCGGATCAACGATCTGCGCATCGGTGAAGCCATACTGCTGGGCGTTGATCCGATCACAGGGGATCAGATTGATGGCATGTATCGGGACGCTTTCACGCTTGTCGCCGAAGTCATTGAGACGGACGGAAAGTCTGTGCCTCCACTGATCGGCCAAGCTGATCCAACCGTCGCAAAGATCAGCCTTGTCCCAGACACTTCAGAGACCATGCGCCTGATCTTTGCGATTGGGCATCAGGACACGGATGCGACCGGGCTGACAATGCCGCCAGGATATACCTTTGTCGGTGCAACAAGCGATCATCTGGTCATTGCGACGAAAGATCCGTCGCTCTGCGTGGGGTCGGAAATGCGGTTTCAGATGAACTACAGCGCTTTGATGCGGGCCATGGCCGCTCCCGACATTCAGATAAGAACACGCAATGCTCGACCGTGGCCAAGCCCACGCACTGCAAAAAGTCCAAGCAACCACCTGGCCTTGGTTTGAACGCCGACAATCCGATGTGCCCCGAAAATAACAAAGAGGAGATTGACACTTGGCAAAGCTGACAAAAACAAGCGTCTTCAAAGCACAAGGTCCCGGTGCGGAAACACCGATGGACAAGACAACCCGCATCGTTCGAGAGATGGTCGAAGAAGAAGCCGAGCAGAGGCAAGTCAAGATCGACCGCCTCCGTAAGGCGCGGCTCGAAAGAGAAGCGAACACACCGATAAAGCCGTCGCGTGGGAGAAAGAAAGCTTCATCCAAAGTTGCCAAATAGCGACGAAGAACTCTCCACCCGCGCCTGTCCATTGACGGGGCGACCGAACACATCTGAAGGATTTTCTCATGACGGATGCAGACAAGAGCACAACAAAAGTTCACTATATCTGTCAGACATATGTGGAACAGAAGCCTGGACGTGATGGGCAGGCAGGCCTGAAAATTGGCAAGCAATTCCAGTATTCAACCGCAGCAGAAGCCCAAAACAGAGCCGAGCGGGAAGCCCAGAACGCGGATTGCGCTGGGGCTGATGCCTATATGATCAGCGAAGATCCAGACAGCGGTGAAGTCGGATCACCAAGCTTTCTTGTCAGGCTTGGGAATGTCCCGGAGACTGATGATTTCTAGAACTGAATTTCTGACAAAGGGTCTTCAATTAGCCATCCCACGACCATGGGCCGCGCTTACAAAGAAAAACGGCCCTTGGCGCTCGCGCAGCGAAATGGCGCTATGTCCGGAGATGTGTGCCCGCTCCCAACCATTCCTTCCGCAATCCTATCGGTTTCCCTCCAGCACATCGTACCTGCCTGGAGCGGGAGGTCATGTCGGAAGCCATTTCACCCCGGTTCACCTTCGCAAGAGATGATGTTTCCTGCTTTAGCCGCACGAATGCGGTTTGCCTTTCTGTGAACTTGCTTCGCACCGAAAAACCCTCCTTCTCCCGCAAATGAGACCAAAGATCGAAAGATGCCCGACGGTTGGGGCTACATTCTAGACAGCAGGCCAAAGGGCAGGGGTTACAGGCTGCGCAGGCGGTCTGGGGCGTCGGATTGCCAGGTGCGCCCCGCCTCTGCGGTGACGCGGCGCATGGAGATCTCAAAGCGGTACATTTCAGGACGGTAGAGCACGCGGATCATTTCAACAGGTCGGCCTGCTGTGTCGCGCACCAGCCGGTTTACCTCGATCAAGGGCGATCCGGCGGTTACCGACAAGGCCCGTGCGACTTCTGCATCTGCGATTGTTGCGCTGATGGTCTGGGTGGCAGCCGCGACCGGGACCCCGGCCTCTTCCAGCAACAAGAGCAGCGGTATCTGCGACAAGTCCTTGCCTTCGATCCGGTGTCCGATATCTTCGGGAACAACGGTCACAAGGTACGACATCGGTGCGCCCCCCAAGGCACGTACCCGCACGGCCCGCTGTACGGTTGAGCCCTCCTGAAGCTCCAGCACCTCAGCCACTTCAGCGGTGGCGGGCAGGTAGCTGAAATCGAGCACTTTCACCGTCGTGGTGCGCCCCATGTGGCCGACGTTTTCGAGCAGGCCATCAAGTGAGGCTGTCATGGCTGCGGGGGGGCGTTCGAAGGGCAGCACGCGGGTGCCTCTGCCCCGTTCGCGCACCACCCGGCCCATCGCTGCGAGCTCATTCAGGGCCCGCCGCGCCGTGATGCGGGAGACGCCGAATTCAGCGCTGACCGCTGCTTCTCCGGGCACGGGGTCGCCGGGCCGGAGGGTGCCTGCGTTCATGCGGTTGGTCAGGATGACCACGATTTGCCGGTAGAGCGGCAAACCACTGGCCGTGTCGAGCGGCATCGGGGGGGCTTCGGGTGGCGACATGAGACGGGCACCTGTGTGGAGGGAAAGAACGCTATTGATATAATGGTATACTATAATAACATTATTGAACACTGAAAGGGATCTGCTGGGTGGAATTGGCGGGGGAACCGATATTGATTGTGGGGGCAGGGCCGGTCGGTTTGACCCTTGCCTGGCGCTTGGCGCAATCGGGATTGCCTGTGCAAGTCTTTGAAGCGGAAGATGCAATTGCCGATCAGTTGCGTGCCTCCACGTTCCATCCGCCGACCCTTGATTACTTCGAGCAGAGCGGCGTCACAGCAGAGCTGATTGCCGCCGGGCGCATCACGCCAACGTGGCAGATTCGCATGCATACCACCGGGGAGCGCGCCGAATTTGACCTCGCCGTGCTGCGCGAAGACACTGGCCACCCATACAGGTTGCAATGCCGTCAGGCGTTGCTGAGCCGGGCCCTGGCCGCGCGGCTGCCGGATGGTGTTGTGCATTTTGGCGCAGCCGTGACCGAGGTCGCTCAGGACGCCGATGGCGTGTCCATCACCGTGAATGGAGAGGTCGTGCGCGGCAGTGCCCTTGTCGGCTGTGACGGTGCCCGCAGTCTGGTACGGGAGGCGATCGGGGCGGCGTTCGAAGGCTCGACCTATCCGGAGAACACGATCCTTGTGACCACCCATTTTCCCTTCGAGGCGCATCTGAGCGGGTTGTCAGGCGTAAATTACATCTGGAAACCCGGCGGCACGTATTCCTTGCTGAGATTGCCGGATCTTTGGCGCATTTCCCTGCATCCAGCTGACGGGCAGACGCCGGAACAGGCGCTGGAGGACGATGCGATCCGCGCGCAAACCCGCGAAGTGCTGCCGCAGGCCGATGACCTCGATATCGTTGAAAAGCGGATCTACCGGGTGCACAGGCGAGTGGCGCGGCACTACCGGAAGGACCGTATGTTCATCGCTGGCGATGCCGCGCATCTCAACAGTCCCAAAGGGGGGATGGGTATGAATGGGGGGATACATGATGCCTGGTGTCTTGCGGATGTGCTGACCCAAGTGGCAAACGGCGGGGATCCCGGACTACTGGACAGCTATGAAACCCGCCGCCGACCAATTGCGCGTGACGACATTGTCGCACAGGCGGACAAGAACCGCGCGCGGATGAATACAACGGATACCGCGGAGCGGCACGCATACCTCAGAAGTTTGCAGGAAACCGCTGCTGATCCGGTCAAGGCGCGGGCGTTCTTGCTGCGCTCTTCCATGATCGATGGGCTGCGGCGGGCGGAGGCACTGGCATGAGCGGCGCATTGGTAATCCTCGGGGGCTGCGGCGGGATTGGGCGGGTTCTTGTGGCTGATGCGGTCGCGGCGGGCTACGACGTGCACGTGATTGATTTGCCCCAATCCATTGAGGCGCATCCACCGGATGTGCCGGCCATTCCCGCGGATGCCACGTCCGAAGCTGACCTGAAACGCGCCGCAGCGGCATTGCCGTCGGATCTGGCTGGATTGGTCAACCTGTCCGGTTTCATGTCCGACAATCGTCCGCTTGCGCAGACGACGCCAGACGTCTGGGACGAGGTGCTGACAGGGAACCTGACCGCAAACTACAATGCGGCGCGGA
>Ga0160419_100907_pt1 | contig 15137 bp, 8 predicted proteins | sample CelAP2metagpilot_2_FD_108196 | JGI IMG/M metagenome (GOLD analysis project Ga0160419, IMG submission 108196) | Phycosphere-associated microbial communities from Cellana algal ponds in Kailua-Kona, Hawaii, USA - Cellana AP2-4-25 metagenome pilot ... | reverse complement strand
GTGAATGCAATCCACGTGGCGGCAGGGTTTGTGCAGGAAGTCCGGCAGCTGCAAGAGACCTTGGCGAAGGGGGTACGGGATGCGGCCTATGGTGTGCCATACACCACCTTGCATATCGGACGGATCACCGGGGGGCAGGCGTTGAACATTGTCCCCGACCGGGCGGAACTGGAGATGGAATTTCGGCACATCGCAGGGGTATCGGCGGCCAGTATCCGGGCAGAGATTGATGCCGCTGCCGACCGGGTCTGTGCTGGTTTTGAAGGCGCCCGGATTACCATTGAACAGATCAATGCCTATCCGGGATTGGATGTGAATGCAGAGGACAGCGCGGTTGATTGGGCCTGTGATCTGGCGGGGGGCACGTCCCCCACCAAAGTCGCCTTTGGCACGGAGGCTGGATTTTTTTCAGCACTTGGCCTGAGTGCGGTGGTTGTCGGCCCCGGTGATATGGCGCGGGATGGGCACCAGCCGGATGAAGGGCTGGATGTCTCAGAACTCGTCGCGTGTGACGCGATGATGGACCGGGTGCTGGCGGCGCTGACATAGGTCTGCCGCGCCGCCGCTGGCGTATCAAAGCGAGATGCGGAACCGCGCGAACCCGTCCGGGCCGTCGCCTGCGGCTTCGATATCGGCGTCGACCTGATCCAGATAGGCGCTTGCTGCGGGGCCTGTGTCGAACAGGACCGTCGTCCCTTCCATCGGGGCGAAGGACCAATTGCTGTCCGCGCGCGGGCTGATTGTGCCTTTCTCCACGATGTAGCGCACGATCACGTCGCGGTTGGTGTCGGGGCCTTCAAAGACTGTTGTCTGCACAGAGGCACCGGGGAAGCTGCCGCCGCCACCGGCGCGGTAGTTGTTGGTGGCGATGATGAACTCTGCGTTCATGTCCAGCGGCGCGCCGTTGTAGCTGAGGTTCACGATGCGGCTGGCGTTGGCGTCCAGCAATTCGCCCTTTGGATCGTATTTGGACGGCTGCGACAGGTCGATCTGATAGGTCACCCCGTCGATCACATCGAAGTTGTAGCTGGGGAAGGCGGGGTTGATGAGCACCACGTCCTGCGCGCCCGGCGACACCTGATTGAAAATCCCGGCGGAGCGTTCGAGCCAATCTTTCACCTGCTGCCCCGTCACCCGCACCGCCCGTGCGGTGTTGGGATAGAGGTAGAGGTCGGAGACATTCTTGATCGCCACGTCACCTTTGGGCACATCGGTGAAATACTCCGGCCCGCCGCGCCCGCCTGCCTTGAAGGGCGCGGCGGCAGAGAGGATGGGCAGGCCTTCGTGTTCGGTGCCCTTCATCATCTGTTCAATGTACCACATCTGCGCGATGGAGACGATTTGCACCGACGGATCATCCGCCACCAGCGCGAAGTAGCTGTGCAGCGGTGCGTCGGTCTTGCCCACGGCGCGGCGGACGTAGGCCAGTGTTTGATCATGCTCGGCCTGAACGGAGGCCAGCACTTCCGGCACGCTGTCCACGAGTGCGGTGGTGGAGCGGTCCTCGTTCCGTTTGGAGATCGGACGCGCCTCGGACACGGCGGAGACCACGCGCCAGTCGCTGCCGTCCTTTTCGATCAGCAGATCAATCAGGCCCATGTGGCTGCCCCAGAACCCGCCCATCGTGGCGGGGGTGCCCATCAGCGTGCCTGCATCCACATCGGCCCCTGCAAATTCTGCGTATCCGGGGGAGGGGAAGACGAGGTGGCTGTGACCCGTCAGGATCGCATCGACCCCGTCGAGACCGGCCAGTGGTACGGCGGCGTTTTCCATGCCGTCGCTGGCGTCCGGCGCGCCAATGCCGGAGTGTGACAGGACCACGATGATGTCCGCGCCCTGTTCCTTCATCTGCGGAATGTAGGCGCGGGCGGTCTCAATGATATCGCGCGCCTGCACCTTGCCTTCCAGATGGCGACGGTCCCAGTTCATGATCTGCGGCGGCACAAAGCCGATGAGGCCGACTTTCACGGGATGTTCCATCCCTGCGCCATCGGTGACCTTGTGATCGAGGATCACGTAGGGGTCGATCAGGGTTTTGTCCTTGGTGGGATCGCTGCCCATCTCAAGCGCGACATTGGCGCTGACCACGGGGAAATTGGCACCCGCGAGGGATTTCATCAGAAAATCGAGACCGTAGTTGAACTCGTGATTGCCCAAGGTAGAGGCGTCAAATCCCAGCGTGTTCATGGCCTGAATGACCGGGTGGGTGTCACCATCCTTCATGCCGCGCTCATAGGCGATGTAATCGCCCATGGGGTTACCTTGAAGGAAGTCGCCATTGTCGATTAGCAGGGAATTGGAGGCTTCATCCCGGATGGCGTTGATCAGCGCGGCGGTGCGCGCAAGGCCCACTGTGTCACGCGGCTTGTCGGCGTAGTAGTCGTAAGGGAACACATGTACATGCAGATCGGTCGTTTCCATGATCCGCAGATGCGCCTGATTGGCGGCGGCATTGGCTGAGAACGGATACAGCGCGATGAAACCTGCGGTGCTGGCCAGAAAGCCGCGGCGGTTGAGTGCGATAGACATGATTGAGAATCCCCCGTTTTGATTGCGTGTTCTGCGTATGGGGTGAGTGTAATCGGGGTATGACAGACCGCAAAGCCTGTTGACGCATTTCGAGCGGTTGGGCTGTCTGTTGCTGAATGTGCTGGCGTGGGGGGAAGGTGACCTTGCGTCGGATCGCAAAATGCGCGCCAACAGGCGCTTTTATGCGCTGTGCCATCGGTCTAGCCTTGTGGTGCAGGGATGGCGGAGGCGGGATGAGCGACAGCACTTCAGACAATCGGGCCGAACCCGTTACCTTTGCATCGGGTGACCGCAGATTGGCTGGCACCCTGTTCCACCCGGCTGTGCCGCCTGTCGCGGTGGTGGTGCTCCATTGCGCAACCGGCGTGCCACAGGGGTACTACCGTCATTTTGCAGCCTGGGTCGCGGATCGTTTTGCGGCGGTTGTGCTGACCTATGATTACCGCGACTTTGGCCAATCCGGGACCGGGCGCATGCGGGCCGCCACGGCAACGATGGTGGATTGGGGGGTGCATGACCAATCGGCGGCGCTGGATTATCTGGTGGGCCGGTATCCGGATTTGCCGGTGGATGTGATTGGCCATTCGCTGGGCGGGCAGACGGTGCCGTTTCATGCGCAGGGGTGGCGGGTCAGGCGGTTGATTGCTGTGGCCTCCGGGCTGCCATTCTGGCGCAAACATCCTGCCCGCTACATGCCGCAAGTGATCGCGTTCTGGTTCCTGTTCGGGCCGTTGCTGGTGTCGCTTTTGGGGTATCTGCCGGGCAGGATCGCGGGGCTGGGTGCGGATTTGCCCAGCGGGGTCTATTGGCAATGGCGACGCTGGTGCATGCGCCATGATTACTTCCTCGACGATCCCAAGGCGCCGCTGCCTGAGATGGCGCGGCTCAAGGCGCAGGTTTCCCTTGTTGCGCTGGCGGATGACGTGATGGTGCCGCCGCACCGGGTTGAAGCATTGCGCCGGATTTATCCAGCCGCTGATGTGCAGTTCGATGTGCTGTCACCCGGCGATCTGGGGTTTTCATCACTTGGCCACATCGCGCCGTTTTCCAAGAAGATGCAGGGGGTCTGGCCAGCGCTGGTGCAGCGCTGGGCGTGAGATTGGCGCGGCAGCGGGCTGCGCCTTTGGATGCCTCAACCGACCGCTGGCGCGGTCAGCCCATCCCACTCCAGACCGAATTTTTGCAGGTACTTGCGCAGACGGTCCGCGTCGTTCTGGGTTTTGCGCTTTTCACGTGACACGGCGAACAGGGTCCGGCCTGCGGCGCTGAGGCTGGAAGACTGGCGGCACACGCGGATCACCTGCGCCAGTTGCACCACGTCAAAGGGATCAATGTCCTCTGCCGCGTCGCCCATGGTCTCTTGCAGCAGTTGCGCGTCGCGATTGGCGTTGGAGGCGCTCCAGTCGGTCAACAGGGTCTCGATCTCTTCGGCGACCATGGCGCGGGTGATGCGCCCGCGCGGGGCGAGGGTGCACAGGCGGCGGACCGAGCCGCTGAAATCGCGGAAGTTGCCGGGCCAGAGGGTTGCGGGGTTGGTGGCAAAACGCAGGTATTTCTCCCGCGCTTCCGCGTTGAAGCCGACCTGGGTGCCCAATGTGCGCTCCGACCGGGCCAGCTCATACCCAAGGTTCGCGGCCACGTCTTCGCGGCGGTCTCTCAACGGAGGGAGACGAAAGCTCCACATGTTCAGACGCGCCAACAGGTCTGGCCGGAACTGGCCCGTCGCCGCCAGCGCGCGCAGGTCCCGGTTGGCGCCTGCGATGATCTGAAACCGGCTCGACACTTCGTGGTCTGATCCCAGCGGATAGAACCGCCCCGTTTCAATCGCATGCAGCAGGATCGATTGCGCATGTGGCCCCAATTCGTCCACTTCATCGAGGAACAACACGCCGCCATCGGCTTCGCGCAGCAACCCGCTGCGTTCAGAACCTGCCTGTCCCTGATAACTGCGCCGCTGTCCAAAGAGCGCGGCCAGCGCGTCAGGGCCGTTCAGCGTGGCGCAATTGACATGCACCATCCGCCCCTTGACCCTGCGGCGGTCGAGCTTGAGGTTGTATATCCGTTCTGCCAGTTCTGTCTTGCCTGTCCCGGTCTCTCCCAACAGCAGCACTGGTTCATCGGAATTGCTGGCCACCAGTTCAATTCGGTCAATCAGCGCGTTGTAGGCGGGATTGCGCGTCTCGATCCCGCCTTTCAACTGGTCGCTGTATTCACGCGACAATTGGTCAAAGCGCTGTTGCAGGGCGTTGTAGCGGCTCAGATCAAGGTCGATGATGTCGAACTTGGGTGTGTCTTCATCCGGGCCGGGCGGGCCGGTCTGCACCAGCCGCGCGGGGATGTGGCGGCTTTCGGTCAGCAGGAACCAACAGATCTGAGCCACATGGGTGCCGGTGGTCAGGTGTACGTGGTAGCGCTCCCGGTCTTCGTCAAAACCGTAGCTGCGGGCGAAGTCGAAGAGCTTGCCGTAGACCTCCTGAAAGTCCCAAGGGTCCTTCAGGTCGAGGGTCTGCAACAGCACTTCGGTGTCGGGGGAGGCTTCCTCAATCTCGCGTTTGACCTGATGGGCGAGGCGGTTGAACCGCTGGTCATGGAGGATTTCCAGCCGGTCGATCTGAACGTTGGGATGTGTTGCAAGGCTGAGCGTTGGTTTCCAGCGCCGTTTCTTGCCCATATCGAGCTTTGTGCCGAGGAAGCCGAGGACCACGTTTCGCATAACTTATTCATCTTTATATTTTACTATCCATTTTTATCTTATATCAGAACGCCTTCAATCTCGAAAAGGGTAATTGTTACTTAAAAACAATGGGATATGTGATTTTCAGATTTCCCTCTGCCCTATCTCCGACTCATGTCAAAACCGTTCCACAACAAATGAGGAACGGAACAATGGCGAACAAATCTGTGTTTGCATCGATCACAGGACGGTTGCTGCCGAAAGCGACAGCGACCAATGTCCATGGAGCGTCTGCCTATGCGTATTCCGATGCGCATGCTTTGGCGCAGGTGGCTGTGACAGGCACTTTCGGGGGCATGTTCTATCAGTCGCCGTCCGAGGAACTGGAATATGTTCTGGACGTGGCCGATGCGGTTGACCCGGTGTTTCTGGCGCAGGCGGCGATCTATGCCCGCCAGTCCGGGTACATGAAGGACATGCCTGCGGTGTTGCTGGCGGTGCTGGCCCGGCGTAATCCGGTTCTCTTCCGGGCGGTCTTTGGCCGTGTGGTCGACAACGGGAAGATGCTGCGCACTTTCGTTCAGGTGGTCCGGTCGGGCCAGACAGGGCGCAAGTCGCTGGGGTCGGCGCCGAAGGCGATGGTCCAGAACTGGCTCAACACCGCGTCCGACTGGGCGCTGCTGAACGCCAACATCGGGAATGACCCGTCACTGGCGGACGTGATCAAGATGGTGCACCCAAAGCCGGCGAATGCCGCGCGGGAAGCGCTGTTTGCCTGGGTTGTCGGGCGGCCGTGCGATCTGGCACGGCTGCCACAGGGAGTGCAGGACTGGTTGGTCTTCAAGGAGACCGGCACAGGTCCGCTGCCGGATGTGCCGTTCCAGATGCTGACGCAGCTGGAATTGTCTTCCGACCATTGGGCGCAGCTTGCGCGCAAAGGGTCCTGGCAGATGGTCCGTCAGAGCCTGAACACGTTCCAGCGTCACGGTGTCTTTGAGCGTGCCGAAAACGTGAATCATGTGGCCGCCTTGCTGCGCAACCGGGATGCCATCGCAAAGGCGCGGGCGTTTCCGTACCAGCTGATGGTGGCGGCGCAGAACGTGGGTGCGGATATGCCACGTCAGATCGTGGACGCGCTGCATGACGCGATGGAAATCGCGGTGCAGAACGTGCCGGGGGTCGCAGGGCAGGTCGTCGTGTGCCCGGATGTGTCCGGGTCGATGACCTGGTCCGTGACCGGATACCGGCCGGGGGCCACTTCGGCGGTGCGGCACGTGGATGTGGCGGCCCTTGTGGCGGCGTCGTTTCTGCGGGTGAACCGGGGGTGTCAGGTGTTGCCGTTCGACTTCGACGTGCGGGATGTACGTCTGGAGCCGCGCGACACGATCCTGACCAACGCGGAGCGTCTGGCCGCATTGGGCGGGGGCGGGACCAATTGTTCAGCACCATTGGTGTGGTTGAACAAGCAGGGCCGCGCGCCGGACCTGGTGGTGTTCGTGTCTGACAACCAGTCGTGGGTGGATACCCATGCCGGAGGTCGTGGCACGGCGATGTTGAAGGAATGGGAAAAGCTGAAACGCCGGAACCCGAAGGCCAAACTGGTCTGCATCGACATCGCGCCATACGGCACCACGCAGGCGCAGACCCGTGCGGGTGTCCTGAACGTCGGCGGGTTCTCGGATGCGGTCTTTGACCAGATCGCGGCCTTCGCCGCCGGTCGCACCGGCCCGGACCATTGGGTGGGGGAGATCGGCAAGATCGACGTGTAAGAAAAGAGGTCAGGCGGAATGCCTGTGGGACTACAGCTATACCCTGTCAGATGTCTCACAATCAGACTTGTCCGCCTGACCTTGCCTGAGAATTGAAACCCTTCGGAAATGCGTGGGTCGCGTCACGCCTTGGCGAAACGCCTTGTCGTCTAAAGCATCGCAAGACGCCGTTGCGGCCTTCCCTTGAGGCCCCAGAAATTGAAAGGAACAGAACGCGGCGAATGCCGGTGGAACTACAGATTGCTAATCTCCTGGTCGCGGGTTCGATCCCCGCCACCGCATCCGCGGTGTAGCTCAGTGGTAGAGCGGGTGTTTCACCACGGTCGGTCTTTGCTTGCAAAACGACCAACTTGTCGCCGTGTCCAATGCGCCCGTCGCTCAGTGGGAGAGCAGCCGCCTTATGAGCGGCGTGTCGTGGGTTCGACCCCCGCCGGACACACCAGAAAATACGCAGGAGGAATGCCTGCGGGACTACATCTTTGGTTGAAGGCCTTTGGCCCTGCGGTTCGAATCCGCTGTCCCGCACAAACTTGTCCTCCTGAGCAGAAACGAAAGGAACCCCCCGGCGAATGCCGAAGGAACTACATTGCACACCTCCGGGGTAGCCGAGCGGGTTCAACTCCCCTCCTTGCAGGCGCCCAGACGGCAAACGCGTGGACACGCCACGCGGGGCGGGTCCCGATGTTTCTTCTGGTTGCCATGAACGCGACCGCTTTGTCGCCGGGGGGTATGTAGAGTGAGATGGAATGATGTGTGAAGAAAAGACAAATTACCCCGTCACGGGCGATCATCTGAAGGACTGGGGTCATCGCCCCGGCAAGCAGTTCGGCGCACTGTTGGTGAAAGCCAATGAGATGCGTGCCGAAGGCTTTGGCCTTGTGCGCATCCGGCAGGAGCTGGAAAGCGAGATCCCGCCCGAGCCGGTGACGCACGACCTGCGCGCGCCGGGTGAGGTGCCGTTTTTTGAGAACATCGACGTGGCCCATCCCGATGAGGAGGACAATATCCTCAAGGTGCGGGAGACGATGACCGCCTTGATGTGCACGCCCACGATTGAAAGTGGGGCGGTGATGCCGGATGCCTGTCCTGCGGGACCGGTGGGCACGATCCCGGTGGGCGGGATTGCTGCGGCGCGCAATGCGATCCATCCGGGCATGCACTCGGCCGATATCTGTTGTTCTGTGATGATCACCGATCTGGGCCATGCGGACCCAAAGACGGTGCTGGATGCCGCGCAATCGGTCACGCATTTTGGGCCCGGCGGGCGTCCGCAGGGCAAGCGGTTCACCACGTCCATGAAGCTGGTCGATGCGTTTCGGGAGAACGTGTTCCTGAACAACCCCAAGTCCCTGCGCATGGCGCAGGAGCACATGGGCACGCAAGGGGACGGGAACCACTTTCTGTTTGTGGGGCGTTCGCGCAAGACGGGCCGCACGGCGATGGTGACCCATCACGGATCGCGCGGGCCGGGGGCGGTCTTGTACAAGAACGGCATGGCCGTGGCGGAACGGTTCCGCAAGGTGTTGTCGCCGCAAACGGCCAAGCAGAATGCGTGGATCCCTGCGGATACGGAAGAGGGCATTGCCTATTGGGAAGCTCTGCAACTGATCCGCAAATGGACCAAGGCCAACCACAATGCGCTCCATCAGGCCACTGTTGAGGCCGCGAAGGTGGGTGAGGTGGGCGACCGGTTCTGGAACGAGCACAACTTCGTCTTCAAGCGGGGGGATCTGTTCTACCACGGCAAGGGGGCAACCCCTGCGTGGGGGGATTATGCGGCGGATGCCACAGGGCTGACGCTGATCCCGCTGAACATGTCCGAACCCGTGCTTGTCGCACGCGGCAAGGACCGGTCGGAGGGTCTGGGCTTCAGCCCGCATGGGGCAGGGCGGAACTTCTCCCGCTCTGAACACAGGCGGCGCATGGGATCGGTCACGCCCGAGCAGATGCTCAAGGCGGAAACCGAAGGTCTGGATGTCCGGTTCCATGCCGGTGGTGTGGATGCGTCCGAATTGCCGTCGAGCTACAAGAACGCGGGCAATGTGGTGGCGCAGATCAAGTCCTATGATCTGGCGGAGATCGAGGATTACATCGATCCCTACGGCTGCATCATGGCCGGTGACGTGCCGCCCTTCTGGATGAACCGGAAGAAGAAGGGCAGGCGGTAACACAGGACGAGGCTCTAAATGGCGCGCCCGTCCAGCAATTCCCCAAGGATCGGGTTTGGAAAGCGGCGGGCGATTGTGACGGCATAGAATGTCTCGCCGATCCCCGGAAGGCGGCCGGCTTCCAGCAACCGGCCGGTGGAAAGTTCATCCTGCACAACGATCGGCGGCAGCACCGCCAGCCCCGCACCCGCGCGGGCCAGCAGGCGCATCATCGCCATGTCGTCCACCTCTGCCGCGATTTGCGGGCGGATACCCAGACGGTCGGTCCATGCGTCAAAACCGATGCGAATGCCAGTGTCCGCGATGGGCAGAATGACCGGCTCACGGGCCACCAGTGCCGCAAGATCCCGTTCTCCCGCGAGCCGCTCCGGGGTGCCGACGAGGCTCACCGGCTGTTCCGACAGGCGATGAGAAACGAACTGCGTCACGGAATCCCGCGCGGGCGGCTGGTTGATCAGGACGACATCAAGGTTCAGCCCCTCCAGCCCCAACAGCAAATCCGCGCTGGTGCCGGAGCGCAGGATCACCTCGACATCCGGGCGGCCCAGAATCGGACGCAGGAATTCCATCTGAAAGTTGCGCGACAAGGTGGCCAGCGCGCCGATGCGGATCGCCTGACGGCTGCGGCCCTTTTCCTGCAACGTCCCCAGCAATTCCTGACCGGCGGCAAAGATCGTATCGGCGTGGTCCAACGCGATCCGCCCGGCTTCTGTCAGGATCAACTGGCGCCCCCGCCGTTCAAACAGGGCATGGCCCAGATAGGCTTCCAATTGCTTGATCTGAACGGAGACAGCCGATTGCGACAGGTTCAGCCGTTCGGCCGTGCGGGTGAGGTTGCCATCATGGGCGACCGCCCAGAAGTAGCGCAGGTGGTGATAGTTGAATTCGGACATCCATCTATTAAACAGAACGAATTCGAATGAACAATGAATTTTTATACAGGAAAATTGCCTGATATCGCTCCCGCACGCTGCCATTCAGCCTAAAGGAGAGATACCCGTGACACCTGCTGTATTGCTATTCCTGGCCCCTCTTGCCCTCATCGCCGCATCGGTAATCGCCTTTCGCGGCCCGCAGATGCGCCCGCGCAAGGCGTTGCGCCTGATCGAAGCGATCAGCCTTGTGGCGCTGGGCGCTGCGGTTCTGAGTGGTCTTGCCGTGATGGCCGAAGGGGCCACAAGCACGGGTTTGATGGGCATTGCAGGTCTGGGCCTGTCCGCCCGTCTGGATGCGGTCAGCGCTGTGATGCTGCTGCTGGTCAGTTTCGTCGGCTGGGTCGTGGTGCGCTTTGCTGCAACCTACATGGATGGGGAGGCTGAGCAGGGGCCGTTCACTGGTTGGTTGTGCGCAACGCTTGCCGCCGTGATGCTATTGGTGATTGCGGGCAATGTGCTGCAACTGGTCCTTGCCTGGATCGCCACGAGCCTGTTTTTGCACAAGCTGCTGCTGCATTATCCGGGCCGCGTCGCCGCACAGCGCGCGGCCCGCAAGAAGTGGATCACCGCGCGGCTGGGGGATGTGGCGCTGCTGGCGGCGGCGGTGATGCTTTATGCGCAGTATGGCACCGGGTCGATCACGGATATCCTGACGGAGGCCCGGCTGGGCGAAGGGCAGGAGAGTGCAGGTTGGATCGCGGCCACGCTCGCCCTTGCGGCCATTCTGAAGTCCGCGCAGTTCCCCACCCACGGCTGGCTCACCGAAGTGATGGAAACCCCAACGCCCGTGTCCGCGCTGCTGCATGCCGGGGTGATCAACGCGGGCGGTTTTCTGCTGATCCGGTTTGCGGATGTGATGCTGCTGGCACCGGGTGTGCTGGCCGTACTGGCGATGCTGGGCGGGTTTACCGCGCTTTTTGGCGGGCTGGTGATGCTGAGCCAATCTGCGGTCAAGACCTCGCTGGCGTGGTCAACGGTCGCGCAGATGGGGTTCATGATCCTGCAATGCGGTCTGGCGCTGTTCCCGCTGGCGCTGCTGCATATCGTTGCGCATTCGCTTTACAAGGCGCATGCCTTTCTTGCCTCCGGCACTGCGGTGGACGGGGTGGCGGCCATCCGCCGGCCGGGACTGGTGGCCATTCCCAACGGGCTTGCCGTTGGACGGGCGTTTCTGATTGCGCTGGTGATCTACGCTGCGGTGGCCTTCGCCTTTGGCATCTCCGGCAAATCGCCGCAGGCAATTGCATTGGGCGCCATCCTGATCTTCGGTGTGGCCTACCTTTTGGCGCAAGGCCTTGCAGACAGCGCGCCACGTGTCCTGACACAGCGCACAGCGGCCTATTCCGCGGCGGCGGCGGTGGGGTATTTCACCCTTCAGACCGGCGCGGAATGGCTGATGGCGGGCACATTGCCTGCGACACCCGCACCCGGTCCGCTGGAATGGGCGCTGATCGCGCTGGCGCTGCTCAGTTTCGGCGTGGTGGCCGTGGCCCAAGCGATGTTCCCGCTCTGGGCGTACCACCCGGCGGCAGCGGGGCTGCGTGTGCATCTGTCCAACGGGCTCTATGCAAATGCCGTCTTCGACAAGCTGCTGGGCGGCTGGTCGACCACACGTTCCTCCTGACTTTTGACAAGGATCATACCGATGAACACCTCTTTTGCGCTTTCAAACGACACCCTTGCCAAGGCTGGTGATGCCGCCGCCCGCGCCATCCCGCCGGTCTGGCCGCTGGCCTCCTCCGTTGCGGTGAACCCGTTTCTGGGCCAGACGGAGGAAGATCTGGCGCTGGTCGGGGCCCGTCTGGGCCGCATCGGCGGCGTGCCCGTGACCATGCCGCGTGCGTGGTACATGATCCGCCTTCAGGACGGCACCATCACGGATGCCGATATCATCGCAGCGCTGTCCGTACAGACCGGATCCGACCTGCCCGATCTGGCAGAGGTCAAACGCCGTGCTGGCATCGCCGCACCCACCATTGCCCCCCAGCCGACCATCGCTGATCTGGCGGCATCCGCCTCTGGCATCGACTGGCCGGGGATCATCGCGGACCGGTTCGGGCATTGGGCGGCGGGCTACTTCGATCAGGGTCAGGCGCTTTGGGCGGCACCGCGCAGGCGCGGGGCCTATGATGCCTGGCGGCAAACCGCGACCCACGATCTGACGCCTGAGATTGCCGGGCTGAAAGACTTTGCCCAGTTTGTCAGCGACAGGCCGGATCGGGCAGAGGATGCGATGGTGCAGGGCGCACAGGCGCTGGGTCTGACCGAGGATGTGCTTGAGACATACCTGCATCAACTGCTTTTTACGCTTGGTGGCTGGGCACAGGTCGCGCGGTATCACCTGTGGCAGGCCGAACTGGCCGGGCAGGGGGACACTACCATCACTGACATCCTGACGGTGCGTCTGCTGTGGGAAGAAGCCCTGCTTGCGCAGTACAAGGCGCAGATCGGTGAGGAATGGGACGCGGTCAAAGCCGTCCATGCCGCCCCCGTCACCGCGAGCGATGACCTGACCACCAACGCGATCCTGCAAGAAGCATGGGAGCGCGCGGTGCAACGCGACCTTGCGCAGCGCTTTGCCGCACCCGCACCTGATGCCAACCCGGACCGCCCCGCACTTCAGGCCGCGTTCTGCATTGATGTGCGCTCCGAAGTGTTCCGCCGCGCACTGGAGGCGGTCGATCCCGGCATCCAGACGCTGGGCTTTGCAGGTTTCTTCGGCCTGACCGCGTCTCACAAGGGCTTTGCATCGGATGTTGAGGAATTGCGCCTGCCGGTCCTGTTGAACGCGGGCGTCACTTCCACCGCGCGGGGGGATGATCCGCAGGCCGATCAGAACGCCCGGTTCAAGGCACGGGCAAGCCGCGCCTGGGGGCGGTTCAAACTGGCCGCCGTTTCCTCCTTCGCCTTTGTGGAGGCAACCGGGCCGATCTATGCAGGCAAGCTGATCCGGGATGCGATGAACATGGCCCCGAACGACGTGCCGGGTGGTCCGGCCCCCCGGCTTGATCCGGCGCTGGGCCTTGCCGCCCGGATCGACGCCGCAGAGACGATCCTGCGCGCGATGTCCTTTTCCGAGAATTTCGCCCGTCTGGTGGTGCTGGCAGGGCACGGCGCGAATGTGGTGAACAACCCCTTCGCCAGCGGTTTGCACTGCGGGGCCTGCGGTGGGTATTCAGGCGAGGTGAACGCGCGCCTGCTGGCAGGGTTGTTGAATGCGACGGATGTCCGGGACGGCTTGGCCGAACGGGGCATCGCCGTGCCGTCCGATACTGTCTTTGTCGGTGCACTGCATGACACGACCACGGATGCCATGATCCTGTTTGCGCAGGATGTGCCATCGACCACCCATGCCGCTGATCTACGGCAGGCCGAAAGCTGGTTCACATCCGCGGGCGCTGTGACGCGGGGGGAGCGCGCCTTGCGGCTGCCCCGCGCAGAGGGGGACAAGGACGTTGCGATCCGCAGCCGGGACTGGGCTGAAACCCGGCCTGAATGGGCCCTTGCCGGGTGCAAAGCCTTCATCGCCGCACCGCGCCACCGGACGGCGGGCAAAAGCATGGAAGGTCGCGCGTTCCTGCATGATTATGACTGGAAGAACGACAAGGACTTTGGCGTGCTCGAACTGATCATGACCGCCCCTGTGGTCGTGGCCAGCTGGATCAGCCTGCAATACTACGGCTCTACCGTGGCGCCTGACACATTCGGAGCGGGCAACAAGGTGTTGCACAATGTCACCGGCGGGATTGGCGTCGTCGAAGGCAATGGCGGCACGCTGCGCGCCGGTTTGCCTTGGCAATCCGTGCACGACGGTGAGGGCTTTGTGCATGACCCGCTGCGGCTGTCGGTCTGCATTGAGGCGCCGCGCGAGGCAATGGCGGGGATCCTTGAACGGCACGACGGTGTGCGGGCGCTGTTCGACAACCGTTGGCTGCATCTGTTTGCACTGGACGAAAACGGCCAGATGGCATGGCGGTATGAGGGCGATTTGAAGTGGTCAAAGGTGGCCGCGATGGACATGCCTGAGCCCGACGTGAAACTGGCGGGCTAGGCATCACTGCCAGATGCCTCCGCATGCCGTTCGGGGCGGGATGCGGGGGCAGGGATCGCCCAAACCAATTGAGACCTGCGATTCCGGTTCTACCGCCGCCCCGCCGCAGATCGGTTCATTTTCTGCCCAGGAATGGCACATTCCCGCCTTTTTTCGGTGGATTAAGTCCATCTTGCCCAAAAGATCGGGCAAAAGAATCTCAATTAAAACAGAGATGTGACGTGCAATAGGCGGATTTCTGCCTGTATTTTGAACTTTTCCCAAATATCCCCGACTGGAGCCGCAAAGGGTCCCCAATTCGCCGTTAGTGCTCTGGTACTGCGTTGAAAAGGAACACTGAATGCCCGATACCGCTGCCAACCCGCTCGCCACGCCCACCGTCTTCTCCGATATCGAAAACAGAACATACTCAGGGACGGAAGGGGACTACACAGATCTCGGCCACCACGCCTCTCTTGAACTCACGTCTGGCACGATCTCCCTGAGCTTTTCGACGGCATGGCTGCCGGGGGACAAGGCGCTCATTTCCAAGGATGGGTCGGGGCGTGAGGATGGGGGGCATCTGACGGTCTGGATCAAGGACGGCACGCTGGTGGTCACGCAGGAGAGCGCGGACAAGACCGAGTGGCTCAAAGTGCCCAATCTGGTGCTGACCCAGGACAAGACCTATCAACTCGCCGTCACCTTTGGCGAAGACGGGCTGGAGGTCTGGCTCGACGGCGCGCTGGTCGCGGCGGAGCCGACGTGGAAGCAGGGCATCGACATGAACGACCGCTCGCTGGTGATCGGCGGATCGCGGGCGTGGCGCGACAGCGACAGCAGAGATGCCCACAGCCTCTTTGAGGGTGAGATCGGCAACGTCATGGTGTTTGACCAGCAGTTGGGCGAAGGCCAGATGCAGGCACTGGCAGCGGCGATTGATCCCAGTCTGGATGACGCGGCGGTGATGGCCGCGCGGATGGAGGATCTGATGCCGGTGCTGGGCGACATGCACCACGGGTCGGACACGCT
>Ga0160419_100905_pt1 | contig 15157 bp, 15 predicted proteins | sample CelAP2metagpilot_2_FD_108196 | JGI IMG/M metagenome (GOLD analysis project Ga0160419, IMG submission 108196) | Phycosphere-associated microbial communities from Cellana algal ponds in Kailua-Kona, Hawaii, USA - Cellana AP2-4-25 metagenome pilot ... | reverse complement strand
GTTTCCGTCCATGAAATCATCTCCCACTTTAGTGTGTTCTTTGCGCGCGGCCCGTGCGGGGACGGTGACGCCTGGTAATGACACTGAAGTAGCACCGGGATTGCATAAATCCCAATTCTGTCTTCTAAAAGTTTTGATAGGATAAAGTTATCATAAATCCGGGAGTGCGCGCGCGACTGAGACGGTTCTTCCCTCACGGGGAAAGTTGCGCGGTGTCGATCATGTCGATCAGGGCGGCAAGATCCTGGCGGACACTGCCTGTATCACATTGCAGGGATGCGATGATCGCGCCGTCCTTCAGGACGTTGATGCCGCCATCTTCCGTTGAACCCTCGCCACGTTCGGCTGTCCAGAACACTTCGTACCCGTATCCGTCATCTGTGAAAAAGGTGACGGATTCACTGATGTAGTTGCCAATGCCGTTCCACGGCATATAGCTCAGCGACGCCTTGTCGGTGACGATTTCCTTTTCGACAGTCCCGGTGGCGCCAAGGAAACCGTAGGTCGCCATATCCCCGGCGAGCCAGGTAGCGTCGCAGACCTCAACACTCTTTTGAGCGCCCTTGAAGGTGCAGGTGAACAATGTGCTGCGGTCCCTTTCGCAAAAGTCGCCAGCGTTGCTGCTGGTTGCCACAATGATCAATGGGAATGCGAGAGCCAACTGGTGGGCGCGCGAGGTGTGAAACATCGGAAACTTCCTCAACTCAATACGTCATATGAAATGCTGTCAGAGGCTACCGCGCCGGGTGTGGCACGGGCAAACAAACCTTGGTGGGAAAAGCGGCTGGATTTGCTCACTTGACAGTTTGCCAGAGCGTTTCCAGCACACCAAAGCATACAAAAAACAGAGCGTTGACGAATAGCGACACCTATTGGTGAATTCGCGAAATGGCCTGCCAATCCCTATTTTTAAGAGGTCTTTTCCAGCGCTGCAGGTGTCGCAAACTGAAATTCACCGCTTGGGGAATCTTCTAATGCTGGCGGCGCAAGGTGCCGGATCTGTGGTTGCAGGTTCGGATAATTGGGAAGCCGGTCAAAGCCCGGCACTGCCCCCGCAACGGTAGCGAAGGACGCACTGCGACAAATTCAGGCCACTGGGAAAAGAGGTTCCCGGGAAGGCGTCGCAGCTTGGCCATGCCCCTTCGAAGTCCGGAAACCAGCCCTGCACTACGTCAAACCGCGGGTGGCGGTGTGGGCGATCGAACGGGTGTGGCTCCTCTCTCTGGCGGCACCCGATGGTTGCCCCATGCCCTGTGCCCGCTCCAGCATCGCCGCCTGTGCGGCAGGAGAGCCAGAATGAGTGAATTTATCCGGGAATTGTTGGCCCGCCGTCGCCCCGGTCATGCCTTGGAGCAGGCGTTCTATAGCGATCCGGCAGTTTTTGCTGCTGATCTTGAGGCGATCCATTATCGCCAGTGGCTGTTTGCCATTCCCGCCTGCGAACTGGAAAAGCCCGGCAGCTATGTCACTCACAAGGTTGGCGCATACGGCGTGGTGATTGTGCGAGGGTCAGACAATGTGATCCGAGCCTTCCACAACACCTGCCGCCATCGCGGATCGGTCTTGTGCACGGCGGCCAAGGGTAACTCTCCCAAACTCGTTTGCCCCTACCACCAGTGGACCTATGAACTTGACGGCTCGCTTTTGTGGGCGCGTGACATGGGGCCGGATTTTGTCCCGGCGGATCATGGGCTGAAAACGGTGCATTGTCGCGAACTCGCGGGCTTGGTTTACATTTGCCTTGCAGATGAGGCTCCGGACTTTGACACCTTTGCCAATATCGCGCGCCCCTACCTGGAGCCGCATGATCTGGCAAATGCCAAGGTCGCGTTTGAAAGCTCCATCATTGAAAACGGCAACTGGAAGCTCGTGTGGGAAAACAACCGCGAGTGCTATCACTGTGGCGGCAACCACCCCTCCCTCTGCCGTACCTTCCCGGATGACCCGTCTGTCACAGGTATCGAGGGGGGCGAAACACCGGCAAAACTGCAAGCGCACTTCGACCGTTGTGAAGCCGCTGGTCTTCCTTCGGCCTTCTATCTGCATGGAGATGGTCAGTATCGTCTGGCGCGGATGCCGCTGAACGAAGGGGCTGAAAGCTATACCCTTGACGGCAAGTCCGCAGTGTCGCGTTGGCTGGGCCGGGCCCCGTTTGCGGATGCCGGTACGCTGCTAAAGTTCCACTATCCGACCACCTGGAACCATTTCCTTGCTGACCACTCCATTGTGTTCCGGGTGACACCGATCAGCCCAACGGAAACCGAAGTCACCACCAAATGGCTTGTGAACAAGGATGCCGTTGAAGGCGTGGACTACGATCTCAAGCGCCTCACCGAGGTTTGGGTCGCCACCAATGACGAGGACCGCCGAGTCGTGGAAGACAATCAGCATGGTATCAATTCGCCCGCTTATCAGCCGGGGCCGTACTCTCCCACGCAGGAGAGCGGGGTGATCCAATTCGTGGACTGGTACTGCGACACACTCGGGGCCTCTGTTGGCCAGACACCTATGGCGGCGGAGTGAACCCATGAACGCAATTTCCCAACCGGCTCGGGCTGCGGTCTGGCAGGACAGTGAGATGCTGGAATGTGTCTCTATCGTTCCGGAAATGCCAAATACGGCGTCGTTCACATTCTGTGCGCCGTCTGGTGCGTTGTTCGACTACAAACCGGGGCAGTTCCTGACGCTAGAAATCCCGGCGGAAAGCGGGACGGTGCATCGGACCTATACGATCTCTTCATCGCCGTCGCGGCCGCGTTCGATCACCATCACGGCCAAAGCGCAGGCTGACAGCATCGGCACCCGCTGGATGCTTGATAACCTAAAGCCGGGCTCGCGGCTGCGGGCCTTTGGGCCGGCGGGATTGTTCACCAATGCTGACAGCACGGCGAACAAATACCTCTTCATCTCTGCGGGGTCTGGCATAACGCCGATGATGTCGATGACCACCTGTATGTGGGATGAGGGGCAGGCCCTCGATGTCGTCTTTATCAACTGCGCAAAACGCCCGTCCGAAATCCTGTTTCGGCAGAGACTGGAAAATATGGCCAGCCGCACGCCGGGGCTTGATCTGAAGTTTGTTGTCGAAGAGCCGGATCCCTACCGCCCGTGGACAGGTTATCAGGGCATGTTTAACCAGCTGATGCTGGGTCTGATGGCACCGGATTATTTGGAGCGTGAGGTCTATTGTTGCGGACCGGAGCCGTTCATGCAGGCGGTCCGCGAGGCATTGGCCGGGCTTGGCTTTGACATGGACCGCTATCACCAGGAAAGCTTTCACGCGCCAGTCGAAAGCGAGAGCGATCTGCCCGAGTTGGATGATGTCGTTCTTGAAGAAGACAGCACCTCTGAAATCCATTTTGCCCAATCCGGCATCAGCCACAAATGCGCTGAGACGGACACCGTTCTGGCGGCGGCCAAGGCGGCAGGGCTCAATATCCCGTCGGGCTGTACCTTTGGTGTCTGCGGCACGTGTAAAGTGCGCAAAACCTCGGGCGAGGTGCATATGGTCCACAATGGCGGGATTTCGGATGACGACGTGGCGGACGGCTATATCCTCGCCTGCTGCTCTCATCCGATCGGCAAGGTCGAAGTCGAGGTGTGACCAGCCAATTTACCGATTTTCGTACACTCTTACTGGCCGGGGTTTTCCCCGGCCTTTTCTTTACCCATCGGCGTCATTGATCTGTTCCCGGCCTGCGTGCGTACCAAAAAAAAACGTGCGAGGTCATATGCGTCGGTTCATTTATGCAGTGTTGTTTGCCGTCTTTGGCATCCCGGTACAGGCCGTCGATCTGTCGGCGCCATTTCTTTCAATCGACGGCGGTGAATTGCAGCTGGATGATTGGGCAGGGCGGCCCATCCTTGTTGTGAACACTGCATCGCAATGTGCCTTCACGCGGCAATACGCGGATCTGCAGGCGCTTTATGATCGCTATCGAGACCAAGGGTTGGTGGTGGTGTCTGTCCCCTCGGATGACTTCAACCAAGAGCTCGCGACAGAGGCAGAGGTGAAGGCGTATTGTGAGGTCCAGTTTGGTCTGGATCATCCAATGACCTCGATCACCAAGGTGCGAGGCGCAGGCGCGCACCCGTTTTATGCGTCGCTGAAGGCCGAAACGGGATTTGTGCCGCGCTGGAATTTCAACAAGGTCCTGATCGATCCAAACGGAGAGGTGGCAGCCACCTTTGGATCCCGCGTCGCGCCCATGTCCTCCAAGATCACCGATCGCATTGATGCGTTCCTGAACTGAAACCGCTTGGGCAGGAGGCTCTAAGATGAAGATGAAACGAAAGTCTGATCTGCCGCAGAAGATCTGCGCGACCTGTGGTCGGCCGTTCAGCTGGCGCAAGAAATGGGAAAAGGTCTGGAATGACGTACGCTACTGCTCGCAACGCTGCCGGAGGGCCTCGTGATGGATGGAGAGCACCAAAACGCCTTTACGTGGCAGCCGACACGCGCGGCTGGTCTGCAGCGCCTTCAGGATTTTCTGCCCCACGCAGCGCAGACCTACGCGCGTCTGCGCAACTATGATGGCCGTCACGCCTCGGCCGTTTCTTGCCTGTCGCCCTGGGTTCCGCACAGGTTGATCACCGAGCAGGAGATCCTGCAGCAGGTGCTGTCTTCATGGTCGCTGCAGAACAGCGAAAAATTCGTCCAGGAGGTTTTCTGGCGTGGCTACTTCAAGGGATGGCTACAGCACCACCCCACAGTGTGGAGCACCTATCATGAGGCATTGCCGGACCTGATTGACCATCATGGCAGCTCTGCCGACTACCGGGATGCAGTTGAGGGGCGAACCGGTATCGACTGTTTTGACCACTGGGCGCGCGAGCTGGTTGAGACGGGATACATGCACAATCATGCGCGAATGTGGTTTGCCTCCATTTGGATTTTCACCCTGCGTCTGCCTTGGCAGCTGGGGGCGGATTTCTTTCTGCGCCACTTGATGGACGGCGATCCTGCGTCAAACACGCTTAGCTGGCGTTGGGTGGGCGGGCTGCACACCAAGGGCAAAACCTACCTCGCGCGGGCGGACAACATCGCGAAGTTTACGGATGGTCGTTTCAATCCAGCAGGACAATTGAGCGAGGAGGCCCCGGCATTGGAAGAGGGATGCGAACACCCTCGCTTGACCGGTTTGTCAGTGGGCGATCCGCTGCCTGCTTCGCCCTTTCTCCTTTTGTTGACAGAGGATGATCTGGAATTTGCGGCCTCTCTGTCGTCTCCGCCTGCTGACACATTGGTGCTGGGAACGGCGGAAAGAGGCTCTCCTCTGGCGACTGGACGGGTTGCACAGACGTTCCGGAACGCTGCATTGAGCGACGCTGCGTTGCGCTGGGCTGACGATCAGAGCCCCTCGCTCAGTTCAGAACATGACATCGCCTCGCGGGCGCAATCGTTGGGGGTGCGAGATGTCGTGACGTCGTTTGCACCCGTCGGGCCAAACGCAGATCGTCTGGCCAACCTGCGGCAGGCCCTTTCACGCGAGGGGATTACGTTGCATCTCGTTCAACGGGCCTATGACGCGGTGATCTGGCCGCATGCGTCAAAGGGGTTCTTTGCCTTGAAGAAAAAGATACCCCAGCTGCTGGAGCAGTTGAAAATCCCTTGATTAGAGCCGCTTCAGGAAGGTTGCAGCGCTGTCCAGGTACTCTTGTTGCCGTTCGTCCGACATCCGGCCCCAAGTGCTGTAGGGTTGCCCCAGACGCGGATTGCCCCGCAGCTTTTCCTTGTTGCGGTGGAGAAAATCCCAGTACAGCGAATTGAACGGGCAGGCCTTTGGGCCTGTCTTTTTCTTGACGTCATAGGCACAGGTTGCGCAGTGGTTTGACATCTTGTTGATGTAGTTCCCGCTCGCTGCGTAAGGCTTTGATCCCAGCAAGCCACCGTCGGCGAACTGGCTCATGCCGATGACATTCGGCGCTTCGACCCATTCATAGGCGTCTGCATATACGGCCAGATACCATTCGTGGACCTGATGCGGATCAACACCCGCCAGCATCGCGAAATTGCCGGTCACCATCAATCTCTGGATATGATGGGCATAGGCTTCGTCCCGGGTTTGGCCGATGGCTGCAGCCATGCAGGCCATGTCCGTCTCGCCGGTCCAATAGAAATCCGGCAGCTCCCGCGAGGCATCAAGGAAGTTCTGCTTCGTATAGCCCGGCATTCTGAGCCAATAGATCCCGCGGACGTATTCGCGCCAGCCGATGATCTGTCGGATGTAGCCCTCCACCGCGTTCAGTGGTGCGTCGCCGTCATAATAGGCACGCTCCACCCGCCTGCAGACTTCCAACGGATTCAGAAGGCCCGCGTTGATGTATTGAGCAAGGACGGAATGGTAGAGAAAGGGGCGTCCTTCCAACATGGCGTCCTGATAGTCACCAAAGCTGGCCAAAGCGCGGTCAACGAAGTGATCCAGCGCCCGGAGCGCATCAGCCCGGGTTGTTGCAAACCAAAACGGTTCCAGCGTGCCGAAGTTTTCAGAAAAGCGATCGGCAACGAGCGCAAGGACCTCTTTGGTAATGGCGTTGGGTTCAACCTCGAAGGGGCCTGGCATGAACATGTCATCCTGCGCGGGCTTTCGGTTCTCGGCGTCAAAGTTCCACTGCCCGCCTTCGGGTTCGTCTCCCTGCATCAGCAACCCAGTCTTGCGCCGCATCTCGCGATAGAAATATTCCATCCGCAATTGCTTGCGGCCCTTTGCCCATTCCTGGAATTCGGCGTGGGTCGCGATGAAGCGGCTATCCTCCAGGAGGGTCAGATCAATCTCGCGCTGCTCTGCCCACGATGTGAGCGCAGTCCGTAGTCTGTACTCGGCGGGTTCTGTCATCAGAACCGAACAGTCCGGTGTCTCGCTAAGCATCCGGTCAAGTTCCGTTGGCAGGCTCCCGCTGTTGTCGCTGTCCTCCAACCGCACATAGGTGACGGACCAGCCATTCTCGCGTAGCTCGTCTGCGAAATGGCGCATTGCGGCAAAGACAAAGGCGAGCTTTTTCTTGTGGTGCGGGACGTAACAGGCCTCATCCGCAACTTCGGCCATCAAGACACGATCCCGTTCAGGATTCCCCTGTTTCAGAGAGGGCAGGTCTGGCGAAAGCTGATCGCCCAGAATGAGGATGATATTGCCGGGGGAGGCCTGTGAAGGTGTCTGGTCGCTCATATCTATGCGGATCGCTCTTGTTTCTGTCTCTCCTGCTGGTGGGAGGTAGGACAGCAAGATTGGGAGGCAACAGGAGCGTGTCACCTGCGCGAAAATCACTGGTTTAGGGTCTAAAATGCAAAATGGCCGCCGCTGGCTCCTCTTCCAGCAGCGGCCAGATGCCGTCACATCCTGTCAGTCTGGCTGGGCTCTGAGCGCGTCAGGAGGCCTGGCTATAACGAACACCGTCAGGTTTGTGGGCATCAAACACGCTGGCAATGATCCGCGTCAACGGCCGCCCGGCAGGGAGAATGCACAGGCTGTCTTCGTCCAGCGTGACCAGATCACCATAGGTCTCGGCGACCTCGGCGATGTCACTATTGAGTTGTGCGGCAAGAGCGCCGAACCGGCTGGCGAGTTCCTTTCGGTCCAGCACGAAATCACACATCAGCATTTCGATTGCCCGGCCGCGCAGGCGGTCCATCTGGGTCAGTTCGTGACCGCGGGTTCCTGAGAATTCACCTGCTTCGATCCGCTGCACATAGGCTGCGGTTGCCGGGGCGTTTTGCACATAGCCATCGGCGAACCGCGAGATCGAGGAGGCGCCGACGCCAATCAAAGTCGGGCAATGATCGTCGGTGTAGCCCTGAAAATTGCGGCGCAGGTGACCGGTCTGCAGCGCCTGTTCCAAGCCGTCTCCGGGCAGTGCAAAATGGTCAATCCCGATTGGAGAAAACCCGGCCGAGCGAAACCCATCGGCGGCGATTTCGGCCAGTTCGAAACGCTCTTCGTCCCCTGGCAGAGCGGCTTCGTCGATCAGTTTCTGACGCTTGGCCACCCAGGGCACATGCGCATAGCCAAATAGCGCCACACGGTCGGGCCGCAGGCTCAGCACCTTGTCCACTGTATCGGCAATGCGGGCCGCGTCCTGATGGGGGAGGCCATAGACCAGATCGGTATTGAGAGACCGGATGCCAGCGGCGCGCAGATCTGCAACACAGGCGGCCGTCACCTCGTAGGGTTGGGTGCGTCCGATGGCGGCTTGAACTTCTGGGTCGAAATCCTGAATGCCAATGCTGGCCCGGTTCATCCCCTCCGCTGACAGAGCCGCGATCTTGTCGCGATCAACAAGGGTCGGATCGATTTCCACCGAAAATTCCCAGTCATCAGCGGGAGGAATAGCCGCCTTGACCGCCTTTGCTAGGCGGTGGATCAGGGCAGGGGGCAGGATCGTTGGTGTTCCGCCGCCCCAGTGCAGCCGCCCCATGCGCAGACCTGCTGGCACGGTTTCAGCCAGAAGGGCCAGTTCCTGTTCAACTGTCGCGATGTAATTCTCGACCGGATTGAGGGTCTGCGTGCCTTGTGTCCGGCAGGCACAAAACCAGCAAAGCCGCTCACAGAACGGAATGTGGATATAGACGGAGACAGGCACAGCCGGATCCAGCGAGGCAAGCGCGCGGGCTTGAAACGCATTGTCCGTCGCAGCGCTGAAGACCGGTGCAGTCGGATAGGAGGTGTAGCGGGGCACGCGGCTGTCAAAAAGTCCCAGCGCGCGAAGGCGTTCGATCTGTTGCATGCGGGCAGATATGAATGATTCCGGCCGCGGCGACTTTGCGCCAAATCAAATCCTGACTTTTTGGCGCATCAAATCCTGCCAGGGCAGCCCGGTCAAAACGGGAAAGGCGAGACGCCAATAACCGCCTCATGCAAGTGCAGGACGCCAACCCAGAGCACAAGGCCAACCGCGGCGCGGCGCAACGTAGGGCGCAGGTGTTTGGCGCGCCATGAACCTTGCATCAGCGGTTTCAGCGAAACCAAAGGGGCGCCAGAAAAATAGAACCCGGCAGCTCCTTGGCCGAGCTCTCTGCGAGCGCTGGCGTCAAAAACCGGAATTGCAACCAACGGCAGGCCCGCAAACACGCTGAACATGATCACATGAGCCAAAGCCCCGTTGGCCACAAGATGCGCCGCCGCCCAGATAAGCAGAGCTATAAGCAGGGGATGGCGGCTCAGTTCAACGCACCCTTCGGGTGCAGGGCTAACTGATGCGGTGCGCCTTCCTCCTAAAGTGAAGGGTGTTTCCACGCCGATACCGATTGCAGCCAGAACAAATACCGCGGGCAGTGTCAGCATGGGAACCCAACGCTGCCAGTTCGCGGGCGCCCAGACCTCAATATAGGGCGCTTGGGCCGCGGCGTGGATCACCCAGCCAAGCAGGATGATAGAGAGGATACCGTAGGCGCTGAAATAGAGCTGTCGTCCCAAAAGCCCGATCAGCCCATCGCGCAGATGGCCAAGACGGGGGATGAAGTGGCTCGCGAGAAAAACCGCCATTGCTGCGGCAAACTCTGTCCATTGCCCGACCATCTTGCGCTCCGTTTGGTGTTCAGCTGGCCGGGTGTACTGCATCCGGGTGGGCGCGTGCAAAGGCCATGTTTTCTGCACAGGTTGCTTCAACCGCCTGTAGTCGAGGCATGTCAGAGAAATCGACACCCCATCGGCGGGCATTGTAAAGCTGCGGCATCAGGCAGATATCTGCGAGACTGGGGCTGTGGCCGATGCAATAGGGCGCAGGTGGATAGGCGCCAAGCAACGCGTCAAAAGCCAGCAGCCCTGGTCGGATGAAATGCCGCATCCAGTCTCCTGGCATGTCTCCTGCACCGTCTGCCAGCAGCGTTGCATGCCGGGCGACCTGCAGATTGCATACCGGGTGGAGATCAACGGCTATGGAATGCGCAAGAGCCTGTGCCTGCGCCCTTGCCGACGGCTCCCTTGGCAACAGATCCAAGTCGCGGGTCTGGTCAAGATAGTCGAGGATGGCAAGCGACTGCGTGAGCCGCAGACCATCGATTTCCAAAACCGGGACAAATCCTTGCGGATTGCGCGCCAAATGCTCAGGACTGCGGTGTTCGCCCTTTACCAGATCAATGGTCACGCAATCATGGTCGATCCCGGCCAGGTTCAGTGCGATCCGGATCCGGTAGCTGGCCGAAGAGCGCCAGTAGTCGAACAATGTCACGTCAGTCATGGCCACAGCCCCATCTAATAGAAACGAGGTCGCCGGTCCGATCCGGCGACCCCTGGCAGACCCGGGATCAGGTTTTCTGCAGTTCTTTGGCGTGCAGCCAGTCTGCGTGTTTGGGGGCTTTCTTGGTCTTTGACCATTCTTCCAGCATCTCCCATTTCACGGCATCCAGTTTCTGCAGCAGGGCTTCTTCCTCCGGATCGGGGCAGGCCAGTTCGACCCGGTGACCGTTTGGATCGAAGAAGTAAATGGAGTGGAAGATCGAGTGATCGGTGACACCCAGGACTTCAACACCATTGGCTTCCAGGTGGTCCTTGAACTCAATCAGGGTGGCGCGATCCTTTACCTTGAAGGCGATATGCTGCACCCAGATTGGGGTGTTGCGATCACGGTCCATCTCCGGCTTGGTCGGCAGTTCGAAAAAGGCCAGGACGTTGCCATTCCCCGCATCCATGAAGATGTGCATGTAGGGATCAGGTTCATGGGTCGATGGAACATGATCTTCGGCAATGGCCAGGACAAAATCCATGTTCAGCATCTTGTTGTACCACTGGACGGTCTCTTTCGCGTCCTTGCAGCGATAGGCTACGTGGTGGATCTGTTCGATTTTCATGGCTTTCACTCCCCTTTGTGGAACGCGGCCGCAGCCAAGGCCTGTTTCAGCACGTCCCGATCGCCAATGTGATTGGCAAGCACCAGCACCAATCGGGCGTTCAACGCATCGCTTTCCGGTTTGCTCAACCCCTCATGGGCAGAGAGCAGATCTGCATAAAAGTCATCTGCACGGTCGATATTCGGTGTCAGTATCAGCTGGTCTTGATGGTTCATGCCGAATGCTCCTTTCCGATCACGCGACGCAGGGCTGCGCGGAATTGACTGTCATCAAAAGAGGGACGGCGCGCAGCGACATGCTGGTCGGGCCGGATCAGGTAGACGGCGCTGTCGTTGTCGCCCAGGTAACGCTCTCGCAGCGCGCGGGTCTTGTCGTCCTGGGTCGATAGCGCGAGGCGATGCACCGTAATGCCTGCTTCCTCAAAACTGTCGGGCGCGTCGGCATTGATCGTCAGCAAAGTGAACCGATCCGCCAATTGCGGCAGCAGATATCCATCACCCAGCGGTGCATCAGGGCAGGGGCTGCCCGGTGCGCTGCGCTCTGGGCCATTCAGGGCATCCGCGGAGTTCAATGGGGACCCCTCGTAAGTACAGGGCAGTGACAATCGACCAGAGTTCACCAGAGGGCGGGCAAATTCATACTGTTCCGAAAGATCCAGAACCGCATCCCGCAGGACCCGGCTCATCTCGGATTTCGGAGTGATGAAATCGGTTGAGCGGGATGAGTTCAGAATGTTTTCGTCTGCTCCGTGGATCCGTTCGACGTCGTATGTGTCCAGCAGGCTCTCGTCGGCCTGCCCATCCAGAACCAGTTTCAGCTTCCAGCACAGGTTATCGGTATCCTGCAGGCCAGAATTCGCCCCGCGCGCCCCAAACGGGGACACCTGATGCGCCGCGTCCCCCGCAAAGATCACCCGACCGTGCCGGAATTTCTCCATGCGGCGGCATTGGAAGGTGTAGATGGACACCCATTCCAGTTCGAACTTGACGTCTTCGCCCAGCATTTCCCGGATGCGCGGGATTACGTTTTCGGGCCGTTTTTCGCGCTCCTTGTCGATATCCCAACCCAGTTGCAGGTCGATCCGCCAAACCCCGTCGGGCTGCTTGTGCAGAAGCGCGGACTGACCCTTGTTGAAAGGCGGATCAAACCAGAACCACCGCTCAGTCGGGAAGTCGGCCTCCATGATCACGTCTGCGATCAGGAAGTTGTCTTCAAACACCCGACCCACGAAATCGAGCCCGAGCATTTGCCGGGTGGGGGAGCCTGCACCATCACAGGCAATCAGCCACTCTGCTTCGAGGTTGTAGGATCTTTCGGGCGTGTCGATTTCCAGCGTGACGTGATCGTCATGGGTGCCGATAGCCGAAACCTTGTTGCGACCGCGGATTTCAATTGGCGCGCCCTGTTCCTGCAGGTCACGGACGCGCTGCACCATGTATTCTTCAAAATAATATTGCTGAAGATTGATAAAGGCAGGCCGCTTGTGGCCCTCTTCAGGCAGCAGGTTGAACTCGTAAACCTTGCGGTCATCAAAGAACACCTTGCCCAGGTTCCACTGAACGCCTTTGTCGACAAGCGGATCACCCAAACCAAGCCGGTCGGCGATTTCGAGCGTCCGTTTGGAAAAGCAGATGGCGCGAGAGCCAAAACTGACCTTGTCATTGTCATCCAGAACCACGACGCCAACACCCTGTTGGGCAAGGTCAATGGCGGCAGCGAGGCCAACAGGACCAGCACCGATCACGACGACCGGGTGACGCACCGGTGAAGATGCGTCCTGATCGTCGCTGCGCTGATACGAATACAAGGGAATTTCAAAGATCTTGTTCATCTGGTCTCCTCCCAAATCTGCCTGCCGTCAGGCACAGCCCAACCGGGCCCCGGACATGGATGTGTCGGGGATCTGATCAAGCATTTCATAGGTTGTGCCGGGGCGACACGATCTGAATCAAACCGCCCCGGTCGCAAAAATTGCCCCGGGCTCAGCCCTGCAGGGCCTCCCACATTTCCAGATCGCGTTGCGCAGTCCAGATCCGCGGGGTGTCGATGCCACGGGCTTCGTCATAGGCGCGGGCGACGTTGAAAGGCAGGCAATGCTCGTAAATCGCATAGTCTGCGAACTTTGGATCACATTCCGCGCGCACCGCATCCCATGCCTCCTTCAAGGAGCCATTGCGGGCCGCAACCTTGGCCGCAGGACGATAGGTGCTTTCGACGAAATCGCGGGTGTTTTCGATGGCCGCGTTGACCATTTCCTTGCCAACCAGGGCGTCACCCCGACCCGGCGCAATGGCGTCCACATCATAGGCCTTGATGTTGTCCAGTGTCTGGCCCCAGTCGCTGAAATGACCGTCACCGCAATAGCAGGCAGAGTGGTATTCCACGATGTCGCCGGTGAACATGACGTTCTGATCAGGGACATGGATTACGGCGTCACCTGCGGTATGCGCCCGTCCCAGATGTTTGATGTCGACACGTCGATTGCCGAGGTAGACGGTCATCGAGTCGCCAAACGTGGTTGTGGGCCAAGTCAGGCCTGGAATGCTCTCGTGGCCTTCGAACAGGCGTGGGAAGCGTTGGAATTCACTGTCCCAGTCCTCTTGACCGCGCTCCACAACCATTGAACGCGCCTTGTCTGACATAATCACCTGGCCCGCACCAAAGGCAGAGGCCCCCAGGACGCGGACAGCGTGATAATGGGTCAGCACCACATGGGTGATCGGCTTGTCTGTCACCGAGCGGACGCATTCGATCACCTTGTTGGCCAGACGCGGGGTGGCCTGCGCTTCGACGATCATCACGCTGTCGTCGCCGATGATCACGCCAGAGTTCGGGTCCCCTTCGGCGGTGAAGGCATAAAGCCCCTCACCGATCTCGTCGAAGGTGATTTTCTTTTCGGTCATGTCCCCTTGGGATGCGAATGCCTTAGCCATGTGTTCGGTCCTTTTGAGCGGTGCGCAGGAGGCAAGTGCGGGAGCCTCCGGCGGGGATATTTGAGGCGAGAGGAAAAGCGTGGCTTACCTCTGGAACGGATCGTTAAGCGCGGGCAGAACGGTGCCGGTACAGTCACCAAAACCGATCGTATAGCCCTTGCCCTTGGCTGCGCCCTTCAGGGTCAGCGTGTCACCATCCGCGATGAAGGAGCGTTCTTCGCCGGTGTCTAGTGTCAGTGGCTCCTTACCGCCCCAGCTCAGCTCCAAAAGCGAGCCACGGCTTTCCTTGGTAGGGCCTGAAATGGTGCCCGATCCCAAGAGATCGCCTGCATTCATCGGGCAGCCGGATGTGGAGTGATGCGCCAGCTGCTGCGCAGCGGAGTAGTACATTTCCTTGTAGTTCGTCCGTGCAATGGTCGTGGGCTCTTTGCCCTCCGGGGCCATGGTGACCTCAAGGTCGATATCATAAAGCATCGGCCCGCAGTCCTTCAGGTGGTCCAGAAGCTCTACCTCGCGTTCCGGCGTGTCGCAGCGGAACGGATGCAGTGCGGGTTTGGTCACGATCCAAGGCGAGATCGAGGTGGCGGTCGCCTTGGCCTGAAACGGGCCAAGCGGCTGGTATTCCCAGGCCTGGATGTCGCGCGCGGACCAGTCGTTCAACAGCACATAGCCAAAGATATGGTCATCCGCCTGCTGCACCGTTATCGGCCCTTCCGAAGATGTGCCAACAATCGCCCCCAGTTCAAGTTCGATATCGAACCGGGCACAGGGCGCCCAGCGGGGCGCGTCATCGTTGGGGCCTTTCAATTGTCCCCAGGGGCGACGGACATCAGTGCCGGACACCACAACGGAAGAGGCGCGCCCGTTGTAACCGATCGGGATATGCAGCCAGTTGGGGGGCAATGCATTTTCCGGCCCACGGAACATCGTCCCGACGTTAAAGGCATGGTTTTTGCCAGCATAGAAATCGGTGTATTCGCTCACTGCAAACGGCATGTGCAGTTCTGCGGTGGAGGCCGGCACCAACAGTGGCTCGACCTTGTCCTGTTCAGCGGCCCCCTCGGCCAGAAGGGATGTCAGCCGCTCGCGCAGAGCGGTCCAGACAGCCGGGCCCTGTTCCATCAGATCGTTCCAATAAGGCACATCAAACAGCGGCATGTCCGTCAGCTGGACAAGGCCTGCTTCCTCTGCGGCCTGCATGTCCAGGATCATGTCGCCAATTGCCACACCACAGCGGGGCTCGTCGCCATCCACGGAAAAAACGCCGTAGGGAAGGTTGTTCAGCGGGAACGGGTGGGCCGCGCTATTGGCGGAAGTGACCCAGGATTTCATCAAAGGCATAGGTGATCCTTTACGTTTGAGAGCCGCTGCTCTCGTCATCTTTCCCGAAATACTCCGGGGGTGAATGCGGCCCGCAGGCCGCAGAGGGGGCAGCGCCCCC
>Ga0160419_100904_pt1 | contig 15161 bp, 13 predicted proteins | sample CelAP2metagpilot_2_FD_108196 | JGI IMG/M metagenome (GOLD analysis project Ga0160419, IMG submission 108196) | Phycosphere-associated microbial communities from Cellana algal ponds in Kailua-Kona, Hawaii, USA - Cellana AP2-4-25 metagenome pilot ... | reverse complement strand
TCCGAGTAGAATTAGAAAATGGTCACATTGTGACTGCGCATATTTCTGGTAAAATGCGTATGCATTACATTAAACTTTTACCAGGAGATAAAGTAAAATTAGAAATGAGTCCTTACGATTTAACTAAGGCTCGTATAACTTATAGATACTAATACGATGAAAGTAAGAGCATCAATTAAAAAAAGAAGCGCAGATTGTAAAATAGTGCGCAGAAAAGGTAGACTTTACGTCATTAATAAAAAGAATCCAAGATTCAAACAAAGACAAGGGTAATTATGGCAAGAATTGCAGGAGTAGACATACCAAAACAGAAAAGAGGAGTAATCTCTTTAACTTATATCTACGGAGTAGGTAAAAGTAGAGCAAAAGAAATTTTAGCAGCTGCTAAAGTAGACGAAAGCATCAAAGTACAAGACTGGACAGATGATCAAATCGGAGCAATCCGTGATGCTGTTGGTAACTATACTATTGAAGGTGAATTACGTTCTGAAACTCAATTAAACATTAAGCGATTAATGGATATAGGATGTTACAGAGGTATACGTCATAGAGCAGGTCTTCCTTTAAGAGGACAACGTACTAAAAACAACTCTAGAACTAGAAAAGGTAGAAGAAAAACAGTTGCTAACAAGAAAAAAGCAAACTAATAAACAATTTGGTCTTTAGTATTTAGACGTTGGAAGGGATCTGTTTGAAATTTTAAAAGGTTTAGGATTCTAGCGACTATTAACTAAAAACAAAGAACAATAATATTATGGCAAAGAATAACGCTAAAAGTACAAAAAAACGTAAAGTTATTATTGATGCTGTAGGAGAAGCACACATCACAGCTTCTTTTAACAACATCATTATCTCACTTACAAACAAAAAAGGTGACGTAATTTCATGGTCATCTGCTGGTAAGATGGGCTTTAGAGGATCTAAGAAAAATACACCTTATGCAGCACAATTAGCAGCTGAAGATGCTTCTGAAGTAGCTAAAGAGGCTGGATTAAAAAAGGTAAAAGTATATGTGAAAGGTCCTGGTAATGGTAGAGAATCTGCTATCCGCTCTATTCACAATGCAGGTATCGAAGTAACAGAAATCGTAGATGTTACTCCATTACCACACAACGGATGTCGTCCTCCTAAAAGAAGAAGAGTTTAATAACGTAAAACCTTTTACGTCATTAAAATACATTATAAAATTAATATCATCTGTTTTACAGATGGTATTAATTTTTTGCATAAATTTGCAAACTGAAAAATTTAATAAACAAGTATAACAAGAGATTAACGATTATCGAAGGATAAGATTAAGACCTTAATTCATAATCACTCTTTAATTAATTTAAAAATGGCAAGATATACTGGTCCTAAAACTAAAATAGCTCGTAAGTTTGGCGAAGCTATCTTCGGAGATGATAAAGCTTTTGAAAAAAGAAATTATCCTCCTGGACAACACGGAATTAACAAAAGACGTGGAAAAAAGTCTGAATACGCAATCCAATTAATGGAAAAGCAAAAAGCTAAATATACTTATGGTATTTTAGAGCGTCAATTCAGAAACATGTTTAAAAAAGCAACAGCAGCACCTGGAATTACAGGTGAGGTTTTATTACAATTATGTGAGTCTAGATTAGACAACGTTGTATTTAGAATGGGTATCTCTCCTTCTAGAAGAGGTGCAAGACAATTAGTTTCTCACAGACATATCACTGTAAATGGTGAAGTAGTAAACATTCCTTCATACCAATTAAAAGCTGGAGATGTTGTTGCAGTAAGAGAAAAATCAAAATCACTTGATACTATTGATAGATCATTATCTAGTACAAGTAACGTATACGAATGGATTACTTGGAACACTGAGAAAAAAGAAGGTACTTTTGTATCAGTTCCTGCAAGAATTCAAATTCCAGAAAACATCAACGAGCAATTCATCGTCGAATTATACTCTAAATAATAACTAAAACATTGGTATTTAGCCAAAGGGTTTATTCGTACTTCTTCAAACTTATAAACCGCGCAACTAAATAACAATTAAAACGAAGAACAATATGGCAGTATTTAATTTTCAAAAACCTGATAAAGTAATCATGATTGATTCTACTGATTTCGAAGGTAAATTCGAATTCAGACCATTAGAACCAGGTTATGGTTTAACAGTAGGTAACGCTTTACGTAGAGTTTTACTTTCATCTTTAGAAGGTTTTGCAATAACATCAGTAAGAATAGAAGGTGTAGATCACGAATTTTCTACAATTGCAGGTGTTGTTGAAGACGTAACAGAAATTATCTTAAACTTAAAACAAGTGCGTTTTAAGAGACAAATAGAAGATGTAGATAACGAGTCTGTTTCTATTTCAATTTCTGGACAAGAACAAATAGTTGCTGGAGATTTCCAAAAGTTTATTTCTGGATTCCAAGTATTAAATACAGAACAAGTAATCTGTAACTTAGATCCAAAAGTTAACATTAACATGGAAATTACTATCGAAAAGGGTAGAGGATATGTTCCTGCTGAAGAAAATAAAAAAGCTACAGCACCAATGGGAACAATCTTTACAGATTCGATTTACACACCAATTAAAAATGTTAAGTATAGCATTGAAAATTACCGTGTAGAGCAAAAAACGGATTATGAAAAATTAGTTTTCGAAATTCAAACTGATGGATCTATTAATCCACAAGATGCATTAACAGAAGCAGCTAAAACTTTAATTCACCACTTTATGTTATTCTCTGATGAGAGAATAACTTTAGAAGCTGATGAAATAGCTCAAACTGAAACTTATGATGAAGAATCACTTCACATGAGACAGTTGCTTAAAACAAAGTTAGTAGATATGGATTTATCTGTTCGTGCGCTTAACTGTTTAAAAGCTGCAGAAGTAGATACTTTAGGAGACTTAGTATCTTTCAATAAAAACGATTTAATGAAGTTCCGTAACTTTGGTAAAAAATCTTTAACAGAGCTTGAAGAGCTTGTAAACGTTAAAGGTCTTAACTTCGGTATGGATCTTTCTAAATACAAATTAGATAAAGACTAACACTTCATATTTTGCTCCTCAAAAAGGGTAGAGCAAGATGATGGTTAAAACAAAAATGTCATGAGACACGGAAAAAAAATAAACCATTTAGGTAGAAAGACAGCACATAGAAAATCTATGTTAGCTAACATGGCTTGTTCTTTAATAGAGCACAAGCGTATCAACACTACAGTTGCTAAAGCAAAAGCATTAAAGCTTTTTGTTGAACCAATGATTACTAAAGCTAAAGAAGATACAACTCACAACAGACGTATCGTTTTTAGTCGTTTAAGACAAAAAGACGCTGTTACTGAATTATTCAGAGAAGTAGCAACTAAAGTAGGTGATAGACCAGGTGGATACACACGTATTATCAAATTAGGTAATCGTTTAGGAGATAACGCTGATATGGCTATGATCGAGTTAGTAGATTACAACGAAATCTACAACGCTGGTAGCAAGTCTAAAAAATCAACAAGAAGAAGTAGACGTGGTGGTTCTAAGCCAGCTGCTGCTAAAGTTGAAAACACAGCAACTAACGAAGAAGAATAAATGTTAATAAGCATTTAATATATAAAGGATAATCTATTTTAGATTATCCTTTTTTTTATACAATTTTGTCAAACTTTTATTATTAAAATGAAATACCAAAAACTAAAAAAAGCACTAATCTTATTAGAAGACGGAACAATTTTTCATGGTAAAGCAGTAGGTAAAGAAGGTACAGCTTTTGGAGAAGTATGTTTTAATACCGGTATGACTGGTTATCAAGAAATTTTTACAGATCCATCTTACTATGGTCAATTAATGGTAACTACCAATGCTCATATTGGTAATTACGGAGTTAATGAAGATGAAGTAGAATCAGATTCTATTAAAATCTCAGGACTTATTTGTCGTAACTTTAGCTATGATTTTTCAAGAGTTAATGCAGATGGTTCTTTAGAAGATTTTCTAAACAAGTATAATCTATTAGCAATTTCAGATGTAGATACACGTGCATTAGTAACTTATATACGTGAAAACGGAGCTATGAATGCTGTTATCTCTACAGAAGTTGACAATATTGAAGGTTTAAAAGAGCAATTAGCAAAAGTACCATCAATGAATGGGTTAGAGCTTGCCTCTAAAGTATCTACAAAAGAAGCTTATTATGTAGGAGACGAAAATGCGCCAATTAAGATAGCAGCATTAGATATAGGAATAAAAAAGAACATCCTTCGTAATTTTGCAAAACGAGGTGCTTACATAAAAGTATTCCCTTTTGATAGTACTTTTAAAGATATGAGCGATTGGAATCCTGATGGCTATTTCTTGTCAAATGGACCTGGTGATCCAGAACCATTAAAAGGCGCAATAGAAGTAGCAAAACAAATTATAGATAAAAATCTTCCTTTATTTGGTATTTGTTTAGGTCACCAAGTAATTGCACTTGCTAATGGAATTTCTACTTACAAAATGCACCACGGACATAGAGGTATAAATCACCCAATTATGAACTTAGAAACTGGTAAAGGTGAAATAACATCTCAAAACCACGGGTTTGCAGTAAATAGAGAAGAAGCAGAAGCACATCCAGATCTAGAAATCACACACGTACATCTTAATGATAATACTGTTGCTGGTTTAAAAATGAAATCAAAAAATGTATTCTCTGTACAGTATCATCCAGAAGCAAGTCCAGGTCCAAACGACTCAACTTATCTTTTTGATCAATTCATAGAAAATATCAAATCAAACTAATAATAAAAAGGCAATGAATTTTAAATTTCGTTGCCTTTTTTCTTTTACTAAAACGATATAGATTAAATTTTATGTATTTCTTACTTTAAAGCTATTTATAGTGAGATTTTAGCCGTAAATTTGACTATAATTAACTAAAAATTAAAAATATGAGTGTTATAATCAATGTTCACGCAAGACAAATTTTTGATTCCAGAGGAAACCCAACAGTGGAAGTTGATGTAGAAACTGAAAATGGATTTTTAGGAAGAGCAGCAGTTCCTTCTGGTGCTTCAACTGGAGAACATGAAGCGGTAGAGCTTAGAGATGGTGGCGATAAATATATGGGTAAAGGTGTTACCAAAGCAGTAGATAATGTTAATAATGTTTTAGCAGAAGAATTGCTTGGTGTTAACGTTTTTGAACAAAACTATATTGACACATTAATGTGTAAAATAGATGGTACACCAAATAAATCTAAATTAGGTGCCAATGCTATTTTAGGCGTGTCTTTAGCAGTTGCAAAAGCAGCAGCAGCAGAATTAGGTATGCCTCTTTATAGATATGTTGGTGGTGTAAGTGCAAACACTTTACCTGTTCCAATGATGAATATCATTAACGGAGGATCACATAGTGACGCTCCAATCGCATTTCAAGAGTTTATGGTAATGCCTGTAAAAGCAAAAAACTTTTCACATGCATTACAAATGGGAACAGAAATTTTCCATAACCTTAAAAAAGTTTTACACGATAGAGATTTAAGTACAGCTGTAGGAGATGAAGGTGGTTTTGCACCAACTTTAGACGGAACAGAAGATGCTCTTGATACAATTGCAAAAGCAGTTAAAAATGCGGGATATAACTTAGGAGATGATGTAATGATTGCTTTAGATTGCGCTTCTGCAGAATTTTATGTAGACGGAAAATACGATTACACAAAATTTGAAGGCGATAAAGGTGTTGTAAGAACTAGTCAAGAACAAGCAGATTACTTAGCAGAATTAGCAAGTAAATATCCAATTATTTCTATTGAGGATGGTATGGATGAAAACGATTGGGAAGGTTGGAAATACTTAACTGAAAAAATCGGAGATAAAGTACAATTAGTTGGTGATGATTTATATGTAACTAACGTAGAACGTTTATCTAGAGGAATAGAGCAAGATATAGCTAATTCAATTTTAATTAAAGTAAACCAAATTGGTACTTTAACTGAAACTATTGCAGCAGTAAACATGGCTCATAATGCAGGATATACTTCGGTAATGTCTCATAGATCAGGAGAAACTGAAGATAATACTATTGCAGATTTAGCTGTGGCATTAAACTGTGGACAAATAAAAACAGGATCTGCATCACGTAGTGATCGTATGGCTAAATACAACCAATTACTTCGTATAGAAGAAGAATTAGGAGATGTAGCTTATTATCCAAAAGAAAAAGCTTTTAAAGTAAATAGATAATTACTTTTTACCATAAAATTATTCAAAAAACTCTCATCAAAACGATGAGAGTTTTTTTTTGATAGCAAATAACTATATCAATATAGCAAAAACCATGTTAATACGCTTTAAAAATCGACTTACATTTCGTAATTTTACAGCACTTATTCAAACTAAATTATACAAATCAAATATATGTCAAATACAGCAATTCTAGAGGTTAATGGCGAAAAACACGAATTTCCATTAATCGTAGGTACAGAAAATGAAATAGGAATAGATATTAAATCACTTAGAAGTGTAACCGGTGGCGTTACAACTATAGATCCAGGTTACAAAAATACAGGGTCTTGTGAAAGTGCTATTACTTTTTTAAATGGTGAAGAAGGTGTATTAAGATATAGAGGTTATGCTATTGAAGATTTAGCTGAAAAAGCAGACTTTTTAGAAGTTGCTTATTTATTAATCTTTGGAGAATTACCAACTAAAGAACAATTAGACAAGTTTCATACAGATATCAAAAACGAGTCTGTAGTAGATGATGATGTAAAGAAAATATTAGACGCTTTCCCTAAGTCAGCACATCCAATGGGTGTTTTAGCATCTTTAACCAGTGCTTTAACAGCTTTTAATCCTTCTTCTGTAAATGTAAATTCAGAAGAAGATATGTACAAAGCTATTGTTAAGATATTAGGTAAGTTTCCAGTTCTTGTAGCTTGGACAATGCGTAAAAAACAAGGTTTACCTCTTAATTACGGAAGCGATAAGTTAGGTTATGTAGAAAACATCTTAAAAATGATGTTTGAAAAACCAAATCACGACTATGAGCAAAGTGAAATCTTAGTAAATGCATTGGATAAATTATTAATATTACATGCAGATCACGAGCAAAACTGTTCGACTTCAACAGTAAGAATTGTAGGTTCGTCTCATGCAGGTTTATTTGCATCTTTATCGGCTGGTATTTCTGCACTTTGGGGACCACTTCACGGTGGAGCAAACCAAGCAGTTTTAGAAATGCTTGAAGCAATTAAAGAAGATGGTGGAGATACAAAAAAGTACATGGCTAAAGCTAAGGATAAAGAAGATCCTTTCCGTTTAATGGGCTTCGGTCACCGTGTGTATAAAAACTTTGATCCACGTGCAAAAATTATCAAAAAAGCTGCAGATGAAGTATTAGGAGATTTAGGCGTTGAAGATCCAGTATTAGATATAGCTAAAGGATTAGCTTCAGAAGCATTAAGTGATGATTACTTTGTACAACGTAAATTATATCCAAACGTAGATTTCTATTCAGGAATTATTTACAGAGCAATGGGTATTCCTGTAGAAATGTTTACAGTAATGTTTGCTTTAGGACGTTTACCAGGTTGGATTGCACAGTGGAGAGAAATGCGCTTACGTAAAGAACCAATTGGTCGTCCAAGACAAATTTACATTGGTGAAAACCTCAGAGAATTTAAATCTATCAACGAAAGATAGACCTAAAATAACTTCAAAAAAACAAGCTTCATAATTATGTTATGAAGCTTTTTTATATATTTACTTTATGCTAAAATTAAATGTAAAAAACGAAACATCTCGGCTTCGGGCTGTAGTTTTAGGAACCGCAAAAAGTAATGGTCCAACTCCCAAAATAGAAGAGGCTTACGATCCAAAATCTTTAGAACATATTAAAGCTGGTACATATCCAGTAGAAGAAGATATGGTAAAAGAAATGGAAGCTGTAGCTAAAGTTTTTGAAAAGTATGATGTTAAGGTTTATAGACCAGAATTAATAGAAAATTGTAATCAGATTTTTGCAAGAGATATAGCTTTTGTAATAGATGATGTGTTTGTAAAAGCAAATATTCTTCCTGATCGTGAAAACGAATTAGAAGCGATACAATATGTCATAGATCAAATAGATCCTAATAAAGTAATTCGTCCTCCAGAAGAAGCTCATATAGAAGGAGGAGATGTAATGCTTTGGAACGATTATATTTTTATCGGCACTTACAGAGGTGAAGATTATTCAGATTATATTGTTGCCAGAACCAATCAAGCAGGTGTAGATTACATCAAAGAAAAATTTCCTTATAAAAAAGTAAAGAGTTTCGATTTAAATAAATCACAAACCAATCCTTACGATAATGCATTGCATTTAGATTGCTGTTTTCAGCCTATAGGAACCGATAAAGCAATCTTACACAAAGAAGGATTTAGAGATGAAACCGAATTTGAATGGCTACTTAATTACTTTGGTAAAGACAACTGTTTTATTATAACAAAAGAAGAAATGTATAATATGAATAGTAACATTTTTTCAATTTCTGAAGATGTTATTATTTCAGAAAAAAACTTTACGCGTTTAAATACATGGCTTAGAGAAAATGGTTTTACTGTTGAAGAAGTACCTTATGCAGAAATTGCTAAACAAGAAGGTTTGCTACGTTGTAGTACAATGCCTTTAATAAGAGATTAAAATAAAAAAAGCACCTAGATTTAGGTGCTTTTTTCATATCTGGTAAAATCTAAAATCTAAACTTAAAACTTATATTTGGCGTTATTCCTAAAGATTGATTTTCAATTTTAGAAATTTCACCATCATTAATAGCATAGTAAGTATTAATTGTGTTTTTTTGGTTTAAAAGATTCCAGATTGAAGCACCTAAAATACCTTTGTTTTTTCCTAAGTTAAACTGATATGTTGCTGAAAAATCTGCTCTTAAATAATCATCTAACCGATTATTATTTGGTGATTGGTAAATGATAGTATTATTATTTGAGTCTTCGTAATTTGGTGTTGTAAAAGGTCTGCCAGAATGCCAATTTAATCCTAAAGCTAATTTTAAATCATCCAAAGTAAAAGTGCCTGCAAAATCAATAACATGAGTAATGTCAAAGTTGTTAGGGAAAGATGCTCCGCCATTCAAATCCTCAAAAGTGTAATCATTTTTAGAGTAGCTATAGCTTAACCATGTGCCAAATTTTTGAAACTGTTTGTTTATTAAAATATCAACACCTTTAATTTCATAATTTCCAATAGCATTTACAAATTGATATTGGTTTTGAAAACCTTGGCTACGTGTTGTTATACCATTAACTTTTTTGATGTAAGCTTCTGCAGTAACTAGTAATTTATTTTTGTTATAAGATAAACCAAAGCTTGCTTGTTTGCTTTTTACAACAGGAATTGTAGTATTATTAGCCAAAACCCAACGACGTTTTTCTATACCTAAAAAGTCTTTTTGAAGATCAATTATTTGGGTAGTACTTTGACTTTTATATTCAGCTGAAAGTTCTGCTATAAAGTAATTTAAAAAGCGTTGATTAACATGTAATCTTGGCTCAACAAGGTGTAAATTAAATTTTTTAAAATAGTTGTCTCTAATTCCTAATCTAACCGAAGTGTTTTTGTTTTTAGATTGAAATTGTGCTTCTGCAAAACCAGAATATGTTCTGATAACACGTTTAATATAACTTCTATACACAGGATTGTTAACATCTTCTAAGTTGCTAATACCAACCTCTGTAAATTGGAAACCTCCATTAATATTAAGAGTAGGACTTAAGTTGTAATTGGCGTGTAACTTTAAACCACCATCAACAACTTCGTTTTCCTGAATGAGACGTTGATTATTTAAAATATCAAAGTTAGTTGCATCCAAATCGTAATTAGAATAATAGATTTGAGCAAAAGTGTTTAGCTTAGTATTCCATTGTCGCTCGTAAGTTATTCCAGATGCAATATTATGCTGTTTTAATTGACTATTAGAAGCTTCGTTAGTTGTGTTAATTGTAGCTTCTTCATTGTAATCTAATGCGTTATAAATATTTAAAAAATTGAATCTTATTTTATCTTTTTCACTTAAATCATAAAGAAATTTTACAGCAGTATCATAAAAGTAAAAATGTTCATCTTTAGAAACTGCAGCATCTTCTGTATTGGTTAAATCGGTATCCTGAAACACACGATCAAAATAGTTATTGTAAGTTGGTGTGTCTAAAATATCTGTTACAGATCGTCTTGCTGCAACTTGAATTTCTGTTTTTTTACCTAACGGAACTTTAGCATACCCATCTGCACTAATCAAATTAAGTCCTAAGCCAATATTACTGTCAGAGCTTATTTTGTTAGAAAGTTGCATGTCTACAATGCTTGATATACCGTCGCCATATTTTGCTCTAGTTCCATTTTTTATCACAGAAATCTTGTGCGTTAATTGCGGATTAAAAGCCGAAATCAATCCAAAAAAATGACCAGATTGATACATTTTTATTCCATCGTATAAAAATAAATTTTGGTCATGTGTGCCACCTCTAACATTAATATTTGATACGGTTTCATCAACACTTAAAACACCAGGTAAAGCTTGTATGGTTTGTAAAACATCGGCTTCTATCAAACCGGGTAAAATACCAAACTGTTCTGGTTTTATACTGATGCTTCCTGTATTATTTTTATAGATACCTGAAGTTAAATAATCTGTAATTATAACTTCTTCTAAATGTTGAAGTGAAAAACTATCACTTTCAGTTTGTTTAACGATGGAGTAATATTGCTGGTCTATTTTGTTAAACTGAAGGTTAGTTTTTAAGGAAATTTTATCTAAAATACTGTCTAAAGATTTTTCTGTAGAAACGTCTATTAAAATATCTTTTATGTCTTTATCTGCGTAAGAAAAACTAACGTTATGCTTTACTTCAATTAAAGACAAAACCTTTGTAAGTGGTCGTTTTTGGTTTTGAGAAAAACCACTAAACACGCACAAAAAAAATAGTAATAAAAAAAGCGAAGTTTTTAACGTTTTACTCACGTTCTAAAATTATAGTTTGGTTAGTTTTAGTGTAAGTTAGTTGCAAAGGTTGTGTTATAGATTTTAGGGCTGTATCTAAATTGTTATGTGTAAATCTACCTGTAAATAATAGGTCTGTATTAATATTTTTAGTTTCAACTTTTATTTTGTATTGTCTTTCTAATTCGGCAATAACTTCTTTTAAAGGTAAGCTTTTAAATGCACTTGTGTTTGTTAACCATTGTGGTTGACTGTAAACGGTTTGGTTATTAATAACTAAATCGTTTAATACTAAAAACGACTCGCCTGGTTTGATTATGGTCTTGTTATTTTTATAAGTGACTTGCACTAAACCTTCATAGCAGGTTACTTCAAAAAAGTTGTCACGTTGTTTTACATTAAACTCAGTACCTAAAACGGTAACTATCCCGTTTGAAGTATTTACGTTAAAGGTACTTCCTTTTTCAACATCAAAAAACGCTTCGCCTTTAAGGGATACATTTCTGTTATTTTTCCAGTCGCTTTTATTAAATGTTATACTTGATAAAGCATTTAAATCTACTTTGGAATGATCTGGTAACTCTACAGAAATTTTTTCAGAAAAATCTGTTGTAAATGTAGTGTCTAAAGTTGTGGTATAATAATAGGCACCAAAACATAGCACTAAAATAGCAGCAATTTTTAACACTGGTTGCAGCCAATTTGTTTTGCTTTGTTTTTTAGTTTCTATTTGATGTAATACCGTTTTTAAAGCTTCATCTTCATTGTATTCAGGAGCTTTAAAACCTTTAGTGTAGTTAGATAATTTGGTAAGCACTTCATAATCTTCAAGCGCTTTAAAAGCGTCTAACTCTTCTGGAGTTAAGCTATTGTCTAACCATTTTTTTATTAAATATTCTTTTTCCATAATTGTCACTTCAACTATATAACAAGTTAGTTTTTAAAATTCCTACTTGTAATTTTAAATTTCTTCTATGTCTTTTCTCAATTTTTTTAAAGCACCATAAATACGTTTTTCTACAGCTTTTGTGCTTATGTCTAATATTTGTGCAATTTCTTTAAAGCGTTTTCCTTCGGTACGATTCATTAAAAAAGCAACACGTTCTGCTTCGGTAAGATTTGCTATAGCATTTTCAAGTTTTTTTCGGTATTGATTTTCTTCCATTAAAAACTCAGGACTTTCATTGCTATGTTCTTGTGGTTTTATTTTTTGATGCTTTAAAACTACTTTTTGATGTGCAACTTCGTTAAGCATTAAGTTGTTAGCTATGGTATAGACATAACTTTTGGCTTTACTTGGTGTTACTTTTTTACAGTTTTCCCATAACTTGATAAAGGCTTCTTGCATTTTGTCTTGCGGATTTAATCGCTCACCAAATTTGTAATACAAAAAATCATGTAAGTTTTTAGAGTGCTGCTTAAAGAAGGCTTCAAATAAGGATTGTTCACAGATATTTTTATGTAAATCTTCAGGCATTAGGTTGGCTAATCATTAGTTTTTACAAATTAGAAATAATTTTTTTAGAAAAACAAGGTAGGAATTTTTTAAACATATCTGTTTTATAAATGAAGCGTGGGAAAAACAGGCTTTGAAAAAGAAAATTTCAATAACAAAAAACAACAATTATGAAATCAACCATTAACTTTTTTAAATTAAAAAACTTAGTGTACTTGCCATTTTTAGTGCTAATGCTAATGATGTCTTGTCAGAACGAAGAAACCGAAATTATTAACCCTTCAAACGAAGATATTATTGAAGGACAATCTACTACAGCCAACTTAATGGCAAAAATGGCAACCAATGATGGATCCATAGATAATATTATTGACTATGCTAACTGTTTAGAAGTGGTATTGCCAGTTACAGTAACAGCTAATGGTATTACAATTACTATACAAAGTGTTGCAGATTATAGTCAACTAGAAAATATTTTAGATGCTTTTGCAAATGATGATGATGCGGTAGATATTACATTTCCTATCACTGTAATTTTAAGTGATTACACAGAAATTGTAATTACTAGTCAACAGCAATTAGATGATTTAATTGAAGATTGTGCAGGAGAAAATGAAGATGATGATGATATAGAGTGTATCGACTTTGTGTATCCTGTTTCATTTTCAATTTATAATACAGATTTTCAGGTGATTGATACTGTTACTATTAACGATGATGAAGCTTTGTATGGTTTCTTAGAAGATTTAGATGGACCAATTTTAGCTAGTTTAGACTTTCCGGTAAGTTTAGTAACTGCTAGTGGAGAAACTGTTGTGGTTAATAGTAATCAAGAACTAGAAGTTGCTATTAGTGATGCTGACGGGACATGTGATGAAGATGATGATTACGATTGGAATGATGATGACGATAACTGTACTGAAGAAAACATAGAACTAAACCTAAAAGAGTGCTTATGGGATATCTCAAACTATGATAATTCTAGCTTATTTAGCGATTATTATATAGACTTTAATGAGAATTATGAATTTACTGTTTTAGATGAAAATAGTAATGCAATTCACGATGGTACTTGGTCGGTAGCTCAAGATGGAGCGGTTATAACGTTAACTTTTACAACAGATTGGGATGACTTAGCAGGAGACTGGACTGTAGTTAATTGTGATGATGATGACGAATACAACTTAGATAATGGTCAAATCACAATGCAAATAGAGCAAGACTGCACAGCAAACAATAATAATTTTGATTGTTTCGGAACTTTTGATGCAGAGATTGTTAAGTGTGATGAAAACTTAGACGGATTTGAAGTTTTTGATTTAACTGTAGCTTTTTCTAACTGTGCAGACCCATCAACGTTTTATTTAACTTATCATATGTCATTGATGGATGCAGAAACAGGTGTTAATGCGTTACCAAATCCAGAAGCTTATACAAATACATCATCACCAGAGACTATTTATGTTAGAGCAGAGTTATTAAGTAATGGAAATTTTGAAGTATTTGAAATTAATTTAATCCTAGAAGACTGTAGTTTAAACTGTTCTATATCAGATGTAAATTCATATTTACAAACTTGTGTATGGAATGTTGTAAACCTTAACGGAAGCGACAATTTATTAAACTTCAATTTAACTTTTGAAGACAACGGAAACCTTGCAATTACAGATACAAGTGATGGTAATACTTACTCAGGAGATTGGAGTGTAATAGATGTAGCAGGAGATATTGTTTTAGAATTAACTAATGTTGCAGGTCCAAATATTCAAGCAATTACAGATTACTGGAAGGTAATAGATTGTGATTCTGATCGATTAGAATTTATCAATGGTAATAACGAAACTATGGTTTTAGAACAATTACCATGTTATACAGAAACAGATTTATTTAATGAAATTACCGAGTGTGATTGGACAGTGTTTAGCTATATCAATTCAGGTGTAGATCAAACAAGTACGTATGCTGGGCAAACATTCACTTTTAATGAAAATGAATTTGTATTTGCAATAGAAGGCGAAACGGTAAACTACGGAAGCTTAACAGCAGAAAACACAGCAAGTGAACAGTTAGTTGTTTTATTCTCAATGTACGGTACTTCTTCAGGATTAGGAGGATATTATACAGTAACTAGTATTACTAACGATTACATTATTTTCTCTGCAAACGGTACAACTTTAAAATTCCAAAAAGTATGTAATAATACTACAGATGATGATATTGATGATATACAAGGTTGGTTATATGATGAAACTTGGGAAATTACATATTCTACAATGAATGGAGCAGATAACACATCAGACTATGCAGGAATTACATTTGATTTCTCAACAGGAGCAAATATTCAAGCAAATAATGCTGGTACAGTAACCAATTTACAAGGTGAAGTAGTAAGGGATGAAAACGGTAATTTAAGATACGTTATCAATTATTTAGGTCAATTTCCTTACTGGCAAATGGATGACGATTGGTACATAACAGAAGTAGATAACAGTCGTTTAGAGTTGCATCATGTTAACGATGATAATAACAATGATTTTGTATTAGTTTTTGAAAAAATATAATAACTTTAAATAAATCAAATTAATTAATCTAAACACTATCATTATGAAAACATCATTTAAATTCGGATTACTTTTAATGCTATCGTTCTCATTGATGTCGTCAATGTGCTCAGACGATGACGATGATAACTCGCAAAGTAATAACAATGCACAGACCATTCAGGCAGTAACAACCCAAGCGCAAAGCGGAGATT
>Ga0160419_100903_pt1 | contig 15262 bp, 14 predicted proteins | sample CelAP2metagpilot_2_FD_108196 | JGI IMG/M metagenome (GOLD analysis project Ga0160419, IMG submission 108196) | Phycosphere-associated microbial communities from Cellana algal ponds in Kailua-Kona, Hawaii, USA - Cellana AP2-4-25 metagenome pilot ... | reverse complement strand
TATTTTCTAAAGTAGTTACTTCGTAAGCAACTTCTTCATAAGAATGTGTTTTAAATAATGTTTCTAAAATTTTATGTTCTAGATGTTTAGGGAAAGTGATGCCGATTTTTGTTTCGTTTTCGTAATGCGTTTCACCTTTATTTCCAATAGTCGGATTTGCGTCTTCGTTAGGGTTAAAAGTGCCAACACCTTCTACGTTAAAACTACAATGGTTGTAATTGCCAATGCTACCTGCACCAGCACTAAATAAGGCGTTGCGTAGCTGTTCTGCTTCTGCTTTAGGAACAAAAGTTGTTAGTTTTTTTATGGTTTGCTTTTGCGGAATTAAAATACGCTGATTAACTAAGCCTAATTGGTCACAAAGCATGGCATTAACCCCTTTTTTATAATTATCTAAAGCGGTATGAATTGCATAAATAGCAATGTCGTTTTTTATAGCTTTTAATACAGCACGCTCTACATAATTTTTACCTGTTAAACTTTTTAAACCTTTAAAAATGATAGGATGAAAACTGATAATTAAGTTGCAGTTTTTTGCAATAGCTTCTTCAACAACTTCTTCGGTTGTGTCTAGTGTGATTAAAGCCGAAGTAGCTTTGGTATTTTTATTACCAACCAAAAGACCAACATTATCAAAATCTTCTGCATAATGTAATGGCGTATCTTCTTCTAAAGCGTTAATAATGTCTTTTATCAGCATACTTTTTTAGGTTTAATAATTTAAAACAAATATAAAATATTTACTTTCGTTACTGTAATCTGTTACAGTAAAACAGAAATTTTATCTTAAAATGAAGTTTATAAGAATCATACTTTTTCCTTTTGTGCCAATTTATTTTTTAGTGACTTGGTTTAGAAATTTAGCTTACGATAAAGGTTGGTTTAAGTCTATGAGCTATGATTTTCCTGTAATTTGTGTTGGGAATTTAAGTGCTGGCGGAACAGGAAAAACTCCAATGGTTGAGTACTTAATTAGACTATTAAAAGATGAAACCAAATTAGCTACTTTAAGTAGAGGTTACGGAAGAAAAACAAAAGGATTTTTATTAGCAAAAGACAATATTACAGCGACTGAATTAGGTGATGAACCATTTCAATTCTATCATAAATTTAAAGATGAAATTACAGTTGCAGTTGATGAAGATAGGCAACATGGTATTGCAGCTTTAAGAACATTAAAATCAAAGCCTGAAGTTGTTATTTTGGATGACGCTTTTCAGCATAGAAAAGTAAAAGCAGGCTATAATATTTTACTAACAACGTATGCTAATCTTTATGTAGACGATTTTGTATTGCCAACAGGAAACTTACGCGAACCTAAAAAAGGAGCAAAAAGAGCTAATATAATTGTGGTAACTAAATGTCCTGAATTATTAAGTCAGGAAGAAAAAGAAGCTATTGTTTTAAAATTGAAACCAAAGGTGTATCAGTATGTGTTTTTTAGTCATATTGGTTATAATGATTCAGTTTTAAATGAAACAGAAAAAGTTGGTTTAAACGCACTAAAATCTTTCACTTTGGTTACTGGTATTGCAAACGCAAAGCCTTTAGTAAATTATCTAAAATCACAGCAGTTAGATTTTAATCATATCGAGTTTAAAGATCATCATAACTTCACTGCTGATGATGTAAAAAAGCTTTCAAAATTAGATAGAATTGTAACTACAGAAAAAGATTATATGCGTCTTAAAAACGAAGATGTTTTAAAGGACAAATTATACTTTTTACCAATTATAACAGTTATTGATAATTCAGAAAAATTTGATGCTTTGGTTAAAGAATTTACTCTTGGGTAATTTGGGTATTGTCTGACATTAAAGCATTATAAAGTTTACGCTCAAAGTCTTCTTGTTTAAAAGGTTTTGGGATGATATCTGTAAAGCCAGCTTCATCAAATTCTTGCATTTTGTCTTCTATAGTAACAGCAGTTAATGCAAAAATTGTTAGCTCTCTATCAAAAGCTCTAATCATTCTTGTGGCTTCGATACCGCTAATTCCTGGCATGTGTATATCCATTAAAACAACATCGTAATTTCCTGTTTTAACTTTATCTACAGCTTCTTCACCATTGTCTACAACATCACAATGTAAATTCATTTTGTTTAGAATTTTTCTTGTAATCATCTGGTTAATTTTGTTGTCTTCTACAACTAAAATTTTGATGTTACTTAATTCTATTTCGTCTACATCTTTAAAGTAAGCAGTTTTTTCAACTTTTACTTCTTCGTGACTTCTTTTTAAAGGTAATTCAAAGTAAAATGTGGTGCCTTTTCCAAGTTCACTTTTTAAATAAATTTTACCTTTTAAAATGTCTATTAATCCTTTTACGATTGAAAGACCTAACCCTGTACCGCCATATTTTCGGTTAATTTGAATTGAGCCTTGAGAGAAACTTTCAAATAAGTTTTGTTGTTTTTCTTCGCTTATTCCAATACCGTTATCTTCAATTTCAAATCTTACTTCTAGGTTATCACCAGAGATTTTTTGTTGAATAATTCTAATCCAAATATCACCGTCTTTAGTAAACTTTATTGAGTTACCTATAAGGTTTATTAAGATTTGAGAAATTTTTAATTGATCGGCGTTAAAGTTTTCAGGTAGATTACGGTCGTACTCAAAATGAATCTTAATGTTGTTGTCTAATGCAGAATTATTTAGTGCAGAAATAACATTTTCAACCTTCTTTTTAAGGTTGAAAACTTCTGGTTCAATATCAACTTTATTGGCTTCAATTTTATTGATTTGAAGAATGTCATTAATAAAAGTAAGTAGATAGTCTCCTGAAAATTTTAATGATTTTAAATGCTGTACTTGCTCTGGTTTAGGGTTTTCTTCCAGCAGCATATTTGTTAAACCAGTTACTGCGTATAAAGGTGTTCTTAACTCGTGTGTTACTGTAGATAAGAAGTTTGCTTTAGTTTTTGTTGCCAATTCTGCTTTTTCCATTGCAATGGTAAGCTCTGCATTTTTCTTATGTAAGATGTTGTTAGATTTTAATCTAATATTGTTGTTTTTGTAAAGCGATAATGTTAATAAAGATAGGATGGTAATTAAGGCAATACTTAAAATTGTTGTTAGTTTTTCTAACCAAGAGGAGTTGGCTTCTTTTTGTAAATCTGCTTCTCTTTCTTCTTGATATTCTACTGGGTTTTCATATAAAAACTCTAATTTTTTATCTTCTGCTAAGTGAGAACGTTTTACTTTTAGTAAAGAATCATTTAATTTTAGGTGTTTTTTTAATAAAGTATTGGAAGCTTTGTAGTCTCCTACAGCTTCTTTAATGTCGCTTTTTATTTTATATCCAATATTTAAAATATCAATAAAGCCATTTTTTTCTGCAATTCGAAATCCAAGTTCTGCTAAGTTTTCTGCTTCTGTAACATTACCTAATGCAGCTATAGTTTGTCCTAACTTTAGGTAGCTTGTGCTAAGTAATTGGTTGTGTTGGTAACGTTTAGATAGGCTGATAACTTCTTCATATAAATCACGAGCTAAATCATAATTTTTTAAAATGAAATAAGCATCTGCTTTATACATTTTAGTTTCTGCTTCGTAAGAGTGTAAGTCTTCATTTTCAAAAATGACTTCTGCAGAATTAAAGTAATCTATTGCGTTGTTGTATTCTTTTTTTTGTTTAAGATAAACTAAACCTAAAGTTTTATAAGTTTCAGCAATATTGATGTTGTCTTTAGCAAAACGTTGTTTTTCAATAGCTTTTACTAATATTTTAGTGGCTTCTTCTGGGTTTTCTTGTATGTAATACAGCTTACCCATCTTAGAGTAGATTAAACCAATACTCTTGTTGTCATTAATTTGTTTTGCTAATTCTAAAGCTTGTTCTAAATCGTCTTGAGCTTTGTAAAATTCGTTGTTATCTATGTTGTTTTGAGCAAAGCTAATGTCAAAATCTATCTTATCTTTAATAGCATCAATTTCTGTTTGAGACAAATCCTGTTGCGCAAAAAGATTTAGTCCAAATAGACAGAAAATAAAATAGAGTAGGTATTTTTTGGTTAGGGTACGCATAGCATTACATATCAAACAAATATAAATATTTATCCGATAAAAGTAATTATTTATTCGATAAATTGATTATAAGGTCAATAATTCTGTTAGAATATCCAGTTTCATTATCGTACCAACCTATAATTTTTACCATGTTTCCTATTACCGATGTCATTTGAGCATCAAATATGCATGAGTGTTTATTTCCTACAATATCTATAGAGACAATAGGGTCTTCGGTATATTCTAAAACACCTTTAAACTTAGTGTTTGCAGCACTTTTAAATGCTTCGTTTACTTCTTGAATCGTTACCGTTTTTTTTACATTAAATGTAATGTCTGTTAACGATCCATTAGCAACAGGCACTCTAATACCGCAACCACCAATAACATCTGATAAATCTGGGAAAATCTTCGTTAACGCTTTAGCAGCACCAGTTGTTGTTGGTACAATGCTCTGTCCTGCAGCTCTAGCACGACGTAAATCACGATGTGGTTGATCGTGTAAACTCTGATCTGTAGTGTAAGAATGTACAGTGGTAATATAAGCTTGGTCAATACCACACAAATCGTTAATAATACTAATCATAGGTGCAGCATTATTAGTAGTACAAGACGCGTTGGAAATTATCTTTTCATCACCATTAATACTACTTTCATTAACACCTAAAACAATGGTTTTGATATCATCTTCTGTTGGAGGAACACTTAAAATTACTCGATTAGCTCCGTTTTTTAAGTGAAATTCTAAGTCTTCAGAAGTTTTAAATTTTCCAGTAGATTCAATAACAAAATCAGGGTTAACTAAAGACCAGTCAATGTCTTTAGGATGTTTTTTGTTGAATAATGGAACCGATTTATCATTAACTATAATAGTGTTTTCTGTTGAAGTAATTTCAGCAGGAAAAACACCATGAATGCTATCGTATTTTAATAAATGTGCTAATGTTTTAGCATCTGCCAAATCATTAACTGCAACTACCTTTATAGATGGATGATTGTGTAATAATCTAAAAACACGTCTACCAATACGACCGAAACCGTTAATAGCAACCGTTATCATTAGTTAATATGTTTTTGAGCTTTATAAGATGAACGAACTAACGCGCTACTTTCTACATGTCTAAAACCTAGTTTAAGTCCTATTTCTTCATATTCTTTAAACTCGTCAGGCATAATAAAACGTTTAACAGGTAAATGTTTTTTACTTGGTTGAAGATATTGCCCAATAGTTACAACATCTACGTCGTTTTCTTTAAGATCGTGAAGTGTTTCAATAACTTCTTCTCTAGTTTCACCTAAACCTAACATAATTCCAGATTTAGTACGACGTTGACCTTGCTGTTTTAAATATTTTAAAACTTGCATACTACGGTCGTATTTTGCTTGAATACGAACTTCTCTGGTTAAGCGTCTTACGGTTTCTATGTTATGCGAAATAACTTCTGGAGCAACATCAATAAGTCTATCAAGATGCATTTCTATACCTTGAAAATCTGGAATTAAAGTCTCCATTGTCGTTTCAGGATTCATGCGTCGTACTGCTTTTACAGTCTCTGCCCACATGATGCTTCCCATATCTTTCAAATCGTCTCTATCAACACTGGTTAAAACGGCGTGTTTAATTTTCATTATTTTGATAGAGCGCGCTACTTTTTCAGGTTCGTCCCAATCTACATCTTCTGGTCTTCCTGTTTTTACACCACAAAAACCACAAGATCGTGTACAAACGTTACCCAAAATCATGAAGGTAGCAGTTCCTTCTCCCCAACATTCGCCCATATTTGGACAGCTTCCAGAAGTACAAATAGTGTTTAAATTGTACTTGTCTACTAAGCCTCTTAATTCGGTATATTTTTTACCAGTAGGTAATTTAACACGTAACCATTTTGGTTTAGGTTTTCTTTCTGGTAATATATTTGAAGCGTTCTCTGTATTCATAGTTTATTTTTCTACGTACAAAGATACGAGTTATTAATGTGATTTAAAACTTTAGGCTGGTTAAGTACCAAATACTAAATCCTATTAAAAAGATAATGCCAATCCAGCTTAAAAGACGTAGCCCTTTTTTGGGTTGCCATTCTTTTGGTGTGTGTGTGCTACAAATTAATTTGTAATTGATTATTGCATAAAAAGGTGCAGTAACAAAAGATAAAATTGTAGCGACTTGTATAAGAAATCCCATTTCTGATTTTAAAAAGAAAAAGATTGAAATGGTGCCTATTACCAGTATCAACGTCCAAATTAAAAACCCATTTTTTTGTGAGCTTTCAAAAACTAGCTCAGTGGTTTTATGCATCGCTCTTGGTGAGGCATCTAAAGTAGTAAGTGTTGTGCTAAACATGGTTGTGAACGCTGCTAAACCAATAATAACATAAGACCAATTACCTAATTGTTGTGTATACATACTAATTAGTTGGTTAGAAAAAACAGATGCTTTTGGGCTAATCACTTCGCCAGAATTAAACATAACTAAAGCGCCAAGAGCAATAAAACCAATACCAACAAAAATAGCAGCGATAAAGCCAACATTAAAATCAAATAATGAAGTTTTTACGTCGTAATTGTAGGTGTCTTTTTGTTTCTCTAAAGCCCAAAGCGATTGCCAAATCGAAACATCTAATGGTGCTGGCATCCAACCCATAAAGGCGATTAAAAATCCAATGCTTTCGGCATTATCTGGAATAATTTGTGCAAATGAAATTGGTTTAGCATTTCCCGTTAAGGCTAAAACAACAGCAATTAAAGTGCTTATTGTTAGAACAATGACTATAATTTTCATCAATAAATCAAGAAATTTATAGCGACCGCGAAGAATAATACCCAAGCAAATAGCAAGGATGATCACAGTCCAAACTTCAACAGAAATAAAATCTCCAAATAAAGAACTTGCCAAACCAGCAGTAACTATAGTAACTGCGGTTTGAATAGTAAACATGGTTAAAAAAGTGAGAACGAAATAAGTGACTAAGACACTTTTACCCATTTTTTTATAACCATCCAAAAGACTTTCTCCAGTTGCTAAAGCATACCTTGGTCCAAACTGAAAGAAAGGATATTTTATAAAATTGATGAGTAATAAAGCCCAAATAAAACCAAATCCAAATTCGGCACCAGCACGTGTAGATTGTACTAAATGTGAGACGCCAATTGCTGCGCCAGCAAATAATAAACCAGGACCTAATTTTTTTAAATTGAAAGCCATTATTTTTTCTGAATAATTTCTGCTAACAGTTTTTTGGCACGTAATAATTTAACTTTTACGTTGTTGATGGGCTCATTAAGTTCTTCAGAGATTTCTTTGTAACTATATTCTTGAAAATATCTTAAGTTAATTACCTCTTGATAGTGCGGTTTTAGTTTTTTAATGTCTCTAAGTAACTTGGCTAGATTTTGCTCGGTAATAAGTTTGTCTTCCACAGAAGGCGTTTCATCTAAGACATGAAAAACTTCATCATCTGTTCTAGAAAGTGCATGTTTTATCGAGTGTTTTTCTTTCCTAATTATATCAATATGAATGTTTTTAGAAATGGTAATTAGCCATGTACTAAAAGTATATTTTTCGTCAAAGGTTTCAATTCTGTCAAATGCTCTAGAAAAAGTTTGAATAGTGATGTCTTCTGCGTCATTTTCGTTTTCAACACGTTTTAATTGAAATCCGTAAACTTGATCCCAATAAGTGTTTAGTAAGTATTTAAACGCTTTTTGATCGTTGTTTTTAGCCTTTTTTATGGCGTCTTTTATTTCCAATAATTAGGTTTTGAAATTATATTATTTATAAAGATACAGAATTGTAAGACAAGTAAAGAAATTTCTAAAACAGGTAGCAATAAAATAACATCAATTTCATTTAGTTTTTTTGCTGAAAAACCAATACTAAAAAATTGAAGCGTAAATCTTAAAACAATAATACCTAAAACAAAAGGCCATAAATAAAGTGTTGAAATAAGAGTTATTCCTAAAATCCAAAACAAAACTTGACTAATGTAAAATAAAGCTAACAAAGATTTATGCTTAAACTTGTATAGCTTAGCAGTAGAGACGTGTCTGCGTTTTTGTCTAAACCAACTTTTAAAAGTAGTTTTAGGTATAGAAGTGGTAAAACTTTCTGGATGATTGCAAATAGTTGTGTTCTTCTCTGTAGCGACTTCGTTAATAAATAAATCGTCGTCACCAGATCTTATTTTTATGTGATTTATAAAACCGTTAGCGTTAAAAAATTCTTCACTATGATAAGCAAGATTTCTGCCAACGCCCATATATGGCATTCCTATTTTGGCAAAAGAAAAATATTGCGTTGCAGTAAGTAGTGTTTCGTATCTAATGAGTTTGTTTAAAAACGAATTTTTAACTTTTTGGTAAGCACCATAACCCAAAACGATAGTTTTTTGTTCGCTGTAATGCGAAGCCATTTTAGTAATCCATTGGTCAGAAACAGGTGTACAATCTGCGTCTGTAAACAGTAAATGTTTGTGTTTTGCAGCTTTTATACCCAAAGTAAGAGCGTATTTTTTGTTAGCCCAAAACGCTTCGTTGTTTTCTACGTTTACAATTTTTATGTTTTTATGCTTTTCAGCGAAAGCTTCAAAAACATCTAAAGTGTCATCAATAGAAGCGTCGTTAATTAAAACAACTTCAAAGTTTGGATAATCTTGATTTAAAATTGAAGGTAAAAAACGTTTGATGTTTTCGGCTTCATTTTTAGCACAAATAATGACCGAAATAGGTAAGTTGCTTTTAGTAGATGTTGATGCTGTTTTAGAAAAAGCAAAACTGCCAAAAAGTACAGCATAGTATAATACTTGAATGATAACTACAATTATAAAACTGTAGAACAGTATATCAAGTATAATCATGTTTTATTAAGAATGTTGAGGCTCGTTACACGAATCGAATTGATCTGGAGTTTTTCCGCAAAAACCACAAGCATCACCATCTTTATTTAGCATTGGGTTTTGACTAGCGCAAGTACCTGCAAATTTACCGTCTTTTTTTGCCCAAATTTTTATAGCAATACCAGCAATACCTAATCCTAGAAGTAATAATGTTATTAATAAAAGTTTCAAAATAAAGTGTCTTTTTTTGTTGTTGCAAAGATATTAATTTTAATGCAATTTAAACCAAACAAAAAGCCATACTTTTTAGTATGGCTTTTTGTTTATTGTTAGTTTGAAATGTTTTATTCATTAAGCTTTAAAGAGATTTCTGCAACAGGTGTATCGTTAGATCGTTCTAAGCTTCCGCCTTTTGGTTCGACAGAAATACTTAAACCTAAAGCATCTTCTGTGTAAGGTATCTCTTGAAGTTTTCTATCTGCTTCTGTTAAAATACCTAAGCTAACCATTTTACCTTGTATATCTGCCCAGATTTGATAGACTTGATCATCTGGTAATTGAGGTAAAGACACTACATCTATCATAGATTTTTTTTCTTTTGGATTGATGTAGGCTACAGTTTTTAAATCTTTTGCACTACGGTTACCTTGTAACACATATTTTTCAGTCTCAGGATTGTTAAGTTGCTTAAACTGTTCTAAAATATCATTTAAACGATTGTTGTTTTTTGCTATATCACTTCTAAGGTCAAAAATCTCGTCTACAATGACTTGATTCTCACTAGAAAGATTTGAGTTTTGCACATATAAATATGCAGAACTACCAGCAAAAAGTAACGCAGCAACACTAGCAGCAATTGCTAAACTAAACCATTTTCTTTTAGGTTTTTTAGGTTGCATTGGTATAACAGGCGTTTCTTCTTCTAATGCATTTAATATATTATCTAATGCATTTTTAGGTGCTTTTACAGCATTAATTTGAGCAGAAAGCTCTAACTTATCCTGTAGTTGTTCGTAAACTTTTTTAACTTCTGGATAGGTGTTTATGTAGTGTTCTACTTCTACAGATTCTGAAGTTGTAGTTTGACCTATCAAGTATTTATCTAATAAATTAGAGTTTAAAAAAGTAGTTATTTTTTCATTTACATTCATCACATTTTACAATTAAGGGTTGTAAATTTTTTTCAATTCACGTAACGCAATTTTCAATCTAGATTTTATCGTTCCCAAAGGTATATTTAATTCTTCGCTTGCTTCTTGTTGAGTCATACCTTCAAAAAACAGTGCGTTAATGACTTCCTGATATTTAAATTCTAAAGTGTGAAGGTGTTTTTTTATATCCATCACATCTTCATTTAAACTTTTGGTTGTCAGTCTATATACGTTTGAATTTTCGATTTGGATTTCCTTAGTTGCTTTATTATTTACAGATCTAACTTTGTCTATTGCAGAGTTGTATGCAATACGATATAACCAAGTAAATAATTTGGCTTTTTCTGGATCATAGCTTTTGCCTTTTTTCCAGACTTTAATTAAGGTTATTTGTAGGACGTCTTGAGCTAAATCGTCGTCACTAATTACCTTTTTAATGACCCCAAAAAGTGCATCTGCATAATTTTCATACAGAAGATTAATGGCTTTTTTATCGCCATTTTTTAGGTGCTCAATAATGCTGTCTTCAATTGAAAAGTTCAAATATGCAGTTTTAAGAGTTAGTTAGTTTTATCTTTTTGAAGTGATTTTTAAAAAATATTTACTTCGGCTTCAATAGAAATATTAAATATACGATAAATTGTTTTTTGTATCAATTTTGAAAGCTGAAGAATGTCTTCGCCTTTTGCGCCACCATAATTAACTAAAACCAAAGCTTGTTTTTTGTGCACACCGTAATTGTCAAAAGTTTTTCCTTTAAAACCAGCTGTTTCTATTAGCCAACCAGCAGGTACTTTAACCTCAGTTTCTGAAATCACATAATGAGGAGCATCAGGAAAATTACGTTGTAGCTCTTTAAATTGTTTGATTGAAATAATTGGGTTTTTAAAAAAACTACCAGAATTACCAATCTCTTTTGGATCTGGTAATTTACTTTGTCTTATGGCAATTACAGCTTTAGAAACGTCTTGAATGGTAGGGTTTGTAACATTCATTGTTTCTAATTGAGATATTATTGAACCATAATTAGTATGTAAATTATGGTTGTTTTTTGTTAGCTTAAAAGTAACATTTAAAATAATGTATTTGCCTTTTGCTTCGTTTTTAAAAATTGAATTACGGTAGCCAAAATTACAGTTTTTGTTGGTTAAAGTTTCAATAGTTAAAGTGTCTAAGTTTAAGACTTCGCAAGACTCAAAAACATCTTTAAGCTCTACACCGTAAGCGCCAATATTTTGTATTGGAGATGTGCCAACATTACCAGGTATTAAAGACATGTTCTCTAATCCGCCATAGTTTTGACCTAGTGTCCAAAGTACAAAATCGTGCCAGTTTTCTCCAGCTTCAGCTTTGATAAAAACATTATTATCGTTTTCAGAAACTATAGTTTTTCCTTTTAGGTTTAAATGAATGACAAGTGCATCAATATCTTTAGTTAATAGCATATTGCTACCGCCGCCAATAATAAATTTATTAGGAAATTGTTCAGTAGAAAATATAGTTTTTAAATCGTCTATATTTTCAACTGAAACAAATTGCTTTGCCTTAACATCAACACCAAAAGTATTGTAAGGTTTTAATGATATGTTATGCTGTACTTGCACTAATCTTTGTAAACTTTAAGCGCTTCTTTTAAAATGTTTACTGCTTTTACCAAACTTTCTTTATTTAATACGTAAGCAATTCTTATTTGATTTAGACCTACGTTTGGTGAGCTATAAAAACCAGCAGCAGGAGCAACCATAATGGTTTCTTTATTAACATCAAAAGATTCTAATAACCACTGCGCAAATTTATCTGCATTTTTAACTGGTAACTCAGCAATACAATAAAAAGCACCTTTTGGTTTTGCTACTTTTACACCTTCAATTTTACTTAATTCTTCTATTAAAACGTTGCGACGTTCTACATATTCTTTATTTACTTCATCAAAGTAACTTTGTGGTGTTTGTAAAGCGGCTTCGCTTGCAATTTGCGCTAATGTTGGCGGACTTAATCGCGCTTGTGCAAATTTTAAAGCTGTAGCTATAACTTCTTTGCTTTTAGAAACTAAGCATCCGATACGTGCGCCACACATGCTATATCTTTTAGATACAGAATCTATAACTATAGCGTAGTCTTCTAAACCTTCTTCTTGTAAGATAGAGTAGTGTTTTGCTCCGTCGTAAGCAAACTCGCGATACACTTCATCAGCTATTAAAAATAGATCGTGTTTTTTTACGATTTCGGCTAGCTTTTTAATTTCTTCTTTAGAATATAAATAACCCGTTGGATTACCTGGATTGCAAATTAATATTGCTTTTGTTTTTGGCGTGATTAGTTTTTCAAATTCTTCTATTGCAGGTAAAGCAAAGTTGTCTTCAATTTTTGAAATTACAGGTACAACTTTTACACCAGAAGCAGTAGAAAATCCGTTGTAATTAGCATAAAAAGGTTCTGGTATTATAACTTCGTCATCAACATCCATGATACTACCAAAAGCAAACAATAAAGCTTCGCTACCACCAGTAGTTACAATAATATCATCATGCTTTACGTGTATATCGTTTTTTGCATAATAATCTGCTATTTTTTTGCGGTATTCTTCAGAGCCTTCAGATCTTGTGTAAGCTAAAATATCTAAAGAGTGAACTTTTACAGCGTCTAAAGCAACTTGAGGAGTTTTTATATCAGGTTGTCCTATGTTTAAATGGTAAACAGTTTTTCCTTCTTTGTAGGCTTGTTCTGCATAAGGAACTAACTTTCTTATAGGCGATTGAGGCATTGATTGCCCCTTTTTTGAAATTACTGGCATACTAATTAATATTTGTCCTGCAAATTTGCGAAAATTATTAGAGAATAATTCAAATAATACCAACTAAAAAGTATTAAATAATTAAAGATTTGTAAATTTAAGAGGACATAATTTTTAGAATTGATGAATGCACCGTAGTAAAATCATATTTTTTTTAATTTTTATAGTTTTTCAAAGTCTTTATTCGCAGAGTATATACAAGCTTCCGGAAAGTAAAACTTCAGATAAAATAAGGTTTGAATTAATTAATAACGTCATGTTAATTCCTGTAGAAGTTAATGGCTTAGAATTAACTTTTTTGTTGGATACTGGAGTAAGTAAACCAATAGTTTTTAATTTTTTAAAAGCAGCAGATTCTTTAAAAATTTTAAATGCTGAAAAAATACAAGTAAGAGGTTTAGGAGATGGAAGTGATTTAGAAGCTTTACGCTCTAGTCATAATACATTTAAAATAGGAAAAGCGGTAAATAGTGACCAAGCTTTTTATGCTGTTTTTGATCCAGAATTAAATTTTGCTCCAAAAATAGGAAAGCCTATAGATGGTATTATTGGCTATGATTTTTTTAAAGATTTTATAGTCGAAATTAACTATAGTAGGAAGTTTATTAGAATTAAAAAACCTTCAGAATATAATTTAAGAATCTGTAACAGATGTCAAGTTTTAGACCTTAATTTCGAATATAATAGACCCTATATTTTATCTTATGTAGATTTAGGTAAAAAACATAAAATACTAGTTAATTTATTATTAGATTCTGGTAGTAGTGATGCGCTTTGGTTGTTTGAAGATGAAGAAAATAATATACAAATTTATCAAAAATCATTTATTGATTATTTAGGGGCTGGATTAAGCGGAAGTGTATATGGTAAACGTTCAAAAATTAAAAAACTAGCACTTGGTAAATTTGATATACAAAGTCCTAAAGTGGCGTTTCCAGATACATTGGCAATTGCTACTATGAAATCTTTTGAAGATAGAAATGGTTCAATTGGAGGTGAAATATTAAAACGATTTAATTGTGTATTTGATTATTCTAATTCAAAATTAATGCTCAAACCTAACAGTTATTTTAAAGAAGAATTCAGTTATAATAAAAGCGGAATTTTAGTTGAAAATAGCGGAGTAAGAATGGTTATGGAACTTAGTGCAGATCAAAACTCTGCAGTGAGTTTTAGTGGAAGAAATTCAGTAAGCATTAACGGAGTTATAAAACCTAATTACAAATATAACCTTAAGCCTGTTTATACTATTTATCAAATTTTACCCAATTCACCTGCTGAAAAAGCAGGCTTAATGAAAGGAGATGAAATTATTTTTATAAACAATAGAAATACACAAGATATCACATTAGAAAAGTTGATAGGTTATTTTTATGACGATTCTGGAGAAGAATTAAAAATTATAGTGAATAGAAATGGAGTAGAGCGTAAGTTTAGACTTATTTTAAAATCTCCATTAGAATAATAAAAAAAAGCCGAAACAACTGTTTCGGCTTTTATAATATTTTAAAAAGTATTATTGCTCCATTACGCTTTTTTCTTTCTTAGTCAAAACGCTTGTTTTTGAAGGGTCAATAACGTTTCCTTTAATTTTTAAAGATACAGTTGGTGTGTCTGCATTAGATAAAACTGTTATTGTTTTTCTAATTGGCATAACTCTATTTGTATCATATTTAACTTCTATTTCTCCAGTTTCACCAGGCATAATTGGTTTTTCTGGTTTTTTAGGTACAGTACATCCACAACTAGAGCTAACTTTAGATATAATTAAAGGCGCATCACCAGTGTTAGTAAACTCAAAAGTTCTTAATCCATTGGCTCCTTTTTCAATTGTTCCGTAGTCTATAGTGGTTTCTTTAAATTCAATTTTTGCTACTTTTTCTTGAGCATTCATTGTTAAACTCACTAAGCCAACAAACAATAATGTCATTAATTTTTTCATCTTATTATACATTTTAATGATTTGTAAATTTAATCACTTTTTACTCCTTTAGCAAAATTATTAGATGTAATGCACTCAAACAAATACTTTTGAATAATTTAACGGTGCATTAATCTGCTTTATAATTTCACAAAAACAGAATAATAAGTATTTTTGCCAACTATAATTCAAAAACTATTCCAAAAGATGAGTATCCCATCAAAATATGATGCACAATCCGTAGAAAATAAGTGGTATGACTACTGGATGAAACATAATTATTTTCATTCAGAACCAGATGAAAGAGAACCATATACCATAGTCATTCCGCCACCAAACGTAACAGGAATACTGCACATGGGGCATATGTTGAATAATACCATTCAAGATGTGTTAATTCGTCGTGCGCGTTTGCAAGGTAAAAATGCATGTTGGGTACCAGGTACAGACCACGCATCTATTGCAACAGAAGCAAAAGTTGTTGCAAAACTTAAAGAACAAGGAATAGATAAAAATGATTTAACTAGAGACGAGTTTTTAAAACATGCATGGGATT
>Ga0160419_100902_pt1 | contig 15264 bp, 10 predicted proteins | sample CelAP2metagpilot_2_FD_108196 | JGI IMG/M metagenome (GOLD analysis project Ga0160419, IMG submission 108196) | Phycosphere-associated microbial communities from Cellana algal ponds in Kailua-Kona, Hawaii, USA - Cellana AP2-4-25 metagenome pilot ... | reverse complement strand
ACAATTAACATCGCCAAATGGTGAGTTAACGATGCAATTTTCGCTAAAAGAAGACGGTACGCCAACCTATAAATTAACATACAAAAATCAAGAGGTTATAAAAGAAAGTAGCTTAGGTTTTTATCTTAAAAATGATAAAAAATCGTTGTTAGACGATTTTAAAATTACAGATACAAATACCTCTACTTTTGACGACACTTGGCAACCAGTTTGGGGAGAAGTTAAAGAGATTAGAAATCATTACAACCAGCTAAAAGTTACTTTAACGCAAAACCAAACAGACCGAATAATGGTTGTTAATTTCAGGTTATTTGATGATGGTTTAGGGTTTAGATATGAGTTTCCTACGCAAAAAAACTTAGTATATTTTACCATAGAAGAAGAACGTACACAATTTGCAATGACAGGTGATCATACTGCATTTTGGATTCCTGGTGATTATGACACACAAGAGTACGATTATACAGAGTCAAAATTAACCGAAATTAGAAGCAAATTTGACGCTGCAGTTACAGATAACGCATCACAAGAACAGTTTTCTAAAACAGGTGTGCAAACTGCGTTAATGATGAAAACCGATAACGGAATTTACATCAACCTTCATGAAGCAGCTTTGGTAAATTACTCATGCATGTCTTTAGATTTAGACGATAAAAACTTAGTGTTTCAATCGCATTTAACACCAGATGCAGTAGGAGACAAAGGATATTTACAAGCACCAACACATTCGCCTTGGCGTACCATTATGGTTAGTGATGATGCAAGAGATATTTTAGCATCAAAAATAACACTTAACCTTAATGATCCTTGTGAAATTGAAGACACGTCTTGGATTAAACCAGTAAAGTATGTTGGTGTATGGTGGGAAATGATCACAGGTAAAAGCACTTGGGCTTACACAAATGATTTACCATCGGTTAAATTAGGAGAAACAGATTACAGTAAAGTGACACCTAACGGAACACACGCTGCAAACAATACTAAAGTAAAACGTTATATCGACTTTGCTGCAGAGCATGGTTTTGATGGTGTTTTAGTTGAAGGTTGGAATGAAGGTTGGGAAGATTGGTTTGGTCAATCTAAAGATTATGTGTTTGATTTTGTAACGCCATATCCAGATTTTGATGTAGAAGAAATTCATGCTTACGCGAAATCTAAAGGTGTAAAAATGATTATGCACCACGAAACGTCTTCGTCTGTAAGAAATTACGAGCGTCACATGGATGAAGCATACCAGTTTATGAAAGATAACGGTTACGATGCTGTAAAAAGTGGTTACGTAGGTAATATTTTACCTCGTGGCGAGCATCATTATAGCCAATGGATTGTTAATCACTATCAATATGCTATAGAAAAAGCTGCAGAATATGAAATTATGGTTAACGCACACGAAGCGGTTAGGCCAACAGGTATTTGCAGAACATATCCAAACTTAATTGGTAATGAGTCTGCAAGAGGAACCGAGTTTCAGGCATTTGGTGGCTCTAAACCTAATCACGTTACTATTCTTCCGTTTACACGTTTAATTGGTGGACCAATGGATTATACACCAGGTATTTTCGAGATGGATATTAGCAAACTAAATCCAAACAACAATTCGCATGTAAACAGTACCATAGCAAATCAATTAGCACTTTACGTAACAATGTATAGCCCATTACAAATGGCTGCAGATTTACCAGAGCATTATGAGCAGTTTATGGATGCGTTTCAATTTATAAAAGACGTAGCAATAGATTGGGAAGATAGTATTTATTTAGAAGCAGAACCAGGAGATTACATTACTGTAGCACGTAAAGAAAAAGGAACTAACAACTGGTTTGTAGGTAATGTAAATGGTAAGGAAGCAAGAACATCTACCATAAAATTAGACTTCCTTGACAAAGGAAAAACTTACACAGCAACTATTTATGCAGATGCAAAAGATGCAGATTATAAAACTAATCCGCAAGCTTATAAAATTTCAACTAAAAAGGTAACTAGCAAATCTAAAATCTCTCAATTATCTGTGCCAGCTGGTGGATTTGCAATTAGCATTATTGAAAATAAATAATAGATGAAACTGACTAAAAACATACTGCTGTTTTCTGCCTTACTAACTTTTGTTTTTTCTTGTAAAAATGAAGAAAAGCCAGTAGTAAAGGTTGAAACTGAAAAAGTAACTGAAATAAAAAACGAAGTGAATCGTGTAGAGCCACCACATTGGTGGATTGGTTTTAAAGATAAATCACTTCAGTTATTGGTTAATCATCCAAATATTTCAGAAGCTACACCAAGTATTTCTTATGAAGGTATTTCTATTAAAAAGGTAAATAAAGCAGATAGTCCAAACTATTTATTTATCGATTTAGAGATTTCAGAAACAGCAAAAGCAGGTCAGTTCAATATTCATTTTAAGTTAAAAGATAATTCAGAATTAGTTCAAACCTATCAGCTAAAAGACAGAGACAAAGCAGCAGACCAATTTGTTGGTTTTGACAGTAACGATGCTATTTATTTAATCACACCAGATCGTTTTTCTAACGGAAACCCAAACAACGATAGTGTTGAAGGTTTACAAGAACAAGGTGTAGATAGAAGTCATGATTACAAGCGTCACGGTGGTGATATTACTGGCATAACTAATCATTTAGATTACATAAATGATATGGGCTTTACGCAAGTTTGGTCATGCCCATTACTAACTAACGATATGAAAAATGGATCATATCATGGTTATGCTATTACAGATTATTATCAAGTAGATCCACGTTTTGGAACTATGGAAGAGTACATTAATCTATCCCAAAAAGCTAGAGAAAAAGGTATGGGAATGATTATGGATCAAGTCGCAAATCATTGCGGAGTTTCTCATTGGTGGATGAAAGATTTACCATTTAAAGATTGGGTCAATCAGCAATCTAAATTCGAAAACGGAGAACCTTTAAACAATTCTAATCATAGACGTACAGTAAATCAAGATTTATACGCGTCTAAACAAGATAAAAAAGAAATGAATGAAGGTTGGTTTGTGCCATCTATGCCAGATTTAAACCAACGCAATCCGTTTATGGCTAAATACATTACCCAAAATAGTATTTGGTGGATTGAGACTTTAAAGCTTAGCGGAATTAGACAAGATACCTATCCATATCCGGACAAAGATTTTATGTCTAGTTGGGCAAAAAGTATCATGACCGAATACCCTAACTTTAGTATTGTAGGTGAAGAATGGAGCTATAACCCATTACTAATTGGTTATTGGCAAGCTGGTCATCAAAACAAAGACGGTTACCAAGGATATTTAAAATCGACTATGGATTTTGCAATGAATCAAAACATTGTTGATGCTTTAAACGAAGACGAAGCTTGGGATCGTGGTTTGATTAAAATGTACGAAGGATTAGCTAACGATTTTAGTTATACATCACCAAAAGACATTATGATCTTTTTAGATAATCACGATAAAAGTAGAGTGTTTACTCAGTTTAATGGTGATATAATAAAAACTAAAACAGCATTAAGTTACATGTTAACCTTACCAAGAATACCTCAAATCTATTACGGAACAGAAATTTTAATGGACGATTTTGAAAAACCTGGCGATCATGGTTTAATTCGTACCGATTATCCTGGCGGTTGGCAAGATGATGCTGTAAATGCGTTTACAGGTAAAGGGCTAACAGAAGAGCAATTAGATATGCAACGCTATATAAAAACATTACTTAATTATAGAAAAGAAAGTAATGCCATACATAATGGTAAAACCATACATTTTGCACCATTTAATGGGACTTATTTTTTATTTAGAATTGCAGAAGACGAAACCGTAGTTCATATTATCAATAAAAACGAAAATCCAATAGCAATAGATTTAAACCGCTATGACGAAGTTGGTTTAAAAGGAAAGACGTTAACCAATATCGTTTCTGGTCAAACTATGATTTGGGAAGATGTCATTCAATTAGATGAAAAAGGTAGTTTGATACTAACAACCAAAACAAAAAATTAAAATAAATATACACATGAAAAAACTAATCTTACTATTAACAATAGCGGTGCTTTTTGCTTGTAAAGAAGAACAAAAACAAGCAGAGCCTGAAGCTAAACAAGAAGATACATTTCAGCCAATTACAGATGCAGATATTGAAAGTGGAGTAATCTATGAGGCTAACATCCGTCAATACTCGCCAGAAGGTACTTTTAATGCCTTTACAAAGGATATTCCTGTATTAAAAGACTTAGGTGTAAAAGTAATTTGGGTGATGCCAATTAACCCAATTTCTGAAGTTAAAAGAAAAGCAACTGACGGACAATTTACCAGCGATATTGAAGACGAAAAAGAACGTGCAAAATATTTAGGTAGTTACTATTCAGTATCAGATTATAAAGCAATTAACCCTGAATTTGGTAATTTAGAAGACTTTAAAAACTTAGTAGATACTGCGCATGACAATGGAATTTATGTAATCGTAGATTGGGTACCAAATCATACAGGTTGGGATCATCCTTGGATTACAGCTCATCCAGATTGGTACACTCAAAATGAAAAGGGAGAAATTATTGACCCAATCAATCCTGATACTGGCGAATCTTGGGGATGGACTGATGTTGCCGATTTAAATTATGACAACATGGAAATGCGTAAAGAAATGCTAAATGATTTAAAATACTGGTTAACCGAAGCTAATATTGATGGTTACCGTATGGATGTTGCGCACAAAGTACCACAAGATTTCTTTGAAGAAGTAACTAAAGAATTAAAGCAAATTAAACCCGTATTTATGCTTGCTGAAGCAGAACAACCAGCGTTGTTAGAAAAAGCATTTGATATGCAATATGCTTGGGAAGGGCATCATTTATTAAATGAATTAGCTAAAGGCGAAAAAAATGCAGACGATTTTCAAGCGTATATTAAAAAGCAAGATACAGTCTTACAAGGTGATGATATCAACATGAATTTTGTAACAAATCACGACGAAAATTCTTGGGCAGGTACATTAAAAGAACGTATGCCAGATAACAAAGAATTGCTTACAGCTTTAACTTACACTATGCCTGGTATGCCTTTAATTTACTCTGGTCAAGAATATGATTTAGATCACAGATTATTGTTTTTTGAAAAAGATAGTATTCCAAAAACTAAAGGTGATTACTTTACTTTATTACAGCGCTTAGGCGAATTAAAAAATACTAATCCAGCCTTAAACGGTGGTAAAGACGCAGCTGCTTACAATGCAATAGATGCAGGATCAAATGTAATTGCATTTAGCAGAACAAAAGGTGATGATGAGGTTGTTTTTATTGCAAACATTTCAGATGAAAATATCAAAACAAACGTACCTCAAAAAGGAAGTTATTTAGATTACATTGCTAATCAATCAACCGAATTAAAAGGAGATGCAATTGAGTTAGCACCAAACGCATATAAAATTTATGTAAAGCAATAGTTTTACACTATTTATTTGAATTTTAAAAAGCGCCTTTTTAGGCGCTTTTTTATTATTTGACTTCAGATTTTTTATAAATATACTCAATAATAAAACAGAATAATATTACTGAAACAGCAACAATTACACCTGTTTTATTAGAACTATATTCTTGTTGTAATAACACAGCCAATGCTGTAATACAAAGTATAAAGCCAACTAACGGAATAATCCTATTTCCATTAATTTTATCATAAAGCTTAAAGCCTGTATAGTTGACAATAGCAAAAATGAGTAAAAACCCAACACTACCTGTTGTTGAAATGCTTTCTAATTTTAAAATATTAGCCACAATTAAAGTAAGTACAGAAGTGATTAATAAACCAATAGGTTGATTCCATAATTTACCAGTTAAATGGTGTGGTAATTCGTCATCTTCAGCAATTTCGTAACTTACTCTTGTACCTCCTAAAATAGAAGCATTAATTGCAGAAAAAGTAGAAATTAAAGCTGCGATAGTTATGATAGTAAAACCTACTTGTCCCAACATGGGTTTAGCAGCTTCAGCTAGAACATAATCTTTAGCTTCTTTAATTTCAGAAAAAGGTAAAGAACCAACAGTAACTATAGCAATGATAATGTAAAGCAAAATCACAAAAATAACAGAACCGTAATAGGCACGTGGTATATTTTTCTTTGGATTAATAACATCTGGAGCAGCATTAGCGATAAGTTCAAAACCTTCATAAGCAACAAAAATTACCATTCCGCCAGTTAATAATTTTAAAGGCGTTTCCCAATTAGAAACAGATAATTGTGATAAATGTTCACTTCCAAATAACCCATAACAACCAATGCCTACAAAAGCTAAAAGTATGATTAGTTTAACGATAACTGCAAAAGATTCAATTTTTCCGACAATTTTTATACTGTAATAATTAATAATAGTTGCGCCAATAATAACAGTACTTGCGTAGATGTTAAAGTCAACAGATTCGTTTACAATCGTATATAAATTTGGTGCATAAGACCCGAAAGCAGACGCGTAAAGTGATAGCATGATAATGTAACTTACCCAAAGTAAGTTATTAATACCGCCACTAAAGATGGTTTTGCCAAAACCTTCATTGATAAATTTTACCGTTCCGCCACGTTCTGGAAAAGTTAATGATAGCTTGGCGTAACTGTAAGAAGTAATTAAAGCCAAAAGACCAGCTATTAAAAAAGCAATTGGCGTACCGCCTTGAGCAAGTGATACTGCAAGTCCTAAAACTGCAAAAATACCACCGCCAACCATACCGCCAATACCTATAGATAGTGCGTCTTTAAGCTTTATTTTGTCAGACATCTATAAAGGAAAAATAGATTTAGGAATGGCATGAAAGCCAGTTTTATTAATTTCATTTTCTATTGAAATAACCTCTACTAATTTAGAAGTTTGCACAGTAAATTGTTTTGGGTAGGTATCTGCATCTATAATTACTTTTTCTACACCATCAACTCTAAGAGCAGCGTTTTTAATTAGTTCTAAATCTTCTAGTTCTTTTGCGTTGGTTTCAAATACTTTCCCATGGTTTCCAGGGATAACGTTTTCTGATATTAAACTCATAATATTTTTTTTAGATTGGCTAGTTAACTAACATTTATTAACTATTATAAAGTTACGAAATGTTAAAATATTCTATTCCTAATAATTTTAACATTTGCGTTAAAATGCTGTTATATTTTAAGGTTTCTAAAAGGTTTTAAGTTGAAAAACTCACCAATCATAAATAGGAATACTACAGCATATTCTAATGCAACAAGCCATAAATTTTCAATGTTATCTGCATTTGCATAAGCCAAGTAACTTAAAATGATAACGATACTCCAAATTAACGGATATTTATAATTTGAAAACGCAGAAAACAGAACCAATGTCGCTAAATACCAAGGATGAACTGTTGTGCTTAAAAGAAAATAAACGGTTAAAGCCAATAACATATTGGTGATTAATTGTTGCATGGTTTCGGTTTTTCTGAATAGCGCTAAACACCAAATAATTATAAATATTGAAAGCGCTAATCCTTTACCAATTATAGCAATTTCATTATATCCGGTAATACTATAACCAATAGCTCTAGCTATGTAATAAATGCTGGCGTTAAATTCAAAATTATTAAACCAAAGTGAAGTTGTGTTGGCGTAATTTGAAATGAAATCTGAACTGAAAAAAGGTAAAAACATTAACAATACAGAAATCCCAATAACGGTATAAAAACCAAGTAGCGACTTTAAATTATGATGTTTTAAAAACCACCTAATAAAAAAAGGAAGTAATAAAACAGGTATTAATTTAGTTGAAATTGCTAACGCAAAAGGTAACGCTGCCCAAAACCATTTGCCTTTATGAAGAAGATAAAGACTAAAAATGATAAAAAATATCATAATGCTTTCAAAATGCAAATTACCAGTTAATTCGATAATAATTAAAGGGTTTAACGCATAAAAAAAAATAGAATTTTCTGGAAGTTGAAAAGCTTTTAATAATTTTCTTCCATAAAATATCACTCCAATATCAGCAAGGATAATACATATACGCATTCCAATTATAGAACTTAGTATACTGCTTCCCGGAAACCAATTACCAAGTACAAAAAACAACTGATTAATAGGCGGATAATTACTGTTGTTACCTTGACTAAGCAAGCCCATACCATCGTAAAGTTGTTGTTGGTTGGGCATTTGTTGTACTAAGTTTTGATTAACAATTTCGGCAGCAGAATATAAATATGGATTGACACCTAATTGATTGAGATAGCCATCCCAAATAAAGCGATAAAAATCTTGTGATAAATTGGGTGTAGCTACAATAAAAATTAGCCGACTTAAAATAGCTACAACTAACAAAAACTTAAAGTTGTATCCGACTATCTGCATAAGTTTATAGTAAACTATAAATAAAGCGATATAAAGTGTTAAAAGCTTTATGTAGTCTGTTCTTGCTAGATTATAAGCAAAGCTAAAATAGAACAAAAAACTAGCTATTGTAAGTAGTATCGGGAACTTATTTAATTTGAAAAATGTAGTATTGATTTGCATTAATCAAATATAGCTAATAAAGAAACCTGTTGAGCATTTTGATTTCAAAATCATAATAAAGCGTCAGTTCGAGTGATTTTGAGGTACGAAAAATTGTATCGAGAACTTGTTTAAATTAAAAAAAGCTATTCTGGATTCTGATTTGAGTTAATTTGAAACGTAAAATCCACTATAATTGACAAATTTTATACTAATACACAATAGCTAAAAGAGACATAAATTAATCCTTATTCTAGGTTTAGAACTTGCTGTTAGCAATTACGTGCGTTAGCGATAGTAATGGTTAGCTTTTGGCGAGGCGCGCATCGAGCCAAAACTAGTAATGGATAGCGCGACCATGGTTACTGAGCGTAGTCGAAGTACATGGTAACGCCCAAAAAAAATCTAAGCTTTTGACGTTAAAGACTTAAAGAATACAAATCCAAAACCAATTGTAAGCATTAAGTGGAAAGGGAATAATCCAAAATCACCACCTTGATCACCAACTATGAATGCGCTGTACATTCCGAAAGCGAAATAAAGCATTAAAAGACCTTCAAAAACAACGTTAATACTTATGTTTTTACGTAAGTATTTATTGCCTTTCCAACTGTCTTTAAGTGAACTAATGTTGAATTTTGGCGTACGTACAAATTCGCTTCGTTTACCAATATGTCCTTCTAAAACTGCAATAGAATTATGTAAAGAAAAGCCCATTGCAATTGAGAAAAACGTAAAAAACATACCAATATATTTGATAAAGTCTTTAAACGTGTTGCCATGACTACGTTTGTACATAATCCAGTAGCAAACAAAGAAGATAATGGTACTCATCACAAAAAAGCTCATGATATAAAAATATGGTCTTAAATGTGCATATTCGTTTTTAATGTAAAGCATTGGTATGCTTAAAATACCCACAATTAATACATTTAAAAACATGGTACTATTTAACAAGTGTAAAATACCGTGTAATTTTGTTTTTACTGATATATTCTTACTAGTTAAAACACGCCAAAGCATTTTTCTAAAGTTTTCTGCGCCACCTTTATTCCATCTAAATTGCTGTGATCTTGCTGCACTAATTACAACAGGTAATTCTGCAGGAGTTTCAACATCTTCTAGGTATTTAAATTCCCAGTTTTTTAGCTGCGCACGGTAACTTAAATCTAAGTCTTCTGTAAGTGTGTCGCCTTCCCAATTTCCTGCGTCAATAATACACTCTTTACGCCAAACACCAGCTGTACCATTAAAATTGATAAAGTGACCTTTGCTATTACGACCTACTTGCTCTAAAGTAAAATGTGCATCTAAAGCAAAAGCTTGTATTTTTGTTAACGTTGAATAATCGCGGTTGATATGTGCCCAACGGGTTTGTACAACACCTATTTTATCATTTTTAAAATACGGAATGGTTTTTTGTAGCCAGTCGTGATCTGGAAGGAAATCTGCATCAAAAATGGCGATAAATTCTCCTTTTGCAACTTCTAATCCTTCTTTTAATGCACCAGCTTTAAAACCTTGTCTGTTAGTTCTGGTAATATGTTTGATGTCTAATCCTGTCGCTGCTAATTTATCTACGTGTGCTTTGGTTGTAATTACGGTTTCGTCTGTAGAATCGTCTAATACCTGAATTTCTAATTTGTCCTTTGGGTAATCAATTAAAGCAATATTATCTAATAATCTGTCCATAACATACAACTCGTTAAATACAGGAAGTTGAATGGTTACGTATGGTACTTCTTGTGGATTATTAAGGTCTAATTTAGGGCATTTATCTTTTTTACGTTGAGCCGCTAAGTAATTAAACATTAAGTTTAATTGCGCTAACGCATACATAAATATTAAAATTAATGAAATGCTGTAAATGACTATTAATGTGGTTTCTAAAATCACTGTTTAAAACTATATTTAAAGATCCAGGACAAAATTTTTATGCCTGCAAATATACTACCTTTTATCGTTCCTGAAACTTTTGAGACGCCAATTCTATTTCTGTAGTTTACAGGTACTTCCGTATAACTTAGTTTTTGTTTTAGTGCTTTTAGTTGCATCTCTACTGTCCAACCGTAGGTTTTGTCAACCATATTTAGGGCTAGCAGCTTTTCGTACTTTATGGCTCTAAAGGGACCAAGGTCTGTAAATTTAGCGTTAAAAAAAATTGACATTAATTTGGTTGCAAGCCAATTTCCGAAGATTTGTTGTGGTGTCATAGCACCATCTTCTCTTAATTCTTTAACACGACTACCTATAGCTAAGTCAATATTGTCTTCAATAATTGGAGCAATTATTTTTGTAAGTTCTTCAGGATAATCACTATAATCGCCATCTAAAAACACAATAATATCAGGTTTTTTAGATGGATCGCTAAGCGAAGTAGAAGCAATATAATCCATACCTTTTAAACACGCATAGCCGTAACCTTTATTGTTTTCGGTTAAAACGGTTGCTCCAGCATTTTTAGCATTGATTTCTGTAAGATCTGTAGAATTGTTGCTAACTACAATTATTTCTTCTACTAAAGAAGGAATATCTTGTATCACTTTTGCAATTGAGTCTTGCTCGTTAAAAGCAGGAATAATGACTTTTATTTTGGGCATTTAGGCTTAAAATCTTAGCGCAAAAATACAATTGTTTTTGGATTATTTGTTATTTATTAAATCCATTAAATCTACATCGTTTCCAAGAAGGATTTCGTTAGGGTTTATGCGACCTTTCATGCTATCGTTTTCTAATTTTAAAACACCTCTTGGGCAAACAGCACTGCAAATACCACATCCAACGCAGCTAGAACGTACAATGTTTTCGCCTTTTTGTGCATAAGCACGGACATCTATTCCCATTTCGCAATAGGTTGAGCAATTTCCACAAGAAATACATTGACCACCGTTAGTTGTAATTCTGAATTTTGAAAATAAACGTTGCTGAAATCCTAAAATTGCCGCCATAGGACATCCAAATCTGCACCAAACACGACTACCAAAAATAGGGTAGAAGCCAGTGCCAATAACACCAGAAAATATAGAACCGATTAAAAACCCGTAGCTTTTTCTTAAGCTTTCTGATTTAAATAAAAATAACGAATTGTCTTTACCAAAATAGTGCAAAGCAAATAACTCCATGATAATTACAAAGTAGCCAATCGCACCATATTTGGCGTCTTTTGCTAGTTCATTTCTTTTAAAAATCATTGTACCTGCAAAAATGATAGTTAAAAAAGAAGCAACAAAAATTAAAAACGACGATTTAGTAAGCCAATACTTGCTGGTATCATTACCCAAATAACTATGTATTACAGCTGTAGTCATAAGTACAACAAATACTAAAACCGAGTGAATTACCCAACGCTCAACTTTCCAAGCAAATTGAGATTTGTCGCTTAATTGTCTAAAGCTATCACCAGCAGTTTCGGCTAATCCACCACAACCACAAACCCAAGAACAGTACCAACGTTTACCGTATTTGTAAGTTAAAATAGGTGTAATAACAAATATTGAAACGATACCAAAAATCAGCATCGCTAATCCAATGTTTCCGGCGCTTATAAAGGCTTTTATGCGGTAACTTTCAAAATTATAATAATTAAGAGGCCAAATGTTTTTTAAATCGTAGTACGGTAGATCGCTATTCATTACGTACATAAATTCTGGAATTAAAAATGCAAAAGCCAATTGAAAAAACATGACCGATATAGTCCTAATTTGTTCATAGCGATTGTGTCTATATTTTAAAATGAATTTATAGCCAAAAACCAAAATAGCGACCGTGTAAAGCGTACCGTAAACAAACCATTGGCTGGCGTTTCTTCCGCTTAAAAGCTGACTTAAAGGATCAAAAAGCGCAACTAAACCTGTGTTTTCTTCACCTTTTTGAGCTAATCCTAAATATTCAGGATAAAAATAAAGCACAATGTAAAATAAGGTTAAAACAACACCAATTAACCAACCAATTAATCCTCTAGCGGATAAAGATTTAAACCAAATACCATCATTTTTTATGCCTTTAGATTTGTCTAAATACAAGCTATTAGAAAACCAAATAGCGCCAACAAACATTAGGCTTAAAGCGATAGTTAGAGTAATTGCTTTATTAGGAAATTGAACATTAAATAAAGCTAAAACCAAAATAAACAAACCAAGTATACCAACTGCTGAAGCTATTTTTTGAGTTTTTGTTAATCCATAAGAATTAGCCAAAGACATACTGTAATTTAATTTTAAACTCATGTTAGTTAGTTTGTAAGGTGTTATTATAGCTTGCTTTTATCTCGTTTTCAAATCGCTTGTAGAATTCTGGATCAAAATTGGCTGCTTCCAAATGATTAATCACATAGTCTAAATCGCGTTTTTCGGTGAGCCATTTATCAAAAACGTCGTGACGTAGTCTAATGCCAAAGGTATTGATACCTAAAAATTGATTGGTGTCTTTGTGATAAGCTATTGTTATACATTTGGTATTGTCTTCATGTTTCCAATGAAAATGAGCTTCGTAATCCGGTTTTCCTTTTTTACCATTTACCCAACCATACGTTTGATATTCGATATCCAAAAATTTTGCGCTGTTAAACCAATGTCCTGGTTTGTATTCTAGTTTATTGCTGCAAATGGTTTGGGCTAATGTTTCGCCCATCATACGTCCTGTATACCAAACTGCTTCAATTGGTCTGCGATTACCAATCGGTTCGCGCTGTTCAGCGCAATCACCAATTGCATAAATATCTTTAATGTTGGTTTCTAAAAAACGATTGACCAAAACGCCTTTATTGGTGTCGATTTCACTTTCTTCTAAAAATGAAATATTAGGCGAAACACCAGCAGTTAAGCCAACAAAATCACAAGGAATTTCTTCGCCAGTGTCTTCAATGATGATGGATTTTACTTTTCCGTTTTCGTCAGAAATGATTTCTTTTAAATTAGTTGAAAGCCTTAAATCGATATGATGATTTTTAATATGTCTGTTTATCATTTGGCTTTCACCTTCTGGTAAAACACTATTCCAAAAACTACTTTCACGTACTAAAAATGTTACCGGAATATTTCTAGAATTCAACATTTCTGCTAATTCAATACCAATTAATCCGCCACCAACAATGACGGCACGCTTACAGACTTTGTTGTTAGGCGCATAGATTTCAAGGTTTTCTAAATCTTGTTTGCTGTACAAGCCTTGCACGCCTTTTAGATTTTCGCCTGGCCAACCGAATTTATTAGGTTTACTACCTGTTGCGATGACTAATTTATCATAACTCATTTGGTCGCCTTCAGCAAAATGAAGCGTTTTATTGTCGGTATCAATACTGTTGACGTAGCCTTTTTTTAATTCGATATTATTTTTCTTCCAAAACCAATTTTCATAAGGTTGCGTGTGTTCAAATTTCATATGTCCCATATAGACGTACATTAACGCCGTACGCGAAAAAAAGTAATCACTTTCAGCAGAAATAATAGTGATTTTTTTATCAGATAATTTTCTAATGTGTCTTGCTAAAGTCACGCCAGATATACCATTACCTATTATGGCTATGTGTTCCATATAATTAGTTTAGTTAGGCTTTAAGTTGAAGCTTATGTTAAAACCTTAATTACATTATTCAACTTTGTTTAAATTTAGAAATAAATTAACAGTTATGAAGCATTTTTTACTTTTATGTATGATCTTATTATTGGTGTCGTGTAGTATGACTTTACCTAAAACAGAAAAAATTAATGGTGTAAGTTTTGTGGCGTCTCGCGATAGTATTTCAGAAAAACATACAAAACCAGTGGTAAATTTAAATGCTAATTATGCTGCGATTATGCCATTTGGATTTATAAAAAGTTTAGAGCATCCAGAAATTATTTATAATACCGATAGACAATGGTTTGGAGAAACTGATAAAGGTGTAAAACAATACGTTAAAACACTTAAAAAACAAGAAATAAAAGTAATGATAAAACCTCAAATTTGGGTTTCTCATAGTGCTTTTACGGGTTTTATAAAAATGAAAACTGAAGAAGAATGGCAAGAATTAGAACAGACGTATGAAAACTTTATTTTAGATTTTGCAAAAGTAGCCGAAGACATCAACGCCGAAATGTTTTGTATTGGTACAGAACTTGAAAATTTTGTAGCAAATCGACCAAAATTTTGGACGCAATTAATTAAAAAAATTAGAACCATTTACAAAGGTAAACTTACATATGCAGCCAATTGGAATGAGTTTACAAAAACACCATTTTGGGCAGATTTAGACTATGTTGGAATAGATGCGTATTTTCCTGTAAGTGATTTAAAAACACCAACTGTAGAAGATTGTTTAAAAGGTTGGAATGCGCATTTGCCAGATATTAAAAATGTGCAGCAAACCACAAAAAAGCCTATTTTGTTTACCGAATTTGGTTACCGTAGTTTTGATTTTTCTGGAAAAAAACCATGGTTAACCGGTAATTACGACGCTAATCCAAACCTAGAAGCGCAAGTAAATACCACAAAAGCTTTATTTAAAACCTTTTGGGAAGAAGATTGGTTTGCTGGTGGATTTGTTTGGAAATGGTTTCACAATTACGAGCAATCTGGCGGTACAAAAGACAATATGTTTACACCACAAAATAAACCAGCGGAAGAAATTATTAGGCAATATTATAAAAATAATCTATGAGAACATTAGTTATTGGAGATATACATGGCGGATTAAAAGCGCTAATTCAACTATTAAAACGTGCAAAAGTTTCAGAAGAAGATCGTCTTATTTTTTTAGGAGATTACGTAGATGGTTGGAGCGAATCTGCTCAAGTAATTCAATATTTAATAGCATTGT
>Ga0160419_100901_pt1 | contig 15269 bp, 11 predicted proteins | sample CelAP2metagpilot_2_FD_108196 | JGI IMG/M metagenome (GOLD analysis project Ga0160419, IMG submission 108196) | Phycosphere-associated microbial communities from Cellana algal ponds in Kailua-Kona, Hawaii, USA - Cellana AP2-4-25 metagenome pilot ... | reverse complement strand
GTCGCACCTATAAGGAGCTGAGCGACTGGACCAACCGGCTTGCCCATGTGCTGAGTGAGGATCTGGGAGTTAAGCCTGGCAATCGGGTGCTGATCCGTTCAGCCAACAACCCTGCGATGGTTGCCTGCTGGCTGGCCGCGACCAAGGCGGGGGCGGTTGTGGTCAACACTATGCCGATGTTGCGGGCAGGCGAGCTGGCAAAGATCATCGACAAGGCCGAGATCAGCCATGCGCTTTGTGATACGCGGTTGATGGATGAGCTGGTAACCTGCGCAAAGACCTCCGCTTATCTGACCTCGGTTGTGGGCTTTGACGGGACGTCAAATCACGATGCAGAGCTGGACCGGCTCGCCCTTGAAAAACCGGTCACCTATGAGGCGGTTGAAACCGGGCGCGATGATGTTGCGTTGTTGGGTTTTACGTCGGGCACCACGGGCGCGCCAAAGGCGACCATGCACTTTCATCGCGACCTCCTCATGATCGCTGACGGATATGCGGCCGAGGTTCTGGGGGTGACTTCTGAGGATGTTTTCGTAGGCTCCCCGCCGCTTGCGTTTACTTTCGGGCTTGGTGGATTGGCGATCTTTCCGTTGCGATTTGGCGCCTCTGCCACCTTGCTGGAAAATGCCTCGCCACCAAATCTGATCGAGATCATCGAGAAATATAAGGCCACGGTTTGTTTTACCGCGCCCACGGCTTATCGCGTGATGTTGCGCGCGATGGAGGAAGGGGCGGATCTGTCGTCGCTTCGGGCGGCGGTTTCGGCGGGGGAAACCTTGCCTGCGCCGGTCTATCAGGACTGGATCGACAAGACGGGCAAGCCGATGCTGGATGGGATCGGTGCAACGGAAATGCTGCACATTTTCATTTCAAACCGTTTCGATGACCATCGCCCGGCCTGTACCGGCAAACCGGTCACGGGATATCAGGTTCGTGTTCTGGACAGCAACGGGGATGAAGCCCCACGCGGTGAGGTTGGCCGCCTTGCGGTCAAGGGGCCGACGGGGTGCCGCTATCTCGCGGATGAGCGTCAGGCGGAGTATGTTCAGGACGGCTGGAACGTCACTGGTGACAGCTTTGTCATGGACAGCGACGGATATCTTCATTTTGCGGCGCGCAATGACGATATGATCGTTTCGGCGGGTTACAATATCGCAGGTCCGGAAGTGGAGGCTGCGTTGTTGGCGCATGAAGCGGTTGCCGAATGTGCGGTGATTGGCGCACCGGATGAGGCGCGCGGCGAAATCGTGCAGGCGCATGTGGTGTTGAGCGAGGGGCACAGCGCATCCGAGGCGTTGGTGAAACTGTTGCAGGATCATGTGAAAGCCACGATTGCCCCCTACAAATACCCCCGTCACATCGTGTTCACAGCCGCCCTGCCAAAAACCGAGACGGGAAAGATCCAGCGCTTCCGCCTGAAAGGCTAGGGGCCGCAGGGGCGGCGGTTGTCTTGAGGCCCGGCGAATCCTTTTGTGCAGGGGACGCGCATCATCTGCGCGGGGGCGATGTCGCTGTCGACGCTGCGATGTCGTCTTTCTGCCAATGGGCGTGTCCGGATGCGGAATTTCTTGACTTGCCACACCCCATTTGACATTCCCAAAGATGTATCCGGTTCCGTACGTGTCTCAGACATGACGGAAGCAATAGGGAATACGGTGCGGCGTACCCAATAGGGACCAAATCCGTAACTGCCCCCGCAACTGTGAGCGGTGAGTGACGCTGAAGATGCCACTGGGATCTATCCGGGAAGGCCAGCTGAACAAAGACCCGCAAGTCAGGAGACCTGCCGGAAACTGATCCCTGTTGGGGTCATGTAACCGGACGCCGGGGTGAGCGTCTGGCACGGCGGTTATTCAAACCACCCCGCGCCATTACTCCCCGTTGTTCATTCCTGATTGCAGGGCGACCTGTGATGTCGAATGAGGACGACATGAAACAAACCTATCTGGCGGCTGCTCTTGCCGCTGCCTTGCCGGTGACAGCATCGGCGCATTTTCAACTGAACTATACCGAAAGCCTGTTGGTGGATCGGCCCGGTGAGGTGCCGATGGGGCTGATTTTCTGGCACCCGTTTGAAAACGGTCATGTGATGGACATGGGTGTGCCGCAGGAATTTTTCATGGTGCACAATGGCGAAAGAACCGATCTCTCGGATCGGCTGCAGCCACAACGCTTCAAGGGGGTCACAAATGACGCGGCGGCCTATTCTGCCACCGTTCCGGTCAAGCGTTCTGGCGACTACGTCGTGGTGACGGTGCCCGCCCCCTACTATGAAGAGAGCGAAGACATCTACATCCAGCAGATCGCAAAGGTCGTGCTGAACCGCAATACACTGCCGACAGATTGGGACCAGCCGGTCGGTCTGCCGACTGAAATTCTACCGCTGAACAAGCCATACAATGTGATCACGGGATCGACCTTTTCAGGTCAGGTGCTGGCTGACGGCGAACCTGTGCCCGGTGCAGAAATCGAGATCGAATACATGGCGGCGGAGCCGGATCTGAGTGGATTTTCCACCACCGCCCCCGTCGCGCAGCCAATGGCAGGCGGTGCAATCGTGGCCATCGCTGACGAGAACGGCGTCTTTACCTTTGGTATCCCGAAAGCTGGATATTGGGGTTTTGCAGCCCTCGGATCTGGCCCTCTGCGCGAGCATGAAGGCAAGGAGCTGAGCCAAGATGCGGTTCTGTGGATCCGTGCCGAAGATCTGAAGTGAGGCTGAGCGCGTGCATATCGTAGATGGAGCCCTGTCAAATCCGGTTGTGATCGGCGGCGCAGTTGCGGCTGTCGGCGGAATTGCGATGGGTCTGCGCAACCTGCCGCTGGAACGTATTCCTGCGGCAGGTGTCCTGTCTGCGAGCTTTTTTGTTGCCTCGCTCATCCATGTGCCGATCGGCCCCAGTTCGGTGCATCTGATCTTGAACGGGCTTGCCGGGCTTGTACTTGGCTGGGCAGCGTTTCCTGCCTTGTTTGTTGGGCTGTTGCTACAGGCGGTCTTCTTTGGTTTTGGCGGGCTGACGGTTCTTGGGGTCAATGCGCTCAATATTGCCTTGCCCGCGGTTCTGGTCGGCTTGCTGTTTCGCCCGCTGGTTGCCCGCGGCAGCCCGATGCAGGGGGCAATCTGGGGCGGCATCGGTGGCGGTGTTGCGATTGCTGCCACCACTCTTGCGGTGGCCTTTTCGCTGATGCTGTCAGGTGATGAATTCATCCTTGCCGCGCAGCTGGTTTTTTTCGCGCATATTCCCGTCATGGTCATCGAGGCGGTTCTGTCGGGCGCGGCCATTTTTCTGGCTCGCCGGGTCAAACCCGAGTTGTTCCATGACGCAAAGGGAGGCCTGGCATGAGGTTGCGATCGGTCGTTCTGGCGCTTGCGCTGATGGCGCCGCTGTCTGCTGCAGCCCATAACGTGATTTCAGACGTCTTTCCCTCGGGCTCTGCCATTGAGGGGGAAGTCGGTTTTTCCAATGGCGAAATGGCCATTGACCTGCTGATCGAGGTCTTTGACGACAGCGGCCGCAAACTGGGTGAGACGCGCACTGACGGGGATGGTTTTTTCGTCTTTACACCGAAGACCCCTGTAACCCACATCTTCCGGGGTGATCTGGGGGCGGGCCATGTTTCCGAGGCGGTGATGGATGCCGCTGACGTGGGTCTGATCCTGGGCGAAGCGCCCAAGGCGACCCCCGCCGCAGCGCCCCCCACAGTTTCACCGGAGGTGGCAAGCGGTGGGCTGTCGGATCAGGCGCGCGCAGAGCTGGCGACAATGCTGCGCAATGAACTGCGCCCGCTGCGCCAGGAGCTGACGGCCTACAAGAACAAGTCCGATTTCCAGTCTGTTCTGGGGGGCATTGGCTATATCTTTGGCCTGTTTGGTCTGGGCTTTTACATCGCGGCGCGCCGCAAGATGGGGGCAGGGGTATGACGTATGTGCTGACCGACATGGACCAGCCAGGGTCAAAGGCCTCACTCCTGCGGGGAACGGTTGCCGGCCTGGATCCGCGCATGCGGATCGCGATGACGGTGATCTATGCTGTGGTTGTGGTCGCGTTGAGCAACCTCTGGGTGCTGGGCGGGGCTCTGGCTGTGTCCATAGCGCTTTTGGCACTGTCTGGTCTGCCGTTTCGCAAAACGCTAAAGCGCATGGCGATGATGGACAGTTTCATCATTTTCACCCTGATCCTTTTGCCCTTTACGGTGCCCGGCAGCGCAATTTTCAGCCTTTGGGGGCTTGAGGCCAGCTGGGAAGGTCTATGGCGGGCGACGGAGATTGCCCTGACGGCCAATGCGGTGATCCTCGCGGTCATGACTTTGGTGGGCTCGATGGAGCCGGTCACAATGGGACATGCGCTTTTTGCACTGAAGACACCTGCGCGGTTGGTTCATCTGATGATGTTCACCATCCGTTATATCGACGTCCTTCGCGAGGAATACCAACGCCTGCGCACCTCCATGAAGCTGCGCGGCTTTCGCCCCCGCAGCAACTGGCACACCTATCGCAGCTACGGCTATCTGGTGGGTATGATGCTGGTGCGCGCCATCGAACGCTCTGAGCGGATCCTGACTGCGATGAAATGCCGGGGGTTCAATGGCCGCATCACCCTTCTCGAAGGGTTCCATCTGCGTCGATCCGATCTTGCTTTTGCGGCGGCTCTTGGGCTTGCGCTCTTGGGCCTTATTGGGGCAGAGATCGCTTATGCCACTTATTGATCTGCGCGACATCCATTTTGCCTATCCTGGTCTTGATCCGGTGCTGGAAGGCGCGTCGATGCAGCTGGCTCCGGGGGAGCGACTGGCCCTGATCGGTCCGAACGGGGCGGGGAAATCCACCCTGCTGAAAATCATCATGGGTCTGCTGGCCCCCACCTCTGGAAGCGTCGCAGCCTTTGGCCAGATCCGGCGGCAGGAAAGTGATTTTCACGAGGTGCGCCGCCGCATCGGTCTGGTCTTTCAGGATGCCGATGATCAACTGTTTTGCCCCACCGTGGCCGAGGATGTGGCCTTTGGTCCGCTTAATCTGGGCAGATCAAAGGAAGAAGCGCTCGCCATTGTTGACCAGATTCTGGCCCGTCTCGGCCTTCTGCATCTGCGTGACCGGGTGACCCATAAGCTGTCAGGCGGCGAAAAGCGTCTGGTGACGCTGGCAACTGTTCTGGCGATGGAGCCAGACGTGCTGATCCTGGATGAGCCGACAAACGCGCTGGACCCTGACAACTACGCGCGCTTGGTCGACATCCTGCACAGCCTTGATCAGGCCGTCCTCCTCGTCAGCCACGACCCCGATTTCCGCAAAGAGATAACCTCCGGCGGCTACCGCCTGGAACAGCGCCAGCTATCGAGGTTCTGACAACGCCATCTGTGGGTTGGGTTGTGACCATTGCAAACCTGCATGCAGCAATGGTCTCACTGCTTCAGGGCCATCTCCAGCCCGCGGACCGCTGTCTGTGACACGATGCAGTGCGGGCGGTCAGTCGACAGACCGGAAGACCAGCTCGAAATTTTCATTTTGTGTAGATGGAGACTGGAGGCGAGTACCGGAATCGAACCGGTGTACACGGATTTGCAATCCGCTGCGTCACCACTCCGCCAACTCGCCTACTGCCTTGGAAACAAGGTCTTTCGTGGTGTGAGGCAGCAGGTATCGTGATTCACGGGTCAGCACAAGTCAAAACATGCGGCTTTGCGGTCCAAACAGGCACGGATGGCTTGGATTTTTGTCAGGGCTTCGGTCCCTCGTCATGTGCCCGTTTCAGCGCGGCCGCAATAAGGGATGGAACCGCGGGCAGGGCGCCCAAAACGGGGAGGGTGTCGCCGGAAAAGGACGCCTCCTCAAGGGCTTCTGGAATGTCATCGCGAACATGTTCGCCGGCCTGGGCAAAGAAAGGCAGGCAGAGGGCAGGTCGCGTTGGGGTTAGGGCTGCAAACTGGCGGGCTGTGTCCGCGATCCTTGGATCTTCCTCGACATAGCCGGTGGCAAGGTCACTGCCGGGCAGCTTGGCCCGCATGGTTTCGGCGAAGGCCTCGGCTGCCTCTGCGGCTTTGGGGCCGCGGGCAGAGCCATGTGCGGCCAGAAGGATGCGGGTCTGCGCCAACGACCAGCCGCGATCGGCGCAGGCCTTGCGCAATGCGTCGCAGGCCAGCTGCGGCAGATCAGGGTCGAGACCGAAAGGGGGCAGCAGTTTTGCATCGATCCCTGTCAGGCGGCGGGGCAGGACCTGTGCGGTGAACCAGCCGTTTGCCATGAAAAAGGGATAGACCAGCGCGCCACCCGGCGTGACCTGCTCAAGAAGGCCAGGTGTCGACAAGGTCGCAGAGCGCACGTCCCAGCCCGGCAGCTGCTGCGCAACTTGAGAGGCAAGTTGAGCCAGCGCCGCTTCCTGCGGGGCCGGTTCGGAGGGTTGGCCGTGGGAGGTGATCACCGCGATGGGACAGGTCGGTGTCTGGGACATGGAGCGGGTCTTTCTCATGGGGGCCGTCCCTCGGACAGCTGCGTTTGGTCCATACCGGGTGAAAGATAACTGGCGCTGCCGGTTTTCAAGGGGCAGGCACATATTTGGGGATCCATTTTTGGGTCAGCGCATCGCCCTTGCGCTGGTTTGGCCGTCAGAGAATGGCGCGGGGGGATTGGGCGACAAGAAACCTGCGCAGATGTTCCGGGTTCAAGGGCTTTGCCAGAAGCGGGACGTTGAGCTGTCTGGCGACTGCCTGCGTCTGTGGTCCGCGACCCGCTGAAATCAGGCACAGTGGCAAAGGGGCATGTTTGTCTTGCAGAGCAGCCATTGCCCGCGCGGTCGCAGGGCGCTCCGTTGGGGGGATGTCGGCGACCATCACATCAGGTGGCAAGCCGATTTCGTCAATCAGGCTTTGGGCTTCTGCCGGATCGGCGCAGGCCAGCACGTCCATTCCCCATTGCTCCATCGTCAGGCTGAGCGCCTCGCGAAGATCGGTATCTGCCTCGACCAGCAGCACGATCAGCTTGGACAGGGGATCGCCGCTGCGCTCGGGGTGTCTTGGGGGTGGGGAAGGCTGCGGGTTGCCTGCGCGCGGCAAATCAACAGCAAAAACGGTCCCTCGGCCAAGACGGGAACGCAGGCTGAGAGGATGGCCGAGCAGCGCACAGGCGCGGTCGACAATGGCAAGGCCAAGGCCCATCCCGTCGGCGGCGCTGGCCGTGGCGTTCAGGCGCTGGAACTCACCGAAAATTCGGGTCTGATCGGCTTCTGCGATGCCAGACCCGGTATCCCATATTTCCAACCGCAGGCCATTGCGGGTTGCGCGGGCGCCTACAAGGACGCCGCCGGTTTGGGTGTAGCGCAGGGCATTTGAAAGCAGGTTCTGCAGGATCCGGCGCAGGTAGGTGATATCGCTCAACACGGCATGATCGGTGGGTCTGAGGCGCAGGCGCAGGCCCTTTGCCTCTGCCATGGGGCGCATTTCCTCCATGAGTTGTTGCAGCAAGTGATTGAGATCGACAGGAGCCAGATGGACCTGTGCGCGCCCGGAATCCAGACGTGAGATATCAAGCAGCGCCTCAAGGAGTGTTTCCACGCTGTCCAGCGCATTGGCTGCCTTTTGCAATGTGTCGCGCGGCGCTCCGGTTGGCAGTTCGCCATCCAAGGCCGACACGAACAGCTTTGCCGCTGACAAAGGCTGCAGCAGGTCATGGGATGCGGCCGCGACAAATCGGGACTTCGACGCATTGGCGCGTTCGGCTTCTGCCAGAGCATCCTCAAGCTCAAGCGTGCGTTCCAGGACCCGCTGTTCCAGCGTTTCTTTTGCCTCGCTCATGGCGCGGGCTGACTGGCGCTCTTGGGTTACGTCGGTGAAGCTGATGACAAAGCCGCCATCGGGCATGTCCTGCATAAAGACCGTCAGCACCTGGCCGGCGGGGTTCTGGATGTCAAAGGTCAATGCCGGGCGATGGCCGTCTTGTTTGGCCCAGGTTTCGACCTCATTCGCGGTGATATTCCCGGCAAAATCGAAATCCTCTCGCAGCCGGATCAAGATGGTTTCAAAACGACTGCCCAACCGGAAGCGGCCGACCGGAATGGCCAGGAGATCCCCCAACAGCCGGTTCCAGCCCAACAGCCTGCGCTGGGTGTCAAAGATGCAGACCCCCTGGTTCAGATGTTCAAGAGTTGCCCGGATCAGCCGGGCCTGATCGTCAAGGAGCCTTTCGCGCTCCTGATGTTGAAGCCGCATGATATCCGTTACATCGGTTTGCAGGATCACCGTCCCACCATCAGGCGTGCGGTGTTCGCTGATCTGCATCCACAGATCGCCGTGCAGACGGACGTTGAACATGACACTGCGGTCCTGATGACGGGTCATCCGGCGCAGGGCCCAATCTGCCGTGGTCGTTCCCGGCGGCAGCGCCAGCGCGGGGTTCTGACTGACGAGGGTCACATAGGCATCAAACCGTAGCCCCGGCTGAAGATGGTCGCGCAGGTCTGGCATGTGCATACCAAACCGGCTGTTGCACATCACCAGCACGTCCTGTGCGTTGAACAGCGCAAAGCCTTCCTGAACCGCTTCGATCGCGTTGGTAAGGTTTGCGCGGGCCGCTTCGGTTTCGCGGTTGGCCTCGGCCAGTTTGGCGTTCGACAGGTTCAACAGATCCAGCGTGCGTTCAAGATCGCGGGTGCGATTGCGCACTTCCTCTTCCAGAAGGGCTGCCCGTTCAAACTGGGCGTATGCCAATCCGGAACTGTCGGTGTCCTGCTCAACACGCCGCATCAGGGTCGCAGCGATCTTCAATAGCTTTTCGTTTTGCCGTTCCAGCGTGTCACGCGGGTCAATCAGGCCCTGGACCATGCTTTTTCCTCCGCTGTTGTGGGGGTCGGCTCGGTCGGGGGGTAGATCGCGACACCTGTGAGGGTCTGGTTCACATGCATCGAATTTACCTGCTCACCGTAGGTGCAAAAGCCGACAGCGCGGTGGCTGGCCAAAAGCGCAGAAATCTGTGGGCTCAGCTGTTTTTGCTGTGCCTCGATCCGGCGCAAGACGCAGTCGCACGTCAAGATGATATCAGGTGTCTGCTGCCGGGTCAGATCGCTGAGCGCGGTCGAGAGATGCGCGACCATGTCCTGCGATTGAGCGAGCGTCAGAACGACGCCTTCGTCGATTGCGGAAAAGAACATCAAATCGCCATTGTCCGCGACCTTGCGGATGGCGCGGACGTGATGCTTGCCGCCGATCCTGACAACGACCGGGTGGGCTGCGAAGGTAAAGCTGGTGAGCTGTTCGGGATCCTTTCCCAACAGGCGGGCATATTCTCGCGCGGCTGGCTCGGCGTTGATTTCATGGACCTGCCGCAGTGCCGGATTGGCGCCGGTGACGACCATACGCTGCTGGGTGGGTCGCAGGTGATCCGTGTTGAAAACGCGAATGCCGCAGCTGCTTCGCACCTGGACGACAACGGCTGCGTTCTGTCTGGCGTTACCATCAAAGAGGACATGCGTGGACGCGAAATCCGTACCATCCCCGGCAGAGCCACCAAACAGCGGAACCGGGCCTAGCCCCGGCGCGAGATCGGCAGTCAGCGTATCCTCACGCATCGACAGCCCGTCCACCATCAGCAAGGCAAATTCACCCGCCCACTCTGAATGGGTGCGGGTCATCTCCGTGCGATTTTGGATCATGGCGTCAATCATGGCCTGGGGATCATAGGCTGACAGGTCTTCGATGCGCAGGATGCGGCTGGCAAAGTGGCTCAGGGGCAGGCCGATGGCAACAATTTCACCGTCGGTGTAGCCGGTTGCACCGATTTCCCCCGCGGTGGTGCAGCCGACGACCTGCGCAGGGCCAAATCGCTCGGTTGCAGAGGCGATCACTTGGGCAACGTCGGCCTCGGGTGAGACGAACAGGACCACCAGATCCAAATCAGCCACCGGATGCAGGGCCTGTGCAAGTTGGTCAACCGCATCCGGCGCGTGAGCCGGGGCAAAACCCGTTCGGACGATCTGCCCCGAGGCAGCGGCAAGAGATGAAAGCGAGGGGTTGGCTGCGCGGGGGGTCCCGGAAACCGGGGCCGCCGCGGTGGCGGATCTGGTCGTCATAGGGGATCGTAGGCCGCCTAGCCGAGATCTTGCAAGACGTTTGCAAAGCTGGTTTCTTTTGCAATCAGCACAGCTTGCGTGCGGCTTTGCACGCCGAGTTTGCGCATGATCGCAGTGACATGGGCCTTGACGGTTGTTTCGGCAATCGACAGGTCAAATGCGATTTGTTTGTTCAGTTTGCCAGCACAGATCAACTGCAGGATCCGGGCCTGCTGGTTGGTCAGTGTCGCCAGCCTGTCCGCTGCATCGTTGGCCTCACTGTCGTGGGGCAGGAGATCATAGCCCGGCGGCACAAAGGCAATCCCCCGGCGCATGGCGTCAAAGGCGTTATTGTAGACGTCCCTCTGGCTATGTTTCGGAACAAATCCAGCGGCGCCTGCGTGGATGGCCGTGCTGATGACGCGATTATCGGCCATTGAGGAGACCACCAGAATGGGCGCATCGGTGGCGTTGCGCAGCCGGACCAGTCCGTCCAGGCCCTGCACATCTGGCAGATGCAGATCAAGGACGATCACGTCGGGCACCGGGCCCAAGGCCAGGAAATCCATCGCGTCCTCAAGGGATGCGGCTGTGGCGATGCTGCCGATCCCGATTGTCGCGCGCAGCGTCATGGCAAGCGCATCGCAAAACAGCGGGTGGTCTTCTACGATCAGCGCACTGTTGAACCGCTGGGGGGAGGCTCCCCCATCGGGGGCAGTATCCTGGCGGGGCTGGCTTTGGTGCTCTGGCATCTGGCGTTCCAACGGTGTCACGGGTGGCTGGGCTGGCGTGCGGGTGGAGGCCACTATGGCCCAGCTGTCTACAGGGTTTCAATTGCAGGCTGCATCGGGAAAACGGTAGCGGGGTTATTCGCTGGTACCAATAGGCGGAAAGTCCTAGTCTGCTGGCTGGTGCTCTGACACTTAGAACCAACGTCGCATATGCTGCAGCGGGACAGACAGGCTATTCAAGGCAGGTCAGCCGCAGCAGGAGGAGGATCTGCACATGAAACTTGCCGATACACGCACAATTGCCGCGCCACGTGCCGAGGTTTGGCAGGGGCTATTGGATGCAGATACGCTGATGAAGGCCGTGCCCGGCTGCCAGGAGATGGCCGGCAACGCAGAAGACGGCTTTAGCGCAATGGTCGTGCAAAAGGTTGGACCGGTCAAGGCAACCTTCAAGGGCACGGTGACACTGTCGGACCTTGATGCGCCCAACAGCCTGACCCTGCGCGGAGAGGGGAAGGGCGGCGCTGCAGGCTTTGCCAAGGGCGACGCCCATGTGACCCTCGCAGACACTGAGGACGGCCAGACTTTGCTGACTTACGAAGTCGAGGCAAAAGTCGGCGGTAAATTGGCCCAGCTCGGCAGCCGGATCATTGATGGTTTTGCCAAGAAGATGGCCGATCAGTTCTTTGAACGCTTTCAGGCTGAGATCGAAGGGGACGGCGCAGAGGATGCGGCGGCAGCTGAAGACCAGCCAGAGACCGGCGAAGAGAGCGAAGAGACCCCGCGCAAAGGTTGGATCGGACGGGTGCTCGGCAGCTGATGGACAGGAAAGACGGTTGCGCAGGCAGGAAAAGTCGCAATTTGCACGCACAGCCGCTTGACGCCCGGAAACTCCCGATTTATAGACCAAATTCCCTGAGCGGGTATGGTGAAATGGTATCATAAGAGCCTTCCAAGCTTAAGGTGCGGGTTCGATTCCCGCTACCCGCTCCAGGATTTCCCCAGATCATTTTGACACTCGGCAGCGACCTTCGTCCTGTATTTTGCTTGCCCTCGTACGGCTGCGGCGGTTTGCCGGGGCCTCTGTGCTTGACGCCGTGCGCGCGCCCGGTCATGAACCTTGTCGATGTGCAGCGCATTGATTGCCTGCAATATGAAGACCGAAGGAGCAGACATGGCGCGCAATAGAGCGGTCCCGAATGCGGATGAAGAGCGTGAAAAGTCGCGCAAGATTGGTGTTCTGTCCGCGTTGTGGCCTTTTATGCGCCCGTATCGGCTGCTGATGGCTTCAGCGACGCTTGCCCTGGTTCTGACCGCGGGTCTGTCGCTGACGTTGCCGCTGGCCGTACGCCGGGTGGTGGATAACTTCCGGGTTTCAGATGCGGCGCTGCTCAACCAGTATTTTGCCGCGGCCCTTGTGATTGCCGCGCTGCTCGCTGCTGGAACCGGCCTGCGTTATGCGTTGGTGACACGACTGGGAGAGCGCGTGGTCGCTGACATCCGCAAGGCGGTGTTTGGCCGTGTGATCGGCATGAGCCCTGCGTTTTTCGAGCGTATCATGACCGGCGAAGTCCTGAGCCGGATCACCACGGACACGACCCTGATCCAATCGGTGCTTGGCTCTTCGGTTTCGATCGCCCTGCGTAATTTGCTGATTTTTGCGGGTGGCTTGGTTCTGATGCTGCTCACGTCGGCCAAGCTGACGGGCATGGTCTTGTTGATCGTGCCTGCGGTTGTGGTCCCTATCCTGTTTCTTGGCCGCCGCTTGCGCGCGATCAGCAAGGAAAATCAGGACTGGATTGCAGCCTCCTCCGGCAACGCAGGCGAGGCGCTTGGCGCGGTGCAGACCGTCCAGGCCTATACCCACGAAGCGGCAAGCCGAGGCGAGTTTGCACGCATGACCGAGACAGCGTTTGATGTATCCATGAACCGGATCCGCACACGCGCGTATCTGACGGTCATCGTGATCTTTCTGGTGTTCTCCGGCGTTGTTGGCGTTCTGTGGATGGGGGCCAATGACGTGCGCGCGGGCGCGATGAGCGAAGGCACCCTGGTGCAGTTCGTGATCTATGCCGTACTGGTTGCGGGATCTGTTGCAGCGCTGTCGGAAATCTGGAGTGAACTGCAGCGCGCCGCGGGCGCAACCGAGCGTCTGGTAGAGCTGCTGACGGCTACGGACCGCGTGCAGGATCCGGCCAATCCCCAGCAGCTGCCCGACGCGGTGCGCGGGGAAATTCGATTTGATGATGTTTCTTTCCGCTATCCGTCCCGGCCTGAGATCCCGGCGCTCTCTGATGTGTCACTGACCGTCAAGCCAGGGGAAACTGTTGCGTTTGTTGGTCCATCCGGGGCTGGCAAAACAACCATCATTCAGATGATCCAACGCTTTTACGACCCGACCCAGGGTGCGGTTCGGCTGGATGGGTTTGCGTTGCAGGACCTGCAGCGTGATGAATTCCGCCGCCATATCGCGCTTGTGCCGCAGGATCCGGTTATTTTTGCGGCGTCTGCGCGCGACAATATCCGTTTTGGTCGTCCTGATGCCTCTGACGCAGAGGTCGAGGCTGCGGCCCGTGCGGCTGCGGCCCATGATTTCATCTCTGCTCTGCCACAGGGCTATGACAGCAATGTCGGAGAGCGGGGCGTGATGCTGTCTGGCGGGCAAAAACAGCGGATCGCCATTGCTCGTGCCATCCTGCGCGACGCGCCCGTTCTGCTCTTGGATGAGGCAACATCTGCCTTGGATGCAGAGAGCGAACGTCTCGTGCAGGCGGCAGTGGATGAACTGAGCCAGGGGCGCACCACGTTGATTGTTGCACACCGTCTGGCAACCGTGAAAAAGGCAGACCGGATTGTCGTCATGGAAGAGGGGCGCATTGTTGCCACCGGGACCCATGACGAACTGGTGGCGCAAGGGGGGCTCTATGCTCGTTTGGCCCGTCTGCAGTTCACTGACGGTGTGGCTGCGGAATAGGCGAAACGCCCCGTAGTTAGGCCTGAAAGAGACTTTCAAGGTTGAAATACGTCAAGTGTCGCTGCGTCAAAGCGCAGGCTTCCTTGACGTGACCCGCTCGGCACGCTTGCGCGGCGCGCCGTTTCTAATCATTTTGTCTTAACTGAATTCCCCTGAAACGGGGGCATAGGGGAGGAAACACATGGGATTTGCCACGCTTGCTGATTGCTTGGCACTGGAAAATGAAATGCCGTTCACAGAGCGCAATATGCCAACAACCCTCTATGGGCTGTTGTCACGAACGGCTGGGAAGTTTCCGGACAACAAGGCTGTCAGCTATCAGATCCTCTCTGGCCCCAAGTCCAAGGCAAAGACGCTCACCTGGAGCAAGTTGAAGGATAAGGTCACGCAAGCCGCCAACCTGTTCCGCTCGCTCGGTGTGGGAGAGAAGGACGTCGTGGCCTATGTGCTGCCCAACTGCAACGAAACCGTCGTGACCCTTCTTGGCGGCGCGGTTGCGGGGATTGCCAATCCGATCAACCCGCTGCTGGAGCCCGAACAGATCGCCTCTATCCTGCGGGAAACAGGCGCCAAGGTGGTTGTGACACTCAAGCCGTTTCCAAAGACCGACGTGGCGCAAAAGGTGGCGGAGGCCGTCCGACATGCGCCCAAGGTGAACACGGTGCTTGAGGTGGACCTGAACCCCTATCTGACCCCACCCAAATCGTGGATCGTGCCGCTGATCCGGCCGAAGCTGGAAAACAAGGACAAGCTCGCGCACGCGGACTACAAGAACTTCAACAAAGAGCTGCGCAAACAGCCAACAGAGCTGGCGTTTGCCGACAGCGAAGCCGATCGGGTGGCCTGCTACTTCCACACAGGTGGCACCACCGGGATGCCAAAAGTCGCGCAGCACACCTATTCCGGGATGCACTACAACGGCTGGCTCGGCAGCAAACTGCTGTTCAGCGAGAACGACAACATCATGTGTCCGCTGCCGCTGTTCCATGTGTTTGCCTGCCACGTGATCCTCATGGCGGCTGTCGCGTCCGGTGCCCATGTCGTCTTCCCCACACCGCAGGGCTATCGGGGCGAAGGTGTTTTTGACAACTTCTGGAAACTGATCGAGCGGTGGAAGATTACTTTTATCATTACCGTTCCCACGGCCATTTCCGCGAAAATGCAACGGCCGGTGGATGCGGATATCTCGACCGTGAAAACCGCCTTCTCGGGGTCAGCGCCGCTGCCGCTGGAACTGTTCCGTCGCTTTGAAACGGCAACAGGGGTCAAGATCGTCGAGGGCTACGGTCTGACCGAGGCCACCTGCCTTGTCTCCTGCAACCCGGTCGATGGTGAAAAGAAAGTCGGCTCTATCGGGATCCCGCTGCCCTATACCAACGTCAAGATCGTCAAGGGGACCGATGGTGGTTCTGTGGAGTGTGGCACGGACGAGGTCGGAGAAATCTGCATTTCGAACCCCGGTGTCTACGCAGGCAATACCTATACCGAGGCGGCAAAGAACGAAGGGCTTTACTATCAGGGAACCCACCT
>Ga0160419_100900_pt1 | contig 15272 bp, 11 predicted proteins | sample CelAP2metagpilot_2_FD_108196 | JGI IMG/M metagenome (GOLD analysis project Ga0160419, IMG submission 108196) | Phycosphere-associated microbial communities from Cellana algal ponds in Kailua-Kona, Hawaii, USA - Cellana AP2-4-25 metagenome pilot ... | reverse complement strand
TGTGAACGCCGCCAAGGGTCAGCACCGGGCACAACGGCTATTTGCAGAGATGCTCTCCTCCACAGAGCGCCAGAACAAGGCTCTGGCTGATGAGTGGTTGCGGACAGCGATCGAGTACAAAGTTGAATGGGAGCGCGAATTGCAGCGTCGCGAAGCGCTTGGGATAACCAACTTGCCGCAACCGTTGCCGCACCCTGATCAGGTGATCATCGACATGAATGCCGGCACCGCGCGTGTTCGAGGCCCGATGACGAAGGAGGATCGTCAGGAGCTGGAGGATTGGAAGAAACGACGCGATGACTGGATCGCGGAGTTGCAGGACATCGAAGAGCATCTGCGGTCAGAGGCGGATCCAGACATCCGCAAGCTGTTGGAGGATGATAAAGCGCAGGCTGAAAAGCTCCTCGCTATCATTGATCCATTGCTTGAAAAGATTGGATATTGAGACGCAGCGTCGGGGTATCTGGGCCGCGATAGATCAAGAGCTGACATTCTCGCCAAGCTCAGAGAAGGTCTGCTTCGCGGACTTTCCCGACCTTGGAACTCTCACCTTCGTTGATGCAGCATCTTTTCGCAAATGTCGCTGCGGATTTCCCGTTTCCGGTCATTCAAGGGTGCAAAACCCGCGATTTTCAATCCGTTCCTTCGCTGCAGTTAAATTCGGCAACAAAAGTGCGGAACAAAACGCGCAACGACACTTGAGCCATGTTTCAAATCTCGCTATTGTATTATAACTTATATCTTACAAGAACACTATCAAGGTTGCCAGTTCTGTCGACCTTGATAGCTCTGGAGGGAAAAATGACACGATTGGCCATGGTGGCACAGCCGCCTACACCTGAACGATTGAAGGCCATCAAGCAGCTGGGAGCCAACGATGTTGTGCAATACAGCATGGAAAGCCACGCGGCGATCTTTCAGGGCTTCGGACAATTCGTCGAGGCGGCTAACGATGCCGGTTTAAACGTCAGCGTCGTTGAAGCGGGCCCTCCTATTGGAGCAATTGTCCTAGGCGAACCCGGTTGGGAAGAACAAACCCAGGACTGGATCAAAGCGATCAGGATATTCGCCAAAGCCGGTGTCGAGGTTATTTGCTACAACTTCATGCCCCAAGTTCTCGACGACGCGATGGTCGTCAGGACAAGCTATGCGACTGAAACCCGTGGCGGGGCCCTGACCAGCGCCTTTCGTGCCTCGGACTTGGATGACGAAGGCTTGGCACCGGGTGTAACTCCCATTTCCCGCGAGGCAATGCGCGCGAACCTCGCTCGGTTCCTGAAAACTGTTTTGCCTGTGGCAGAAGAGCATGGAATCAAAATGGCGATGCACCCCGACGACCCTCCTAGAAGCCCAATGGGGAAATTGCACCGCATCATGTCGACGGTCGAAGATTTTGAATGGCTTCTTGATCTCAGCGACAGCCCCTCCAATGGCTTGACGCTCTGCATCGGGTGCTTCGCGGAAATGGGGTGCGATGTCGCTGAAATGATCGAGCGCTTCAAGGACAGGCTATATTTTGTTCATTTCCGCAACATCAGCGGAGAGACCGACGATTTCGTCGAGACTTTCCCGGACGACGGTGATCTGGATTTGGCACACATTCTGAGAAAGCTGGATAACATCGGCTATGAGGGATGCATACGCCCGGACCACGCGCCTTCCCTTTCCGGAGAAAACGTAGAAATGGAAGGTTACGGGTTCCAGGGGCACATTTTCACACTGGGATACATGCGCGGGCTTATGGACGCCGGGTAGTGTAAAACATCCAAACTTCAACGACTTCGCTGCCTATCAACGCAGCTATTCCGCATAGGCGCATCCCCCTTGCGCGTCATTGATCCGAAATCAGAAATGTGCCCTCGTGGATTCCAAGGGCGCACTTTCACTGCGTGTCATTTCGCAAGGGCCACTGCACTCAACTGCCAAGACTTCTGGGTGAGCGAACCCCGAAACCATGCGTAGGTATTCATGGCGTCCGCTCATCTACCGTGACTTGCGATTGCATACCCAATCCCTCGATCCCAAGGGTCACCGTCTGCCCCGGTTTCAAATAGACAGGGTCGGGCTTTTGCCCGAGTCCCACTCCGGGCGGTGTTCCGGTCGCGATGATGTCGCCGGTCTGGAGCGACATGAACTGGCTGCAATAAGAGACCAATTCCGCGACGCCGAACACCATCGTGTTAGTGTTCCCTTGCTGGTACCGTTTTCCGTCAACGTCCAACCACATGTTCAGGGCCTGAGGGTCCTTTACTTCGTCGCGCGTCACCAGCCAGGGTCCTATCGGGCCAAAACTGTCACACGACTTTCCCTTAACCCATTGGCCACCTCGCTCAAGCTGAAAATTGCGTTCCGAGAGATCGTTGACAACGCAATACCCGGCGACATGGTCCAATGCGTTGTTGATGTCCACTTTTTTTGCAGGCTTGCCAATGACAACGCCCAGCTCGACCTCCCAATCGGTCTTTTGGGACCCCCTTGGAATAATGATCGGGTCGTTGGGCCCTGAAATGGCGCTTGTCGCCTTCATGAACATGATGGGTTCCGACGGGACATCTTGCCCGGCTTCCTTGGCATGATCACTGTAGTTCAATCCGATGCAGATGAACTTGCCGACCCCTGAGACACACGGGCCTAGCCGCACATCTGACGCAACGATGGGAAGTGTTTGTAAGTCATGCGCCTTAAGCTTCTGCAGGTTTTCGTTAAGCAAAACTTCCCCGGAAATATCTTCAACAAAGCCGCTTAGGTCCCTGACAACTCCGTCATCATCGAAAATGCCCGGGCGCTCACTTCCTTGTTCGCCAAATCTCAATAGTTTCACTGTCTATCCCTTTTCGTTTTCGTGGGCCTAGCTGTTGAAGCCGCTATGCATAACGGGAGGCCCCACCAAGAAACGGTCAGCGCAGTCGGCCAAAAGCCAGCATGATCAGTTCAAGTTTTCCATGGCTGACCAAGACATGGGTCATGGCCTGACGTGCTCAGACCCAGCCTTCATCCTTGTCTCTAGCTCTATGCTCTGCCGAACGATCTTGCGGGTCACCATATCCACCGCCACCTGGCGAGCTAATGGATATCTGATCACCCTTCCGGAACCCGATGCGATTGAACTTGCTGGCCGAAGTCTTGTTGCTGTCTTCGCAGGCTGTGACAAAGTCCGGCGAAGAATTGCGCCGGATCAGAACGCTGCCATTTTGCCCTTCGCCACCGCCCCCGATACCCCAGGGCGCGATTTTCTGCCGGTCAGACATGAATGACACTTCCATGTCGTCCGAAAGGCATGTCAGCACTTTGTTCACACCCAGACCGCCGCGATACTCTCCGTCACCGCCGCTCCCGGGGATCAGCCCCAAGCTCTCGATGCGCCAGGGAAACCGCGTTTCAAAAACCTCGACCGGGTTCATGCGTGAATTACCGTTAATGCAGTTCGTGGCGTTGTGACCGTCGGCAACTGGTCTTCCGCCCCAACCAGCGCCCGTGAAATCATAGCAAACCGCATAGTTCCCGGTGCGCTCATCCGTGGCACCAAACAAGAAGTTCGAATGCGTACCACCGTCGGGTGCAAACGCCCTCTCCGGGATGGCCTGACCCAAAGCTCCAACAACCGTGTGACAAATGCGAATATGGGTTTCCGTGTTGCCACCGACCTCGGCTGCGGGAAAATCTGCGTTGACGAGTTTCCCTGGAGGCGCCACGATTTTGATCGGGCGGAACGCCCCAGAGTTTCGCGGGATTTGCGGATCAGTCAGGTGCAAAATGGCATTGTATGTTGCCGACCATGCCACCGACAGAACCGCATTGATCGGACCCCGGGACTGATTGTCGGTACGGCTGAAATCGGCAACAATCTTGTCCTGCGAAACATAGACATCGACGGCAATCTTGTAGGCTTGATCGGTGACTCCATCGTCCTCCATATAGTCTTCAAAGGAGTATACGCCGTCAGGGATCGATGCGATTTCTGCGCGCATGCGACGCTCTGCATAGTCCTTCAGATCGTTGCAAATCTCACGATATCGGTCGGGACCATATTCCCTGATCAATTCCAGGATCCGGGATTCCCCACGATTGACCGCGCTAATCAATGCCCTGAAGTCGCCGTGGTTCTGGCGGGGCGTGCGGTGATTGGCGAGCATGATTTTCCAAACGGGCTCTACGTCCTTGCCCCTTGCCTGGATCTTAACAGGAGGTACCCGCAATCCTTCCTGATAGACTTCTGTCGCTTCGCCGGGGAAACCGCCAGGAACCATGCCGCCGACTTCTGCAATATGCCCGATTGCCACCGAAAACCCGAAAAATTCACCTTCAAAAAAGACCGGCTTGATCAGGGTGTGTTCAGGAGTGTGCATCCCGCCACGAAATGGGTCGTTGTGGATCATTACATCGCCTTCATCCATCTCGGACAAGGGGATTTCCTTTATGATCGAGGAGACCACCAACGGCATGCCGCCGACCTGGGCCGGCTGAAAATCAGCTGAAGCAAGCAGCTCACAACTTTCGTCAGCGACACCGCAGGTAAAGTCCCGACCTTCGTTGAAAATGGTCGAATATGACGTCTTCATCAGAACAATGCCCATTTCCTCGGCAATGCTCTTCAGGCGTCTGTCGACGATGTTCATGTCTACCAGGTTCATGATTGCGTCTCCGAGCGCCAGTCCTTGATGAGCACCGGGCCTTTTGCGTTCTGTCTTGCTTCGCGCCCCTTGTACCATTCCATGTCCCAAGCCGAACTGAACGGGCCGATCCTGGTGCCGTCCTCATCAGTGAAAAAGAGACCTTCGTCATAGATGAGCTCACCGCAATTGATGCACTTCCGATACTCTTCGACGTACAATCCGTTTGCTGAGTATTTCACATCAAACCTCCTGAATCTCTTTGATCACCAGCACACCTGAGGGTTGTCGCTCAACGCTTTGACCCGCGTTGATAGGCACAGTTGAGACATCCTCCTCAATCACCGCGGGGCCATGGATCTGGACACCCACAGGAAGGCGCGCTCGGTCATAGATCGGCGCTTTGACACTCCCTCCCTCAAACCAAACCTCGCGATGGGTTTTCGGTTCGGATGTCGTTTCACCAAGGGATGCTTCGATATCCGGCTTGGGCTGCGCGACGACGCCAGTTACCGACAGATTTACGATTTCAATCGGCTCGCCCGGCAGGCAGAAACCGTACTTTTCGTCAAATTCGGTATCAAAGTCGTTCCTGAGGGCTTCCATGTTGTCTTGGTCAAAACGATCAAAGCCGAATGGGACGCTGAGTTCGTAGTTTTGTCCCTCATAGCGAAGGTCGACATAGAGCTTGATCTCAACACCGTTGGCGTAACCTTGTCGGGAAAACTCCTCGGTCACCGTATTCCGAAGCGAAGCAGCGACGTCATTGAGGCGATCGAAATCCAGAGAACCCGACCGCATCTGAACTGTACGCTGGCTATCAATCCGGGCATCTGCGCAGGTAAAACCAAACGCCGAGAACTGGCCAGGGAAAACGGGAACCGTACCCGACTTGATATTGAGAAGACGCATCAGGTCGGCGACGTGAACCGGCCCCGCTCCGCCAAATCCCATTAACGAAAAATTCCGCGGATCGTGACCGTTCTCCACGGCCATGCGCCGAAGCTCGGACGCGACATTGTTGTTTGCAATGTCGATGATCGCCTTGGCGGTTTGTTCAATGCTCAGGCCCAATTGATCGGCAATCACCCCGATGGCGGATCGGGCGGCTTCCAGGTCCAGGGTGACCTTGCCGCCGAGAAAGTTGTTATGGTCGATGCGAGAGAGGACCACGTTGGCATCCGTGACCGTGGCTTCGGTGCCTCCCCGACCATAGCAAGCGGGGCCTGGCGTTGATCCGGCGCTGCGGGGGCCAACTTGCAACATCCCACCATTGTCGACCCAGGCAATGGAACCACCACCGGCGCCGATCGTGCGGACATCGACCATTGGGATCTGGACAGGAAGACCCCATTCGACTTCGAAGTCCGTGGTCAGGTTCACATCACCCTCGATGCAAATTGCGCAGTCGGATGACGTTCCACCCATGTCGAAGGTCATCACCCGGTCAAACCCATTGGCCTTGGACACATGTTGCGTCGCCACGACTCCGCCGGACGGCCCGGAAAGCAGCAATTGGACCGGCTGCTGACAGGCCAACCCGACAGTTGTTTCCCCGCCATTGGATTTCATGATCGCCACGTCGGCACGAGGTACAAGCTGCCCGATTTTCTCAATGATCTTGGGGAGCCGATCATTCACGATTGGTTTGACATAGGCATCAGCAATCGTCGTTGAACTGCGCTCAAACTCTTTCCACTTTGGAAGCACATCATACGAAATCGATACGGGAATGCCCGGGGCTTCCTCCTCGAGGATCTCCTTAGCGCGCTGTTCATGTTTTGGCGAAATGTAAGAAAACAGGAAGTTCACGGCGATAACCTCGATGTTACTCTGCTCCCTGATCTGTCGTGCAACTGTCCGAAGTTCCGCCTCGTTAAGATCCACCAGCGTGTCACCTTCGCTTGAAATGCGCTCAGAAACGCCAAAACAGTTTTTGCGGTTTACCAGGCTTTCTGGTTTCACCCAGAACGCATCATAAATACCCTTGCGGTCGCCGCGCCCGATATGCGGGACATCGGTAAAGTTCTTGGTTGCGATATAGCCAACGACAGCACCGTTGCGCTCCAGAATTGCGTTGGTGGCGATAGTCGTCCCCAGCCTGATTTTCACAATACGATCAAGCTGTTGGTATTCTTTCAGGCCATCAAAGATCCCCGCCGCCGGATCTTCGGCATTCGAAAAATACTTCCAGGCAGTCGCCGTTTTCGCATCTTTGTCATAGGCAACGTAGTCGGTGAAGGTTCCTCCGATATCGATGCCCAAAACAATGCCCTGCGCGGCGTGATCGCTCGGCGCACTTGTGTTTGGCTGCTGCATTTTTTCCAGATCACTGTTCATTGATTTCCCTCAGAGACACCGGCGATTGCGTGAAGCAGTTCCGCCTCTGACACATTGCCAGCCGTAAACTCGTGAGTGATATTCCCGCGCCGAAGCACGTAAATCCGGTCACAGGTGTTCAACAGATCACTCAATCTGTGGCTCACGATCATCACGGAACATCCCGTCTCCGGAAGACGTCGAATTTGTTCAAGCAGGGGTTGGCCCGCTTTTACTGACAAGGCCGCGGTTGGTTCGTCCATAATCACCAGCTTTGGAGAAAAGGCGATTGCGCGTGCGATGGCTACCAACTGGCGCTGCCCACCACTCAGTGCAGTCACTGGCTCTTCCAGGCTTGGCAATTCAAGGTCGAGTATGTCCAGCAGCTCCTGGGATCGGGCCAGCATCCTGTCCTTGTCGATGACCTTGAATTTGCCCAACTCAAACCGGGTCAGTTCTCGCCCCAGAAAGATGTTTTCCACGATCTCAAGATTGTCGCAAAGGGCGAGATCCTGATAGACCATCGAGATCCCGAGCTCCTGAGCGTGCTTTGTCGTCAGGTTGTTTTCGGTTTTGTTGTTGACCAGCAATTCCCCGGCTGTTGGGGTCACGTCCCCGGCCACCATTTTCATCAGTGTCGATTTGCCAGCTCCGTTGTCGCCCGCAAAGCCGACGATCTCACCCCGACCGATTTCAAAGGAAATGTCGTCCAATGCGGTGACCGCACCATACGATTTTCCTAGGTTTTTTGCCTCTACTACGTTTTCGCGCACCGACATCGTTACGCTCCTCTTCCGCGGTTCATGACCAGAGAGTCGACTGCGATGGTGATGATCAAAATAAGCCCCGTCGCAACCATCTGAAAAAATGTGTCTACGCCTGCCAGGCTGAGGCAATTGGCAATGCTTGCCATCATAAGCGAGCCGACAACCGTGCCCCAGATTGAACCATATCCGCCAAACAGGCTGGTCCCGCCAATGATCGCTGCGCTGATTGCATTCAGAGCCAGCAGTTGCCCAATGCCGGGCGGACCAGCGTCCAGCAAAGACGCCTGAATGACGCCCGCGAGCGCAGTGAAGGCGCCCATCAATGCGAATAGTCCGATCGTCATCAACGAGATACTGATACCCACACGCCGCGCTGCCAACGGGTTCCCGCCAAGAGCGTAAATATGCCGCCCAAATGTCGTGCTTGTGCTGATCCAGTTGGTGGCCAGTATAACCACCAGCAAGATCAGGACCGGAAACGGCAGACCTCGGTAGACAAAGAAGACTATGGCCGCGCCAATTGTCGCGCCCGCGATGACCAGTAATTGCAACCAATCAAGCACCCGAGAAATTGGCAACTTTCTTTGGCCGGCAAGAGTATTTCGAAGGGCTTTCCACGAGAAATAGCCTCCAATAAGTACAATTAGGGCAATCGAAAAAGCCGGAGGCAGGTAGCTGTTTGATATCAGATAAAAAGAGTCTTTGGCGCCAGCATGCGTCTGCCCTTCGGAGACGATGAATGCGGTCCCTCGAATCCAGGAAAACCCCGCGAGTGTCACAACAAATGACGGAACCATCAACACAACACGTATTGATCCATTGATCAAACCCAGCAAAACGCCCACTGCGAGAGCAACAATCAGAGTGATCAGGGTCCCCACGTCATAGACGACCTGCAGTTGGTATATGACCACGATCACCAAGGCCATAACGGCTCCTGCTGAAAGGTCGATTTCTCGCGCGATGAGCAACCAAGTCATGCCGATGGCAAGAATGCATGTGACAGTCATCTGAACTGAGAGTGTGGTCAGATTTCGTGGTGTCAGGACGAAACCATCCGTAAAAATCAGGTCGAAAGCCAACCAGAGGAGGATCGTCGCGAAAGCCAAAAGCAGCAAGCGGATTTTTCGGGTATCGGCCGCCAATGTACTGTTTTTTACGTCGTGCGCGCGTGCATTTGCCATGAATTAACCTACGCATAAATGTTCAGCTGATCAAATAGATCAGCTGACAAGGTTTGGGTGAAGAAGGGCGGCGGGTCTAATCGAGGCCGCCACCCAGATTGTGCGGTTTACTTCAGGAACTTTTCAGCGCCCGCTGGCAAACTGTCGGCGGGAAGGTCCTTAAAGATCGTCTCCGCATCCACATAGGCCGGGCTATACTGGTCCAAGTACTCGACAAGATTGTCGCGCGATACGTGGAACGCTTCAATTGGCTGCAAGGGCACGGTGACGTCACCAGAGGCATAGGTCATAGGCGGATTGATCGCCTCGCCTTTTGCAAGCTTTGCGCACAACTCTCCAGCGGTGCGCCCCATCACATCAAAGCGCGTGAATGTGGAAAAAGTCATCTTTCCCTCCGCAATCAGTCGGCACGCCACGGTCGTCGCGTCCTGACCGGAAACAAAGGCCTTTCCTGCGAGCCCGGCTTGTTCAAGCGCAGCGATGCAACCGCCTGCGGTGCCATCGTCATTACACAGAAAGCCGCGAATGTTGTCGTTGTTCGCAGACAATGCGTTTTCAGCCTGCTTGCGCGCACTTTCCGGATCCCAACCATCGTGGAATTCGTGGCTAACAACATTGACTTTTCCGGCATCGATCAGCGGCTGCAGGACTTCATAATAACCAGCCGTCATTTCATCGGCGACCGCGTCACCGGCCTGGCCGGATGCGATCACCCAGTTCCCTTCCAGACCAACAGCGGCGTCCGCGCCTTTTGCCGCAGATGCACCAACGCCCCGGTTGTCACGCGACACAAAGGCCGAAAGATCAGAACTCGGAATGGCGTTGTTATATGCGACAACAGGAACACCATCGCGCAAAGCCTTGCGCACCATGTTTTTGCCCGCACCCGCGTTCACGGCAATGATGGCAAGCGCGTCGATACCCTGCGCCAGCAGGTTGTCGACGTCGTTGAGTTGTTGATTCGCATCAAAGTTGGCCTGTACCGCGACGGTTTCCATGCCAGCGGCACGCACGGCCTCCTCGAAGAAGGGCAAATCGAGATGCTTGAATCGTGGGACGGAAAAAGTAGACATGGCAAAGCCAATGCGCCCTGTTCTCCCTTGCGCGAAAGCCGGTAAGCCGAGGGTTGCTGCCGCAACCGCTCCACCACCGATTTTCAATAAATCGCGACGGTTTGTCGCCAAAGTGATCGGTTTCATTTCGTCCTCCTGTTAAACTTATAAGTTATATCTTATTTTTTTGTGGACGAAGAGTCAACATTGTATCTCTTGTGCCATCCACTCTGTTCTGAGTCCGCTCCAACCGCGTGCTTGGCTCGAAAGCAGCTCGAGCTCCGCAACCGCAGTCTAACAGATTACAGATTAAGGATTTTGAGCCCTTGACTGCTTAGCGAACTGGCGTCGTTAGGATTGTTCAAGTTCCGCAATGTACTCGGAAATCGACTTGCACCCGTGCAAGATGTCCGCCGAAATTGCCTCGGCAGCGCCCTTGGCGTCTCCGGTTTCCAGGGCTTCAATCAGCTCCGCGTGGTCCGGAGCTCCGATTTCAACGGGTATGCTTTGAGAATAATATACACGCAGAATTGGTCCCATCATCGCCCACAGAATTGATATGGAAGACAAGAGCATCGGCATCTTTGCATTCTCGTAAATCAAAAAATGGAAGCTGCGATTGAGCGCCTGTGCCTTGGCTCTTTGCCCTTCCTGCTCCGCCTCAATGAACCGATCATGAAGACTCGAGAGCGTCTTGAGATCCGAATGGCTGACTTGACCAGCGGCCCGTTGAGCCGCGAGACCTTCGAGGGCAAGTCGCATGGCAACAATCTGTTCAAACCTCACTGTGGACAGAACGGGAACGGCAAAGGCTCTAAGCGAAGACATCTCAACAGAATCTTCGGCAACCAGTCTAATCAATGCTTCTCGAACGGGCGATACGCTTGTCCCCGTTTGCTTTGCTAGCTCATTCAATTTCAGCCGTTGCCCCGGCTCAAAAACGCCCGTGATCAGTTGTTCTCGCAACTCCAAATAGATTGGCCCACTTAGGGTCTGAGAATTTGAAGGACTAAGCGTCGGCATGTCTGTGAGACCTCTGAACTGGAAACCGGCTGCTGAAAGCAAGCACATATAACAAATAATAAATAACTTCACGATGTTCCAGTGGAATCCTTGGTATAGAGCAACAGGACATCCGGGAAAGCGCAATCACTCCATCACGGAACGGTGTGATTTCCCAAGGTTTCAACCATCGAAACCGACTGCTGGGGCGCCACCGCGAAGTTGATCCGTCAGGTGCTCGATTCCAGTTGACTTTCAGCTTTACATGCAACATATAACTTATAACTTTAGTTGGGAGCGCCTCCATGGGTCAACTTACTTTCGAAAAATCCGCCAACTTCATCAGTGATGCGTCACAGTATCTCGCAGGCGGTGTAAGTAGCAATTTTAGGTTGGGAATGCTGCCCGGTCCCCTCGCGTTTGAAAAGGCTGAAGGACCTTTTTTGCATGATGTAGATGGTAATCGCCTGATCGACTACTACTTAGGCATGGGTCCGATGATTCTGGGCCACAACCCGGAAAATGTGACACGCAAAGTTGCGGAAAGCCTGGGTTCAGGCATCTTGTTTGGTGGCCAAAGCCACCTGGAAGTAGAAGCTGCAAAACTTGTGTGTGACATAGTTCCCGCCGCCGAACGGGTACGATTCTCCGGTTCAGGCTCCGAGGCGGTCCAGGGCGCCTTTCGCATTGTGCGGGCCGCAACGAACCGAACAAAAATCATCAAGTTCGAAGGACATTATCACGGCTGGTTTGACAACGTGCTTTGGTCAAACGCCCCAACCCTGGAAGCAGCCGGCGAAAGATCAAACCCCAATGCGGTGCCCCTTTCAAAAGGTCAGGAAGCAGAAGCCGCTTCCGGGCTGGTTATCCTCCCCTGGAATGACGCAACACTGTTGAAGGAACGACTTGAGCGCGGTGACATCGCAGGCGTGATTATGGAGCCGGCGATGTGTAATTCTGGCGCAATAACTCCCGCGCCCGGATTTCTTGAGGCGGCAAAAGAGGCATGCGAGAAAAACGGATCCCTGCTGATTTTTGACGAAACAATTACCGGTTTTCGATTGGCCGCTGGCGGTGCTCAAGAGCGGTTCGGTGTCACACCCCACATCGCGACCTTCGCCAAGGCAATGGCCAACGGCTATCAAGTGGCCGCAATCACCGGCCCGGCCGATCTGATGGAATTGTTTGCTTCAGGCGGGGTGCTGCATGGGGGCACGTACAATTCCCAACTTCAATCGATGGCTGCGGCCGTTGAAACGCTAAAGACCGTTAGCGCCCCAGGGTTCCACTCAGCACTTGAGGCGAAAACCCTGAAACTTCATGAGGGTGTAGAAAAAGCGTTTCGAGACCAAAACATCACCGCATCTCTTAACTCTTACTCCGGATTTTTGCATGTAGGTTTGGGACTTGCAGAGAAACCAAAAGACTATCGAGGATTGCTTGGCATCGACAAGCCTCGATACGCGCAACTTTGCCACGAGCTGCTAAAACGCGGTGTGCGTGCTCTGGAAAGAGGCGCCTGGTTCGTTTCCTCAACCCACACGGACGATGTGATCGAAGAGACGATCGCTGCTGTGCAAGAGGCGGTGCGGAAAATTTAGCTGGAACAAAAAACTCTCCGATTGTTTCAAGATCGAAGCGGCAAGACCTCACCAACTCGATTCAATGATTTTCCGAATCCGTTTTGAACTTTGCCCAAGACTTAACCTCAATCAGCGCGGAGCGATTGAATGCGAAGCGAAGAAGCACAGAATTCTCGCCAAAGAATGGAGTTCATTGAGAGTTCAGAATACCGCTCACGCGAGAATTCTGTCACGTTGCTTAACCGGTTGCGCAAAGTGGTCGGACGGCGGCACGTTCTGACAGGAGTTCGGCGAACCAAGCGCTTCCGAAAGGGTTTTCGCTCAGGCGAAGGCGATGTTCTCGCCGTCGTTCAACCGGTAACGCTGCTGGAGCAGTGGAAAGTTCTGCAGGCCTGCGTTGATCACGACAAAATCGTTATCATGCAGGCCGCGAATACCGGTCTGACAGAGGGTTCGACACCCAAAGGCCGATACGACCGTGATGTTGTTCTGATCAATACGCGGCGCATGGATCAATTGCAGCTGATCGAGGGAGGCAAACAGGTCATCGGGTTTCCGGGTTCGACATTGTTCGCGCTCGAAAAGTTGCTCGCGCCGCTTGGTCTGCAGCCTCATTCAGTCATTGGCTCATCATGTATCGGCGCTTCTGTTGTCGGCGGCGTATGCAACAATTCAGGTGGGTCCCTTATCGAGCGTGGGCCATCATATACTGAACTGTCGCTCTATGCCCGGATAGACGACAACGGTCAGCTTGAACTGGTAAACCATCTCGGGATTGATCTCGGGGAAACGGTTGAAGATATTCTGACGAGACTGCAGTCTGGACAATATAATCAAAACGACATCGCGACAACTAATCGCAAAGCGTCCTCTAAGGACTATGCGAAGAAGGTGCGTGAAGTTGATGCCAACACACCTGCGCGCTTTAACGCAGACAAGTCCCGGCTGTACGAAGCGGCTGGTTGTGCTGGCAAGCTTGCGGTTTTTGCGGTGCGCCTGGATACGTATCCCGTTCCTGAACATGAGGTAAGTTTTTATGTCGGGACAAGTGATCCATCCAAGCTGACAGAGCTTCGCCGCACAATACTGAAAGACTTTCAGACGCTTCCGGTCAGCGCAGAGTATATGCACGGCGATTACTATGACGTTACCCGCAGTTACGGAAAAGATACGGTTCTGATGATCGACAAATTGGGAACCGATTGGTTGCCAACTTTCTTTGCTATGAAGGGCGCAATTGACGCTCGGCTGGAACGCATTCCGTTCATGCGGCATTTTACTGATCGCTTTATGCAAGCCATTGCTTGGCTATGGCCAGACGTGTTGCCGAAACGAATGACCGACTTCAGGAGCAAATTCGATCATCACCTTATTCTGAAAATGAGGGATGGCGGAATAGCCGAGGCAAAAACACTTTTGGCCTCACTCCAGTCGCAAGATGGATTTGACTTTTTCGAGTGCACCCCCAAGGAGGCCAAGCTGGCGGCACTTCACAGGTTTGCAGCTGGCGCTGCCTCTGTTCGGTATCGCGCGATTCACAGCCGCGAAGTCGAGGACATTCTCGCTTTGGATGTCGCTTTGCGCCGCAATGATTTCGAGTGGTTTGAAGTCCTGCCCAAGCACATAGCGGACAAACTCATTTATTCCCTGTATTGCGGGCACTTTTTCTGCCACGTCCTTCATCAGGACTACATCGTAAAGGCGGGTGTGGACACTGAAGCATTGAAAAAGGAAATGCTCGAGCTCCTTGATGAACGCGGTGCCGAGTACCCTGCAGAACATAATGTCGGCCATCTCTATGCGGCCAAGCCAGATTTGGCCAAGTTTTATAAGGCAATCGACCCAACGAACAGCTTCAACCCGGGTATTGGCAAGATGTCTCGGAGCAAGCACTACATCTAGTCTGCGCGCGGCCGCAGCAAAAGGTAACCCACAGGTCTGTCAATGTCGCACAGTTTCAAGGAACAGAGAGAGGCCACGCTAAAGAGTTGGGACGATCTGATCCAATTCTCGTGTGGAAAAGCGATCAGCGTATTCAGACGCGATTTTGACGAGCAATCGGTTACGGCTTCTTTCGATCCTGACGACCCACGAATTTGCGGTTATTTGAAAATCGTGCTCGGCGAGTTCACGCGCATAGAGTGAAGCGATGCAATTCATAAATCTTCGAGTTCAACAATTGCAGAACAAAAGGTTTGCCCAAATCGCCGCTCCTGTTCCGGAGATCTGATTGAGCAATGGTTTGAGCTGAATTGGAAATACGTGGCTTTGGTTCGAAACAGGCCTAACCAGCAGACATCGGCGCTATGCCTGTCAAGGTTCGTGTTGTCCGCAGGTCGTAAATTTTGCGTTCAACTATGTGCTGCGGTCGTCCCGAACGGCCGGATTTGCAGCCGCGTTGAAGCGTCAGAAGCCGTGCTTCCGCACAGAAATTCGTGCCGCGTGCACGCGCAGCGCGAATTGGCAATGACCGCCATGGGCTCTCTACCGCCATTAGATCGATTGCAGCATTCTTAGGTTCAAACCCATCAATGAATGGCAGCTTTCACAGGATTGCCAGAGAACCCTCGCAGACGCAGCTAATGTCGACTCCCCGCCCTTCCAGCAGGTCGCGGCGGTTCCAAACGGACATTCCATTGCGTGCAGATAAGACTGGACTACCGCGGTAATTGGAGCGGTAGTGTCCACGCGCCAGGCCCTGTTCGGAGGCGCAGCTCGGGAACGCCGGGCTTTGCTCAGTAGCAGCGGAATTCAC
>Ga0160419_100897_pt1 | contig 15304 bp, 24 predicted proteins | sample CelAP2metagpilot_2_FD_108196 | JGI IMG/M metagenome (GOLD analysis project Ga0160419, IMG submission 108196) | Phycosphere-associated microbial communities from Cellana algal ponds in Kailua-Kona, Hawaii, USA - Cellana AP2-4-25 metagenome pilot ... | reverse complement strand
GGGGGGGGGGGGGGTTGTGGGGGACGGAAACAGAAGAGAACAAAAAGGGCGGATGCTGGAAAATTGTGATGGCGGGGGGGGGGGTGGGGGGGGGGGGGGGGGGGGAGGGGGGGGGGACTTACGCTCCGCCACTGGGCACATCGCCGTACTTTGTGGCGAGGGTGACTCGGTCGTACATCAACGGCATGTCCACCAGCTGGTGCGTCATATTGAGGAGGGTGCCTGGGAAGGGAGGGGGTAAGGAGAAAGGGAGGGAGGGGATGAGGAAGGCGAGGGAGGGAGGGAGGAAGGGAGGGGGGGGCGTACCGAGTTGGGAGCGGACGTCGGCCGTAGCAACCTCCTTCTCCTTGAAGTCGGAGCTGTTGAAGAAAGCCTCGACGTGCGCGTCAATGGCGGGACACACACTATAAGCCGACAGCAGGTAATCCACTCCACGGCTAAACGGAAGAGGAAGAGGGGGAGGGAGGGAGGGAGGGAGGAGTGAGGTTGCAGGGGACAAAAGACGGAGAGACACCGTCGTCTTCTCCTCCAGCTGGGCGCAGCGGTAAGACATCCGCACTCACCCCCCCTCTCTTCCTCCCTCTATACCTGATGGTGAAGACAGGCACGGGCTGGTATCCTCCAGTCAGGGGCGCAGCCCTCCCCGCGGCGGCAATCGGATTCCACATGCCGTACACCATGGCATCCGAGGAGGAGACGGTTTGGTCCCGCGACATGGCGCGAACAAGCGCGTCGCCGGGTTTGTAGATGCTGATGAGGGGGGGAAGGAGGAGGAGGAGGAGGGACGTTTAGACAAGGAATGAGGGGGGAGGAGGGAGCGGGGGGTGGGAGGGAGGGAGGGAGGAAACTCACTCGGTGACGTTGGCCAAAGGCACGGTGGCAGCCTTGCCGAGATAGCGGGCCTGTCATGAGGAGCACAGACGTGTTAGTTTGTGCTTTGCTTGAATGCCATAACCATCTCTTTCTCTTTATGTCTTCCCCTCCCCCACTCCACGCACCAGACTTCCCGCCCTCCCTCCCTCCTTCCCTCACTCCCACCCTCCCTGCCCTCCTCCTTCCTGCCCTCACCTTGAGAATCTTGCCCAGCTGCTCCATGCCCACGTACCCAGAGGGCAGCAAGCTACTACCCACCTCCCGCTTGGGCTTATTGTAAGGGGCCCATTTGTGGGCGCCCGCCCGGACGACAACCTGGACTTGGATTAGCTCCGCCTGGGAGGGGGGGGGATGGAGGGAGGGGGAAAGGAAGTAGAGGATGATGCAGAGTACGAGTGAATTTTGAGCTCAACACTAAGATGTGCTTGGTGCTGGAAGGATACTGGAAGAGAAGGAGAGGTAGGAGGCCATGGGAGGCAGCAATTACCACGCCATGAGGGGCTTGGCACGGCTCGATGGATGGCACATAGATCTTCAATTTGTATCCTTGCCACGACTGACTCTCCCACCCAGCCATTCGACATCTCACACCATGTCCTTTCCTTACTCTCCGTCCCTAGCTACCACTGTGTTCTTTGTCGTCCTCAAAACGTACCGCCAAGAGGGGTGCAAGCAGCAGCAGGAACAGGCTTCGCAGACGGCTGCTTCTAGCAACTTCCATGTTTCGTTTGTGTCTGGCCTTCTCGAGCTTGACTCTGTCTTTTTCAGGCCAAGATGCTTTAACTATACTTTGCTGTAATAATGCATGTTGTGATTTTGTGTATGACGAGGGAATGCGTGAGATTTGCAGGATGAAAGGACGTAAGTAGAAGAACACAGCGTGGCAGAGCTGTTCCCGATCAAATATTTTTGTGTCCGATTCGCTGTGCAATTGCTCCGACCAAGAGAGAGACTCTTCGCTTCCATCCTTCCACAATTCACCTGTAAGACCAGCACAACACCAGCCAGATGTCCAAATAAGCACTCCGTGCCTGCTTAGCTAGTCATTCCAGTGATGCTTACATTGGAGGGGCCATCTATATTAGCCTCCTTCTTGACCCACGGACACAACGAAGGTCAGGTGTTGCCCTGCCATTCCCCCGCTTCCCCCGTCGCCCTCCTTTTTTCTTTGTCTCTTTTTTTGGGAGGGCTGTTTTTCTTCATTCGGTGAGAGATCCACGCGGACTGGTTACGCCTTGAATGCACCAAAGTACTCAAGTATTTATCTTTTCATCAGATTTCGACCCGCGCGTGTGTGACCATCGATATATCCGGCGGTGGAGGGTGTGGATGGGTGGGGAGAGATGGGTACCTCTCAGTAGGGTGTGTGTTCAACGCTCCCAAAACCCTTAGACAGGCTATTTTAGGGGTTAAAGTCCTTCGTCACATCAAAGCAAATTCAAATTAATCTCAACAAGTTGACCACGCAAGTCTGGGTGCTTTGAATTTTCTGTTCTTGCTGAGGATCACGTCACCCCTCCCTTTGCTTCCCCGCTCCCCCCGCTATCACCATTCCTCACGCCAAGGCCTTGTCCACGATGAAGCGAATGAGGGGACCTACACCTCGGTCTTCTTCGAAAACCCCATTCTCACCCAACAGCTGCTGCTGCTGCTGTTGGACCACGCTGGTCGCCGCGAAGGACAACTCTGATGGCGCGTCTATGTCCAAATTGAGAGGCTGTCCTGTCCGTCCTAGCGGCAGTCGATCCTCCCCTTCCTCCCCCTCCCCCTCGTCCATGACCCCGCCCCGCGTTTTGCGCAGTCGATCGCTGTGTGGTGGAAGAAGGGTGGATTTGAGGGACGAAGTGAGGGAGGGGGGGAAGGAGGGAGGAAGGGGATAAATTAGACTCCAGCAGCGGTTGATTCCGACACAAAGGGGGGAGGGAGGGAGGGAGGGCAGGCGAGCGGGAGACAGGGATGAAGGGCGACGTACAGTTCTTGTGTCAGCAGTGTACGGACCCTCGAAGGCCCCTTGGCACTCGGCAAGTCGCTCTTGTGGCAGGCAATCAAGACGGGCGGCCCTCCCTCCATCGCGGAATGGGTGAGGAGGTTGTAAAGAAACCTGAGGAAGGACGTGAGGGAGGGAGGAAGGGAGGGAGGGAGGCAGGGGGGGAGGAGGGATGGGTGAATGAGAATGGCTGGTTAATCGTCAAGACCTCGGTTTCAGTAGATTCACACTCCATTTAGCACAACTTTCACTCTGCCTCCCTCCCTCCCTCCCCTCTCTCCCTCCTTTCCTACGTACTCTGCCGCTCCTCGTACAGCCGCGGCGCTGAAGTCCGCAGCATCCACCACGAACACCACCCCTGCTACCTGCGAGGGGGAAGGGTTGAAGAAGGGAGGGAGGGAGGGAAGGAGTGGAGGGACCATGAGACCATTAATGAGAGGAAGATAGAGGAGGTGAGGTAGGAAGGGGAGGGAGGGAGGGAAGGAGGGAGGAGTCGTACCTTTCCTGTGTACAGGTACCGCTTGAACCACTCATCTCGGAGGCGCTCGTGCCCTGGAAAGTCAACCTACCGAGAGGAAAAAGAAGAAGAAGAAGAAGAAAAAGAAGAAGAGGGAGAAGAAGAAGAAGAGGAGGAGGATGAGGAGGTGGAGGGAAGTAGTAATTGCAATAGGAAGAGGAGGAGGAGGAGAAGAAGACAATGAAGAGAGGAAGAAGTAGTAGAAAGGGGAACCTGCTAAGTGATTGACGAGGAAGTGCAGACACATTCAATTATGCAGCCTACTCCTCCATTTCTCCTTGCCTCCCGTCCTTTCTCCCCCCTTTCCTACCAACGTAAAGCCCCTCTCTTTGTCCACGCCCTCGCTTTCCTCCATCGATGTCACCGTCTCGGGCACTGCTCCGAACAGAAGCTGGTGGTAAAGTGATGTCTTTCCCGCGCCGCACGGACCGACCAAAACGATGTGCGTGGGTTTGCCTGGTGCGCAGGGAGGGACCGAGGGACGGAGGGAAGGAGGGCGGGTATGTGAAGGAGGGAGGGTGTGGGAGGGAGGGTGGGAGAGAGACGAATATATACATATGTATGGGATATTTGCGGGGGGGAGGGGGCAAAAGTGAGGCAGCGAGGGAAAACGCGCAGGTGTATTCGGTCCTGTTATCCCAATTCCACTGTTTAGATGACCAAACTATGTACGACGCTCACCTCTACTCTTTTGTCGCCCCGCCCGTTGCTGTGACGCGGCTCCACCGCTACTGCCGAGGAGGAGTAAGGAGAGGAGGAGGAGGAGGAGGAGGAGGCAAACAGCTGTCGTGCCGGCATGGGGAAGGCCTGTGTACGAGTTGAGAGGATTTTGTCAACGCAAGGAAGGGAATAAAGGCCTTCTCGCTGCTCAATCCTTTCCAAGCACCATCCCTCCCTCCACCCTTCCCTCCCTTTCCCCCCTCCCTAGATTCTTTCTTCCTCCCTTCTTACCCAGTGCCTCCAAACCCCACGCATCCACCTCTTTCAGCTTCTCTTGCGCATGTGATGGTAGGTGTGACGCCAATTGGGCCTCCGCTTGGGCCAGCAAAGAGAGGAGGGCAGGGGGGAGGTAGGAAGTGGAAGGTGGAAGAGGCAGCACATTCTCATCCATGATTTCCTCGATAGCGGCTGTGACGGGGTCAGCCATCAAGCGCTTCTATTGATGCCTGTTTTGAGTATATATGTTTCTATAATCACCTACAAGTGGATCGCAGGGGGGGACTAGAGGGCAGCGAGCGACTGCTGCTGTGATGGTCAAGGGCTCGGCGATTGAGGGAGGGTCAAGTTCTGGCCTGGCACGTTTTACGCACTCATTGCACCACATGATAGCCCAATAGGGGTACAACACAGGGGAGCACTCAAGATTCAGAATCATATCACTTAATCCCGACAAGTGCGTGTTGATTGGCGTCTGCTTTGTGGTCTCCAAGGCATATTTCCCACAGGTAGTGCTCGACCTCCTGCCTCATTTCCCTTCACATCCCCATGCCCATCCTGATGCCATACAATCTCACTTATGCATAGGCACTTCGAGCAGACTCACGAAGAAAGATGTGTGCCTGGACCCGGCCTGGATGGCAGCGTCCGTCTGCGTCCGCGGTTTCCTCCCTGCCCTCGTCGTTTGGTACGTAAGAGGGCTTAAGAGCGGATAGGATGGGTTAGAGACTGAAGGGAACGCAATTTTGTAGCTCGTATACAAAGTACATGCACCCGCTGGGAAACTACACACATATCTTCATTGTAGCGGCTCTTCCCTTGAAGCAGCGAATTCCCTCACGTCCCTCCCTCCCTCCCTCCCTCTCTCCCTCCCTCCCTCTCTCCCTCTCTCCCTCCCTCCCTCCCAAAACATATCAGCTGAGGTGATGAGCGAGCAGCTTGCCGAGCGTCTCAATGCACATGACTGTTCTTCCGTATCAGCCGGGGATGACGAAGGGAGTGACCCGGACTTAGCGCTTGCTATGGCCTTGTCCCTGTCCTCCTCCACTACCAAGCAGCTGCCTGAGAAGGAGGGAGAAACCGAGGGAGGGAAGGAGAGAGGGGGGCATGTCCAAGAAAAAGTAGGAGAAGAAGAAAAAGAAGAGGAAGAAAGAGAAGGCCTGGTAGGATCGGATCAAAACAATGAAGAAGAGGACGAAGAAGCTGACGTGGCCTTGGCACGGAAGCTCCAAGCGTTGGAGACAGGAGGAGGTGGTAGTAACGGTAACGCGGACGCAGATATTGGTGCGTAATTTGACCTCCCCTCCCTCCTCCCCCCTTCCTCCCCTCCCTCCCATCCTTCTTTCACACATCCCCTCACCTCCTCCCACCTTCCTTCCCGCAGACCTGGCTCTCGCCCTCCAGCTCCAAGCCGAGGAAGAGGGAGCCCTACACGCGGCCCGACGCGCGGCGGCGGCGCGGGACCAGCGGCAAGAAGGGCTGTACAGGAAAATCTCTGTATCGTACCACGGCTTCGAGGAGGGAGGGTGGGAGGGAGGGTGGGAGGCAGGAGGGGTGGAGGGGCGGCGGGTACTGCTGTCGGCTGATGACGTCCCGGGCAGTTCGTCCCCTCGTTCGCGGTCCTCCTCTCCGGCGTCCAGTGTCCAAGGGAAGAAAAAGAGGGAGGGGGGAGGAGAGGGGAGGGAGGGAGGGAGGGAGGAAGTATTGGGCGGGTTGGTGAGCATTGCAGGCCCCGGGGGAGGACGACGACGGAGGCAGAAACAAGGCGGGCTGTGGGTGACGAAGGAGGGGGAGGTTATTTCGAAGCATGACGCCACAGTCAACGGCCGTTTAAATGCCTTGGAGCTGACTGCGCAGTACTCAGGGGTGGGGGACTTGGAGGGACAGGTGCGTGAGGGAGAGTGATGGAGAGGAGGGAGAAGAGGGAGGGGGGGGATATGGGCCGGGGGTTGGCAGGGGGGACGGTGGTTGCATGTCGAGGACTCATCTTTACCCCTCCCTCCCTCTCTCCCTCGCCCAGCCCGACTTCAGCATTCCCAACGGTGTGTGCAACCAGCTCCGCCGGTCGCTGAAGAAAGGCTCCATCGCCAAGGGCACGGGCGGGGTGCCTCGAGGAGGGATGGAGAGCCGCGCCCGGCGGACGCAGGAAGGTGTGCTGGATCAGCGGACGCGCCTGATTTTGTTCAAAATGATCAACAAAGGCACGTTGTTCCGAGAGGTGGGAGGAGTTGTGAAGACAGGGAAGGAGAGCTATGTCTTCTATGCACCAGGCGTGGGGGCAGGGGGAGGGAGGGACGGAGGGAGGGGGGATGGGAGGAGAGAGGGGGAGGAGGGCGAGGGAAGGGACGAGGTGGAGAGGGAGGGAGGGAGAGGTGGTGAGGAGGAGACGGAGGGTTTGTCTGAGGCTCCGTTGGTTTCCCCCTCCTCCGCCTCCTCTTCGTTCAGTTCGTCTGCGAGGGAGGGAGGGAGGGAGGGAGGGAGGGAGGGGTGCGATTGTGCGATCAAGGTGTTCAAGACGACGTTGAACGAGTTCTCGAACCGATCTTTATATATCGACGGAGACCCACGTTTTGGGAAGATGCTCTTCAATAAGGTACAGAAGGAAGGGAGGGAGGGAGGGACAGAGGGAGAGAAGGGAACGAGGGAGGGAAGGAGAGGAATAATGAAGCACTCAAGTATCCGCTGTCAAGACACAAAAAGAACCCTTCTGACCTTCCTCCTTCCTTTCCATGTTCCCTCCCTTGCTCCCCCCTCCCTCCCTTCCCCCCTCCCTCCCTCATTCCCTCCCTCCTTCCCTCCCTCCCTTTCCCCAGCAATCCTCTCGCGCCAAATTCCAGCTCTGGGCCGAAAAAGAAGCGCGAAACCTCCTACGCATGCACAAGGCCGGCATCCCCTGCCCCGTGCCCTTACAGCAGAAGGAGCACGTCCTGGTCATGTCCTTCCTCGGCGACGATGGCTGGCCCTCCCCCCAACTCCGCGAGGTTAAATTTACTGCTGCTGCTGCTGCTTCTTCCTTGCACCAACCAGATGCCAAACGCCCATCCACTGGCTGCGATAGCAGCAGCAGTAGCAGCAAGGCTAGCGAGATGGAGCGTCGCTGGTGGTCACTGGTTTATCGCCGCGTCCTCTTCCTCGTTCGGGCCCTCTACCAAAAGGCTTCTCTCGTGCACGGAGACCTGTCGGAATACAACATTCTCTGGCATCGCCGGCAGCTCTACCTCATCGACGTGGGGCAAGCCGTCCATACAGGCCACGCGCTGGCGGACGTGTTTCTGGCTCGGGACCTGAAGCAGGTGCATGCCTTCTTTAGGAGCAAGGGAGTGAGGGTGCTGGGGAGGGAAGGGGGGGGGGGGGGAGGGGAAGGGTTTGTCAAGATGATTTATGTGGGATGGGGGGGAGGGGAAGAGAGACACAGGTTGGCGGTGGGGAAGAGGGATGAGGAAGGAAAGGAGGAGGAGGAGAGGGAGAAGGAGGTGGCGGCGGAGATATTGGAGCGATTGATTGAGGGGGCGGAGGGGTGGGAGGAGATCATAAAAAGTGTGCCAGGAGTGTTTAGAGATGGGATACGGAGGGAGGTGGAGGATGTGGGAGGGTGTGTGGGAAGTGATGATGAGGAAGTGGGTTACGAAGAGGGGGAGGAGGTAGAGGATGAGGACGAGGACGACGGGGAGGCGGTTGCGTAGATGTCGGAGGTAGGAAGCGGAACTTGGATAGTAGTTTGAGAGGTTGAAGGGGAAAGAAGGGGTGATTCACTATCCGTGTATATCACCCAGGACTATAGACGATTCGTTGGACATACTGAATTTTTCCTTTACTGTATCATGATGTGCATGTTGGCCCACATGAAAGCTGTGGCTTGAAGGGGTTTCTGTGTGCTGTAAAAGAAAAGGGATACCTTTCGAGGCAACCATCACCAAGCCCTATAAGAGATAACGCCTGCGAAAGAAATGCATAAGTACGGTAGGAACATATTTATGTCAAATGACGAGGATAGCGGCATTAATAAATAAGGAGTTGTGTCGTAGGGATTTGGGACATATTAAGAAAGACGGGGCAGGTGAGACAGATTGGAACATATTTCTTCCCTAAAATTTTTGTAGATGACGGGCATTCATGTGACAGAGCCGCAAAAGCCCCGAGATTGAGCATGTGTATAGCTGTTAATTGTTTTGGGGTGATGCTCTGCAGTGTCTGGTACTGGCCTGATTCGGCTCGCGCCATAAAATGCCCTGCCCGAGGGTGCACTCTAGAACAAGACACCACGCCAGACTGAGGCTCACCTTCGCCAGCCTGTCTGATACAATTACTGCAAACGCAAATAAAATACGATAAACGTGAGAATATTGATGCAGTTGGCAAACATCATTTGTTTGTAGAACAGGGCAGGCGGGGAACGACGAGACCAACCGGAACAAGAAACGCATCTTCTACTTCGCGGGGAACAAACGCATCTTCTATTTCGCAGTGGCGAAGGCAATCACCCCGTGCAGTCATGAGTCATTATAAAGCATGCGTGGTATCACGGTGAATGGAAGCGACCTTCTCAATGGAAAAGAGGCATTGAGCGTGCTGCGTGCCTGAAACAATCCCGAAACAAATGTGTGAAGGGCGGCATTTATGCGGGAACGCCTGGAAGCGCAGGCAAGATAGAGTACGCGAGAATCTTTCAAGGACAAAATACGCAAGAATCAAAGCTTGATGCTTCTGTCATACAACCATCAAACACAGACCTACCGCGAATACACCATTCAAGCAAGATGGACGCCATGCTCAAGAACATTGACAAGGACACGCTGAAGAAGGGCGCCGACACAGTGGTTGACAAGGCAGCTGAACAGCTGAGTGTGGACGCCGCCACGGCAGAAAAGGCGAAAGGAGCCGCTCACAACGCTATTGACAAGGCCGATATTGAGCAGTTGAAGGCGGCGGTACCCCAGGCTGCTGAAGCCATGAAGAACTTGCTCGACAAGTAAAAGTCCGACAAAAGATGGACGGAGATGAAGCTCGAGGAAAAGATACATTTAGCAAAAGCTGAGGGAACACATCATACGGCTCTTTGCTTCACTTGTTTGTCTAAGTGCCGGGAATGTATATGTTCCTGCTACTCGTCGAAGCCGTCTCATGAAAGAGAGAAGGTCAGAGCAAGGCTCAAGTGGAAAGAAGGATACCTATTAAAAGCTAGAGAGAATGCGTAATTTAGAAATGGTTGCACAGTTTTCTTTCGACCACCTCTCTTTCTGCACTTGTTTCTCAGCGCGGCCCGCCCAAATGTATGCATTTGCAGTGTTTCCCTTCCATTCCTCGGCCTATGTTCTATCCCTCCGGCAACCCATCCATTTCTTTTCCACCCGCAATGCAGACAGAGGCAGACCTTACTCGTCGTGGCAATTGAGTCTTTCGGTGGTCAGTCTGATTTACATTACCCTCGTGCAAGGGCGTCCATCCGGTAGCGATGTTGGACATTGGCTTCGTCCCACGGTCCCGCTGCCTAGAAGAAGCCTCGCCATCATTGGGAAAGAAACAAACTGGAGGAGAGGGCTTGACCAACGGTGACGTAGACCTGGGCCATCAGCATTAGTCTCCATTGCATCGATTTATCGCGCAGCATGTGCTAGCTCCTCCTCTGCGTCCTTGTCTTAATGAGAGGCAATCACTCCCAATACTACCCGGCCGCCGCGGCAAATTCCATCAGTATGCTCCTCAGACAGCCTCTCGAAGGTGGCACGCTGCGCACAAGGTCAATATTGCAGAGTTCTCACTGCACGTAGGTCCTCTTGCTTCGTACTCTCTCTTTCGCTCCTCCCGATCCTCCACCCTCTCTCTTATCGTAGTCTCCATGTGGCAATCATCGTCTTCTTGCATTTTTTGCTGCTGCTGCCCATCTTCCTCGAAGCCCTTCATTTAAGGTCTGCCGCCGCTGATACTGCTATTTATCTCCTCCAACGGTAGCTGATCCAACACTTCACAGTTAGTATATTAGTAGTAGAAAGCATGTTCGGGGGTAGGGTGCATCGTCAATGGAGGCTGCCGGTTCATACATGCGAGTTGCTTGCGGTGAGGCGTCTCGACAGACTGACGGCACTTTTGGCCCGTCATGGTGTTTTTGGCGCTCGTTACGGGGCTTTGCCTTTAAATCTGCCGAGTGGTCAAGTGGACGAAGAACGACTGAATTGCAATGTTCAACGGTGCTTCGCGGATTCATCGCCAACGCCATCCTCCTTTCACGTCACGTTCCATCTCACCTCTAAACCCCTTCCGACCCACGACGCTCACAATCACAGGCACCACGGCCATGGAGGAAGCCCGTCGGAAGCGTGCCGCGGCGCTGGAGGAGAAGAAAAAGCGCTTGGAAGAGATGCGGAAGAAGAGGGCGGAGCGCGAAGGAGGAGGAGGAAGAGGAGGAATAGGAGGAATAGGAGGAGAGGCGAGTGTTGGGGAGGTCTCTGCGTCTGCACGACCACCTCCACGGCTGACAACACGCACCAGTGTCCGTGCTGCGGCGGAAGGAGGGCAAAAGGGGCTAGAGGAGGAGGGCAACGAGCAATTGGACGCCCTGATCGACTCTTTGCTGAGCGCGCCACCGCCTTCGATAGTGTCCTCGATGGAAGAGGAAGCAGGAGAGGAAGGGGGCGGGGAGGAAGGGAAAGACGGCTGTGTTGATGAGAAGAAAAGGACGAGGACGATTCCGTCCTCGTGTAAGGTAAGGCTAGAAATGGGCAGGAGAGGCAAGGTCAAGCGAGGGCAGGCTGGCCTACTGGCTTTGGTCGATAATGACGATGGTTGGTGCTGACTTGACAGGATGAAAAGCGCTTCGGCCGCAATATAAAGGGGGTGTTGCATCGATGAGAAAATGCACTATAGGGCGCCGACTCGCAGAGGCTCACCCACCCACCCACCCACCCACCCACACACTCATCCGCGCGGACACAGGGGGATGCGAACGTGACAGGGGCTCTGGCGTCGCCGGAAGGGGGAATGGGAGTCTCGCTCTCTGCTGTCCAAGCACTCGGTAAGGAGGGAGGGAGGGAAGGAGGGAGGGAGGGAGGGATAGGATGAAAGACGTGGGTGCACCCGAAAGGCGAAGAGCCATTAAAAATAGTGCGTTCGGTTGGTTGGGTTGCCAGCTTTCTGACCTGGGGCTTCAACCCTCTCTCTCTCTCTCTCTCTCTCTCTCTCTCTCTCTTTTCTCTCTTTTCTCTCTTTTCTCTCTGTCTGTCTCTCTCTGTCTGTCTGTCTCTGTCTGTCTCTCTCTACTCTCTCTGTCTGTCTCTCTCTCACTTTCTACCCTACCCATGCCGCCCCCTCTACACCCATGCACCAAAACTACCACTTCTGCCGCTACTACTACAACAATCATCAAAAGGGAAAATTGTCATCCCTCCCGCGCCCGCTGTCGAGTGCTATGACAAGAGCACCCAGACGGACCTTCTCTTTGAGGAGGAGGAGGAGGAGGAGGAGGAGGAGGAAAGAAGAAGGAGGGAGGACAGGAAGGCGCAAGCTTCCGCTGGAGGTGGACAGAGAGGGAAGGGAAAAGGGGGTAAAGAGGGAAGGGATGAGGAGGAGGAGGAAGGGGAGGAGGAGAAAGAGGAGGAGGGAGGGGAGGGAGGAGATGGCACACGCCTGGCAGAAAACAAATCGGCGGGATCACCTGCAGCGAAAAATGCCGGCAGCGTCAAACCGTCCATTACCACGGAGGAAAAGGTGGGCGACAGCAGGGAGGGAGGGGGGGAGGGAGGGAGGGAGGGAGAAGTAGGCGGAAATGAAAGATGTTTTACTTTTCCCCCGCTCGTGGGGGCACAATGTCTCATCTCTCCCTTATTTCCTCCCCCCTTCCCTCCCTCCATCCCTCCTTCGCTTTGAACGCAGGAGGCCGAGCTCTCCCGACCTGAGTTGGTTTCATTCCTTTCAAGGGCTTCCTTGTTGGTGGAGCGAGCGGTGGGACAGGTAGAGAGGGAGGGAGGGAGGGAGGGTTGGAATGAGAGGAGGGAATGCGTCATGTTTATATATTTATTGACTTCAGCTTGCGGCAAGGGAGGCGTGGGAAAGGGGGCCAAGAGGGGAAGAGGCACCCGGTCACCGACTCCTTCGAAATTGTTGATTGTTGTCTTACTGTTCAATAGGACGAGAGCTACAACATTTTCGTGGAATATTGCGGCCAGGGCAGGGAGGAGGAAGGGGGGGAGGAGAAGAGGAAGAGGGAGTCGGGGAGCGGGCTTACGCGCCTGCTGCAGGTATGGAGGGAGGGAGAGAGGAAGGGAGGGAGGGAGGGAGGAAGGGAGGAAGGGAAGATTTTCGTTGATACATACACAAATTGTAATGTGCCCAACTTAATTTCTTGACAGTTTTCGGTAGCCCGCCTCAGCAGCAGCAGCAGCAGCAGCAGCAGCAGCAGCAGCACCAGCAGCAGCGGCAACAGTAGGGAAGGGGCTCGGGTGGGGGGAGAAATGGAGGGGAGGAGGGCTGTGATGGACCTGCACTGGTCTCCACACTTCCCAGAATTATTTTTAGGTACGGAGGGAGGGAGGGAGAGGGAGGAAGGGAGGGAGGGAGGGGGCTTGGCAGAAGGAAGTTCTGCCCCTCACACCCTACTTTCCCACGTACCCGTTGCATTCGCAGCCGCCTACAGCGGCATCAACGACGGGAGCGGGGGTATTTTCCCCTCCTCCTCCAACTCATTCTCCTCCTCGTCCTCGCCCTCCTTCCCGCCTTCGGCCGCTGCCTCGTTCGGGGCCGAGGAGATGGACGGCCTGGTTCTTGTGTGGTCTCTCGCGCTCCCCTCCAGGTAGGGAGGTAGGGAGGTAGGGAGGGAGGGAGGGAGGGGGTGGTGGTGGTGGTGGTATGTCTTGCTGTTGCCTTCCAACCCACATAACGATCAAACTGATTTCATGCACACAGACCTGAGCTCCGTTTCGCCTGTCCTTCCCCAGTGCTAACGTCACGCTTCCACCCTTCCGACCCGCATCTCCTTTTCGGGTGAGTCTTTTGCGGGGCGAGGGAGGGAGGGAGCGAGGGAAGGAGGAGGAAGGGAAAGGGCTCTTCAGAGACGGGAAAAGCACGCGCGCTCCAACTCGTCCTCCTTCCTTCCTGCCCTCCCTCCCTCCCTCCCTCCCTTCCACCTTCCCGACCTCTCCAGAGGCACATACTCCGGCCAGGTGGTGGCGTGGGACACGCGGGCCAAGGCCCTTCCTGTTCAGCGCTCGCCTCTCTCCACCGCAGGTACGATATCCATCCATCCCTCTTTGGCTTTTTCTACTACTACTCCTCCTCTTTCAACTACTCCTACGACAACAACAACAACAACAACAATAACAACAACAACAACAATTACTACTACTTCTACAATGTCAATTTCTTCTTCTTCTTCTTCTTCTTCTTCTTCTTCTTCTTCTTCTTCTTTTCCTTCTTCTACATGCCAAGTACTTTCCCTCTCCCCTTCCTCTTTCCTCTCATCGCTTCCTCCGTCTCTCCCTCCCTCCGGCCCGACACACCCACACGGGCCTTTATGCCATAGCAGTGCAAGGCTTCAGAAACAACCCCCCCCCCCCCCCCCCGCACGCTGCTTCCCTGCCTCCCTCCCTCCCTCCCTTCTTCCTTTCGTCGTTCAGGCCACACTCACCCCGTGTACGCCCTGGAGGTGCAAGGCAGCGGCGACAGCATCCAGCCGCAAACGCTCCTTTCGGCGTCCGCGGATGGCCGAGTGTGTCGGTGGGATATCAGGTGCGAGGGAGGGAGGGAGGAGAGGCAGGGAAAGGAGAGATGTGTAGTCTGATCGAGGTTTTCGTGTACGTACGAGCAGACAGCTGTTGCAGCCGTTGGAAGTGACGCATGTCCGGCACTACGATGGGTGCCCTCCCTCGTCTTCATGCAGCAGCCGCAGGGAGCATCAGCAGCAGCAGCAGCAGCCGCCGCGGAATGTCAGCATTACGGCTTTTACATTGCAAAGGGATGGAAAGGTAGGGAGGGGGGGAAGAGTCGGAGAAGGGAGACATAGCAGAGAAAAAGTGCTCATGAAGATGAGGGCGGGCTTCCATACGGAGCAGGATGTTTTCCATATGGAATAGGATGTTTTCAATATGGAATAGGATTCAATATGGAATAGGATTTATTCATGCATCGTCTCTCCTTCTTTCCCTCCCTCCTGCCTCCATACATCCCTCCCTTCCTTGTCCGATGCTTAACAGGGAGAAGACGAGATGGTGGTCGGCGGAGAGAGCGGGCACATGTATCTTCACTTCCCCTCTTCTTCTTCATCCTCCTCCTCCTCCTCCTCTTTCTCTTCATCCTCTCTTTCTGCTGGGCGAGGGGCAATGCCGCGACAGGTCAGTAGGGAAGACGTGGAAACGATGGAGGGAGAGAAAATGTGGCGGAAGACAAGCACGTCGTGAATGATTCGTCACCACCTCATCCTCCCTTCCTCCCTCCCTCTCTTCCTCCTCATTCTTCAGTGGGAAGGCCACAATGGACTCATCACCGGCCTGTCCCAGCACCCGTCCTCCCTCTCTTCCTCCTTCCCTTCCTCCTCCTCGTCCGCCTCATCGCGTTCGGCACTCGGCCCCCTCGTCCTCTCTTCCTCTGTCGACTGGACCATCAAGCTCTGGTGCGTCTAGGAAAGGAGGGATGGATAGAAGGAGGAGAAGAGAACATGCGCCGGCGAGTGTTCCAAATCTCCAGAAACTGCCTTTTTATATGACGTACCTCCTCCCCTCCCTCCTTTCCTCCTTCCCTCTTCTCCCCTCTTCGTCCCATCTCTCTCCGCAGGGACACCCAGCGGCCCCAATGCCCGTTACTGGCCTCCTTCTCACACGGTGCTACTTGCTACGATTGTGTCAATGACGTTGCCTGGTGTGGAGGGAGGGAGGGAGGGAGGGAGGGAGGGAGGGAGGGAGGGGTTCTGTTACGAGTGCGCCTTGTTTCTCGGAGGCTTCAGTCCACTTATACTACAACTCGACCCCCTCTCCCTCCCCGCCTCCTTCCCTCCTTCCCTCCCTCCC
>Ga0160419_100892_pt1 | contig 15336 bp, 17 predicted proteins | sample CelAP2metagpilot_2_FD_108196 | JGI IMG/M metagenome (GOLD analysis project Ga0160419, IMG submission 108196) | Phycosphere-associated microbial communities from Cellana algal ponds in Kailua-Kona, Hawaii, USA - Cellana AP2-4-25 metagenome pilot ... | reverse complement strand
TCGGTACGTGGCCTTGCCCTCCTTCCCTCCCCCCTTCCCTCCTCCAGTGACTACCCCGACCTAGAGCGCCACTTCCGGCAGGAGCATCACCTGTGTGAAGACCCCCGCTGTCTCGCCCAGCGCTTCGTCGTGTTCGCCAACCCCATCGATTACCAAGGCCACCTGCTCGCCGCCCACCCCGACCAAGCACCCAGCAGCAGCAGGAGGCTTGCGGTGGCGTTTAAGGTGAAAAAGGGAGGAAGCGAAGGAGGGGAGGAAGGAGGGTACGAGGGAGGGGGGGGGGGGGCACCTTTGACATTCCAAATGACATCGGAACAGTTCCCGGATTTGAGTCAGCAGACGGCGAGGACGAGGGGGAGGATAATGCCGATGGGAGCAGCAGTAGGAGCTGCTGCAGCAGCTACAGTTGGAGGGGGAGGGAGAGGAGGAGGAGTTGGGAGAGTGGCACCAGGAGGGAGGACGGGGGTAGGTGGCTTGAGCAGGGAGGATTTCCCTGCGCTGGGTGGTGGAGGAGGAGGAGGAGGAGAAGGAGGAGGAGGAGGAGGGGGAGGAGGGGCGTTTTTGAACGCGTTGTTGCCGAGGGGAGCGAGGGTTGTGGACGAGAGGGATAGATGGTCCTACCCGGAGGTGGATATTGGGGGAGGAGGGAAGGCTGGAGGGAAGAAGAAGAAGAAAAAGAAGCAGCCGCAGCAGCAGAGCACCGAAAGGGATTCTACTTCTCGTCCGTTAAATGGACAGGCATTAACGGCAGGGATCCAGTCGTTGATTGGCGAGGAGGCGTTTACCGAGTTGAGAGACATGTCGAGGCAATTCCGGTGTGGGGAGTTGACCAGTGCTGAGTACTACAATAAGGTGAGGACGGGGAGGGAGAGGGATTTTTGTAGGGGTAGTAGGGATTTAATGAGGAAGTAAGCTTGTAGCTGACTGGTCTCTCTCCCTCTCTCTCCCTTCCTCCCTCCCCCAAATCCTTCTTCCCCACGCCACGTGTTTCTAACTCTTCCCTCCCTTCCTCCTTACCTTTCTGCCTTTCTCCCAGGTCATGACACTGATGCCTTTGGGGGTGGTACGACGGAGGGTGATGGCAGATCTTGTGGATCTTCTGCCGGAAGAAGGAGAAGAGTTGAAGAGGGAGATCAGGGCGGTGATGGCATCAAGGGAAGGAGGGACGGAGGGGGGAATCAAGGGCGGCGAGGAGGAGGGAAGAGGGGAGCAGGAAGAGCAGGAAGAAGAAGAGGAAGAGGATAGTAGTGAGGAGGAGGAGGACAGAGAAGAGGAGAAGGTACGGCCACGACTGGCCTTTCCGACTTTGGGAGAGGCGAGTAGTAGGAGCAGCAGCGGCAGCTGCAGCAAGGTGACAGCTACCAAGCCAAAAAAGAAGCAGCAGCAGCAGGCGGGAGGTGGGCGGTCGAGTGCATGGGCTAAGGCCCTGGCGGCGGCGGGAGGGGGCAGTGGAGGATTGACACGTGTACCGCATGGACGCAAGCCCGCGGGGATTACAATTGTACGATTTAAGAATGATGACAATGAAAGAGGAGGAAGTGAGAATGGTCAGCGAGAGGCAAATGTCTTTTTGCCACCAGGACCGCCTCTCTCGACGGGATCATTATCGTCGATGGCTTCTCGATTGGGTGGTGCTGGCAGAGGAGGAGGAGGAGGTGGGTCAAACGTTAGTAGCAGTGCATTTTCGCACTTACCCTCCGTGTCAACCTCACTACCGAGAGGCCCACCACCAGGGTTGGAACGTCCTTCTAGTGTGACTAAGACGGAGGATAATTTTCCCTCCTTAGGAAGAGTGAGCAGCAACGGTAATACCAGTGCAGCAGTCGCAGCCGCTGCTGCTCCTCGTGTGAGCGTGAGCAAGGGTGGGTGGGTAGGCAAAGCTGTCCGGGATGCTGCTGAAGACGAGGATTCTCCATACGCCAGTGGTGCTGCTGGCGCGGGAGGAAAGAAGAAGAAGCAGCAGGGGAAGAAGAAAAATGCCTTGCAATTGGCGGCATTCAACTTTAGATAAATTTGAACCCGTATGAAAGTAATAAATGTCAAAAGAAATAATTGAAATGACATTGAAATTACTCCGAGTCCTCACGAAATAAATATCGCTGATCTGCCCAAGTCGAGTCGGATAATAAGACGAGGATGGACATATGGACACATGAATGTATCCGAACCGCACCAGCCTCGAGATTGTTCAAGTGCAAAAGACCTGAGCTTCCCGCACTGTGAGTGTAACACTGTTTAAGATACAGTGAAGGAGTTGGCCTTCGGTACGCGCCATGAAAAGCCTTCAAGTTCCTCAGCACGCAAATATTTGTCATTTTCCAGATTGTCATGTTCCAGACTCACAGATAAAACAGCACAGGCACATTCTGGATCTTGAAGACGTCCCTTTAAACATGCTTGGGTTTGCCTGCACGCGCGGGAGGGCTGGATTGCCATGTTTGTTCCTATAGTTGATTTCCTTCCATGGCACCCCCTCCACCCCACAGAGCCAAACAAGTCGTAATAGCCATGACTGTCGTCGATCTCAAGAATATGACCGTGCCCGAGGATGTGATAAAGGAGCTGGGGGACAAAATTGCGGAGCACCCCACTCTCAGCCACCATTCCTCCCCTGCCGTGCTGTCTCGGATGCTCCTGGCCCGGCACTTGAGCGTGCAAGACGCCTACGTGCTATGGGAGGCCTGGGCGGCCTGGCGTGAGGAGCAACAGCCTCACCTGATTGAAGAGGCACATGTCGCCCCGCAGCTTGCCGTCCAAACTGTTTCGATTGCTGGGCAGGACAAGAATGGTGAGTGGTGAGATAAGTGAAGAAGTTGCCTAAGCATAGAAATTTTGGAATTTTAAAGAGAGCCCATGTTGACCCGACAAGGCCGCCTCACATCCCGACTACGCATCTAAACATTAGGAAGAGCTTGTGTCCTGCTACGTACCCGTAACCACATTCCCGGCCAGTTCCCTTTGGAGGAAATGCTACGACTCACGATCTACGTGCTCGAGACGTCCACAACACGATCGGTCAAGACGTCTGGAACGGGCTACATCACGGCAGTATGGGACTGCCAGGGCCAAGGATACCGTAACCTGGATGCCGCACTCGCCACGGCCAAGCCGGGGATCATTTCCATTATGAAGGTACATGTTTGGAGGGAAGAGGATGAAAGTAAGGAGGGGATGGGAGAGGGCAACGTGGATTGGAACCCTGTTTCCACGGGAGTGAAAATATAGTAATAAGATTTAAATGATGGTATTACTGTGAGTCTATATCACGCCCTTTATAAATAAAAATGTGTCCCAAACTATTTACTTTCCCCGTGCAACTAACGCCCTCCATCCCTCCTTCCCTCCTTTGATCTTTCCCTCCTTTGATCTTTCCCTTCTTCCGCCCCTGACTCTTCCACCAACAGGACTACTACCCGGAATGCCTGCAGTCCCTCCTCATCGTCAACAGCAACCTGATATTCCGCATCTTCTGGAAGATAATCTACCCCTTTATTGACGAACGCACGCGAACAAAGATTTTTATGTTGCCGAACGATGAGGCCTTGCTGGATCATTTCCACCCTCATGAGCTTCCGCCGGACTTCGCGCATTTGGCGACCGAGGAACGGGAGCGCAGAAAGGGAGGAGCTGAAGAAGGGACATAGACTGTGTGATCTTTGGTAAATCATGTAGATCTAACGTGCGTGGGGCGATGGGGATGGAAAGATTCACGTGAGGGGTTGGGATGAGTCGGTGGGGTAATGACAGGGTGAAGTTTCAAATGATGAAATTTTTAGTGGAAATGCTTTTATTTGACCATTTCTGTGGCGAACGTACTATGTTTGTGGTCAACAAACGAAGTAAGTGTGCCTGTGTTCTTGGTGGTGGTAGCTTTTCCAGAAGCCGAACTAGGAGAGTAGGTGGGGGGGGGGGATTCTGGGAAGAAGACAAGAAACAGGGGCAGTCTTAGCCGCAGTAGGGGCAAGTCAGAAGGGAGTATACAATTTATGTAGATAAAAACGCAATCATTCATAGACAGGATCTTTCCGTGATAGGAAAGGTGCATATACTCACTGAAGTGGTCGAATTTAATGAATAAGTGGAGAAAACGTTGTTATCAAGGTCACCCACGTTTCGGAGGGTATTGAACTCTAACCGCACGCTAAGAGAAAGAAATTTCTTCACAAAAAATAAAATAGGAATAAGAAGGTGAATATTCCGCGCAGACGAACCTTCCTTCAAACACACAAATACACGAAATCTGTACATCTTGTCCCCATTTTTCATCTTCAACCAAAACCCCAGTTACTTTCCTCATCCAATCTATCCTCGTTTCCCTCTCGTTCAATCTCCCCCTTTCCCCTTGTCCCCGTACAAATAATCATTAACCACGCCAATGTCCAAGTCAGCAAAGTGCGGCACCGATGGCGGCGGCGGCCGCAGCGGTGGCGGTACCTGCCGCTCCTCCTGACTTCCTCCATCCCGTTCCTTCTTATTCTCCTTCATCCCTGATGTCATACCATCTTCGACGTATACGGGTGGTGGACGTGCCCATCGATCCGTGAGTGTCTCGTATGAAGAAAGAGGGGCGGTACTCAATAAATTCAGGCTCACATACACCACCCCTGACAGCATATAGGACATGCACAGAAACGCGGGTATCGACAAGGCCCACTCTTTGTTCGGATAGTAGGTGATGCCCCATGTGTGCAGCCATGCCTCCGGAAGATATGCCCAGAGGAGAAAGAGACCTGGTAGTGGGGACAAGTGGGTGGCAGGGAGGGGAATAAAACAGGGAAAGTAGGCGTGGAAGTGGGGGGAACGGAGGCGACCCAACCAAGACGACTTACCGGAAACAACAAAGGTGCCAACCCAACCCGCAAACCCATAGGCTTCTACGCTATTCATTAGAGACGAGGGAGGGAGGACAGGGTGCTGGGCTGGGCTGAAGGTTGATGGTGGGGTTCCTCCTCACTGCTTGCCTCCTACAAGTTGGCTGATTGCAGGTGGGACCTCATCTCCAGGAGATGCCCGCGAGGTACCCACCAGTGCAAACCTGTGTGTGACGAATTTTGTGAGAGGACATTGATAGTGCATTGCGGTGATTTATTAGACCGGAAGCGCACTTTTCGGCCTAAAAGATGGACAAGCACTATATATATACTACTACTAGTGTCTTGCGCAGGTTCCTGCGCAGGAACTCGACATGGGTTGCCCCAGTCACCCAGTCCAATCCCATAGATGGTCACCTCACGGCCATCTAAGGAATGGAACTCTTTGTTTCCGTATAACGCTCACCTGGTATGACTTTCATGATTCAAGAATGGTTGAGCCTCAGGGATGCACTCACATCGTGACCTTGGGCATGTAGAGAGAGACATGGGCCATGGCGTTGAAGGGCATGATGGGCACAAAGTACATAATTAATACGTGTTACATATCATGGCGTCCAAGCCCCTCGACGCACAACCAACAACAGTCCTGGACCTCGACGCACAAACAACAACAGAGGAAGGAAAAGGAATTGGAAATCTAGAATTCTTGACACATCGTAACCTTGTTATGGCTTTGTAATATAACAATGATGATGCTCTGATTTGTCGTCCGTCTATCTAGAGCTCCCCGCTCATTCTCTTGAACTTTTAATTTCCTTCTACTTCCTTTATTTGAATAGTACCGACACACGATGTCTCTTGCTCTCTTTACATTCACAGCTACTGCTTCCCTTCTCGTTCTCCATTCCCACCCTCTTCTCGGCCCCAAATGGCCGCTTTCCACCTGCAGAATGACACTCTGCTGTTAGGGATAGGGTTGGCAGGTCCTGCTATCTTCTTATGCATTTGTAGGTCGATATTATCTTGTAGTGTGAATCCTAAGTAATCCACCCCTGACAATCTTGTCTCCGTACACACGCACATGCAGACCAGGATGATTTTTCTAGTGGTGCGATTTATCGGACAGGTTGTGCCGCGGCCGTGTGGGGCACAGGGGAGAGGGACAGTGTGGGTGCAAGCCACGCACGCATGTCACACACACCCAAAGCATATCAAAAACGCGCCACCCTTCTAGTAATGCCTCTCACATTCCTCCGAGTCTTCCTTCTCTTCGTTTACATGATGAGGCATGACACGCAGCCCCTCGGGACCACCGCCCCCACGCGCTCACTCCCCCCCTCCTCATCGTGAAGCATCTTTTCTTTCTCCTTTTTCTGCAGGCCCTTCTTCCCTTTCCCCGGCGGCCGTGGTGGCGGAGGGCGAATGGAGACATTGACAGGCGTCGGGTGGGTGATAAAAGCGGGAACGTGGCACTCTGTATGTTTTGGTGTAGGTCAGAGGGTAGAGGTTTTAAATAGTCAAAAGAGAGCTCTGCGTAGTTGTGGCATGGATGGACGAACCAACGGGCGGGCGTGAGAAGGTAGGTCTGTTGAAATCCGTCACGAGAAAGAGAGAGTGAGAATCGGCCTACATACCATCTGTAATCTTTACGCGTGTCCAGATCCATACATCCCCCCTCCTTCCCTTCTCCGTCACCTTTCGGCCCACCCCCAATATCATTACCTTGCAATGTCCGACTGTCCTTCAGCAAACCCTGCCCCATACAAATTAACCGCAAACGATCCACTTCCGGGGCCCTCCACCGACTCGCCGACAGTCCAGCTCCAGAACACGACGCCACCGTTCCATCGTCGTCGTCCTCTCCCTCGTCTTCGTACACGCCATCCTCGTCTTCCGATTCCGGCCAATATTCTTCTTGGTAATCGGAATTGGAATCGTGGTGGTTGTGCGATAGGATGCCGTTCGGCGTGCGCATATTGCTTGTGGTATTGCTGCCGGAAATGTTTTTCCGTTCCGCGTTCAGCAGGGCGGGAGGCCAGACTTCGCGGAGCCGATGCTTCACGTCCACAACCCTGGTCGAGGGCAAGACAGAGAGTTCTACCGCCACTCCGTCGTGATTGGCGAAAAGAAACCTGCCGCCGATTGGGGGAGCGAAGAGTGGGGGACAAGGGATAGGAGGTGAGACACTTACCGCCATGATATCGTGCGGGTGACACATTGAGAAACGCACGTAAAAACGGAGGTAGTGAGAGAGAGAGAGTGGACGAGGGGATTGTTGTGTGAAGGAAACGAATACATGCGAGCTCATGTACAGAATGACCGGCGAAGGGCAAAGGGCAGATTCATTGATGCGTTTAAGCGGGTACCTGAGACGAATCGCGCCTGAAGTCTGGTGTGTTGGTGAGGTTGAAGGCATGTTTCTTGTACTGCTCTCAGTGATAGGTTGCTGCCGGGCCGACTTGCACGTTCTCGGAACGGGGAGAGATATGGGGGCGGACAGCGGCAGCCGAACAAATTTGATTATGCCGCGGCCACCGACTCAAATTGGGCACTGGTAAGCTTCTTGCCGTCCTCCTCGAGCCGTTTGGATTCGTCCTGTCCATGTGCGTGGAATGAAGGGACTGAGATGGTGCATGTGACTGAAAAAAGGCGTGTCTTGAAAGAGGTGCATGACGCAGTGATGCAGGACTGGAGTCACGTCCACCTTCGCGCCCATTTGCTTCCTTCTGCACAAGGCACAAGTGGATGAATACCTACCTCATCATACGAGCGCGCACACCACAACCAAAGAGACATGCCCATAACCTTTGCATCTTTGTCATGTGTCACACGCTGTCGATACAGAGGCCTATAATAATGTGCCTGTCCTTAATGGGGCGGGAGCATACACTCGCAACCCTTCCAAGAAGCAGCTTTTATCATGTGCAACAAGGAGGCATATGACTCGAATTCCATCGTCAATAGCATTACACACAGTGGGCAGACACACACACGCGTCTACCCCCCCGCACCCCGGGAACTCTGCTCTAGATTCATCGCCCGGGCCCGACGCGCTTTGTCTCGTCGACCAACTGCCTTCACTGATAATTATACCGGCACAGCACTCTCATCCCTTTCCCTCACCCCTCCCTCTCCGTTCACAGAGCGCGTACGACCAGTCAAGCAATCCCACACCGATATTTCCAGCATAGCGTCCCAATTGCTTAACATGGCAGCGAAGCTGTTCCGCTTTGGCGGCACCGCGGACGCAGCCGGGGAGAAGGACCCCACCCAGCTGAGCCTCGGCCGCGAGCAGCAACAGCTCCAGCAAAATCAGCAAGAACCAGAAGTCTCTACAGCGATGCTCTGTCCACCCTCTCAAGCCAGAGTAGCAGCTGCTGTCGTCCGAAGCCTGTCACCACCGGAACCAGCAGCAGCAGTGCTGGCCAGCAGTCAGAACAGCACCCTAAGCATGACCGTCAACAGCGTTCGAAAGCACCGCCAAAAACAACGCAATAATAGAGGTGAGAAAGGCGGCTTATGGCGGGCTGCCACTGGTGAAAACGACCAAGACTGTTCCTCCACGCTGCGTAAGATGTTTCGATTTGCCTTAGGACAAGTGTTGGGGTTGCCCTCCTCGTACCACATATGTGATGGTGCGGTAGGCGAGGTGCTTGAGAAGGAAGCAAAAGCCCAAGTGCCTGAAGCCATCTTGACCTTGCTCTCCCGGTTGGTGGACGCGGAGAGAGCAGCGGCTATGCCGAGGAGTGGAGATGGAGGGAAGGGAGGGGAATGGGAGATGGCAATGGGGAGTAATGCTGTAGCAGCAGCACCACCACCCACAGCAGCAGCAGCAGCAGAAACAGCAGCAGCAGCTTCAGCATTGACTGGAGGGCTTGTAGGCGCAGGACGGAAGCGACGGTTGTCTGTGCAGCAGGAGGAAGAAAGAGAGAAAGAAGACGAAAGGAAAGCGAATAATAAGAAATCGAAGGGGAGGAGGGTGAGCTTCTCGACGTATGATCTCTCAGTGGTCGACACACCAGACCCGCAGCGGAATGGAAGTGACCGACCAATGGAGGGGGTGTTATCCTCCCTGTTTCTGGCACTCAAGGCCGCAGAAACGTTGAGGGGGCAGTGTGCGGCAGCACGAGCAGCAGGAGGAAGAGGGCGGTTGTCTTCATCCCTGTCGCCGATGGTAGCAGCGAGGGGGGGAGGGGGACGAGCTGGGGGGGAGAATCAGGTGCCACTTTTGGGGAAGGAGAATGTGCGACAGCAGGTGTTTGCGGCGTGGAATTCTGAGACCATCGACCAGCAACAGCAGCAGCAGCAGGAACTCCAGCACATGGGAGGGCCGATGAAGCCTGCTTCTTCCTCCTCGCCATCCTCACTCCCTTTCTCCCTCATTCCTGACCCCATCGCGAGCACACGCAGCAGCAGCACCAAGGAATGGTTGGATAAGCTGGTACAGGTTTTACACGACTTCTCCACTGCGGCCTCTGCTGCAGCCGTAGCGACAAGAACAGCAGGTGCAGCAGACATGGATAGTGGCAAACGCACTTTCGCTCAGTCCCTCTCGCAATCCTCGTCCGCACAGCAGCAGCAGCAGCAGCAGCATGGGATAGGGTCTATGGTCATAGCCCTTCTAGGAGAGACGGCCCAGTGGAACGAGTTGTCGGTGGCGGCATCTTTCTATGCGAAGGAACTTCATATGTTGTGTTTAAGCCCGCACGAGAGTTTGTTCTGCAGCAGCAGCAGCAGTAGCAGCAACAGCGGCATCGCCATGGGAGGGGAAGGATCGAGGCTGTTAAATCGCTACCATGAAACGTTGTCTTCAATGATTAGGTACGAATTAAAACGGTGCATCAATCTATGCTATTGTGCTTGCGACCTGCCCGAGGAGGAGGAGGAGGAGGAAGGAGAGGATTGGAGGGAAGGAGGGGAAGAAGGAATGGAGGCGTATTTACAGGAGATGCAACAGCAGCGGGTGACGGCTGCGGCGGCAGCAGGGGAGCCATCAGCAGAAGGACAAGTGGCATCAGCGGCAGCTACAACTTTATCTACCCCAAGGACAACAGCAGCAGGAGGAGGAGGAGGGGCGACGGCGGTCCCTCCTTTCATCCTTGGTGTGCATGGTAGGTTCGGGATGGGCCTTAAGGGGGGGGAGGGAGGGGAAAATCTTCGAAATTGCTGCTCAGCGATGCAGATTTTGGTGGAGACCGCGTCGAGTTTACAGTACAATAATGATGACCCTGCGGCACTGCTTCACTTTGCCCTGAGAAAAGTATACTGCACACGCGGGCTGTGGACGGAGTTTTGTGGATTGGTTACTGAGAGAGACAATGAGGGAGCAGCAGCTCCAGCAGCAGTTGTAGAAGGGGGGCTGTTGCCGGCGGTCTTGGTGCCGGAGGGAGAGGAGGACAGAAATGTCGGGCTGGTTTCTCCCCAAGCAGTGGCATCCAAGATCGAGGCAGGGAAGGAGGACCAGGAGGAGCTCCAACAGCGGTATACACAGAAGGAGACGCAGGAGGAGGAAGTGAAGGAGGGGCAGTGCCCACGACGGGTCATCCATAAGACCAATTATGGCACGCGAGTACCAGCACCCGCATCAGAGTCTGCACCGACACCGACACCGGCATGGTGGTCGCTGGCGGAGAGCAAAGGAAGCGAGATCCTGGGCTTTCTGGGGGCTGCTGCCTTTTTGGTGCGTGTGCTGAAAGACCCGGTGGTTGTTCAAGCGGTCAATGCCGGGAAATGGGGAAGGGTCGAGCGATTCGCCGGGATGGTTTCGGGAGTGTTGGGGGTTGTGTCGGAAGAGGACTCGTTACGGTCTTTGGCAGACGTGGGGGCATTACAAGAGGACTTGTACGAGGCTTTACAGGCAGTGCATGTAGTGAGGCAGATCATGGCGGCGACGACGCCCGCGGAGGTCTTGGCATCTGTGCCGCCGTCGCATTTTGCGGCGTTGGCCCCGCGGAGGAAGAGGAAGAGGGTGGCGAGGGTGATAAAGGGTGCGATGAGGGATGTTTTGATATGGGTGCGTTCCAGTGAGTTGCCGGAACAGGCGACGTATCCTCATTTGGCTCCGTTGTGTGTGTATGCGACGGCGGGGATAGGGTATGAGGAAGAAACGGCGGACGATGGAGAGGATGAGGAAGGGGAGGAAGAGAACGAGGAGCTGGATGAGCAGCAGGAGCAGCAGGAGGAAGGGCAGGAGATGGTATTGTAACGGACGAGTCAGACAATCATTTCTCATACATAACCAAGACTGCGAGAGCAGCAATGAAGCAAACCAAGTAATTTGGCATTTTTATCATATTTGTATATTTGATATACATATGTATATGAGTGGTGGAGTACAGCGCGTGCACGCAAAAAGCTCGTACACGATCCAAGCACGATCCAAACACGACCACAACCTAAAATATAGCCCGACCGAAAGCAAATCGAAATGACCCTTGGTTTATTTAACATGGTAGTTGAAAGAAACTGACTCCAAGAAGAAAGTACACTAAATGAATGGGCCCATGGTGCTATTGCTGTAGCTAACGCTGCTTGATGGACGGACGGCGAGCGACGGGTTGTTGATGCTTCACTCCCTCTGGAGCCCCCACCTTCATTAGGTAATCTCCACATTGCTTCCTTTGCTATCTATGCCACAAGCCTCTAGATAACTCGCGAAGATGCTGGCGGGGATTGGACCGCGTCGTAACCCTGGCTTGCCCACCACCATTCGTACGTCATTCATCCCTTTCCACCTCAAGCAAGAGGCCCAATCCATTTTACTGCCCCATGCCAAGGGCGGCATGTACTGGAGTTGTCTCACGTTACATGCATCATGCGACCCGCGCAAACCAGGCACAATTGTTATAGTTTTGATCGGCTCCTCCTCGCATAGAGTATCTTATCTCCTCTCCCAACCATCTCACCACTCTCCCTCATCCTCAACACATATCAGGCAGCCCTCACTTGTCCCATCACCATAAAAAGCATCATGGCCGCCGCCCTTCTTGCAGACTATCAAAAAACCTGCACGGACTTGTCCGCCGCCATTTTTAAGTGGGCTGACCCTGCGGGCGCCATGGTCAAGGCGCCCACTCGCACCTGGCCCTTGGCGGGTTTGGACGTGGCCCTGGCTATCGCGGCTTTCTACCTCATCATTGTCTTTGTGGGTTCGGTACGTCTTTGGAATACCGTGTGTATAGAAAGAGAGATTAGGCGTCGATAAATAGAGTTAGACTGCGTAGGGTATCCAGAGCTGCAACATCTCAGCAGGCGCTTCCACCTCTCTTATCCCCTGTTCTCCACCTATCTTCTACCTCCCCTCCCCAAAGGCCATGATGAAGAACGCAAAGCCAGTAAAATTGTACGGCTTGCAATTCTTCTACAACATCTCCCAGGTCGCCCTATGCTCCTATATGTGCATCGAGGCTGCCATTCAGGCCTACCGTAACGTAGGTCCTCCATCCACCCTTTTCCTCCTTACCATCTCCAATTCCCGCCCCCTCCCTTTGTGTTTTAAGTGAAGAAATACAAAATAGCAAAACTTACTTTCGCCTCTGCTAAAATCTAACAGAACTACACCTTCCTCCCTTGCGAGCCGTTCAATGCTACCAACCCACCAATCGCCCCTCTCCTGTGGCTCTTCTACGTCTCCAAGGTCTTCGACTTCGCCGACACCGTCTTCATCATCCTGGGAAAGAAGTGGAACCAGCTATCATTTCTGCATGTGTACCACCACGTGACCATCTTTTTGGTGTATTGGTTGAATTTGAATGCGGGATATGATGGCGATATTTTCCTGACAGTCATTCTTAACGGGGCAATCCACACGGTAATGTACACTTACTACTTCCTCTCCATGCACACCAAGGACATTTGGTGGAAGAAGTACTTGACACTGTTCCAGATTATTCAGTTCCTGACCATGAATGCTCAGGCGATCTACTTGTTATGTGTGGGTTGCAAGGGGTTCTCGCCTCAGATTACGAAGCTGTATCTTGGGTACATCCTGTCGCTGTTGGTGCTTTTCCTCAATTTTTACTTCAAATCGTATTCTGGTGTGAAGCCCAATGGTAAGAAGCCGGTTTCCAAGAAGGCTTAACCAGAGAATGGATATTGTAGGTTCGGTGGAAATGGAAGGGAGAGAATTGATGCGAGAGGAGAGCGAGGCCAATCGCACATGCGACGACGACGGAACGATATGGACAACAACATCAACAAACTGCAAGATGGTACACGTCTCTGAGAAGAGGCGTAGTGGCTTCTATATGCGTACATATTTACAGATGACTTCAATCTCATACAAAAAAAGGAAGGGAAAAATGGGTAGAGTTTCAAGTCACTGGCTGGGGAAATAGCTGGGGGAGTAAGAGTAAAAACTACACATTAAGGAAAGCCTGCCGGCTGCAGGGTGTTTCCCCAAAGGGTTCTTAAACATGCAAAAGAAGAAGAAGGACTTTTCGCATACGCAAATTCTCTTGCTCATAATCATTTGTTCGCCAAAAACCTCCCCACCCACCGAACATAACTCGTTGAACGCCACGCACGCACTTCATTCCACGCCATCCCCTTGGCCAGCACATGCCAGATACCTCACAGCGCACATACATAACGCCACGTAGACAAGCATGGGCAATGCACAAGGTGGTGGCAAGGGAGGAGGCGGCGGGAGCGACATTCCCATTCCAGCAGGCGCAGGGGGAGCAGCATCGTCATCAGGCGGCTGTCCGATCAAAGGCAAGTCCGCGTCTTCCGCCATAACACCCGCTGCGTCCGCTGCTGCAGCGCCCGGATGCCCCGTCAAAGGCAAGAGTGAGAGCAAGGCGATGACAGGAACGGTCTATAACGTGTATAGCCAGCCCATTGACCCCACAAACCAAATGCCTGCCAACGCCAACAACAAACCCGCCCCTGGCCAGATGGCGCCCCTGAGCACGGACCGGGTGTCCTCGCGCATCCCCAAGGGTGGCACCGAGGCTGAGACATGGACATACCCCAGCCCACAAATGTTCTGGAACGCTCTGGTTCGGAAAGGTAAGGCGGAAGGGGCGACGGAGGAGGATATGGCGGTAGTGGTGGCTATTCACAACAACATGAACGAGAATACCTGGCGCAAGGTCTGTGAGTGGGAAGCGCTCCACGCCCCCCCTTCAGCTGGAACCAGCGTTGCGGATGACAATGAGGCATCTGATCCCCGCCTTTCTCGATTTTTGGGGAAGCCTGACGATATCTCCCCGAAGGCATGGTTTAAGAGTTTGTTTGGTCACCCCCTGCCTTTCGATCGACACGATTGGGTCATTCAACGACCTGACGGAACCGAAGTTCGCTACATCATCGATTACTACCACGACGACGTCGCAGCGAAGGAAAACCGAATCCCTCAGGGGCTGCATGATGAGAAGGCTGTGAAATCTATTTCTGTCGATGTGCGACCGGCCCTGGATTCGGTACATGCAATTATAGACCGAGGGGTGCGCATGCCCATCAGTCGCGCTGCGGGCAACTCGCCCTTTCAGCCATTGCCATTTTTTTGGGCCGGCAGCAAGGACACGAAAGGTGGGCATAGTGATGGAACCAAAAATCAGATTGCCGAGGCGGCAGCTGCGCCTGCTACGGCCTTTGCTGCAGTTGCTTCTGGGGCAGCGACGACGAAAGTTGCCGCTGCCGCTGCTGCGCTTCCTGTCGCTCCAGCTGGTTGTGGAAAGCAGGAAGAAATTTTAGACTTGACGGCATTATCGAAACAAGTACGTCTATCGTGCGCGGAGCATTTTGCAGCGTTGCAAAGATGTAAGGACGAGGCAGACTGCGCGAGGACCGCTGTGGCCTTGTCGTACTGTATGGGTAGTTTGTTATGTAAACCAGAAACGGCAGCCTTTGACCAAGCGATGGCGGCACCAGGGAGTGGAGACAAGCATGATGCGGTGATTGAGGCGGCGTTTGGGAGGATGAGGACATGTTTAGATGGGTTTGAGAGTAAGGCAGGGAAAGAGAGGGCGGAAGGGGGACAAAGATAAGAGAGTATCAAGTGTGTGAAAAATCACCAAGAAATGTCCATAAACCCCCCTCAAATTAAATCTGTGTATGTTACTTTCGCCCCTCATTTTTTACCGCCTGCTTGCTCTAATGCATGCATGCAATGGGATGTATTGTTAGTCTTGATTTGAAGACGTTTGCCTCTTGTTCCAGTTCGTGTTCTCGCTCTTCTCCTGACGCTCCTCGGCTTGAAAATTTTACGCATTTCTTGCTGATGTAAATTACTTTCATTCCTTATTTGTGCTAAGCCTACGTGTCCCCTGTCCCCTTTTCTACAATTTATCTCCTCTCTCTCTTGCCGCCGCACATCCGTCTTGCCTGCTATCCGCACCCTCCCTCTCACCCACAACAGAGACGTCAAAGACATTAAAACGTACAAAAAAGAATCCCTACTCTTCTCCCCCCCCCACACCCCCCAAAACACACCCGCCACCCCCCACCCCCTCCCACCCCCCCTCCCCCCCCCCCCCCCCCCCCCCACCTGCCCCCACAAAAACAACCCACAACACCC
>Ga0160419_100890_pt1 | contig 15346 bp, 12 predicted proteins | sample CelAP2metagpilot_2_FD_108196 | JGI IMG/M metagenome (GOLD analysis project Ga0160419, IMG submission 108196) | Phycosphere-associated microbial communities from Cellana algal ponds in Kailua-Kona, Hawaii, USA - Cellana AP2-4-25 metagenome pilot ... | reverse complement strand
TCGTTTTCGGGTTTGTTTCCCTCCCCCCCCCCCCCCTCCAAACACTTCCTCCACCCCCCGGGCCCCTTTCCCCCCCCCCCCCCCCCCCCCCCCCCCCGCAGTCCCCGCGGGCACAGACGGGCTCATGACCGTTCTCTTCACCGTTGAAGGCGAGATTATGGACAAGGAGGAGTACTACGTCGACGCCCTCCTCCTCAAGGACCCCAAAGATTACAAGTCGTGAGTACCTCCAGCTCCAGCCCTCCCTCCCTCCCTTCCTCCTCCATTCCTTCTGTAGTCATGTTCAATGCCCTATCGTCTTTCCCCTCGATCATTTTGATCCTCACCTTCAACTCAACCGCTACCTCCATCCATTCCTCCCTCCCTCCCTCCCTCCTTAGCTCCTTCGTTGCGGACTCTGTCAGCAAAATCTTCGGCGTTGTCAAACCTGCCACTTTCCCTACGGCCACCTCTCTCTTCAATTCCCTCGTCCAAGATTCAGTTAACAGAATCTTCAACGCGGCCGACTCCCCCAGCGTCCCCTCTTCTGCCTCTGCCGCCTCTGCTGCTGCTGCGGCTGCTGCTGCTGCTGCTGCTGCTGCTGCTGCTGCTGCTGCTGGTAGTGGTAGTGCTGCTGCTGCTGAGGCTGCTGCTGATACCCCTGACGGTCCTGCGGCAAAAACGCCTGAAGCAGTACCACCAGCAGCGACAGTAGTGGAGAAAGTGTTAGATCCGGCTACTGGTGAAGTGATAGACTAACTTAACGGACTTAGGAAAGAGGGAGGGAGGGAATGTATAACCTTGTGACCCCGAGGCAAGATCCTGAAGCGAGCACGGCTGGGATTGTAATTTTGGAACGAACAAGAAGGAGGGAGGGATAGAGGGAGGGCGGGATAGAAGCTCATGGTAGAGTCTCCGCATGGGCCAGGTGTTGAATCAAGATGGGAGGGAGGGAGGGAGGGAAGCAACAGGAAGATAGTTTTGTGTGTGGTGCCCTGGTAGAGGGAAGGGGAGAGGGAGTGAAGAAGGGAAGCTTGTCTTTGTTTAATATTGGATCAGAGATTACATGTGAATGTGCGGCACCCAGTCAAAGAACGAACTTGGGAAAGCAATTGCAGAAACTACCGTAGCAAGAGAAACACACAATGTGAGAGCAATAGCAGTAACAATAGCAGGACCGGCAGTTGCACTGGCTACAGTACTTACAAAAGCAAGGTAAAAAATACACCTAGCCTGGGGGGGATACAACACAGAATGTACGGAGAGCGAGGACAAAGCAAACGCTCCTGAGACGGGGACCGAGATACCGAGATGGAAAGATTAGGGAGGAAGGGATTTGTCGGGCAGGATCGGAAGTTGAAAGGAGGATAAGAAATGTGCCATATATCTATGTCGGCTGCTTGCGCTGCCCCTGCTTCCTTCCCCCTCCCAGTGGTATATTGGACAGCCTCGTCAGCGCGCAAAAAGGGGCGTCAGAGAAAGGAATACGAAGATAAGATTATGAGCTTCAGTTACTTCTTCATGTCATGTTTGCCTTTCTACTTTGGTCGCTTTGTCGTCTTTTTTTTGGAATGTGTGTCAGTGCCCGATCCTTCTTGCTTGCGGTTGTTCCAGTCGCCAAGAAACTGCGAGAAACCTATTGGAGATTCATTAGTGCAAACGAGTACAAATGACACCCAGCCGGTTGAGGATAAATATGCCGAGAGGTTGAATTGAGTACCTCTCAACGTAGCTGCAAGCAAAACCCTCGGCCCCTACCTCCGTTTGTCTAAACCATGCTGGACTCATAAGGGTAAGAGATTGACTTCATTTATAGCCACTTTGCGTGGTGCTTGCATCAAATTGTGGATTAAATGAATGAGGCCGATGCCGAGCCGACGTTGCACTTCTGCAACGCTCGTTCGCAGCGAGCTTATCGGGTCGTGTGAAAATTCTGCATAGTGCTTGGCAGGCACATAGCTATATTCACAGTCCTTGGTACGCATTACACAAGGCGTCAAAAATCCTTCCACTCAGCAGGCACTTTGATAAGCACATTTTCAAGCCCGAGACATTCTTTTTCCTGACTTGACTGCCATTTTTGGAGCAAGGATTTAGTAGTCTTTAACGATCCTCCCTCGTTCCTTCTTATCCAAGGCCTTCCCCAACTACACCATCATCACATGACAGGCGGTAGCAACGACAGCAGCAGCAACATGACAGACAACGATGCTGTGGCCAATGTCACAGATGGAGACGGTTCTACCCGCGAGAACTTTCAAATCATTGACATCGATCCTCCTTCCTCCCCCATGAGCTCCGCTGCCTCTACCAGCTTTCGAGAAGCTGAGGGAGGAGTAGGACTGTGTTGTTTGCGGCGAGACCCAACCGCTTTATCTCTCTTGCCGTTTAGCATATTATTTGCGGCACGAACGTCGGGCGATGCAATCGGTAATTCCAATCGGCATAGGAATAAGTGGGGGCAAATTCGAATTAAAACCTGGAAGGAGGTAAGTGAGAGGGAGGGAGAAATGGGGAAGCGAGCGGGCAGAATGAATAAGAGGGACCTTCAAAATTTTATCTGAGGGAGCAGGGTGATGGGGATCGTGAAGAGCTCGAAATCCTTTACATATTTCATCCTCATCTTAACGCGATTCCCAACAGACTAAGTGGCAGGCGAAGCTCGAGTTTGCCTTGCTGAAGCAGAAATGGAAGTGGATAGTGGTACGTCTACAAACTACTGCCTCAATCTCTTCCCTGCATTGTCATGCCATCTCCGTCGGTCGCAATATTCCGAGCAGCTCACATACAGGTGCTTATCTCTTAATTCCTTTTCTCCGACTTTGTGTACCACCTCTCTCCCTCCCTCTACCCTCCCCCTGCAGGGCTTCTTTTTCGCCGAGTACTTCAATCTCGTGATGCATAACTTCATCTACTATCTGGAAGGGGTGATCTGGGGGCAGGACGGGCCCCCTCCTCCTTTAGAAGACCTGGGTATCAGGCTATTCGCAGGCGTTTTCCCTCCCTCGGCCGAGTGGATCGTGGACCTCTTCCTCTACATTCTTATCGGCATGGTCCTCACCCTCTGCATTGCGCGTTTTGTTTTAAATAATGTTCCGTGGGGCGGACCTGAGATGTTGCTCACTAAGAAGAGGGGAGATGGCCTGGACGTTGCCACCTGCTCGATTCCAGTACCCTCCGTCAATATATGCAAACGTATCTGCAAGATCCTTTCCATTGCAATCGTCTGTCGCATACTGTCCTATACGCTCACATTAGAGCCAAATCCGGCCGCGTACTGTCACCCACCTTTTTGGAACCCTCCTAGCACCGTCAGTGAGATCATGAGCACGGTGGCCGTGAGGGGCAGCTGTGGGGATCTCCTCTTCTCGAGCCACACATTCCATGGCATGGTGATGATGCTGACAATCTTGCGGCACGCGCCGAGGATGTACGTCATCTGCGGAATGGCCGTCTGCTCGATGGTCATGGTCGTCATCTCCCTGCTGGCATATAAGAGCCACTATTCACACGATATCGTACAAGGTAAGCCCTTGCCCACCCTCCCTTCGCTTCTGCTGTCCCTCCCTCCATCTTTTCCTGCTTGTATAAGGGACGAGGTGTATGTGTTTCAGCCATATTCATGACCATGTCCCTGATTTCCTTCCTTCCTTCCTCTATTCTCTGACCCTCTCCCCATCTCAGCCGTCTACACCACCGTGTTGCTCTGGTTGCTGACACCCGAGCCCACTGTCGCAGATTGCGAAGAGTTGCAAATCGACTTTCCACCATGGGAGCTCTAAGGAGGTAGAAGGCATATTATATTGCATCAAGAAAAGATAAAGGATCTGGGGCAGCAGTGATTGCCATGCACATTTCTTGTACATGGAAGGAAATAGCGTATGTTTGTGAAAAGTCAAATGATGACAAACTATTATTCTTTCGGGGATTTGAAATGAAAATGATCGTCCCTACCATAAATGTCACTTTTGCTTGAAAGCAGATAAAGAGAAATTGGAAAGAACAAAACCGAAATGTTACCGGATTCAATCATTCACCAGTCGTTGCTCCATCACCTTCTTTCTTCATAGCTATCTTTCTCGCACCCAACTCTTGAGCCTGATGCTCACTTCGGTGCGATATACTTTAAAAGATACCCTAGTTTTGGACTCCTGATATTACTTATCGTATTCCTTCCAGCTGATGCTCCTTCCACCACTAATCATGATGAATCTCCAATTACTTTACGCTTTGCCAGTTTCTCTCTCCTCTCTCTCCCTCTCTCCCTCACTCCCTCTCCCTCTCCCTCTCTCTCATTCTCTCTCTCTCTTGTTCTCTCTCTTGTTCTCTCTCATTCTCTCTCTCTCTCATTCTCTCTCTCTCTCTCTCTCTCTCCTTTATCCCAAATCTGCACGCTTTTGGGAGACAATTGTTCCATCGGACATCTCTGCCTCCGCAGCATTCATCTCCGACATTCCGTGTGAATCTACACGGTGCAGTGCAAAGTCTTGGCACAAGGTGTCCCACCTTTCAATGCGTCGATTAGGACACGGATTACCTGCTGCAAAAGTGTGATTGCGTAAACGAGACGTCCAAGAAGCGAACACAAGGAAAGGCACCACGCGGAGGGAGGGCCAAAATGAGGATTCCTATACTGTGACTCGTCCTATGTCTCAATCGCACTTGTGTTTGATTGAGTGCGACAAGAGGCTCCTTTCGACTTTTTAGTAGCCACACTTGTCCTCTTTCTATCTTCTTTCCTCCCCTTCTCTCGCGTGCTTGCAATCCTTGGAAGTGTCATAGAAATGATTGAAAACAGAAACAGAGTTTTGTGGCTTTAAGTGCAACAACAATAGGGTTACGGTTAGCCCTTACTAGAACGCGCAAAAAATGTTCGGGTAGCATCATGGGTTATTTCCTCTTGCTTGCCTTCATTGTTTCCTTTCCACCTCCCCCCTTCATCACGCATTTACGGTGGCACCCAAGGCGGTCCTTCATATCCATCGACTTTTCGTCGAATCCTCTTCTCCTGCTGCCGCATGGGCGACGTGGTTGGAGATGCCAACGTCGACAGCTTCCGGAGCACTTGCTGCTTTCGGTGAATCAGAGCAGAAGGAGATGGAGAAAAAGAGACTGTTGGGGGCTGGCGTCGACAATGATTGTGTCTTTGCAAGAAAAGCTTGCTTACCTCTTCCTCGAGACCTCGTACCAGGGCCTGACCATCTTCACTCTTTTCTCCGTCAGGACGCCAGTATGCTGGTGGTGGGGAGGTTGGAAGCACAGAGGGGGGAATGGGAGATGGTGCGGAACAATGAAATGCACACAAGTTAAAGTCGCTAGGGTAGTCGAAAAAATGATTTTTCGAGTCTCTACTTTGTTTGCCATCTTTCACTTCCTCCTTCCACTCTTCCTCTTTCCTCTCTTCTAACTTATCCCTTTTCTGCCACTTCCATGACGCCGCCGAAGAGTGCCGCTGAGATTGCTCCACCGTATCATTCTTTTGCTGGCGCTGCCGTTCCCTTGCTTGGCAGACTGCATGTAAGGTCATGATGCCCTTCTCATTTTCTTTCTCCTCCTTCTTGCTACACTGCTCCTTATTGTGCTGGTGGTGACGACAACGACATGATGCCGCCGAAGAGTGCCGCTGAGATTGCTCCACCGTATTATTCTTTTGCTGGCACTGCCGTTCCCTTGCTTGGCAGGCTGCATTTAAGGTCGTGATGCCCTTCTCATTTTCTTTCTCCTTCTCCTTGCTACACTGCTCCTTATTGTGCTGGTGGTGACGACAACGACAGTGCTTTGACGAACGGTGCTTCTGATTATTATCGCGGCAGAGACATAGCATACACTTCAAACTACAAGATTCTGGAAGTGGAGGTTGAGGCCGTGTTGATGGCGGGCAGGAAAGACAGCAAGACGACGAGAGGTGGGTGTAGAGCGATTGCAAGCGTGGGTTAAGAGCCCCCAAAGTCAGCAGCGGCATTTTGAGTTCAAGATTAGGTAGATGCTGGCCTTGATGGAAAATATGGCGCTGAAAGTGGAGGCGACATTGATTGTAATTTCGGTGGTCATGATAACTATTCCTGTGACATGGAAGGGAAAAGGGATTTTTGGGGGGAGGATGAGCCACATGAGGAAGGCTAATTTGGGGAGGCACAGATGAGCTTACCGCAATGGTACGTATAAGTCGTCGTCGTCGTCGCTGCCGTCTCTGTTGAGATGAAGATAGCGACTGCTGGTGGAAGATGGGGAGGAAACACACAAGGGCATGCTTTGATGGCTGTGTTTGAGGTGGAAAAATTATGGGAGGGTAAGACGGGCCATGTTCTTCGCACCCCCTAAAAAGAAGGGGAACGGGTGCCTGTTTTCTCTTGGTCTTCGATTCCATACACAAATACTATAGGGCGAAGTAGGGCACAACATTGTGATCAGAACGCGTGCGATTATTTCTCAAAGCCTCAAAAGAAGGTGGTCTGTCCATGCTTGCTCTCTGCATCACGCCTTCTTCGTTTCGTACGCGGTTTCATTGACGCGACCAAATTCGATTACCCGCCATCCATGATCCCACACAGGAGAGAATGCCTCGACTCAAAAGCCACAGCGGGAGCGGTGGTCTCCTCCTGTCTCACGGCAGCAGCAGCAGGAGGATTCTTGCCCTTAAGCTGTTTTTGCTGGGCATGGGCGGGTGCGCCTTGCTCGCGGCCGTGTACCTTCCTGGGCGTGAGACAGGGATGGCAAGCGAGAACATAAGGGAAAGCAATATGCGGACATTAATGGGGGTGGGTACTGTGGTCAAGGGTGGTCGCCTGGCAGGAAAATGGAAGGGATGATGACAAGAAGGAGAGTGAGAAGGAATATTCGATAGTACCGATCACTGGATATGGCACACGACGGCGCAGCCATCGTTACCTAGCCCTCTTGAGTGTCCTTGAGTAAATCCGCATCGACTTTCCTCCGTTCCAGTAGTGTGTTGTGTTCAGGAAATGAGGGGTGAGAGGAAGGAAGCATCAGCACATTACTTCTACCGCGTCGGCTGTCTCTCGTCGTTGCCCACCCCCTTTATCCTCTCACACGACACTGCCCTCTCATTTTCCCGTTCATTATTGTTCCTCCACCCTCGACACTATAGGACACCCCCGCTGAGGCCGACCTGCTCGGCGCTTCCCCTGCTCGCGACGACGTTATCCCCCCACCAGACTCCAGCACTGCCATTGCCACCATCACCAACAGTAGCAGCAGCATCACCAATGTTGCCGTCGCCCCCACCCCTTCCGCCGCTCCTGCCCTCCTTCTTTTTCCTGCCGATGCCCAGCTGCGAGATCTGACGGGTGCGCTCATTAATGCCAACGAAGCCTTGGCCGGCAAGTCTGTGGGGCTCTACTTCGGCGCTGGGTGGTGTAGCATGACTCGGGCCGCGAATCCTGGTGTTTCGGCATGGATTACGGCGAGGGAAGCGGATGGGGTGACTTTAGGTGAGGATGGAGGTATAGAGAGAAGGAGGAAGGGAGGGCGGTGATCGATCGTACTGATTCATTTGTTTCATTTTTGGTAGGTAATTCTCGCTTTTTATTCCCTCTTCCTACCCTCCTCTTTCGCTCTCCCTCCTTCCCTTCCTCCCTCACACCCATTTACCCTTTTCAGTGTACGTCTCCTCTGATATGGACGCTGCTGGCCTTACACAGCAACAAACCGAAAACGGGTGGCCATTTGCTGTCCCGCACGACAGCCCTCTTCGGACGAGCTTGAAGGAGAAATATAGAGTGTAAGTCAGACAAGAATAACCGCGAGGAAATATACGAAATCAAAGATTGGTGATAGGGGATAAAATGCGCTTACCCTGTCTTCCTATTTCCCTCCCTTCCACGCTCCTTCCCTCTCCCTCGGTAGCTGGTCTATGCACGAAGACAAAGCCTTTAAAGGAAGACGGGTATCTGGTATTCCGACAATGATGGTGGTGGGAAAGGATGGGGAGGAAATGGCTCGCTTGGATGTGGGTATGAAGGGGGTAGATGAGCTTGCTAAATGGAATTATGTGGAGTGGAAGTGGGAATAAAGGAGGAAGGGGGGGGGAGGTAAGATGGGGAGGAGCGAGAATTTATGTTAAAAGAAAATTTCAAGTATGATTATAAGAAGGTATTCATTCATGTACTTTGCTTATTTCTCCCCTTTTATTCTTATTTCTTCCAGAGGAAGGAAACCCTCGAAAATGAGCAGTCACATTATGTGGCTGCATCGCGTCGCGATATCATTCAAATGAGGCCAGCCCTCTGAAAGCGCGTACTCAGCTAGCTTGTACAAAGCTTCATACTGACTCCCTCATCCTTACTAGTTCCAAAAATTATATCTCCCGCACGCTTGCCCTCCTCCTACATAGGCGCGTGGTGCTGGGAATCGACACGGCAAATCACGCGAATGCAGAGTTTCGCATGGCTTGGACTCGGCTCATGGAGTAAGTAATGGTCGAGGGTAGGTTTACGGGATATGAATATTGATATCGGCGGTGGATTTGTTCTTGTGAGGGCGATCGCAGAGAATGGATTCGATGACTTCGTGTTGGTCGCCGAACTAATAGGCGTAAATTAAAGGCGAATAGAAGAGAGAGAAATGAGCAAGAAGTTGCAATACGCAAAGCAAAGGACGAACACGCAAATCTTTTATCATGTGGGTCCTCCTTTTTTCTTTCCCAACATAAAGGTGGCAGAATTTAATGCAAAAAGAGGCATTCTGTCTCTTCCCCACCGTTAGTACTGTTGAGATTGCTGTTAAGTCGTAGCCCCAATACCTGATGATCTGATCGCCTTTTGTGCTCCACACTGGCTCGGTAAGCTATTGAGAGTAGGGTGGCTCATCCAGGCTATTTACTATGAATATTAAATTTGTTACAACTCAGGACATCCGATTCCTAATCTTTGAATTCTTCTCCTGATATCATGTTGAAATCGTTTGTTTTTAGTCTTTCCAGCAGCGGAGCCCCATTGCTGTAAAGACTACTCAACGTACAGACACATGTCGTTCGGTACCAGGCTGAAAATCAGGACCTTTATTATCTTCGTCTCTTTGTCCCCTTATTTCTCTCTAGATTTGCTACTGTTGCAGATGCTCACACACTCCTACAGAATTAAATGATCTGCAGGGAAAATCAATTCCGATCGGTTGTGAATTAAATTAAAATGCTTTTTTTCCCAGAAGAACAGAATCCCTCCGCTCCTCTTCATAATGACACTACAATTAAGTACTTCGCCCGAAATGGGAATGTATGCGCCGCACGAAAGCTAAATTCAGACATGCCGTTTCATATAATGTAAATATTTCACATTTTCTACTGTAACGTTTCATAATTTGTTCAGTAAAACATGTCCTCTCCGTTCGGCAAGGAGAAAGGTGAGGTATGGTGATGGTGTTGCTTGTGATGATGGTTTGGTGCAGCAAGGTGGTGAGGGGGTACGTGGTGGTGGGCGTTGTGATGAAGAGAGTGCGAATACGGGTATTGCTCCTGTTGAAGCTGATGCTGCTGATGCTGATAGGCCTTGTGGTGGTTGGTGTTGTTGTGATATTGGTTGTGATGACCTCCGTGGTGATGTCCGGATACACCAGCGTCTCGGTGGTGCTGAAGAGGAGGCATCGCCGGTAGATGAGGCAATTCTCCTGGTCCCATCCCCGGCGCCCCGCCAAGGGTACCGATGCCACCGATGCTGCCACTGACGCCTCCACTCCCAAAACCACTCTTCACGTTCTCCAAAATGTCCTCCTGGGCAATGAGAGTGTCCAAGTGGCTCACGATCTCTGCGCGCAATCGACGCAGGCTCGCCACGCCCTCCTTTCGCACGTCAAAGCCAAAGGTATCCCAAATTACCTTCGTGAACTTCTCGACCGTCTCGTGGATCAATGTAGACAACTGTGAGACTTGAGCCTGGGTTTGAGGGCTAGTCAGAGCTCCAGCGCGCTTCCCTGCTCCCACTGTGTTGGGCGAGGTAAAAACCTCGTGCTTCTCGCCCACAACCAACTGTAGCAGCTCTGTATTCATAGCCCCAAGCTCTTCGTTCCGTCGCCGCAGCGCCCAACACTCTTCCTGCAGCGTCTTCAAGGCTGCGGGTGCGTGCGGATGGGCATGGTGAGGGTGTGGACGCCCGTGGCCCAACGCCAGTGTCGAGTCCTTTGCCGAAAGCCGAGCACGTCCACCCATGTTTGGAGCAATAGAGGAATGGGACATCCCCCCCCCGCCTCCACGGCCCGCAAAAGCCTCCGATAAGCCCGACATGACTGCTGATGCCGCGGCAGCATGAGTGTGGCCATTTCCACCGCCTGGGGGTCCACCATGCCGCTCAAAATGACGCCCTATCCGCCCAGGCGACATCGGTGCCTCTCTTCTGCTGCCGTTATTACCTGCATGTGAGACATAGGCCGCCAACCGTGACTGGGTGACAGATGTTAAGCCCGGGAAGAGCTGCTGGTTTTTCCCCATCAAAAGAGGGTTGCCCCCGTGAGCACCTGGGCCACCATCGCCCCCGCTCAGGATGCGCTGCGAGATAAAGTCCGCGGAAAAGGTGGGGGTAGCGGAGGGGCCGACGAAACCGATGCCTTGTGCGAGGTAGTGGAGCTGATACAACCGGATTTGGTGAACGACTTTCATGCCGTCAAATGTTGTGGGGGAGGAGTTGGTCTTCAAGGCACACACAAGGTGAAAGGCTCGGCTCTTGTCCACGGTAGAAGCAGCGTTATCCTCGTTTTGCTTCACGCTAGTAAAGGTGGGAAAGGTGGTGCCAACTTCTCCCTTCAAGTCACCGGCACCCGTGACATTCTCCATTCTCTCACCCTCCTTCCTCCCCCCCTCCTCTTTTACCCCTTCCTCTACCATCACCTGCTCCTCTTCCTCCTCTACCTCCTCAATGGTAGCAGGGTTCATCATCTTTTCTCCATCTCTGACCTCTCTCTTTTTCTCTCCTTCCTCCTTCCCCACTGCCTTGTCAATCCATGCGACCAACCCGTCAAGCACCGTAGCCGAATCCGCGCCCGACGCCCTCTTAGTACAACCCACCATCTCCGCTAGTCTTGGTGGCAGCATCGCGGCATTTAAACGAATCAAGGGCTTGGCTAACAGCGTCTTTCCCCATGGTAACGTCACATCGTCAGCCTTCCCCAATTTGAGGGATGCCTTAAGCTCGCGTTCTACCTTGCTCTCAGCGACACGGGCGAGAGTGGAGCGATTAACAGCTTCTGCGAGCCCGTACATAGAGTCAGCCGTGCTGTTCACTTCGTCCACAGTTGTCATCAAGACAGAAGGAGGACCGTTGTTGTTGTTCCTGTTGTTGTTGCTACTGCTGCTGCTGCTGCTGCTGCCCTCGCCCTCCTCCGTGGAAGAGATAGCGCCAGCCCCTTCCTCCTGCTCTGCCTTCTCCCCTCCCTCCTTCTTTCCATATGCCTGCACAATGCGCGGGCCGATGTAAGTCATAGTGTGGATGACGCCCAAGGCGGCAGCTAGATCACTAAAGCGCCCGAGGTTGTTGGAAAGAGTGGGGGAGGGTATGGTCAGCACTGACAAGGTACCAATCTTCTCACTGGCGCAGGAGAGGGAAGAAGGGGAGAAAGACGGGACGACGGCCACGGCACTGTTCAATAGGCCGACGAGGTCTTGGATGGCAAGGGTGAATGCCTCACGTGCGAGCTGCTTCAGGTCGCGTTCAGCGGATCCCACACGTTGGATTGCTGTCTTTGTCAGCTTGGCGGGAAACCCCAAAAAGTCAAAGGCTCGGTATAGAGGTAAGGCGAGAGGAACAGAGGCCTTGGAGAGAATGATGGAGGCGGCCATAGCTCGGAGGATCCTGGTGGCGTTGGCAACAGAGAGGCCAATGTCAGTGAATGACTGAAGGAGACTCTCGAAGGTCATGCTCCCCTTGTGCTCACCCTGGCGGCTAAGAGGATGAGCACTCCCTGGAAAGATACTGTGATTGCTCCCGGAGAGACTCGAAGACAAGGAAGATGATAAATCACCCATATCTAAGTCCCCAAGTGCAGTGGCCGACAGCGACGTTCCATCAATCGGCGCTCCTACCGAGAAGGAAGGAGGCGGATTCCCCATCACCCCCATCATCCCTCCCCCACCACCGCCGCTGCTCTCACCGATCCCTCCTTCCCTCCCTCCGAGCCCCAACCCTTCTAATCCCAGTGTTTGAACGCTTTGTGGGCTGGCCAAAGCATCTCTTAAGGAGTCGTACTTGGCGGGATCCCTTTCAATCAAAAACACATCTAATTCAGCCCCAACTAGCTTGCCCTCAAACCCAGCAGCAGCGCCCGCGGTAGCAGCAGCAGCAATAGCACCTCCGGGGGTAGAAGGGGTATTCATTGTTTCATCTTTCATGGACTGCTGCTGCTGCTGCTGCTGCTGCTGCTGCTGCTGGAGCTTAACGAAGAATTTGATCTCCATCGGTGAGGATAGGAGGGCAGCATCGTCCAGGACGAGAAGGGTGGAGAGGAGGGAGACGGCCGTCGAGATACGCTTCACCAGCTGCGGTGCCGGGCGACGGTAATGCTCAAAAAGTGCTTGGAGGATGTGGGTCTTGGTGTTAGCCAGCCCGGAGGCTGAGCCGAGGAGAACAAGTGTTTGGTGCGAGGGAGCACCGGGGGTGTGGAGCTGGCGAAAGGCTGCGTGCAGGGCGTCGCATGGATGGGGCTCTGACCTTGCCGCAAGGCACAGGTCCTGGTTCAGGTCACTCTTCCACACGGGAAGGAGAGAGGAGGTGGAAGCGGGAACGGAAGGCGGAGATGGCGAAGTCAAGGCCAAGAAAGAGGGCACGGCGCCGGGTAGATCCGACGTTACGGCTGCGTCCATGCTGCCCAAAGTGACAAGGGTTGGGCCGCATTGTTGGCAGGTCATTCCCTGTTTCACCCCCTGCCGAATGCCTTCCAATAAGGTCGCCTCGTGGAAATGCGTAAGCTCCCCCAGGTTTTGGTGTTGCTTGACGGCATCCACAATACTTGACAGTGATGCCGCCTTTGGCAAGTGCCCCCCGAAACGGGTCATTGCCATATTCCTCGTCTCCTCCCAAGACACCCACCGCCCCTGTTGCTGCTCGATAATCCCCATTGCTCCTTGAGGGTGTACGTAAAGGCCCTTGCTGGTGTCCACTGCTGCCAAGGTCACGCATTCGTAGCCCTCTTCGGCATGGAGGAGAAAGAGACCACCCTTCTCCTGCTTCAGCCTCTCCGCCTCTGCGACGAGCAGATGTTGCTGCCTTTCTAAGTTTTCAATTATCGCTGCGTCCATCATTTTCATGGTTGGTACGGTGTTGAGTCTAGAACGGGGATGAGGTAGAGCTAGAAAGGCGTCGATGCCCAAACCCACCCTTGTCCTCCACGCGCTGTACCACCGCCTGTCTCGTTGCTGTTTGCGTCGTTGTTAAGTGTTGCGGACTCGCCTGTGGTGACGTGCATGTGTGTAAAAGAAAAAATATCGGCGTGTCAGTAAGATCTATACCTAAGTGTGAGTCTGTAGGGCTCGATGTGGCCGATGGTGGTACGAGCAGGCAAGGAGAGTCAAGATTTAGGAGGGCTGTGCGTCCTGCCATGTGCTTGCCCAATGGCCTGGCATGATAAGGACAGACGATTGCCATCTTAGACTGTCTGCACAGATCTTCTTTCCTCAGCCATACCCCCCAATTTATCGAGTCATTGTGGAGCGAAGAAGGCGACGAGGACAAGACAGGCAACTCCTGCCCGTTAGCTGCTTGTCATCTATGCTTTGGTGCAAAGGCGTGTTATGTATAAAGGCTTTGCGAGTGGGAGTGCTATCATTCAAATGGCTTTGCTCCTCAACCCCTTCTCTCCTGCTACGAAACGACGCTTCGCGATTTGAAAAGTGTATCTATTTTGTAGTTGTTCCATGGTGGGAGAAAGCAGGAAGGAGGGCGAAACGGCGCGTCATTTCCATCGCTTAGTTCGGCGGAGAGGCCACGATAAAGGACACACTTACGGGGCACATAGGCTTCAAAATGGATATATCAAGATCTATGCGAGTGTGTGTGTGTGTGTGTGTGTGTGTGTGTGTGAAAATCACATCTCTGGGACGATGTGTATCTGAAGGTCCCAAAGGGGTGATCGCGAGGGTGCAAGTTTAGCACCATGAAAGCAGTTTAAATGCGGTTTGAATTGACCGTTTCTCTCTGGGTGATGTTGGAGATTGGAGACAGGGATTTCGTGACTGACAGCCGAGTATAAAGACAACTTATGGGGTAAATTTTCCACATTTATGTCATGTTCACAAACGGTGGTAGAAATGACATGCAAAAAAATACGTTTTGGGGCCAAATTTCATTGCGCGTGCAACGGCTGGCCCCACGACTGATTAAAAGCTGGACATGAGAGCTATGCTATACGGAGCCAAAAAGAGAACGTTGTAATTATGACTTTATAGCATGATTTCATCGCATCGAATTCATTTGACTTTTGGTACGCCTCAATGCGGTCCCGCAAATACTGAGAAAGGGTGGTGCCAAAAATAGTAAAGGCAAGAATCTTGACAGCATTTGTGCGCGAACCATGATTTACTTTCGCAAATATGACCAAATCCACCGACTGCGCCACAGTGAGAGCCATTGATAGTGAATTTGGTAGGTCTTAAGCACCATTCTTCCTTTTTTTACACGAATCATGGGCCTATGATATTCATAACACCACCCCCTATAATCACAACAACAGATCAACCAGAATTTGCTACCTAGTTTCCAGGGCCTTCGTCGCAAAGCGACAACTTTAAGGCAAGTGATCTTCATCAAGAAATCTATCCACTACAATGAACTATGGTGAAGTGGTTGCTGCACCGACATCTGAAACTTTCCTCTCCTCATCCAAGGTGCATTATGTATAGGCAAGCTAAGAGCCATCGCGGTGGCGCAAAGTTTCTCGCTACTGCGACAATAAAATATAGACAAGGATAAGGAATGCCGAAAAGTCCCGCACCCTTCTCTATCAATATGCAGAACCTCTACTCGTTCTCCAGCATGGTTACAGGAAAGGAACTATTGCAGAGGGCTTTGTCAAGCAGCAGACTTGAAATTATTCGGACGGACTATGCACGAAAATTATTAATTCTTTGCATTTTTTCATTTTCATCCCCCATCTTTTTAATCACCATTGCCTGTTATCTCCCTCTTCATCTCTTTACGTGGACAAGTCTGTCCTACTTGAAGACGGCGATCGATGAATACCTACTATTTTTCTTGCGGTTTTACAATTTTCAAACGGACTATACAGAAAGTTATGTAAGTTTTTGGCTCTTTTTACTTTTTTGTTGTTTTAATCACCATAACGAGCCTTGTCACCGGCATAAAGACATCTCCTTCTATCATATTTTGAGCACCAAAATAAGCCCGCCCCGCATGACGGGGAAGCTGCC
>Ga0160419_100888_pt1 | contig 15384 bp, 13 predicted proteins | sample CelAP2metagpilot_2_FD_108196 | JGI IMG/M metagenome (GOLD analysis project Ga0160419, IMG submission 108196) | Phycosphere-associated microbial communities from Cellana algal ponds in Kailua-Kona, Hawaii, USA - Cellana AP2-4-25 metagenome pilot ... | reverse complement strand
CTGGAACCCATCGGAAATATCCCGCCAGCAGAAGCCGAGGCAAACTTCTATGCGGCTCTGGAAAAATCAGACATGGCCGCGTAACTAAGATCAATCAGCCTCCGGCAAACCCGGCGCGGTTCAAGAGGATGCACGGGCTCAGATAAGGCTTGCACTGGAGTCCGTCCTACTCAAGCCCGCTCTTTTCTCAAAGCGGATCGTTGAGACACTGGTCGAGGACATCGCAGCCAACAAGGAGGTACTGATCTCTCGCGAGAAACTGAAGGCATTTTTAGAAGCTCGATATCTTCCTAATATGCCTATTCCAATCCAAATCGAGTTGTATCGAGCCCTTTGGAAGTTTTGCTTCCGCCTGAATAATGCTGACACAATAGCCAATCGGAAGATCAATCTGGATACGCTCGCCATCCTGTTCAACCACAACGCCGCGGTCTTCCGACAGGCAGTGGACGGTGATCGCGCTTTCTACAGCAGTGTCGGACCCGATGCTGACCCACTTGATGCACTGGTTGAGTTCTTATCACATCATCCCGATCTGTACTCTTCGCTCGATCCGGCAGCCCATGTCCTAATCGATGGTCGTCTCGAAGCTGACATCAACAATCTGGCGCAAGCGCACTTCACGGCTTCGGACATGGCGTCACATGTAGCATCCCTGCAAGCACAGGACGCCAGTGTTCTTGCGGGTATGACCAGCGATGTTTGGGGGACGCTTTTAGCCGATGCGGAAGAGGAAGGCTTAATCGATGAAGCGGTGCGACTTGCGACTTCGATTTACGGTCAAAGCCCTGGCTATGATGCAGCGGATCAAAGGTTCACCAGGTTTGTTGAGCCAGCCTTGCCAAAATTCACCGCGGTCACGATGGATGAGATGTTAGCCAAGATAGAAGAAAACTCACAGACATACGGACGCGGCCGTGCCTCCGTTGACCATCCTCAAGTCAAAGAAGCTGCCGACGCCCTTGGTGTCGACACGACGAAGTATAAACGCTTCACAAAGTACCTTTGACAATTTGACTGACACTTCTGCCCGCCAGCATGAAAACAACAACTTTTTGACCGATCCATCGGCTGCCAGTCAGTGCTTGCGACTCCGTCACAGAAAGAAACCTGCCCGAGATCAGGAGGCAGCAGATGCGGCGGCATTGTCCGGCAGGCAAATTAAAACTGCACTCACGTTGATAGAGACGGACCGCTCAGAGGGCCATCAACGCCCTATGAATTGCCACCATCGCCCAGGTATCACGAGTGCAATAATCCACTAAATCCGCATAAACCTTGTCACGCTCCGAAGCTTCTGGATTGGCCAGCGTAACTTCCTTCCAAAGCCGGGATGCACTTGCCCCTTCCTGAATATCAAGGTCGTCGTACGCAAGTTCAGGAACCAGAGCTGGAAGAACATTCTTGATCGAAGCACTGCCCATGAACGCAGGATCGGTGATGGTCTCGTCCGAAAACGGCTTCATGAGATCGATCACACGTTCATTCAATTCGCCTAGAAATGCTGCATGCTCCGGAAATGCCGCCGCCATCTCATTGTTGCGACTTTTTTCAAAGGGCTCATACCACACCAACACTGATCCGATCTCACCGACGTCTTCTCGGAGCCTTTTGAGGAGCGCTGGCATAGGGTTGCTTTTATCTCGGTGTAAGTATTCTCGATGCTCGATATCGCCGTCAGGTTCGCGCTGGATATGCAGCGAATACTGGAATGGCACTTGCTGATAAGGACGTGTTCCATCCCAAGGAGGAAGCAGGCTTTGCGATGTTTCGTAGTCGAAGTAATACACTGGATAAACTACCTCTCCCAAAAAGCGATCCAGCGCGTCGCGGTCAACAGTCCGTGAACCTTTGGCCCGCGCAGCCAAGTACCGCCGGGTCGATTTACCCAAGACTGATGGATCATTAACTGCATCGATCGAAATGATCCCCGCCTCGATCAATGCCGAGGCTTGTTTCGCGTTGATGAACGGAAGACGATGGATGCTGTTTGGCGCTAAGGCTGGATCAAGTTTCTCGCGAATTTCCAACCATTCGTCATAAGATTTCAGTCGTGCTCGTTCTGGAGCCGGGTCAGGCATCGTGTTGCTTCTCGCCGCGCTCAAGGCTTGATCTATCCACGTCCGCGTGTTTTCGATCTGATTTTCCACTGCTTCAGTGATGTCGGTAATGGCGACCAATTCCTTCGGGTCAATCTGACCAGTTCTGACGTAGTCGCGATTTACATGTGCCACCTCGCAGCGCGCGATAGGTAAACCAGCTCCCTCGAGGACAACACGCTGGAAGGCTAGATCAAAGGTGTGCTCTGGTTTGGCTGAAGTACTGCTCTTGATCTCGGTCAGGACGTAGCCGTCGTCATCCCTACTCACAATATCGGTGATACATGTGATCGCGCCATCCTCATACCGGCCCTGTGCGACCGCCTTCGCCCCCTCTTGCCAAGTTTTAGACGTCAGAGACGTCAGAGATCGATAGCCCGAAAAATCCGAAAATCCGAGGCGAACAAGGTCAGGGAAGAGCACCTCCGCATAAGGCTCGAACGCATGCCCCTCATCAAAACGAGCTTGAAGAGCTGGGTCGACCGGCGGAAGAAGATGCCTCGCATGCTTCTTGATCCAGAGCCAGGTTGGATGCTTTAGAAACAGCATGTAGTCTGATTTAGAAAGCTGCATGTCAATTCTCGGTCAGTGTCGGTGTTTAAAGTACATGCTCGGTCGTCGTTGACAAACGAAGACCGCTCACTGACCAAAGAACTAGGCGACAGCGACAAAATCGGGAAAATTAGAACCTGGCTGATCTCGACCGCCGAGCCCGATCATTGAAGAAAATTGGCTCCGTCGTGAATGAGCAGAATTCAAGCATGACATAGCTGCCAAAATCTTGACACAGAGCGCTGTTAGGCACGCTCTATGCATGTTTATATGTCAGGCACACCTAAGAACGATCGTTTTCAGGCGATTGAGAACCAACTGTGTTCTCATCGGCTGCTTTCGATGTACCGCGACTACCAAAGAGAAGTGTTCGCTTGGCTCCGGGATGTGAAGGAAGGCGCTCATACCTTCGCGGAATACTGTGCACAAGACACTCGCCGCATCGCTGATTGCGAAGACGACGACCACAAAGCCCAACGCTTGCTTCGTGAGCGAGGAATAACAGAACCATGGCCAGGGTACTTTGCATCGTTGAGCGCCGCAAGCGATCGTCTGCCGCCGGGCTATCCTAAGAGCATCATGTTGGATTCTGGTGCATTCACGGCGTGGAACAAAGGCGCAATGGTCACGCTAGATGAGGTTCGCTCCGCCTACACGCTGTTCTTGACGGAAGCGGACGGACTGTTCGACGAGGTATGGCTGGTCAACCTAGACGTCATCCCTGGAGAAAAAGGTAAAAAACCATCGCAGGCTGAATTGGCTCAAGCGACGGAGCAATCAGACCGCAACCTTGCAACGCTTCAATCTGAATTTGGCGATCACATACTCCCTGTCTTTCATCAGGACGAAGGTAAAGAGCGCCTCCTCGAAATCGTGGATCAGGCAAAAGGATACCTTTGCCTATCGCCTTTCAACAACAAACCCGAAGAAGACCGCTGGCGTTGGGCAGCACTGGCACGCAGCGCGCTTTTCGACCTTGAATGCAACGTCCGAACGCACGGGCTTGCTACCACGGGCAATGACATGGTCCGAAATGCTACCCTATATTCAGGTGACTCTGAAGCCTGGACCCGCCACGCACGGTATGGCGTCGTTGATCTAGTTGAAGACCAGCCCATCGTTGCTGAATGTCCGACGACCCACTTTACCCAAAAAGCTGGCGGGAACATGGTCGAGATCGACCGTTTCTCGAAAGTCGAAGAAGCCTCCCAACCTCGATACAAAGGGTATCACATAGGGGCGGAACGTAACGATCGGGATGAGGCGACTGGAGCCAAAATCATCGATAATGCCAAACACATTGACCACCTCCGTGCGGGCCAGCGCGACTCAGTGCGAATGCGGGTGGAACAGCACCTCCCGTTCCTTCTTGCGCAATTTGACTCAAGGGCGCGTAGCATCGTCAACCTCGCAGAACTGAAGAAGTATTGCGAAATGCACGAGTGGCAGGAACCGACGGGGCCAACTCTGACAGCTACACATAACGGCAAGTCGTTGAACCCCGGGCCCTTCTACGGAAAGAAAGTTGAACTACGGCCACATCCTCCGGCTGAGGCGAGACAACGGTTTTTGGCGCGTGACCAGGTTTACGAAGGCCTATGAGAATTCAAGTTATCCCCGGCGCTCCCGCGCAAAAGTTCGTTCACCCGAGTGGTGGCGCTACTGTGCCCGAGGGTTTCATTGATGCCCTGAAGACGGCTGCGAAATTCATTGGTAAGTACGACAAGAGGCTGGCCGAAGGCCAATATGTACATGTCGCGGATGGCAAGGCCTACGCTTCCAACAATCGGCACATTGTGGAAATCGAAGTTGGCACCCCAGCGTTCAAGCCGCTGAGACTTTCGAAAAAAGACGTTTCCGTGCTAGCACGCATAGGCGGCGATCCCGCGAAAGTCATCGTTTCGGAAGATACCGCAGAGTTCATTTGGGACGACGGTCAGTGGGTCCGCTTAGAAGTGGGTTCCGCGTCCTCTGGTTTCATTGAAAACTGCAAACGGCGCTTTGACCAATATTGGCGTGATCCAGAAGGCTATTCCGTTAGCCCGAAGATGGTCGATCTGCTTGTTAAGAAGGCCGGTAAGGGGAAAGTGGTCTCGATTGCAATAGTTGACCACCGCGCCGTTGGAAAAGCCGACGGGTTTTTCTTTCCGGCGGGCAACGGATCACTATCGACGCTTATAAGAGACCGAAAAGTTGATCCGCTTCGAGATGACCTGTTTGCGGGAGCCATAGCCGAAACCAAGGATGCACAAAGCAAAAATGTTGCGCGGATTGAGAAGCTCCGCAATCGACTGAGAAGCATTCAAGACGACATCGATGAGCTCGAAGCCCAAAACGTTGAGCTAGAAGGTAAGTTAATCAATCAGCATGAAGCGATTCAGGTCTATCAGAATGGTGAATACTTAAATGATGAGCAACGCGCTTTGCTCACCCCGCAATGCCACGATCTAATTTCGGTCGAGAGCAAGCTGGCGTTGCAGGCGGAGTTTAAAGAACACAAAGATGCGATACCGGAAGGCTGGGAAGTCACGGGAAAGCGCCAAGACGACGACTACATATACATCACTATTCGGCGCGAACGCGTGATTAAATCAAAGCCAGCGGAAACTGCTGCGGCTAAGGTCAAGAAAGTGTTAGCCCAGTTCTTTAAACCTGGCTTTGACCGGGATTTACGAATTCGCTGGGATCAACTCGGCACGCTTTCACCCATTGTCCGAGGTGCGCCATGATTATTGACTTGAATTCCGAGGCGGATATTTGGCGTCTGTTTGGCGGTGAAGATCATACTAAACCCGGAAAGTGGCAACAGTCCTTCGAGACACTGAAACGCCAACTCTACGACCACGAAGGCTTCCACAAGCACAAGCCTGACGTGCCAGGAAAAGGTGAGGTCGCGAAGGCCAAGAAGAAAATCAAACCGCGGTTTCCGCTATCTGATCCCAAACGTCGCTACATCCTGATAGCGGGCGACCGACAGGTGTGCGTTGACCAATCCCGCCTGCTGCCCGTCGGTAAGGCGATGCGCGATCGTGTGTTGATGGTGCAGTATTTGGGTGAGCGCGATACAATCCACGATTGACTCTCTTGTGTGGCTTTGCTTTCCTCTCGGGTATGGCGCGAAGCCTAGGTGGGGCGTGATTTACCCGGCTCTTATGGGGTCGAAGACGTCCTTTTTGGGAAACTGAATTGGCGACGGTGGTTCGAAAGTTCTACCGGATGGTAGCGGCGGCCCTTGGTTGTCGTTTCCCCTTACTCTATACGCCCCACCGACTTTTTAGTGAGTAATTATGCGAAGCGAAATAAGATTAGAAATCAAACGCTTAAGCAAAAGGGCTTTTGATAAAGAACGTGCACAAGCAGAAAAAGAAGCAAAGTACCGTGAAAAATTCACACGGCGCACTGACATTGATGCGGCCCTTCCGTCCGTTAGATCCCGAACGCCTGTGCATCGACATTTTGATCCACGACATTGCAAGCGTAATGCAAATGTCATTGCTACTGCCATTTGGCACAAAGTCCTTCGATACGAATACGACCCTGAACCCGCATTACGCTTCTTAATACCCAAGCCAGACGGAACAAATCGAGAGATAACTGCGTTTGGGATTCCTGATGCAGCTCTGGCGAACGTCATTCTGCGAAGAGCACTAAATAGGAATAAAAAGCGGCTTTCTCCACATTCCTATGCGTATCACCCCGACAAGAACGTATTTGACGCGATTTTGGCATTGCGAGATTTTGACAAAGACGGGAAGCTGTTTGCAGTTCAAATCGACTTCGAAAAGTACTTTGACAACATACCTGCAAACTACTTGAAAAAGAAAATTTCTGACCGGTCCACTGTTGGCGTGACACCTCATGAGCGCCACATATTTGAATCTTTTCTTCACCATCGTTTAGGCGATGCCGAGGCTCACAGGACTCGAAAATTTCGGCGGAAAATCAAAGGAACGCCACAAGGATCATCTGTTTCTCTGTTTTTAGCTAATCTCGCAAATCATGACCTTGACCGGAAACTGTCTGCAGAATCTGGCAAATTTGTTAGGTTTGCTGATGACGTGGTCGCGATCTGCGGGAGTTATGAAGAAGCGCAGCGGCTTGAGCGATGCTTTGATAGGCATTGCTCTGAAAGTGGTCTAATTGTTAACCGAAAAAAGTCGCCGGGTATTGCTGTTATTTCCGACCATCAACACGAAATTCGTACAATAAATGACTTCACTTACTTGGGATACGGCTTTAGCGACAAGGGGCTCACACTACCGGAAAAAACCGAGAAGAAGCTTCAGCAGAAGGTGTCCAGACTTGCTAACGTTTACCTAATAAATTCATTGAAACACGGCTTTAACCAAAGCCGATCCAGCAGAACTGACGGCTACGATTGGGATTTACTAGGGCTGGTTTACGAGTTGCGACGGGGTTTTTATGGGGGCCTGAAAGAGCAGGATATACAAGATTTTCTTTATAATGGTGGACAGCTCAAAACAATGCGCGGTTTGATGGGTTTTTACTGCCTAATCGAAGACCCGAGCGTTTTAAAGGCGTTGGATGGATGGACTGCAAATATGGTTCGTCGAAGCTGTGTGGCACGCCAGAAGATTTTGCAAACCAAATATGGTGCTGATTGTCCGACACCATCGAACCAAGAACTTATTCTAGGGAATTGGATTGCGCCATCTGCATGGCGTGAAGACAGCAAATCTGATGATACCGTTGAAGTTATTTTTCCAAGCTTGGTACGTGGTTGGCGAGCCGCTAGAAAACACTTTTTCACCTTTGGCCTAGAGGGAGTTCAAGCGCCGGGGTACGATTCCTCATTTGACGTTTCGGTACTCTTTGACGCTTTTGACTACTAAGCCTGCCGTCGCACGTTGCTAATACATTCCGACCAGCCTGCTGACCTTGATGTCTTGCAAAGCCAGATATTGCGAAGCGAAGGCTGCGACGATGAGGCCAATCCCAAGATCGCCGTGGCCTGCGGCGTTGCGGCTCTGAGTGATGATCTGGTTGCCTGCTGCCGTCGTTTGGGTCGTGAACGACGCAAGGTCTTCTTCGATCTCATTGCGCAATTGCAGGTCGTGGGCAAACTTGAGCTCGCCCGCAGCGAACAGCACAGCGAGATTTTCGATCATTAAGGTTTTGGACGCGTTCACGTATCGACCGCTTCGCCGCCATTCCTGGCCACCCGTCATTTGGATCGCTGAATGCGGCACCGACTGGTCCCAAAGCATGTCCGACACGACACGGCCAATGGACGTGCCGTCGATCACAAGTTCCGACACGCCACCAAATGGCGGCGCGTTGCGCAGCTTGATTAGGTGGTCAACCACATCAACATATGACACGCCTTTGAACTTATCGGCATAGACAACCGTGCGTTCGCGGGGCCCAATAACGATCCCGTTGCCGTTAGACACAGGCAACGCCTGATCCTTGATCACGACCACCGACGAGAAGTCATTCGCCTGCCCCAAGTCCGCGCCCACCCAATACCGCACATACCCAGTGACACAGGGAATAGCCGGGTCGTTGCTCGTTTGGTTCACGACGTCCCCATTGGGCAGATAGGTCAGGTTCAAATCCTTGGGCATATCGCCGCCTCCAAACTCGTTGCATTTTCGATGATCGACAGGTCAAAGTATGAGAGCCCGTCGGACAACATTTCTACCAGAACCTCCTGCCGGAAGCGTGTTGCAGACAACTGCGCGCGCAGGCGTTCTACGCGGGCAAAGAGGCGAGGAATGGATGTTCCGGGAACGACGATGCGGTGAACGCTTTGACGCGGCTCTGTGAACAGCTCAGCGAACATGTTGTTCTTCCCGGCAGGCGTCGAAGCGTAAAAGGTTTGACCGTTATCTTTGAGCATCGGCAGGAGCGCGACAACGATGTCCTCGCCGCCATTGTGCCCCGGCAGGTAGGCCATCTCGTCCACCATGATCAGGTCGGCGGTATAGCCTCGGATTGTCGCCGCCGACGCCGGTACGGCGATGAACCGTCCACCGTTTGAGATTTCAATTTCGGACTGGGTTGCCCGCTCGACCACAAGATCGGTTGCGCGCAGATAGAGCGAAACCTTGCGAGTAATTTCCCGCGTTTGGCGTTCGGCGGGCGCAAGGCAGATGGTCGTGCCACCGCGTTTCAGTTCGCGCACGCCACGTGTGGCCAATACACAGGATTTACCAGCCTGACGACAAACCCGCATCGCAACCGTTGGCGCATCGGACATGACCGCCTCCAACTGCCACGGATCGACCGACAGGGCGTTCGGCACCTCTTGCCGCAAGAAATGCAGCATTTCCGCGGCCGCATCGAGATCGCGTTCGACGAGGCTGCAAAAGTCGTGGAGCGCGTCAAAAGACATCGCCACTCTCAATGGTGACAGAAAGTACGTGGTGGTGCATTCGACGCAACAGCGGTTCGCGGGCGGCGGGAATCTCGTTACACACTTCCTGCAAGATTTGCCGTAGAATGACCCATTCCTTGCTTTCGGCCAGCGACACGTTGACGGTCAGATTGGTGGCGAGTTTGCCCTGAACTTGGGCAATGTCTCGAAGGATACGGCGCAAACCCTCCATCGCTGCCAGCGCAAAGGAGTCGTCTTCGCTCCGCTCGGCTTTTGCAATCAACCGTTCAACGCGTTTCGCCAAAGACTCGTAGGTCATGGCGACGTCCATGCGATCTTGATTGACCACATCAGTATCAGCTTTGATCCCTTCGATCCGTGTCTCAGCCAGAATGCTCCGGCGCATCTCCTCAGTGATCTTGTCGTCCCGATACCTTTGCACGGTCGAGAAATCGACGCCCAACCGTTTTGCGATCTCGGTCAGGCTGCGCCGTTCAAGCACAATGTCCTTGATGATTTCATTCTTGTCGGGACGCATGTCGATAATGGCGCGCCGACCTGAGTTTTTGTTGCCACCACGCATTTCAGGTAGTTCCCGATGCTTCGGTTGAGGCCATGATCGGATCACCGTTATCGTCGGCGTACCAAGCGACCCGTTCTCGCAACCGATCCCATTCCTCGACGGAGACATCGACCAAATGATCATGAATGCAATTTGCCGCCTCTATCCCCATGCCAGCCGTGATGAGATCGCGGCGCAACTCGCCAAACTGAACGCCGCTCATGTGCAGCTTCATTGTCTGAGCAAGGGCGACCGTCAGCGCGTCCGTCGGGCTCCCTGATGGATCAATACCTTCGATCTGGCCTGATATCAGAATACGCCGACAATCCCGGGGAACGTAGATTTCATTCTCTGGCCCTAACCCGAGACGCACATGAAGCGCGAATTGCAGACAGGCGCGATCTTCAGGACTCTGCATTGGCTGCGCGCTCCATCATCTCGAATTTTGTCCGGGCGTGATCAGGCAGATCATCCAAGGTGGAAAATGTCTTGACGCGGTAGCCATCGCGCTCTGCTTGCATCCGTCGGGGGACAAGCCCCGACCCGGTATTATGATCCGCACGCAGCCACCTGACACGCTCATGATCGTCGTCGAAAGTGATAATTTTGGATTGAATTGGACTGGCTCGATTGCTGGTGTGGAGGTCACTTGGCTCGTCGTCATCGCGCAGTACGAACACCGGTATGTCCTGGGCTTCCGCCTGCGCCTTCGCTTCGGCGTATTTGCGTGGATCGCGTGCCTCTTCGCGGGTCAGATACACACCTGGTGGCCTAGAATTCGCGAGCGCAGCGGTGCCCTTGGAATTCTGTGATGTGATAGCCGCCTCGCGCTTCTCGTCTTTGATTTGATCGAGCAGACGGGCATTGTGCCCATGGAGTCCATCCATGCGGGTGGTGAGTGTTTCGACCTGCTTGATAAGGGCTTGCAGGGCAGCCGTCGTTTCGTCGGGCATTTTTCGTTCCTATCTGTTTCCAACAATGGGCGCGACGCCGCGGTGACGCCGCGCTCATCTGGATTTGTCAGATAGGAGCGATGCGTCGGCGTTGCTCAGTTTGAATGTAATGCCCAGCCCTTGGATATCCGACCGGTGTAATAAGGTGTTGAGGGACTATTTAAGGTGGAGCGAACGTAGGCGTTCGCGACCGATAGCGCTTGCCGGTGGGCTTGAGCTACGATTGAGTGGTTTCAATTTCCAAAAGGTGAGAATTGTCTATGCCGATCTACGAGTTTGCCAGCGAAGAAATCCGCCCTTTGCTAAAGACCACGTTCAGCCAGATGCAGTTGCAGGAGCGGCGTGATCTTCAACGCCTTCTGCGGGCGAACATCTCAGTAATTGCACCGGACACGCTAGTCATCGCGGAGGAGTTCGGGGACTGGGACGAGTCGCGTCGGCGCATCGACCTTCTTGGCATCGACCGCGATGCGAACCTCGTCGTGGTCGAGCTCAAGCGAACGGAGGACGGTGGCCACATGGAACTCCAGGCAATCCGCTATGCAGCGATGGTCTCGACCATGACCTTTGATCAGGCCGCCGACGTGTTCGGTCGCTACTTGGCACAGATCAACAACGCCGACACGGATGCGCGGGCTAAGCTGCTCGAGTTCCTCGGGTGGGACGAGCCTGATGAAGATGCGTTCGCGCAAGACGTCCGGATCGTGCTGGCTTCGGCGGAGTTTGCTCGCGAGTTGACAACATCGGCCCTCTGGCTAATCGAACGCGGCATCGATATCCGTTGTGTGCGACTCCAGCCTTACGACCACGACGGCAGGGTTTTTGTGGATGTGCAGCAGATCATACCCCTCCCGGAGATGGCGGAATACCAGGTTCGTGTCACTGAAAAGAAGCGCAAGGAACGGGAAGCGCGCTCGGACACCCGAGACTGGACCAGTTACGATGTTACTCTGAGTGGGCGTAAGCTGACGGGGCTGCGGAAGCGACACGCAATCTATCAGACGTTCCGTCATCTTGTGGAGCAAGGCATTGCCCCTGAGAAAGTCGCCGAACACTGCGGCCCGCGAGGCACTCGGGCCATCGTTTCAGTCGAGGGAACAGTTGATGCTGGGGACTTCAATCGTCTTGCGAAAGAGGCTCGGGCACAGGAAGGGCGCAGCTTCGACCCGACCCGATACTTTTGCGGTAAAGATGAACTCCTCCACGTCGACGGTCGCACATATGCTTTTCTGAACCAATGGGGCGGCACGGCATGGATGCAGGCCATGGTGAGCCTGCGGGACACGTTCCCCGAACAGGACGTCGAGTTCGCGCCTTCCGATTAGCAGCGCAATCTCAACTTGCTATCGAAGCCTAACCCAACCGAATAAGTTCGCCAACGACCGCTCAGAACGTGCAGTCATCTGACAGAAAGACACGGATGACAGCTTGGAGCCCGTTCGCCGTCATTCGGCTGCCCCCCCCCCCTTACCTATGTCCGCTTACGCATCTGAGGCGGTTATCTTGAGCTGGTACGTGAAACTCTGAAAGCTGCATTCATCGTTCCGGAGAGATGCCTGATGTGCACTCCATCAGTGTAGATTAGTCGGGTTGCTGCTCGATTTTGTGCGTAATATCTTTTACCTTAAATAGTCGGCACCACGCGACTTCAAAATCGCCAATATTGAAGATCGCGACATTGTAGCCGTCCTCGCCGAACGCGCTCTTGTACGCCACACCGTCGTAACCGAGAGAGCGAAACAATTCCGCAAGAATCTGTGTGGGAGCGTATTCCGCTGCGTCGTCGGACCTGTCTACAGGCGCTGAAAATGCCCTGTCGATATCAGACCAGACTGCCTTTTCCATCTCGGCCCGCTCTGGTTCTTTGAAATAAATGAACTGCTTTTCGACGAGAACGCTGCAATCGATCAGCTTCAATTCGCGCAAACATTTCATAGTGGCGATGGTCACATAGGCGCCGATCGCGGGCCTGACTTCCGATACTGCCGTGACGTCGTTTGTCGCCATATAGAGACAGGGTATGCCGCGGGAGTTCACGCGCCCGTCAGAGGCTTGGTCACGCAAAGGCAGCATGCGTGCTTTGCTGGCCGCGCACTCGATGTCGTCGATGTAGATGTCTTCGCCATCGTCGCCAGTCTGATGAATAGGCCTCAGACCATGTGCTACTTGGGCGCGCCTCAATCCAGCGCGCGGTTTGACTATACTTTCTCGGGTAGAACAGGTGGCAGTGACGGCTTGCAGAAAAGCTATCGTCTCCGGAGACCTAATATAACGACGTGACTTCAAAACCTCGCGTTGGAAATGATAATAATCACGGTGCGACTTGAAAGTCGGACCCAAACTGTCTTCCGTCAAGAATTAACTCCCCAAAGTCGAGAACCACTTGAACCATAATAGACGCACAAATTGGCCAACGCTACGCCAGCTTACAACTTAGGCGAGCTACGAAACATTCTCTTCGAACTCCTCCGGCTCCTCAAAACAGACATTGGTCGCCACCGCAGTGAATCGCACGACGGTCCTGCACTGCCTTCATTGGTATTTTTCGGCCGAGGTCAGCAAACCGAAAAACCGGTCTTTGCTTTCACAATCGGATATCGGGAGCTGATCCAAAAGTCTTGCCGCACTGCAATTCCAACTTGCGCATTTGACCTTCGAAGAACTTGGGCAGCCACCTACTACAGTCAATTGTGTCACCAAATATGACATACTTTGCCTGTTAACCGCGCAATGTCGCAGAGCAAACGCATTCTGCAACGCCGCCGCTGACAAACCACTTTCCAAAGAATCGATTAGTCGCCGCTGACGGTTGATTACCGATCAATTGGTCCGGCGTTTTCTGCCCGATAAATCCGAAGCAGATCGTAAGCGGGCGGAGATTTCAGGGGGAGGTAGGCTCCAACAGAACGCATTCCCACGATACGCCCCACGCTTCCCACGCAACAAATTCTTCCGTGGGTCGTTCAGACCACTTATTTACAAGGCCAATCCACACTTCCCACGGAAGACACACTACTAATGACAAACTACTCTGTAAAAAGAGTGGCGATGCAACCCACAACAACGACAACAAGCCTGAGCACTTTTTCAAAACCTACCATGGCAACGCGGTTTCCGTGGGAAAGCCGTCGAACCGCTTGAATGCCAACAAACAAACGTCCCACGCAGGATTTACTACCGTGGGACGTTCGTGGGAGTTTTCCACGTTACCGTGGATTCAGAAGGGGATATCCTCGTCCTTCACGACTTCACCCTGATCTTTTACATACCGCAAAACCGCATCCGCATCGCCGCCGTTTGGATCAATGTCGTTCACCGTCTCGGGATCGGCAATTGGGAACGCTGCCCAATCACCGCCGTCAGGATATCGCGCACCCGTGACCTTCGATACCAGGCGGCGAAACTCGGTCAGCGATGGAAGCTGCACGCCCGAACGATCCGTGCGCTTGATCACGTAAGGCGTCAGAATGCCATCCAACGTTTGCCGATAATCGATCCGCTCGACGTGGATGCAGTTCGCGTCTGTTTGACCACCGAACTTGTTCCGTACTTGGTTGGCGAACCGCCGAGATGCATCCATCCGGGATGCACCTCGGGAATATACCTCTCGCGCAAGCGTCGCCGTCGAGATCCGCCCGTCCCCGCGTAAATCGTCGGGGCAGTAGCCATGCTGTGCAATGTCGTCCATGAGGGCGACCACGGGATCAGACGTGATCTTGTCCGCAGCCTTTGCCGTTGTCACCCACGGTGATGCGATCAGGTTTTGGTCGACTTCATACTCGAGCAGAAAGCGCAAAATCGCGCCGGGGTCATCGCGCAGGAGGTTATAAAACGGCTCCCAAAACTTGCGCCCCTCTTGCCTATTCTCGTCGTCAAACACTGTGGGCACTTCGATCACAGTCCACCGCCTATCATCGAAGTCGATATGCACTGCCTGATCTTCGTTGGTGGTGGCGATGACGCGATGGACATTTTTTCCTTCGAACGAGGCGAGGTATTTCTGCTCATATGTCCATGTATCGGCTTCGATCAAAGCTTTCGACGCCGACGCCAATTTGCGCGATCCCGCAAAAAAGGACTCTTCGGCCAAGATGAATGTCGAGCCGAACATGGAACGGTTGAACTGCGCGAGAAGGCGGTCCGATTGTGCAAACTCAGCTATCTGCTCCTTGCGCAGGATCGTGCGCATCGCTTTGCCGAGGAATGACTTGCCGCCGCCTTGTCCACCGCGCAGCGCGATGGCTGTGCCGGGGTGCTTTGACCACGGGCGTTGAACGGCGTCGGCAATGAATGACATAACCCAGTGGGCAAGGTCATTGTCGCCTGAGCAAAGAATATCCCTGACATACTTTTCCCACAGTGACGCATCGCCCGTTGTGGGTTTGACTTTCCAACCGCGAAAGATGTTGAAACCGTCGCCTTCATAGTCAGGCGCTTCGATCACATAACCGTCATACTCCCGGCGGTCGAGGTCATCGAGCCACAAGTCCGACACGTCCTTTCCACGTAACTTGTATGGGCGTAGTTTGAGTTGGAAGGCAGACAACGAGAAGGGTTTCTCTTTGGCCGTGTTCAAAACCTCAACCGCCCCATCCACAAACATGAGCGCCCATTCAGCGTTCATGCGTTCGACCACATCGAACGCCAAGTCGGCAACCTCCCCCTGCGGCAATTTCTGCACCTGACTTATGACTGTTTTCAGTCGTTTCTCGTCTGTAATTGATCCTTTGGCCGTGAAGCCGTTTGACGGGTCAGCGAACCATTCATTGACCTCTCGAATGATCGCCTCCGCTTCGTCCTCGTCTGCGCCTCGCGCCCGCGCCGATGCACCGCAACTAAACAGATAACTGTTGCGCCCCTCCATACCTCGCCCGCTCG
>Ga0160419_100886_pt1 | contig 15428 bp, 16 predicted proteins | sample CelAP2metagpilot_2_FD_108196 | JGI IMG/M metagenome (GOLD analysis project Ga0160419, IMG submission 108196) | Phycosphere-associated microbial communities from Cellana algal ponds in Kailua-Kona, Hawaii, USA - Cellana AP2-4-25 metagenome pilot ... | reverse complement strand
GGAATGGAGGAAGGCGAGGGGGAGCAGGGGGGGGGAGGGGAGGGAGGGAGGGGTCGTACCTTGGCATCAGTGAAGCGCTGCCAGGCCAGCTGCGTCTGAACGTCAGTGGAGGAGAGGAAGCAATTGGAGTGCACCTGATTTGGGGGGGGAGGGAAGGAGGAAGGGGCCGAGGAAGGGAGGAGGGGAAGGGAGGGGGAAAGAGCAACCAGAGTATACTGGATGGGAAAGAGGGAGGGAGGGAGGGAGGGAGGGAGGGAGGGAGGGTGGGTGGGACGTACCTCGACTGAGAAAGGGTGCGAGTGGTACCACCCCATAAACCTCTCCTTCCGGGTCTGTTTCGGTTCGAAGTGCATGCGTAGCATATATTAAGGCATGTGTATGGAAGTGTCAGAACCCAGCTGCCTGCTTCTCCCTCCCTCCCTCCCTCCCTACCTACCTCTCTCCTTCCCTCCCTCCCTCCCCCACCTGCTTCCCCTTCGTCCCTCCCTCCCTCCCTCCCTCCCTCTCACCATCTCCAAGCTCTCTCCAAGGCTGATCATGTAATTTTGCACCTCCGTATCATCGGCCAATACGCGCGTTTCAGCCCCTTCCACAGGGAGCGGGAACACGTCCGTCACCACCAGGGTGTTCTAGGGAGGGAGGGAGGGAGGGAGGGAAGGAGGGAGGGCATGGGCATCACACCAGGAGGATTAAAGGGCTTAAAGAATGGAGGCGTTTAACATCAAGGGATGTGGGACATAAGTATAGGAATTGTGCACCTCTTCCCTTCCTCCCTCTCTCCCTCCCTCTTGTATTGCCTACTGATCCGAGCCATCTTCCCTTCCCCTCCCTCCCTCCCTCCCTCCCTCCCTCCCTCAGCACCCACCGGGCTCTCCACGTCCGGGCGACCAATCATGAGGCCCATCACTTCAACAGGCTTCCCCCCCGGGGCCTGCGAAAGACAATGTGACGACAAATGGACGTGTGTGTGAAAGAAGTGCTTTGATATGACCGCCTTCCCCTCCCTCTCTTCCTTCTTCCCTTCTCCCCTCCCTTGTTTGACCACCCCCTCCCTCCCTCCGGCTCTTATGCCCTTTTTTTCCTACCTTCTTGCGTCTCCTCCCCCCCCCCCTCATCATCCCTAGCCGTCTTCCCTCCTCCCATCCCTCTCCCCGTCCCTCTTTCCCTCCCCCAACCCCTCCCTCCTCCTCACCTTCATTCCCTTCTCCACCCCTCCACAAGCATGCATGAGCATCTTCATCGCCGCCGAGGGGGAAAGGCGAACCTTCTTAAAATACTTGGGGCTGTTGACGTAGGGAGAGGGAGAAAAGAAGGGAGGTAGAGAAGTGCGCATAAGAAGGAGAAACAATCAGGATCCTATGTAGCATCAGCCATGTGTCTTCCCGCCTCCCCTCCTTCCCTCCCTCCCTCCCTCCCTCCCTTCCCCTGCCCGTCGACGCACTCTTGGCTCCAGGCCTTGGCCGCCATCACTTCCTCCAATCGGCTCTCGTTGAATGTATACCAGCCATCTCGAGCCTGCGCGGACATGTCTATTCCACAATAAGAAGGAAAAGGGGAGAGGGGATAAAGGGAGTAGTATATGTAGCGGGGTGAATGTTCAGACGTTGGTGCTCTACCCCCCTCCTTATTTTCTTTCCATCGTCCCCATCCCCCCTCAGATTCCCCGTCCAACCAGATCCATCTAATGCACCAATATCCACAACAGCCTATGCATGTCAAATGCGTGCCGGCTAAGCCTCTTCTCCCCCCCCCTCCAACCCTAACCCTGAAGGGAATTGGAACCTCCCCCTCCCTTTTCATGTCCCCACCATCCTCACCTGAGGCGGCAGCATCTCCCGGGGGCACTGGAGGAGCCGTATTACTGCTGCTACTCGACGCATCCGTCGAAGAAGAGGAAGAGGCGGCAGCAGCCCCACCTGTGACCATAGTTTCCTAGGTTTAGGAGCCGTGGGTTAAGGGTAGGGATAGAGAGGAGAGGGAGTAAGGGAGAGTGGACGAAACATGCACAGTATAGCCTGAGCCAGCTAATAGGCAGGCCAGTGGCTCTTTTCGTGATCATGGCGAGATAGAGGTTGTGGCCGCGTGCTAAATTTGTGCACTAAGGTGTGTGTGATTTGAGCATGAATGAAAGACGAAGACATGGAAAGAAGGATGGCGCTGCCGCCTGCGGCAGGCGTTGTGCTTGCCTTCTCCCACGGATTGTTCGCCAACAAAAATAATGCGCATTTTCTTTTAGGATGACCGACTGCCCAAAATAAGCAACACACCACGGCCACATGCCTCGAAAAGAGGAGAAAACGGTAGTGGAATAATATGTGGTGGTGGGGAAAGCGCTCTTTCGGGGCTTGACCGGGCGCAGCTCGGCTGCTTACCGTGGTCATCGCCCAGGCCCCCGTCCGTACGTTTATCTACCTTCCACACCCGTTCACAGATGTGCGTGCCATGAACAACCGCCACCAGCAGAGACACACGAAGAAGACACTTGTGGTTTTTGTTGAGGAGCGCCAGATGTGGCATCGGGTGTTTCGCGGCTGCTTGGCGTAGCTTTTCTATTTGCCTCTTTTTCAATAACTTACACGTCCAGCGTGCAAGCCATGAACATCACTTTTACCAACGGCCACTCAGCATCGTCTCTCGGTCCCTCTCCGTACACTACAGTTCCTGCGTTGAGCTCTTCGTGGCAGTCATGGTGCGATTCATACAATCACCGCGACCCAAATCAGGCAGGACGGTAAAGATGACAAGCAAAGTCTTGTCCACCGAGAAACGCAAGCAGACCCAAAGCAAGGGTGGTAAGCAGGCAATAATGTGAGTATGAATTGAAGGCGTTGGGAGCGAAGGCAAGGTAGTGCATGAAGAAAGTGCGATTTGGAGAAGGCGGAGGGAGAAGGGATTGTAGGGAGCCATGCGGAGACGAAGATTGCGGTTTGTGTTGGTAGCTGCAGTCTGTGGGGCGTATCACGTGACGTGACTTCCCTTGCAGGCGGGCACTATCCTTTCTTCTATTTTCGTAACTCGTCTAACGTACCAATACATACAGCGACGAGGAGGCCCAGATCAAAGCACTTGAGAAGAAGGTGGCGGCATTGAGGTAGGGAAAATTTTCCATGTGAAAATCTCTACAGTCTAATCGTGGGTGCCATATTTTGGCTTGCATAGAAGATTCTCTGCGATCTTACTTGTATCTTTTTCCTCCCTGCCCTTCATTCTCTCCATCTCATCACCACCTTTATCACCTCCAGAGCTGCTCGAAATCAAAGCAAGGGTGCAACAGTGGCGAATTGCGCGAAGAGGAGGGAACGGACGAATAGCAGCATCAACAGCGGCAGCAGTAAGAATCGTTATTCACGTGCAGTGCTCTTTACCGATGAGGAAGAGGAAGGAGAGGAGGAGGAGGAAGAGGCAGAAGAAGAGGAGGAAGAGGAGGAGGAAGAGGTGAAAGAGGAGGAAGAGGAGAAGGAGCCGGACGCGCTGGTGTGCCCCCTGTCCCTGGAACTTTTGTCCAAGGCCGTCTGTGCTGCGGACGGCCACACGTACAATCAGGACGTGCTTCAGGCGTGGATTGACCGGTGCCGCAATGACCGAAAGCCGCTCACCTCCCCTCTCTCAGGGAAGCCCATGCAGTCTTTCTTTCTTCCTAATCAGCTGGTCAAGACATTGGTGCGCGATTATACTGAAGCACGGGAAAAGCGGGAGAAGGCAAAGGAGGGTAGGGGGAGAGAAGGAGTTTCGACGAATAAGTGGGGGAAAGGAAAAGTCTGGGGTTCCAAGAAGGGGAAAAGGCAGAACACGAAGGAGAACCTGAAGGCACCAGCCAAGGCCGAGGTCCAGAAACAGAAGAAAAGAGCAGTGACATGGCCAATGAACATATGAACATATTCGTGATAAAGAGAAAAGGATTGTACACTTAAAACAAAAAGAGAGGAAATTTTGTCCAGCCACTGCTAATTGCGGACGTAGGATAGCTGTAGGGGATAGGAAATTGAAGCAGCAGCAGAGCTGCGACCAACAATACAATGTGTCATCAATTGTAGGTTCAAAATCTCATCAGAAGGTTTGTGACCGCAGTTATGTTCCCTCCCCTTTACTTAGACCATGTTTTGTGAGGGTGGGGAGGTTGATATAAAATTCGTACAAGTTTCAGAACTGCACAAGCCCCGAGGGGTATCTAGTGATAAGATTTGGGAGCCCCATCCATGATGGTTTTAACACGGTCTAATTTCGACCTGCTTCGGCATTGCCATGAAAGGCCCTCTTGGAGGGTGCTTTTTGAAGAAACAAAGTCAAGACCAGTCAAGGTGGCATTTTGGTTTTTCATTTCATGTAAAATAACTGTAATCCACCGACCTAATGACCTTCGATGCTATGAAATTGTCTTTCTGACATTTTCGAGTCGAAAAGAGGCCAAATCAGTGTGATTTGTGCAGGTTAGTGCGAAATAAATTGACGAACACGCTCTTCAACTCAACCGCGCCACTCCATCCAGGCCACCAACCAACAAATACACACCATGCCTCCCCTTTTGCAAGCACAGGTGTCATCATGGTGCCAAGAAGAAGGTCTCGAGCAATAGGTGCACCAGTACGACGTATGGTTGGGGTCCTGACACTCTTATTTGCCGGCCACAGCTTATTCGTCACCACCCATGCCCGTGCTGCATTTCTGCTGCCCTCCGCCGCCTCGGGTCGCTGCCCTTCATCACGCTCCCACCCAGACCCTGCGACAGGAAGGAGGAGACACAATGTCCCACATATGGCACGTACCAGCGGTAGCAGCGGAGGTGGCGGTGGTGGTGGCCGGAGGGATGGAGGAAGCAATAACAGAGGAGCCAACCGGGATGCGCCACGCCGACGCTTTAATGACGACGACGACGAACGGCGCCGCCGCCGCAGCAGCAGCAATAGCAAGCCCCCACGTGGCAGCAATAGAGACAGTTACAGTGGACGCAGTACATCAGCTACAGCAGCCGACACAAACGACATGCGTGGACAGGGACTACGCAAGGCTTTGTCGGCACTAACGGGCCTCCGTGGTGACAAACCCTCCGCTCGAAAGGGCCAAGCAGGCACATCCAGAAAGAAATCGTCCCCCTCCTCCCCATCCATAGCACCGAAAGGTAGCGTCGTGTCCCTCTCTCCCCGTGGGGCCACTACGCGGCTGAATAAGATGCTGGCGCATGCCGGAGTCGCCTCTCGACGAAGCGCAGAGGAAATGATTGCTCAAGGGAAGGTCAGCGTGAATGGCGTGATTGTGTTGGACGTGGGTTGCAAGGTTGATCCATCTGTGGACTCCATAACGGTGGAGGGGAAGGCTGCGCCGGTAGCGTTGCGGAAGGCGAGTGAGGTGGTGTGGATGAAGGTGAACAAGCCGAAGGGCACTCTGACGTCAATCACGGACAGCAAAGGCCGTAAATGTCTGGGGGATCTGGTGGAAAGCGCGGTGGAAAAGCGGCTTTTGCCTGTTGGACGGTTGGACAGGGACACTGCGGGATTGTTGTTGATGACGAATGACAACGAGGCAATCAATCTGTTGACGCACCCGTCCTTTGGCCACGTTAAGTTGTACAAGGCTGTGGTGGAGAAGGGCATGCCATCCGTGCATGTTTTGCACCAGCTTAAGAGGGGCTTGGTGCTCTTGGAGGAGGAGAACGGGGGTAAAGAGGAGCTGGAGGGGGGGGTAAGGGGGAAGAGGAAGGGGGGGGGGGAGTATGATGAGAGGGGGCGGCGGAGGGTGGTGCCGCGAGGGAAGGGGGGAGGGACGGTGACCTTGGAACCGTTGATGGTGGAGACGGTAGATTATTTCGCGGACCGTAAGGAGGCGGTGTTGGAAGTCTCAGTGAGGGAGACGAAGAGTGAGGAGATTAGGCGGGCTTTTGAGCAGGTGGGGCATCCGGTCAAGGGATTGACAAGGGTAGCTTTTGGATCTATCGTGCTCGGTGATATGAGGCTGGGGGAGGCGAAGAAATTGTCAATGGTGGAGATGGGACGTTTGAGGGGGGCGCTGGCGGCGATGAGGAAGAGGATGAGCCGTCGGAGGAGAAAGGCGTTGACGGGTTTGGGATCCGAGGGCGAGGAGGAGGGAAGGAGGGCGAGGAAAAAGAGTAAGGGGGGAGGAGTGATGGGAGCGGGAGGGAAGGGGGGAATAGCGGGGGAGGAGGGGGCGGAGGAAATAGATCCAGATATTGAGGCGTTCTGGGATGCGGTGGAGGATGAGGAGGACCAGGAGGAAGACGGGGTATGGTTGGGCGACTATGATGAGGACGAGGACGAGGGGGGGGAGGAGGAGTCGTCGTAGCGAGAGTCAAGCAAATAGAGAAAGGCGACAAAGTACCCCTCAGAACTCACTCATAGATTGCCTTGCATGTTCTTTATTTTTAAATTCCTTTTTCAATGTTATTTAAACTTCACACCGTACAGATGTCCGTTACTTCTTCAAAAGCGTCCCTTCTTGGCCCGAGCCCGCTCGATGACCGACTCGGCGACGGAGGCAGTGCTGAGGGTAGTGGTCGTTGGTGCCAAGCTCTGGGCGCTCACACTCCCCTTCTTCCTCCCTCGCCACGACGACAAGGATAAAATCGAGCCCGTCTCGGAATTTCCTTGTCGATGCCTGCCTCTAAAAACACTGCCCTTTGGCCTGTAGTCTCGTCCTCGTCCGCTGGTGCTGGTGCTAGTGCTGATGGTGCTAGTATTGCTGGTGCTGGTGATGGCACCACCTGGAAGCTTGCCCAGCGTGAGCGCCGAAAGGCGCGACACATGCGAACCCACTTCTTCATGTTCCGCTTTCCTAACCTCCATTTCCTGCTGCTGCGCCCTCCCTCCCTCCACATACTTCGGACAGACCTCGGCAAAGGCCGTAAACCCGCCCGTCAACACGAATACGTTCTCCCATCCCCTTTCCACAAGCTGCGTGGCCATCGACGCCGCAAGTCCTGCACGCTCATCGTCATCGTACAAAATAATCAATGTCTTTTCCAGATTCTTGTAGCGGCGCAGCTCTGGAAAGTACTTGTCCTGGTGCAAATGCGCGTGGGGAAACGGACGGGTGTGGGTAATGACCCCAAGAGTGGGTGTGCTCTCGCCCTCGTCGCGGACATCGAGCAACAAAAAAGGCTTCTCATACACAGCATCATCCAGGCTCCCGTGCGTCACTACCAGTGGGCCGCAGCCCTCTGCTTCCTCCAGTGCGTCTTGTGTTCTCATTTCATCGTCGTATTCAAGCAGTAGAGCTCGGAGCTGTCCGGGATTGACCCGACAAAACGTCTCTTGCCGTCGACGCACATACTGCGCGAAAGTCACCACCTTGACCTTGTTTATTGTTGGGCCCGAATTAATTTTGCTGCGCACGTGATGGTATTGCCGTTGGGTGCGAGGCGGCAAAGGCGGCAAAGGCAGTGGTCTCTCGCTGATGGAGGAAGAGGTGGAAGAGGAGGACAAGGCGCGGCGACTCTCGGTCAACCGGGCACGATGCATGATGTTGATGGACTGTATTGAGAATGACTGAAGTAATCGTGCCTTGGGTCAGTTGATGGAAACCATGGCTTGTGAGGTAAGGTGAAGACGACTTCCCCAATATTGACGGCGGGCGCAGCACATGAAAATTGCGGTAAACATGGCCCAAATTGTGCCGGGCCATGGTGCGAGGTAGTGAGTGGTCTCTATGAGCCAAGCTGCAGTCCTCCCTGCTGAAGGCGGCCACAATAAATGCGACTCACACACTTTCCACGCCAAAACAAGCACTTTTGTTGAATAAGGCATGGGCCCGCGGATGCACATTAAAAGCCCAAAACGTGCCAGCGAAGAAAGTATCCATCCAATTTCTTTTGGGGGTGCGTTGCCTCTGCGTTGCAGCACTACCGTGACCTCTCTCGCCACCCTTCATCTTCCCGTTTTGCCACGATTCTCGGCATCGAGCGATCTTGGTCTTGTCATCTGTGTTTTGAACACTTTGTGCCTGTGCTTGGCTTCAGCTCTCGGTTTGGGGATCACACCCATTTCCATCCACATTGAACTGCCGAGCCAACATGATTCGTAGCCTCCTCTCCCCCTGTCCACTCGCGAGCGCAAGCACTGATCTAACTCGCCCAGCGGGAGTGCCTGCGTGCGCGTTTCTAGATCCTCCATTTCCTTTGCACACAGCACATGACCATCACTCCCCAACCTTGTCGCCATCATATTCCAACAGAAGATGAAGTTCACCGGCCTCGTCACGCTCCTGAGCGTCGCCTCTGCGCAAGGTAAGCCAAAGGAGGGATAGAAAGGAGGGGAGACCGTACTGAATTTTGGATCTGAGAACAACAGCAAGAAGAAAAACCAAGCCAAAAAGCAAGCCTCTTACATTGCCTCACAACTCCCAACTCCCCACACACCAACCACACCCACAGCCTTTGTGGCCCCCGCCATGTTCAAGGCCGCCTCCGCGGGCTCTCTGACCACGGCCACCTCCGCCGTGACGGCTGCCCCGGTCTGTCCTTCCAACCGACAAGGCGTTGTGACCATGGCTAAGAAGAGCGTGTCCTCCCTGAGCGACGCGGAGCTCAAGGGCAAGCGTGTGTTTGTGCGTTGCGACTTGAACGTGCCCCTTGACGGAAAGAAGATCACGGACGACACCCGTATCCGTGCGTCGGTGCCCACCATCGAGTACCTGGCCTCCAAGGGCGCCAAGGTCCTCCTCACCTCCCACTTGGGCCGACCCAAGGGCAAGGAGGACAAGTACTCCCTGGCCCCCGTGGCTGATCGCCTGACCGAGCTCTTGGGCAAGAAGGTGACTTTCGTCCCGGACTGCATCGGCGAGACTGTCACCAGCGCCGTCGCTGGCCTTGCGGAAGGAGATGTCGCTCTCCTGGAGAACGTCCGCTTCTACCCCGAGGAGGAGAAGAATGTGCCTGCCTTCGCTGAGAAGCTGGCTGCCAACGCTGACTTGTACGTGAACGATGCCTTCGGCACGGCCCACCGCGCTCACGGCTCCACTGAGGGTGTCTCCAAGTTCCTCAAGCCCGCTGTCGCCGGTTTCCTTCTCCAGAAGGAGCTCGACTACCTTGACGGCGCCGTCTCCCAGCCCAAGCGCCCCTTCGCCGCCATCGTTGGCGGGTCTAAGGTATGATCTCGAGGGTGGGAAAGAGGGAGGATCGATGGTGGTGCCCCGTGGGGGCGTTGTCTGTCGGTAAGCCCTTACCCTCACTCTCACGCTTCCTCCCTCTCTCGTTTACTCTCTTGCCCGTTTCTTTTCCTTTCATCCAGGTCTCCACCAAGATCACTGTGATTGAGACGCTCATCAACAAGGTCGACAAGATCGTCATCGGCGGCGGCATGGTCTTTACCTTCCTGAAGGCCCGTGGACACAACGTGAGTCCCCCTCATGCCCTCCCTCTCTCCCTCCCTCTCTCACTTCCTCCTTTCTTCCCTATCAAACTTTTTTGACCCTCCATACACCTACCTGCCCACTACCACACCCACAATCTTTGCCTTGAATCCTTCCCCCCTCCTCCTTCCCCCCCTCCTCCTTCCCCCTTCCCCCCCTCCTCCTCAGGTCGGCGGCTCCCTCGTCGAGGAGGACAAGCTCGACTTGGCCCGTGAGTTGGAGGCCCTCGCCGCGAAGAAAGGCGTCAAATTCATCCTGCCCACGGACGTGGTCATCGCCGACAAATTTGCTCCGGACGCCAACAGCAAGGTGGTGGCTGCCACTGCCATCCCGGAGGGGTGGATGGGCCTTGACAACGGCCCCGAGTCGACCAAGATGATCCAGGCGGAGCTCGCGGACTGCAAGACCATCATCTGGAACGGTCCCATGGGCGTGTTTGAGTTCGACAAATTCGCCGCAGGCACCAGCGCGATCGCCCAGACTATGGCGGAGCTCACTGCCAAGGGCGCTACCACCATCGTCGGCGGCGGTGACTCGGTGGCTGCTGTCGAAAAGGCCGGCCTGGCCGACAAGCTCTCCCACGTCTCCACCGGCGGGGGTGCTTCCTTGGAGCTGCTCGAGGGCAAGGTGCTCCCCGGTGTGGCGGCCCTCAACGAGTCTTAAGTCTCTTTCTAGATGGAGGAGCGAGGGAGGGAGGGAGGGAGGGAGGGAGGGAGGGTAGATGGTAGGGGGGGAGGAGGGGGTATCGTCCATGTGTGAATTGATTCACACGATTGTGGCAAATTTGTCCCTCCTTTCATTCCTCACTTTTTCCTTCCCTCGAAGACGAGTCGTTGGTGAAGATACCTACCTCCCTTGGAGCGCGTCTTTGTGTGTACGGAAGACGGGGCAGGGATGAGAGCTTGGGGTCGATATATCGGTGGGTCTTATGTGTGCGTGGCGGGGCATGACGGGCAAGGAGGGGAGAGGGACCTGGATCCTCTCTGGCTCCCTGGACAGAATTGACGTACACCACACAATGACAAGATCGTGAAGATGGATGCGACTCGATTTTGAGCCTGCTTTGTTTTCTGCTACTTATGATATTATTATGTGTTTCTCTATGTCTACGTGATTGTGAGTCTACCCCACCACGAGCGTGTCCCCTGCTTTGTTGAAAGCGAGGAGATAGGTGCAGCTAGAGGGAGGGAACAAGGAAGGAGAAAAGATGTAGAGGCGAGGATGAGGGGGGGAAAATACCATCACCTTGTGATATGACAGTTGTTTGTGTCATCTCGTGCTGACATGTTGCCATTTCTCGTTGTTACTTTCGCTCGTGCTTTATCCTTTTGTAGGCCTAAATTCTGACAGCCCTGCCAACATCATCATTCTTCATCCCAAAAATTTAGACATAATCACATGAAAGTATCACTCGCATCACCAATTTTATAGACAAGCCAAACGAATGGTGAATTACACAACATCTATTTGTGCATCTTCGTCTACCACAGCAGCTTCTCTTTCTCTTCCCGACACGCTCTTCATCATCCCCCCTTTCTATCATTTACGCGAATGTGTTTGCGTGGGTCATTAATACGATATATCACATTCTCCTACCCTTTTTCAGTCTCTTGTTTGCTATCGAGACATTTGGCCATTCCACCATTTAGGGCCCTTGTTCAGTCTTTGTCGTCGTCACTAACGTCACTCGCACCTCTTCACCTAACCCGTCTCCATCCTCATCGCTATCCAAAACCCCACCTCCCTCCGTCGTATCGTCGCCCTTCTCCTCCTTGTTGCAGACATCTGAAACCGCCACCGCCGGCACCTTGGACGGCACTAATGCCGTGAACGCCATCTCCTTCGTCCAGGTCTCCGCCTCCTCGGCACTCATCCCCTCCCCTTTCCCCTTTGCCTTCTCTTTCCCATTTTCTGCACCCGTGTCTGAACGCATGCAAAGGTCTCTGCGCAATAAAACGTAAAAAGTAAGCACGGCCGTATCAAACAGACCCAGCCGCAAGCCACCAACTCCCTCGTAGCACACCCAGGGAATGCTGCCGTCCGCGTTCAAATCCGTCTCTTGGCATGACATGAGGGAAGCCTGATACAGGGAGGGGTCTAACCCTCGCTCCTTTAGCTGCATTTCTGTTGGCTCTTGTAGTATCACCGGCATATTCGCCTGTTCTTTCCGCTCTTCCCCCTCGCCATCTCCGTCGCTGGTGCTGCCGATGGAGGAGGTGGTAGTGGAGGAACTGTTGGAGATGGAGCGAGTGGGAATGACACGCGGGCCTTGCTTCTGCTTCTGCTGCTGCGACGGGACCTGTCTCTTGATATGCACCTCAAAACGCTGGTGTGGGATAGTGATCATGTCGTGTGTGATATTTTGCATCACCAGGATAAAGGAGAGCAAGGCCTGCGGCGCACTCGAGCTGCCCACAGGTGAGGGCAAAGGGATGTAGGAAGAGGTGCGCGCCAGCAGCCAGCCGCAGACGCCCTCGGATTCCCCCGACGAAACTACTGAGCCTATGGACAAAAAGTTTGGGGAGTGAGGTAGCCGCAAGGCCCGGGCTTGCTGCACATACACGTGGCGCCAGTCAATCGTGGTCGTGGGGTGTAGCTCCTCGTGGAATTCGGCTTCCTCCGCCTTCCAGCGCATGCGGCATATTTCTTTCCAGGGCACGTCCTGCAAGGCCGTTGGCTCTTTTTTATCGGGTACCACATCTCGGCAGGGCTCGAGGAAAGCAGAATTCAAGCACGCCAGCAGCGTGTGCGTCACTTTGGGTGTGGCCAGGCGTTCCTTCAAGGGCATGTTAGCTGGAAAGGAGGTCGTCGGCGTCGAAGGAGGGGTGAAGGTCTGAGGCGACGGAGTCGTGGGATCGGAGTTTTGTTGGTGCTGGATCATATTGACAGGAATCCATCGAGTCGGAGATTTTCGAGAGTGCACACGGTTCACACATCCTCGCTTCCCCGGTTGGCGCTCTCCGTTTTCGTCATCGTTGTCGTCGCGTTCTTTGTTGTCGTCGTTGTTCGTCGATGCCGCCGACAGCGCCGAGCCCCGTATTGTGCGCTTGCTACGTCGTGTGCCCTGACTGTGGTGATGATAATGGTGGCCATTTCCACCGCCTCGCCACGCCGTTGGGGGCCGTTGCACGTCGAAAAAGGCTCCTCCAGCGCCGCCCAGCTGCTGCCGCATGGTCGTAATGAGATTAATCGCCCGCGTCAAGAGTCCGACCTTGTCCGAGCGTCGAATGTGGGGATCACCGCATACCTTGAGCAGCGTATCGAACCGCTCCTTCAGCACCTTGCGACAGGCCTTAGCTCTACTCTTCTTCCGCTCATAGCTCTCCGCCTTCTGCTTCAAGCGTCGCGTCATCTGCTGCACGTCCAGGGAGCCCTTACGTCGCCCACGCCCGCCATTACCACGAGCACCCCCACGCCCATGGCTTCGGCCTGATCCGCCGCCAGTTCCATAGCCCGCAGCCCAATGGGGGACAGATCCATCCGGGTAGGATGAGTGGGTGCTCATGCCGTCAGGGGAGCCCATGCCGTTCATGATTGAAGGGGGGAGGTAGGGAGTGCGCACCTGATGATTGCTCCGATCTTCATCCAGGCTTGAGAGATCATCCTCATCAATCACAAAGTCGCTGTCACTGGCGTAAAATTCTTCCTCTTCCTCCTCATCGTCATCGTTGTCACTCTGGCCCTTGTGGTGGCGGGTAGGGTGGAGGTCTTGCTGACTGCGGGTATGTCTGTGGTGGTGAGACGGCAAGGGTAGCGGGGACAAGGACGGAAGCTGTTGCTGCATTTGAAAATGACCCGTCATGGGGTCGAGCATAAAAGTGTCAAAGCCACCACCGCCAGCCCCAATTTCCCCTATGGCAGCTGCAGGGCTCGGAGGGGGGTTAGGGGCATGCTGCTGATGGTGGTGATGCTGCCGCTGCTCTTGATCTTGCATCATCCAAATGTCATCCATAACCATATCAGATAAGTCAGGCACAGGATAGGTGTGGTTCATGAGGAAAGGAAGGCCGGAGGACGGTGAGGGAAGTGGTATTGGAGGAAGGTGAAAGGGAGGGTGGGGGCCGTCCTCCATCTTGTGTGGTGTCAATGGCAGTGCACGTGCCTTTGCTGCCCTTACACTGTTGAAATGTTGGAGTAGCAAATAAATGAGCACACGAGACAATTTGCAAGAAATATGTAAAAGCAGCAAAAGAATGTGACACTTGTCCCGAGGGTGGGAAATTGCAAGGTGGGAAAATGAAAGGCGGCACGTTCTTTCTTTTTATTTTGGCCTCCAAGAAAGTGAAAAAGCACGTATCCTGACACGTTCCTGTCCAATAATTGAATTAGTAAACTTTGAGGGGCGCTGGGACGCCGTTTTTGTGCACGTACACGTAAAATGAGCACACGAAAGGTGATGCTGCGTGCTTGGAACGACGAACTTGAAGAAAGACGGGGAGGTCGAGAGAAACGACAGCAGCCGGGCATGCCCATGCTTGCCAACGCAGGCGGAAAACTTCTTTTTGTGGAAAATCCCTGGGACACAAGCGTAACATAAATACAAACACCTTACACCCTTCCGTGTATTGTTGACTTTCAAATACAAGCATACGTGAATACCGGCAGGTAGTCTCTGCGACAGTCCATCAAGTCTAAGACGTGAGAGCCGTCCGTCCACTAAAGCGAGCGCGCGGGCTGAAGCAAGCGCACGATGATAAGGAAGAATTTCACCCACTACGGGTGGGCGTGGTCGGCTATGCCATATTGTCCGACTGTATATCGTTCTCAAGAGCGGTAAAATTCCAGGCCTAGCGCCGTGCTGTAGTGTGCGGTTAATGGCCAGCGCGTTTCGTTCACACGTTCGCTCAAGCCGCGAAGTCAAGTGGAAGAAGAAGGTCATGACCAAACAAGCAGACTCGGACTAGACCTGTCGCGTAGCCGCCCAATATGCCGTATCAATTCTTCTCGAACTGCTTCACCCATTCTATCCCCCTCTATTCCACGCACCCAAACCACAGCCAGACATAGCAACTATGAGTCGCGACGACCACCAAGAGCAGCAACAGCAGCCACCGCAGCACCATGAAGAGCACCAGCAGCAGCAAAGGAGATGGAGGCGCCGCCCAGCCCGGTCCAGCGTCATCTTTACCACCGCGGCTACTGTTGCACTCTCGTGCCTCTGCAGTCCGTCCACCTCCTCCTCGCCCTTTCTTTTCGCCTGTGCTACCGCGGCACCCAACAAGCCATCAAATCAGCAGCAGCACTCATTACCACCACTGTCACCATTTTCTTTTCGCCTACACAAGCTGAAGGGCGGCGCCAGTGAAGGGGAGGGTACAAGGAAGAATGAGGTAGGGAAGGAGGGCTCAGGTTTTGCCACACCACTGGTGCGAGGCGGGATGACACGACTGACGAAAGAAGGGAGAAAGGATGGCATGGGGATGGAAGAAGCGGAAGACCGGTTAGGAGGAGGAGGAGGAGAGGGAGGGGGACGAGCAGAAGCAGCAGTGAAGCAATCACCAGTCCCACAACCAGCAGTAGCAGCTGCAGCAGCCGGAACGGTGATGGGGAAAGAGGAAGCGAGGAAGGTGGAGGGGGAATGGGTTGAGCCAATCTGTCGAAACGATCCCTCCCGATTCGTGCTGTTCCCGATGAAGCACCCGGACCTATGGGAGATGTACAAGAGGCACGAGGCCAGTTTTTGGACGGCGGAGGAGGTGGATTTGAGCCAGGACATGGGTGACTGGCAGGTAAGGAGAGAGGGAGGGAAGGAGGGAGGGAAGGAAGAAGGGAGGGAGGGAGGGAAGGAGGGAAGGAGAGAGGGAGGGCAGGGTCTCCAGGCACTCAAGAGACGAAGAAAAACTCCGCTCACGCTCAGCGCCGAACGGAATTCCTCTTCTCCCCCTCCCTCCGTCCGTCCCGTTCCGTGCAGAGATTGACCCCGTCGGAGAAGCATTTTGTGAGCATGGTACTTGCCTTCTTCGCCTCCTCGGACGGCATTGTAATGGAGAATCTGGCCCACCGCTTCTGTCGGGAAGTGCAGGTGAAGAAGGGAGGGAGGGAGGGAGGGAGGGAGGGAGGGAGGGAGGGAT
>Ga0160419_100885_pt1 | contig 15433 bp, 15 predicted proteins | sample CelAP2metagpilot_2_FD_108196 | JGI IMG/M metagenome (GOLD analysis project Ga0160419, IMG submission 108196) | Phycosphere-associated microbial communities from Cellana algal ponds in Kailua-Kona, Hawaii, USA - Cellana AP2-4-25 metagenome pilot ... | reverse complement strand
CAAGGAATGGGCGACCCTGCGCGAATTTGAAGTCGCAGGTGTGGTCAAATTCATCGACAGCATCGACTGCGGCTGCTTCGCCTTCCTCACCAACCCGATCTTCTGCCTGCTGCATGAGCTGAACACGCTGATTGGCAACATGGGTTGGGCCATCATTGGCCTCACGCTGATCATCAAGGCGGTGCTCTTCCCGCTGGCCTACAAATCCTACGTCTCCATGGCGAAGATGAAAGAGCTTCAGCCGCAGATGGAGAAGCTCAAGGAGCAGGCCGGCGACGACCGCCAGAAAATGCAGCAAGGCATGATGGAGCTCTACAAGAAGGAAAAGGTGAACCCCGCAGCGGGCTGTCTGCCGATCCTGTTGCAGATCCCGATCTTCTTCTCGCTCTACAAGGTGATTTTCGTCACGATCGAATTGCGCCATGCGCCCTTCTTCGGTCCGTTTCAGGACCTCTCTGCCCCTGATCCCACGTCGATCTTCAACCTCTTTGGCCTTCTGCCCTGGGCCGGCCCCGCGCCGGAAACCTTCATGGCGCTGATCTTCATCGGCATCCTGCCGCTGTTGCTGGGCATCTCCATGTGGCTTCAGCAGAAGTTGAACCCGGCGCCCACGGACCCGACGCAGCAGATGATCTTTGCCTGGATGCCCTGGGTGTTCATGTTCATGCTGGGCAGTTTCGCCAGCGGGCTGGTCGTCTACTGGATCGCCAACAACACGATCACCTTTACGCAGCAGTATCTGATCATGCGCAGCCAAGGCTACAAACCCGATCTGATGGGCAACATCACCAGCGGCTTCAAGCGCAAGCCAAAGGCGGATGCAGACGCCAAGGCCCCGGCCAAGAAGGGCGGCAAGTAATCCCATGCAACTGCCCTTCCCTCTGGCGGACGAACCGGATGCCGCTACGGCGGAGAAGGGGCGTTTGCTGTTTGCCGCCGAAAGCACCTTTGTCAAAGGTGTGGTGGCGATGGACGGCCTGCCGCCGCCTGACCGGATGGAGGTCTGCTTTGCCGGACGGTCCAACGTGGGCAAATCCACGCTGATCAATGCGCTGACGGGCACCAAGGCGCTGGCACGCGCCTCCAACACCCCCGGCCGCACGCAGGAAATCAACTTCTTCACCGCCGCCGACAGTCACTATCTGGTGGACCTGCCCGGATATGGCTATGCCAACGCCCCCTTGCCGGTCGTGCAGAAATGGCAACGGCTGCTCAAGCAATACCTGTCCGGCCGCCAGACCCTGCGCCGCGCCTTTGTTCTGATCGACGCGCGCCACGGGGTCAAAAAGGTCGATGAAGAAATCCTCAGCCTGCTCGACAGTTCAGCCGTCACCTTTCAGGCGGTGCTGACCAAAGCCGACAAGGTGAAAGAGAAAGAACGCGCCAAGGTGCTCGATCAGGTGCGCGAGGCGCTGTCGAAACATCCTGCGGCCTATCCGGAGATCATTGTGACCTCCTCGGAAAAAGGCTGGGGTATTCCCACCTTGCGTGCCATCATCGCCACGCTCGAATGACACTCAAGACCGACAGATGAGAAAACAAGACATGAACCGCGACTGGATCGCCACCGCGCAGACGCTGAGCCAGGCGCTGCCCTTCCTGCAACGCTACGCCGATGCGACGGTCGTCATCAAGCTGGGCGGCCACGCCATGGGCAGCGATGACGCGATGGCGGAATTCGCCCGCGACGTCACCTTGATGCGACAGGTTGGGGTACAGCCCGTGGTCGTGCATGGTGGCGGGCCGATGATCAACCAGATGCTGGACCGGTTGGGCATCACCTCTGATTTCGTGGACGGCAAGCGTGTGACCGATACCGCCACCATCGAAGTGGTCGAAATGGTCCTGTCGGGGATCGTCAATGCACGGATTGTGCAGGCCATCACCGAACAGGGCGGGCGCGCCGTGGGGCTGTCCGGCAAGGACAGCGGCCTGATCATGTGCGAGGCAGAAAACCCGGCGCTGGGGCTTGTTGGCAAACCGTCCAAAGTGAACGCCAGCGTCCTGGACGATCTGGCGGAGAAGGGATTCATCCCCGTGATTGCGCCGCTCGGCATGGGCAGCGGGGGAGAGACCTTCAACATCAACGGCGATACCGCCGCCGGGGCCATCGCCGCAGCCCTGCAGGCGGACCGCCTGTTGCTTCTTACGGATGTGGACGGTGTCAAGAATGGCGCAGGCGAGGTACTGACCGAACTCACCGCAAGCCAGATCACCGAGATGGTCGCAGATGGCACCATCGCAGGCGGCATGATCCCCAAGACACAAACCGCGCTTGATGCGCTTGCAGGGGGGGTGCGGGCGGCTGTTATCCTCGATGGCCGCGCGCCCAACGCCTGCCTGCTGGAGCTGTTTACCGAACACGGTGCGGGCAGCATCATCCGCCGCGGATGATGTACCCGACGCTCGAACAGGAGGCCGCAGCGCGCAGCCTGACCATTCTGGGCGGCTTCCACCCCTCGGCTGAGGACAATGCACCACAGGGCTGCAAAACACTGCTGATGCTTGGCCCGGATGAGCCCGTTTTCTGGGATGCTTTCACGCAGAGCGCGGAATGGCAGGACGGACAGCCGGACCCGATGGACCGCTGGTCCACCCGCGTGGTCGGCGACTGGGCCGATGACCTGGGGGCAACACCGCTTTACCCCTTTGGCGGCGCGCCGTTCCTGCCGTTCTTCAGTTGGGCGCTGCGCACCGGGCGCATCCACGCCTCTCCCATCAATTTCCTGGTCCATGACCGCGCGGGGCTGTTTGTCTCCTTCCGGGGCGCGCTGGCACTGGCTGAGCAAATTGACCTGCCCAAGGCTGGCCCTGCCCCCTGTGACAGCTGCGCGGAACAACCCTGCCGGACCGCTTGCCTGTCGGGGGCCTTGACGCCGGAGGGCTATGACGTGCCAACATGCCGGAGCTTTCTGGACACAGCGGAAGGCGCGATGAACCTGACATCGGGCTGTGCGGTGCGCCGGTCCTGCCCGGTGTCACAAGACTTTGGCCGATTGCCCGCACAATCGGCGTATCACATGCAACAGTTCAAAGGGGCCTGACATGAAACGCCTGATCCTGATGCGCCATGCGAAATCGGACTGGTCCGGCGCGTTGACCAGCGACCATGACCGCATGCTGAACCCCCGCGGGCGGCAGGGCGCGGCGGCATTGGGCGACTGGCTCCGCACAGCGGAATTGACCCCCGATGAGGTGCTCTGTTCCTCCGCCGCGCGCACGCGCGAAACCTTTGTGCGGCTGGATCTGCCCGAAGACATCACCGCCCATTTTGAACGCGGCCTCTATCTGGCAAGTGAGGATCAGATCCTCGACCGGATCCAGCGTGCCAAAGGTGAGGTGGTGCTGGTCATCGGCCACAATCCCGGTATCGGGTACTGCGCCGAACGCCTGCTGCCCGCGCCGCCGGACCATCCGCAATTTGGCAAATACCCCACTGGCGCTACGCTGGTGGCAGACTTTGAGGTCGACCACTGGGCCGATGCACGCTGGCACAGTGCAAGCTGCGTCGATTTCGTCACCCCCCGCAGCCTGACCTGACAACACGACAAACAGCAAGAAAGGGGAAGCGCGCCGCTCCCCCTTCCAAATGGTTCTAAAAACCTTGGGAGTGTGAGGGCAAACAGCCCTCACCCGCCGCCCCCCTTGGCGGCGGCCCGGCAGTTAACCTGTCAGTGACCCAGGATCTGGCTCAGGAACAGCTGCGTCCGTGGCGACTGCGGGTTGTTGAAGAACGCCTCTGGCTCATTCTGCTCCACGATCTGGCCTTCGTCCATGAAGATCACCCGGTTCGCCACCTGACGGGCAAAACCCATCTCGTGGGTCACGCAGAGCATGGTCATGCCTTCTTCGGCAAGCTCGATCATCGTATCAAGCACTTCCTTGATCATCTCCGGGTCAAGCGCGGACGTGGGTTCATCGAACAGCATGATACGCGGACGCATGCACAGGGAACGCGCAATCGCCACCCGCTGCTGCTGACCACCCGAAAGCTGACCGGGATACTTGTTCGCCTGATCGGGGATTTTCACCTTTTCAAGGAAATGCATCGCCGTTTCCTCGGCTTCCTTCTTGGGCGTCTTGCGGACCCAGATCGGGGCCAGCGTGCAATTCTCAAGGATCGTCAGATGCGGGAAGAGGTTGAAGTGCTGAAAGCACATGCCAACCTCTGACCGGATCTTGTCGATGTTCTTGAGGTCCGACGACAGCAGCGTGCCATCCACCTCGATGGAGCCCTTCTGATGCTCCTCCAGCGCATTGATGCAGCGGATGAGCGTGGATTTACCCGAGCCAGACGGCCCGCAAATCACGATACGTTCGCCCTGATACACCGTCAGATCAATATCGCGCAGCACGTGGAACGCGCCGTACCACTTGTTCATCTGCTGGATAGAGATCGCGACCTCGTCGGAGACTTTCATTTGTGCAGTGTCGGCCATGTGTTCAGCCCTTTCCTAAAAAACGCTGGTTCAGCGATGATCTGTCGCAAGACGGCGTTCGAGCCACTGCGAATATTGAGAGATGGAGTAGCATACGACAAAGAAGACCACGCAGGCAAAACCCAGCAGTTCCCAATAGACGCCGTTCCAATCGGTGGAGGCCAGGATCGGACCGCGGATCATGCCCAGAATGTCGAACATCGAAATGACCGACACGAGAGTTGTATCCTTGAAAAGCCCCACCGCGATGTTCACGATCCCCGGAATGGAGATCTTGAGCGCCTGCGGCAGGATGATCAGCCGCATGGCTTGCGGATAATCAAGTCCAAGGCTGTCGGCCGCCTCATATTGCCCCTTGGGCAGTGCGGCGAGGCCCCCGCGGATCACCTCGGCGATATAGGCCGAGGAGAACATGGTGATCATGATCACCACACGCAGGAACAGATCCACACCGGAGCCGGGCGGGAAGAAATACGCCAGCATCACGTTTGCCACGAACAGCAAGGTGATCAACGGCACACCCCGGATAAACTCGATGAAGATCACGCAGATCCACTTGATCAGCGGCATGGAACTTTGCCGCCCCAGCGCCAGCGCGATGCCCAGCGGCAGCGACAGCGACACGCAGGTCAGCCCCAGCATCATGTTGAGCATATAGCCCCCCAGATCCCGCGAGGGCACCGCTTCGAGCAGAGGCTGCTCTGGCGCAAGCATCGGCGTGATGTAGCCGGTCACGATCCAGACCACGACCGCCGCGAAGACACCCCCGAAAAAGCCCAAGGCAAAGCTCTGCGTGACAAAACGCGCATAGACCAGATAGCCCGCAACAAAGCCCAGCAGGGCGAAAAGCGGGGTCCAGATTGTCCCACCCCAGATCAGCCAGTAGGCCACAAACGGGAAGAGCGCAGTGATGATCAGGAGCTTGCGCGGCAGGTCAAAGAAAAGCACCGGCGCAAGTGCCGCGAACATCAGCAGGAAGGCCGTCAGCGGACGCCAGTATTGATCGACCGGATACTTGAAGCCGAACAGCAGCTGGTTCCAGCGTTCCGTCAGAACCGAAAAACAGGCGCCGACCGTACCGTCAAGCACCTCGCGGCACTCCGCCAGTGAGTTGGTGCTCCAGACGCCGTTGAAGATCCACGGCATCGTACCGGCCAGGATCAGGTAGATCACGTAAATCGACGCAATCGTCAGTAGCGCGTTGGGCCAGGTTGCAAAAAGGTTGTCACGCATCCATTTGACGATCCCTGACGCATTGGCAGGGGCCGGCGAAGGCGGGATGGCGGTTTCGCGCACAAAGGCGACGGACTGTGCAGGTGTGTCTGACATTTCAGCGCTCCTTCAGCTTCATGGCGTTGTTGTAGACGTTCATCCCTGCGGAGATCAGCAGCGAGATGACAAGATAGAACAGCATCAACAGAAGCACGCATTCAATCGCCCGGCCCGTCTGGTTCAGGGTGATCCCGCCCAGCGTCGCGGTGATGTCGGCATAGCCCACCGCAATGGCAAGGGAGGAGTTCTTGGTGATGTTAAGGTACTGCGAAATCAACGGCGGGATGATCACCCGCAGCGCCTGTGGCAGCACCACAAGGCTCATCACCCGGTTGCCACGCAGCCCCAGGGCAGAAGCGGCTTCGGTCTGGCCTTTGCTGACCGCCTGAATACCTGCGCGCACGTTTTCCGCGATGAAGGCACCGGTGTAGATCGACAAGGCAAACCACAAGGCAATCAGCGGCCCACCAATCTTGATCCCCCCCTGAAAGTTGAAGCCCTTGAGCGCGGGAATGTCCCAGCTCAGCCCAAGGATGAACAACAACACGATCAGCGGCACAAACCAGATCGCGAGATTGGTCCAGAGCGTGTTGGGCCGGATCCCCGTATCAGCCTGAATGGCATTGGCACGGTTGGTCATGAACCGCGCGCTGAAATACGAGGCAACCAGCACCCCGATCACCAGCAGCCAATTGACCACGCTGCCTTCCTCACCGCCGATACCGCGGGTGAAATAGGGGCCGGGGATGTAGACACCGCGGTTGGTGAAGGCAAACAGGTCCATCAACATCGACGAGGTGGCAGCGTCCCCCCTGAACGCACGGGGTCCGGGCATCACCGCAGTCATGATGGTGAAGATGATGATGATCCAGATCAACACAGGGATATTGCGGAAGATCTCGACATAAAACGCCATGAGCTTGCTGACGAGCCAGTTGTTGGACAGACGCAGGACCCCGGCCAGCACGCCAAAGATCGTGGCCGTGATACAGGCCAGAAAGGCGACAAGCAGCGTATTGAGAATGCCGACAATGGCCGCGCGCAGGTTGCTCGACTGGCTGTTGTAGTCAACCAAGGTCTGGTTGATGTCATATCCCGCGGGTGCCCCCAGGAAGTCGAACGAGATGTTCAACCCGGCAGCACGCAGGTTCGCGGTGAGGTTTGAATACAGATAGAAGAGCGCAAGCGCCAGGATGAGCGCGGCAATCGCTTGCAGCGTCATCGACCGGTAACGGGTGTCGTTCAACAGCATGGATAGCCGGAACGTACCCCCTTGAGGGTCGGGTATGGTCGTCATCAGATATATCCCTGTGTGGCCGGTCGTTGATTTTTATCAGCGCCTTGAGGCGCCCGTCCCGGCTTGGTTGTCCCCGCAAAAGGGGTCGTCGTGAGGCGCAAAGGGCGCGACATGTATCGCGCCCTTTGACTGATGTGTTTAGCGGAAGGGGGGGCTGTAGAGCAGGCCGCCTTCTGTCCACTGTGCGTTCAGGCCACGGGCCAGACCGATGGGTGTGTCTTCGCCGATGTTCTTGGCAAAGATTTCACCGTAGTTGCCCTGAGTCTCGATCGCGCGCTTGAATGCGTCCGCGTCCAGACCCAGCATCGCGCCAAGGCTACCTTCGGAACCCAGAAGACGAGAGACTTCGGGGTTGTTGCCGGCACTTGCCATCTCACCAACGTTGGCGGAGGTCACACCCAGCTCTTCGGCTGTGATCAGTGCGTTCAGGGTCCAGCGGACCACATCGCCCCAGTCGTTGTCGCCGTGACGGACCAGTGGGCCCAGCGGCTCTTTGGAGATGATCTCTGGCAGCAGAACGTGGTCGCCAGGATTTTCGAACGCAGCACGTGTCGCGGCCAGGCCGGACGCGTCTGTTGTGTAGACGTCGCAGGCACCGGCAAGGTACTGCTGCTGCGCTTCGGCGTTTGTCTCGATTGGCACGGGCTCATAGCTGATGTTGTTGGAGCGGAAGAAATCCGCCAGGTTCAGCTCTGTTGTTGTGCCGGTCTGGATGCAGACAGTCGCGCCGTCCAGTTCCTTGGCGGAGGACACACCCAGTTCCTTTGGAACCATGAAGCCCTGACCGTCATAGTAGTTCACACCGACGAAATCGAACTTCAGGTCGACGTCGCGGGAGAATGTCCAGGTGGTATTACGTGCGAGCATGTCGATCTCGCCGGAAGCCAGCGCGGTGAAGCGTGTCTTGCCGGTTGTGGGAACGAATTCGACAGCCGTCGCATCGCCCAGCGCTGCCGCAGCAACCGCGCGGCAAACCGAAACGTCAAAGCCCTTCCATTCGCCATTGGCGTCTGGTGCCGCAAAACCGATAAGGCCTGTGGTCACACCACAGTTCAGTTTGCCGCGTTCTTTCACGTCATCCAGTGTACCAGCAGCTGCGGCACCCGCCGCGAGACCGGCTGCTGTCATAGCACCGAAAAATACAGAATTTTTCATTTCAACCTCTTCCTGATTGTCCGCCACGTTGATGGGCGGTTCTTATGAAGCCATTTTGGCTGCCATAGGTGATACTGGCGGGATCGCTCCCCGACAGTGGGCATTATGTGTGCGGATTCCCGGTCGAAGGTCAAGAGGCTGACCCTCAGAATCGGTCCCGAAATGCCTCAACTCAGGGTAAAGCAACCCAATCAGGCGTTCGGGTCGCAGGTTTCGGGCTGTGATAGCGCAAACATTCGGCTCGCATGCAGAAAAGCCGCGCGGCGAAGGGCAGATTGCGCCTCGGCTTCTTCGTCCCTGCCCCATTGCTCGGCCTGCCAGATCTCATCCAGCCGTGACATGTCCCACAGCGCATCGCTGTCGCGCGCGCGCAATGCCGCTGCAAAGCCAAGAACCAAAGACCCCGACAGGCTCACCAGATCATGGAATGCTGCCAGTTCAAACACGCCCAACTGATGTGTGCGCAGGGACAGAACCTCAAGCGCTGCCGGGTCTTGCGGGGCGTGAATCACCCCCACGCGCGGCTTCAGTCGTGCCCCCAGCGTGGTCGCCCCCCACTCCAGCATGGGATCCCAGACCTCCGCCTGCCGCGCCACCAGTTCCGCAGGGCCTTCCGCGCGGTAGCACAGCAGGTCACTATCCCCATAGGCCGCCAGCATATCGGCCACTTCCCCATGCTGGACCGTCACCTTGTCGAGCGCCGCATTCGCGGTTTTGGTCGCTGGCATGTTATGCGGTTTGATCACGTCTTCCTGGGCATCCCACTCCTGCGCAACCACGCGGGCCATGGCGGCAGACGGCAGGATCAACGGCTGCTTGGCCGGGGTGCGGACGGGACGGCCGTCAAGTTCCACCGTGAAACCACCCTGCGCGGGCACAACAGCCGCAGATTTCCAGAACCGTTTGGCTTTCCAGTCGCTCATACCCTTTGCCCCCAAACCTGATCCAACGCGGGATGCAGCGCATCAAAGCCGTCAATCACCAGCCGCGCCTGGGCGCCAAGCCGCGCGCGGTCATGATAGCCCCAACTGACGCCAATCCCGGCCACACCCGCACTTGCCGCCATCTCCATATCGAAACTTGTATCCCCCACCACAACCGCATCCGCTGCCGCAACGCCGGTATCAGACAGCGCCGCCAGGATCATGGAGGGATGTGGTTTTGACGGATGAAAATCCGCACAATGCTGGGTGACAAACAGGCCGTCCAACCCGTGCCCGTCGATCAGCTTGTCCAGCCCGCGCCGGGACTTGCCCGTGGCCACGCCCAGCAGCACCTCTGGAATGGCATGCAGCGCCTCCAGCGTTTCCCGCGCGCCGGGGTAGAGGGGCGAAGACTTTGCCACCCCGCCCTGTGCCCTGAGCGTCACATAGGCGTCCTTGTATCCATCAACCATCCGCCGATGCGTAGCCGCATCCGCTTCCGGCACCAGAGCGGGAAAGATCACCTCAAGCGACAGGCCCACCATCGCCAACAGATCCGCGCGCGGTGGCAACGGCAGGCCAACGGTCTCAAACGCCACCGCCATCGCGGCAAGGATATCCCCCTGGCTGTCTACCAGCGTGCCATCCACATCAAAGATCACCAGCCGCAGGGGTGCGCTCATTGCAGACTCTCGAAAGGATCATCAGCCGCCAGATCTTCTGTCCACCCGAAGGTGTCCCAACTGTGTGCCATATGGTCGGGCAGTTCAGCCGTAACCGTGATCACTTTGCGGGTCTCAGGATGCTCAAACCGCATCATGCGCGCGTGCAGATGCAGCTTCTTGCTGATCACCCCACCCAGTTGAGCGCCCCAGCCATCCCCCATGTTGTCCTGCCCGGAGCCGCCGTACTTGCCGTCCCCCGCAATCGGATGCCCGATCTCTGCCATATGCGCACGCAGCTGGTGCGTCCGTCCGGTGACAGGTTCCAGCGCAACCCACGCCGCACGGGACGCCACCCGAAACAGCGTCGCATAGAGCGTATGCGCGCGTTTCGCACCCGGCGTGTCATTCATGTCGCGCGGATGCACGGCGATCATCTTCTCGCCCTCCCCGCTGCGCCCATGGCCGCCTGCCTTGACCAGACCATAGCGGATCTCACCCAGATAGGGCGTCGGGACACCGGCGACCAACGCCCAGTAGATCTTGCGCGTCTCCCGGTGCCGCATCGCCGCGGTCAGCGCCTTGGCGGCCATGCGTGTCCGCGCCAGCAGCAGCACGCCCGATGTATCCTTATCCAACCGGTGCACCAGCCGGGGCTTTTCCTCAAAGTCGAACATCAGCGCCGCAGACAACGCATCCACATGCCGTTCTGACTGGCCCGAGCCGCCCTGCACCGCCAGACCGGGCGGCTTGTTCAGCGCAATCACGTGGTCGTCCTTGTAGATCACACAAGCCCGGATCATCCTGGCATCCGCATCCGACACGGTTGCCCGTTTCGTTGGCGGTGGGGCGGCGTCATCGGGCAGCGGCGGAATGCGCACCTGCTGGCCCACCTCGACGCGCGTCGCGCCCTTGACCCGGCCCCCATCAACGCGGATCTCTCCCTTGCGGCACATCTTGTCGATGCGCCCCTGCGGGATCTGCGGGAAGCGGCGCTTGAACCAACGGTCCAGCCGCTGATCGCCCTCGTCCTCTGCCACTGTCACTGTCTGAACCCGGCTCATGCAAATACCCCGCGCGCCATCCAAAGGCCTGCCATCAGACCCGCAATCGACAGCCCCACTGACAAGGCCACGTAAAGTCCCGCGGCACCGATCTGGCCCCGCTCCATCAATGTCACCGTCTCAAGCGAGAATGCCGAAAACGTGGTAAAGCCCCCCAGCACACCCGTCATCACAAAGGGGCTCAGATGCGTGAGCCCCTTCTGCGCGGCCGCCACCACAAAAACCCCCATCAGTAACGACCCCACCACATTGACCGTGATGATCGCCAGCGGGAAATCCTGCGGCCCCAGCAGACGCAGCAGACCGACCCCCATGAGGAACCGGCATGCAGCACCAATGGCACCGCCCAAGGCGACAAGAAGAACTGTTGAAATCATGTGCGGTCTGTCAGCCCTTGGCCCGCATTTGTCAAGCTGGGCGGGCTATTCTTCGCGTTTGGCACGCAGCTTGGCAAAATACGCCAGCCGCTTTTTCAGGTCCCGCTCGAACCCACGCTCCACCGGTTGATAAAGCGCCTGCCGCTCCACCCCTTCGGGAAAATAATTCTGCCCCGAAAACCCGTCCTCGGCGTCATGGTCATAGGCGTAATCCGCGCCGTACCCCATGTCCTTCATCATCCCCGTGGCGGCATTCAGAATGTGTTTCGGCGGCGGCGCAGACCCCGTCGCTTTCGCCGCCCTGCGCGCCCCTTTGTAGGCCACGTAAGCCGCGTTGGACTTCGGCGCGAGCGCCAGATAGGTCACCGCCTGCGCCAGCGCCAATTCCCCTTCGGGACTGCCCAGCCGCTCAAACGTCTCCCAGGATTGCAGACAGACCGCCTGCGCCTGCGGATCGGCCAGACCAATGTCCTCAACCGCCATCCGCGTGATGCGCCGGGCCAGATACCGGGGATCTTCGCCCCCTTCCAGCATGCGCGCAAACCAGTAGAGCGCCGCATCCGGATCCGACCCGCGCACGGATTTATGCAGGGCGGAGATCAGGTTGTAATGTTCATCCCCACCCTTGTCGTATTGCGCTGCACGCCGCATCAGCCGCGCGCCAAGGGCGGCTTTGTCCAGCGGCGCATCTACGTCCCACGCCGCAACCTGCTCTATGAGGTTGAGCAAAGCACGCCCGTCCCCATCGGCCATCTCGTAAAGCGCGGTCCGCGCCCCAGCGTCCAGCGGCAGGGTCCGGCCCAATTCCTCTTCCGCCCGCGTGGCCAGCAGAGCAAGATCCTCCTCCGGCAACCGCTCCAGCACCAGCACCTGCGCCCGGCTCAACACCGCGCGGTTCAGCTCAAACGACGGGTTCTCCGTCGTCGCCCCCACCAGCAGGATCGTCCCGTCTTCCATATGCGGCAGGAACCCATCCTGCTGCGCCTTGTTGAAGCGGTGGATTTCATCGACAAACAGCAGCGTCCCCTGCCCTTGCTGGCGGCGCAGACGGGCGGCTTCAAAGACCTTTCGCAACTCCGGCACGCCGGAGAAGATCGCGCTGATCTGCACGAAATGCAGGTCTGTCTCATCCGCCAGCAGCCGCGCGATGGTCGTCTTGCCCACGCCCGGCGGGCCCCAGAAGATCAGCGACGACAGGCTGCCAGACGACAACATCACCGTCAGCGGCGCTTCCGGCCCGAGGACCTGACGCTGGCCAATCACCTCAGCCAATGTCTTTGGCCGCAGCCTGTCGGCCAGCGGCCGATGCAGGCTCTCGGCTTGCGCCGCGCCACTGTCGAACAAATCCGCCATCAGACGCGGAACCGCAAAACCGTCTGCCGCGCGCCGCGCCGCACCACCATTTCGACACGCCTCAACTGCCCCGCCAAAACCGCGACAACATCGTCCGGGTGGCCGACCTCAACGCCGTTGATCGCCAGAACAACATCGCCCGCACGCAAGCCAACACGCGCGGCAACGCCGGGGTTCAGCACCGCAACCCCTTCGCTTTGCAAGGGAAGGTTCAGCTCTGACAGAACCGCAGGATTGATCCGCACCATACGCAATCCGGGCAGCTTGCTACGCTGGCCCAGCGTGATCTCATCGCGGGCTGGCGTGTCGGGTGCGGCAATCAACGGCACGGTGAGCGTGCCTTCCTGCCCCTCCTGCACCCGGGTGACCTCAGCCTCCCGGCCCAGCCCGGCGACCGACATGCGATAGATCATCTCGGCCGGCGTGTTCACCGGCGCGCCATCCACCGCCGTGATCACATCCCCCACTTCAAGCCCCGCCGCCAGAAAGGGCGAAGCCGGATGCAGCCCCGAGACGATGATCCCACCCGGCCGGTCCAACCCCAATGGCCCCGCCATGTCACTGTCCACCGGCTGCCCGCTGATGCCTGCCCAGGGCCGCCCGAAACGGACCTGCCCCGCCCGCGCCTGTTCCACAAACACTGCGACCAGATCAGCCGGGATGGCAAATCCGATGCCGTTGGAGCCGCCCGAGCGGGTGAGGATCGAGGTGTTGATCCCGATCAAACGGCCCGCCATGTCGATGAGCGCACCACCCGAATTGCCCGGATTGATCGGCGCATCGGTCTGAATGAAATACCCCACGCCGGAATTTCCGCCCCCCACACCGGACCGTGCAAGCCCAGACACGATCCCGCTGCTGACAGTCTGGCCCACGCCAAAGGGATTGCCGATGGCCAATGCCAATTCCCCCACTTCAACGCCTGCACTGTCGCGCAGGTCCAGAAACGGCAGGTCTTCCTCGGCTTCGATCTTCAGAATGGCAAGGTCCGCGTCCTTGTCGCCCAACAGAACCCGCGCCTCGTATTCGCGCCGGTCGCTCAGCACCACGCGGATTTCCGTGGCCATGCCCACCACGTGATAGTTCGACACGACAATCCCGTCCGCCGACAGGATCACCCCAGAGCCGAGCGAGTTCTGCACCCGTGGCCTTTCCATGAACGGATCGCGAAAGAACCGCTCAAAAAACGGATCCCGCTGCAAGGGTGTGCCACGCGGTTCGGCCATGATCTTGGCATAGATGTTCACCACCGCAGGGGCTGCCTCGCGCACAAGCGGCACAAAGCTGAGCTGGATTTCGGATTGCGACTGCGGCACCTGCTGCGCGGCAAGGGGCGCGCCGAGGAGCGACAGGATCAGGACAAGAACTTTCATACCCAAGGATATGCGCAACGGACGGGGGACACGCAACTCCCCTCCTCTTTTTGGCCAAAAATATCCCTGCGCAACACCGGCTCCAAGCACGACACATCGTTGCAGAGAATAAAAAAAGCCCCGCCAGATCGGCAGGGCTTTCACGTCTGATACTGTGAGAGGTCTTATTCCTCTGCAGCCTCTTCCGCGGCCAGGCGGGCCTTGTCGGCTGCACCTTTGGCGTCGCGGTCGCGGTCGACAAATTCGATGATCGCCATGGGCGCCATGTCACCATAGCGGAAGCCGGCTTTCAGCACGCGCACGTAACCGCCCTGGCGGTCCTTGTAGCGGGGGCCGAGCACGTCAAAGAGCTTGGCAACATACTGATCTTGCTTCAGCTTTGAAGCGGCCTGGCGACGGGCGTGCAGGTCGCCGCGTTTGGCGAGCGTGATCATCTTTTCGATGATCGGGCGCAGTTCCTTTGCCTTGGGCAGGGTTGTCTTGATTTGCTCATGTTCAATGAGCGAGCCGGCCATGTTGGCCCAGAGCGCCTTGCGGTGCTCATGTGTGCGGTTCAGGCGGCGGTATCCACGTGCGTGACGCATTTCTTCTTCTCCAATCTGGTGCCCTCTACGGGCGTTTTTACTTTGTCTGGCAACGGGTGCGTGCCCGCTGCTCTCCTTGGGGTACGTGTCTTCCGCGAGGAAGGCGCGTTACCCGGTAGTCGTCCGCCCAAAGGCGGGCGATGAAAGGGCAGATGCCCGGTTGGTGGGTTTCACCCACCCTACGTAGGGTGGGTGAAACCCACGCATTCTTAAAACGAATCCTCGAACTTCTTGGCGAGGTCTTCGATGTTGTCCGGCGGCCAGTCTTCGACATCCATGCCGAGGTGCAGCCCCATACCGGACAGGACTTCCTTGATCTCGTTCAGGGATTTCCGGCCGAAGTTCGGCGTGCGCAGCATTTCGGCTTCTGTCTTCTGGATCAGATCGCCAATGTACACGATGTTGTCGTTCTTCAGGCAGTTCGCGGAACGTACTGACAATTCCAACTCGTCCACTTTCTTCAGCAGCAGCGGGTTGAATTCCAGACCGTCATCTTCGTCGGCACGCGACGCGGATTCAGGCTCATCGAAGTTCACGAAGATGCCCAGCTGGTCCTGCAGGATACGCGCGGCAAATGCCACGGCGTCATCCGGCGTGATGGAGCCGTCTGTTTCGACCTTCATGGTCAGCTTGTCATAATCCAGCACCTGACCTTCACGGGTCGGCTGCACGTCATAAGACACTTTTTTGACCGGAGAATAGATCGCATCAATCGGGATCAGGCCAATGGGCGCATCTTCCGGCTTGTTCTTGTCGGCAGACACATAACCCTTACCGGTATTCACAGTCAGTTCCATGTAGACGTCTGCACCATCGTCGAGGTGGCAGATCACATGATCGCGGTTCAGAATTTCGATGCCGGCGGATTCGCTGATGTCACCGGCGGTGACAACACCCGGACCTTTGGCCGAAATCGACAGGCGCTTGGGCCCTT
>Ga0160419_100884_pt1 | contig 15434 bp, 14 predicted proteins | sample CelAP2metagpilot_2_FD_108196 | JGI IMG/M metagenome (GOLD analysis project Ga0160419, IMG submission 108196) | Phycosphere-associated microbial communities from Cellana algal ponds in Kailua-Kona, Hawaii, USA - Cellana AP2-4-25 metagenome pilot ... | reverse complement strand
CTCCTCCTCCTCCTCCTCCTCCTCCTGTCGCTCCTCCTGCTCCTGCTCCTCCTCCTGTCGCTCCTCCTGCTCCTGCTCCTGCTCCTGCGATCGTTCCTTCTCCTCCTTCTCTTCCTCCTTTTTCCTCACCTCCTCCTCCTCCCGGATCCATCGCCAGTCCCTCAGAGCGTTCTCGGTTGCCGGCAAGGGGGGCATGAGGGGTTGGAGGAGGGGGAGGACTGATGCCACGAGTGGAAGGGCGACGAACAAGCGCGGACTCTTCCTCTTCCTTTCCGTCCTCTCTGGCCTCCCTCCTGAATGCCTTCGGTTTTATGCCGCATGCAGGAGGGAGGGGTGATGGTGGTGGTGGTGGTGGTGGAGGAGGAGGAGGAGGAGGAAGGCCTTCCCTTGTCGAGCTGCTGACGACGGTTTGGCAGTCCCCGGGGCGCGGCGTGGTGGAGATGGGAGAGGGAATGGACTTGGAGGGAGAAATAGAAAAGGAGGAGGAGGGAGAGGAGGAAGAGGAGGAGGCGAGGCGGGGGACCGTGTTGAAGCCGATGACGTCAGGGTTTACGCTCACCTCGACCCGGCACACGACGGGACGGTGGTCGCTGGGGGAGGGAGGACAGGAGGGAGGGAGGGAGGAAGGGAGGAGAGGGAGGGAGGTTGAGACGAGAGTGGAATAGGATGAATTGAGAGGCTTCATCAAGCAAAGGTCAACACCGACCTCACGAAAGAGTCAATAAATCAATCAATTAGGGTGAAGCATCTGTGAAGAAATTTCGAACAAGGGAAAGGAGTAGGAATCAATGTCTTGCCCTCCCTCCCTCCCTCCCCCCCCCCTTTTTCCCTCTATACGCACCTCCCTGTGATAGCATCGCACATCTCATAGCCCCGAATCGCCACCCGAGAAATGACGTCGGGCAATGCATGGAAGAGGATGCGATCTGCGAAGGAGGGAGGGAGGGAGGAATGGCGAGAGGGGAAGCGACTATGAGGAAGGGAAGAAGGTACCTGTTTGCCCTGGTCCTCCCTCCCCTCCCTCCTTCCCTCCCTCCCTCCCTCTCTGTCCACCCTACCTGTGTATGAGGGAGGACGAGGCGTCCACCCGCTCTTCTTGCTGTGGACTTGGAGAGTGTAGCACTGCTCGAGGAGGGAGAGGGATGTGAAGGCCTCGCCGTGCATCCCCGGCACCCATCGGAAGGAGGGGGGAAAGTGGATCGGGGCCTGGAGGCGGAGAGAGGCGAGGGGATAAGGAATCAGTAAAAGGCGAGGAGGAGGAAATAAGGCAAAGAGATACGCATTAAGAGGAGGAGAACAAGAGGAAGCGGGTAAACGCCAGATGAGCATAAATGAGAGGCAACTGCAACTAGCTCCACGACAATGATTACAATCCTCTCCCTCCCTCCCTCCCTCCCTTCCGCCCTCCTCCCCTCGGGCCCTCACCTCATGGAAGTCGAAGAGGAGATAGCCGGTTTCCATCGCCCGCGACAGCTCGTCGGCCTTCCCCACCCATGACCATGGATTCCGCCCTCGCTTCACTCCCTCCTTCCCTGCCTCTCCCATCCCCTCGGGCCCTCCTCCTCCTCCTCCTCCTCCTCCTCCTCCTTCTGTTTCCGGTGCCAGTATCGAGAGGGGGGACTTACAGAGCTGGGCCTCACCGACTGAGAAGTTGGCGCACCCTTTCCCATTGGCCTCGTGAGGAGACGGGAGGGAGGAGGCAGGAGAAGAGGAGGTGAGAGAGGTAGAGGGGAAGAGGAGGGAGGGTCGATGTCCAGGAGGAAAAGGGGAGGAGGAGAAGGAGGAGGAGGTTGGCATGTCGTCTGGGTGGGTCCTCATGATGCTGATGGCATGGTGAAGCGGCGGCAGCTGTTGCTGTTGCTGCTGCTGCTGCTGCTGCTGTTGTTGTTGCTGGGAATCTTGCTGGGCAGCGGGAGCATTGAAAGAGGAGGAGTAGGAGGAGGTGTGTGGGGGTGGTCGTCGGGGGCAGAGGGAAGGAGGGGGTGGCGCTGCAGCATCAGTACCTGCCGGAGGGTTAGGAAGAGGGAGGAGATCGACAAAAGCAAGAGGGGAAGGAGAAAGGAGGCCATCTCCACCACCAGCACCACCAGCACCACCAGCATCGCCCATGCCATCAATATCATTGCCATTGCTGCCGTAACTGCCGTTACAGCCGTTGCTGCCGTTGCCTTCGGAAATGGACGCGTGTCGTGGAACAAGGCTGGATAGCTGGCGGCCTCCGGGGTTGCCGTCCCTCTCATCGGTGCTTGCCAGCCTTATTGCGGTCGGTGTCTCTCCCCGCTCGCCTCCTGCCCCTCTCCTTTCCTCATTGGTCTCCTCCTCCTTGCTGGGCTTTTTAAGGAAAAGAAGATGCCTGTACCGAGCCTCCCTCCACGTCTTCCCTCCTTCCTTCCTTCCCTCTTCCCCACCCAGCCGCTGCTCGTGCTGCTTCCAGTAATCCACCTCCTCGGCCGCGGATTCGGTCACCCGCCGCAAAATTTCCTGCAAAGGAGGGGAGGGAGGGAGGGAGGGATGAAAATGACGTACGTTGGCGGTGCCTGCTCCCATCTCCCGTCTCAGACTCGTTGTGCGAACGACCCGCAGCGAGACAGAGACCAAAGGAGGGAGGGAGGGATACAGGGAACCTCTCTATACCCACCCCGGGGGCCTCGGTGAGCCTGTAATTCAGATCGCCCAGGAGGATGGCCACATCGTGCTGCAGGTGGGCGTCGAATTCATCGATGTCGTACGTCAAGGAGAGCTGGGGAGAGAGGCGGGAAAGAGGGGAGGAGGGGAGGGAGGAGGGGAGGGAAGGTTTGGATGGACAGGTGACACATTGTGCATAGAAAAAGTACGAAGGCATGCATGGGAGGCATCCGGATTCTCAGCCCGCTTGCCCCCCTTCCCTCCCTCCCTCCCTCCCGCCCTACCTCTTGCAAACTACGAGCCGCATCCTGGTTCCGTTTCTCGGTCCGCGACCGCCCGTGCTTGTCCGCGGCGAAATGGGCCGTGATGCAAGCGATCGAAACGTCATGGTACCTGAGGGAGGGAGGGAGGGAGGGAGGGAGGGAGGGAGGGAGGGAGGAAGGGACGCACGGTCATCAGCTACAGTACACTCAAATACGCTGACGACCTTCCTCCCCTCCCTTCCCTCCCGCCTTCCCTCCCTACCTGACGGAGATCCCCACCGCTCCCTTGTTGGGCGCTCGGCCCATAATACCCAAGTTGATGCCGCTGTGCACCTTGCCTAGGGCGGATCGAGCCACTTGCACAGCGCCTGGTAAAGGAGGGGGGGGGGGAGGGAGGGAGGGCGGGCGGGTGAGAGAAGGAAGGAAAGGTTGGAGGGAGGGAGGGAGGGAGGGAGGGAGGGAGGGAGAGAGGAAGGGCTTACCTCGTTCAACGTCACGGGTCCGAGCGAAGATTGTAATGGCAATCATGCCTGTGTGATTATATTCAATCACAGGATTAATAACAAATGAGTAACGTGATTATATTCAATCACAGGACTAATAACAAATGAGTAATGTGATTATATTCAACCACAGGACTAATAACAATGAATAAAGCCACGCATATCATCCCCAGCGATTTCCCACCCTCCCTCCCCGCCACCTCCCCGCCTACCATTCAGTATTTTGGCGTCCCCTATCTCCCGGCTGAACATGTCGTAGGCGCCAGGTCCACCCACATGAGCATGCAGGGCCGCGCGCAGGGCGTCAAGGATGAGGGCCTCCTGAGTAAGGGGGGGGAGGGAGATAGGGAGGGAGAAAGGGAGGGGTGAGACAGACCAGTCCATCTTGTTAACAGCCCTTGCGGAAAATGAGAAGGGAAGGAAAGGGAGGGAGGGAGGGAGGGGGGGAGGGAAGGAGGGGCACCTGGAAGCCGATGATGTAAAGGTCGTAGCCGAGGGGGATCCACGCCGCAACGGACCCGAAAGACTTCAAGTTCGTGCATCCCCCCACATTGCAGGTGCTGGCGAATACCCGGATTGTAGCAGAGGCGGGAGGGCGGGAGGAAGGGAGGGGGGGAGGAGAGGTGCTTGGGAGGGCACTGCCGGGGTTGCCGGCGATGGAAAGAGGGGAGGAGGGGGGAAAAGAGGAGGAGGTGGGGGAGGAGAGACCGATGGGGCTGAGGGAGGATGAGCCGACGTGGATCTGAGATGGAAGGTGATGTCAAGGGGAGGGCAAGGGAGGGAGGGAGGGAGGGAGGGAGGGAGGGAGGGGGAGGTCAGAAAGAAGCCTGATTGATAGCCAAAGATGCAGGGGGTTAAACGACGTCATTCGCCTCTAATCCTGTCGCACCTTCCCTCCCTCTCTCCCTCCCTCCCTCCTGTCTTCCCTCCTCCTCACCACCTTCTTCGTCCCGCCCCGCGTGCTTCTCCCAGAGGCCCCGCCAAAAGCTCCTCCCATTGCGTACAGCTGCTGCTGGTGCTGGTGGTGGTGGTGGTGGTACTGGTAGGAAGAGTTGGAGACGTTCAGGTGCCAGGGACGGACCACAAAGCTAGGCTCTCTACGCAGCAAGGAGGGATGAAATATGACGTGAAAGGGAGGAAGGGTGAGGAGTCATCGAGCCCTCCCTCCTCCCCACCTTTCCTTTTTAACTCTTTCCCTTCCTTCCCGTGCGGGAATGGAAGTCGTCCCTACCACCCTCCACTCCCTCCCTTCCTTCTTCCTCCTTCCCTCCTCATCATGCCAAGGGGAGCCAGGGCGGAAAAAGAGGGAGGGTAGGAGAAAGGGAAGGAGGGAGGGAGAGAGAGTCGCGAGGGAAAAGGCGTAACTTACTCGACTCCATTGCTCGTCGCCTTATCATTGGCACTCCCTTTCCTCCCGTCCAGGCACGTGTCAAAGGCACCCCTGAAACAGAAAACGGAAAATGAAGGGGGGGGAAGAAATGCGGAATAAGTCAGCGCTCCTCCTTCCCTAGGCCTTCCCTCCCTCGCCCCTGCCTTCCCCCCCTTCCTGACCCGAAAATCAGGGCGTCCCACAGGCCGATGACGCGGCAGGCCGTGAGACGAAGGAAGACGAAACTGATGCTCACTTGCCGACTGTCTTTGGGGCTCAGCCACTCGTACCTGAGGGAGGGAGGGAGGGAGGGAGGGAGGGAGGGAGGGAGGGGAGGGGGGGGGAAGGCGGACCAATATTTAGAAGAGATCTTTCTTTCGTTACAATAAGACTGTCACTTCACAAGAAGCAAAACGTCCGTCCCTCCCTCCTTTCCTCCCTCCTTCCCTCTCATCCTTCCCCTCACCAATGCACGTAATCCCCGATCGCACCCAGAGCCAAGGTTGTAGGAATGAGGACGGTGATGAGCATCAGTTTCCGACGGATGCGGGCGTACCGGCCCGAGAGAAAGGAGCCGGGGGCGTCAGGCGTGGAGCGCCTGGGGGGAGGGAAGGAGGGAAGGAAGGATGCAGGGATGGAGGGAAGGAGGGAAGGAAGGATGCAGGGAAAGAAGGAAGCCCAGGTGTGAGAGTCAAGGTACGCGGCTTCCTTCGTCCCTCATCCCCACCCCGCAGCCCTGCATAATGCCGTCTCCCTCCCTCCCTCCCTCCCTCCCTCCCTCCCTCCCCTCACCGTTTGAGCGCCCGCCAGGTGAACCAGTACATAGTGAGCATGAAAGTGATGGCCGTGGGGAAGACCAGGAGGTCAAATGTGAGGGCAGCGATGAAGATGTGCCTGGGGCGAAGGAGAGGTAGGGAGGGAGGGAGGGAGGGAGGAAGGAGTGGGTGGGTGGGTGGGAGGGGTTCAATACAAGCGGTTCGCTTGTCCAGGGTCTTTGAGGCAGAGAGAAGGATTCTCGAGGGAAGGAAAAGGGAACGAAGAAAGGTTGATCGAGGGAGGGAGGGATAGAGGAAAGGAGGACGGGACGTACGAGTAGGTAGTGTGCACCACGGCGTGTCGCCACATAAGTGCCCAAAAAACGCCATATAGGACCAAGCCCGTCAAGCAGCCTGCAACGATCTGGGATGGATGGAGGGGAGGACGGAAAGGGGGTTGAGAAGGGAGGAAGAAAAGGGAAAGGAGGGGCAGACATTTGCCTGTATGGGAAGACAGATGGGGGGGTAAGCATTCACTCCTTACTATTACCATGAGGTAAGAGGGGAAAGGTCGTCTTCACCTTCAGAATCAGATTAAGGGGGCTGGGCATTTACTCGGTTAGGCTTAACCCTAACCCTAACCCGTAGGAGACATTATGTCATTGTGTATTCACTCACCTTGTGCGGTGGTGCATCCCGCTTGAGCCTGGCCACCGAACGCCGGCGGGCAATAAAGGCCCACATGACGAAACTCATGTAGGAGTGGGCGACGCAATTAAGCATGACCTGAGCCTCTAGCATCTCCACGTACAGAATGGTGTTGACAGGGCCTGGGGGCATGGAATCGTGGGGAGGGATGGGGAGGGGAGGGGGAGAAAGTTATGGAAGCAGATGGCTTTATCAGGCGTGAAGACATGCGACTGCATGCCTTTGATGTAAGTGCCCCTACCTCCCCTTCCTAATCATGATCATCAAATGCACCCATCCTTTCCTAATCATCATGATTAGACGCAACCACCCCTTCCTAATCATCATGATTAGACGTACCTCCTCTCTCGGGGTCCCAATACTTGAGGGGGTAGGCGTTGGTGTCAAAGACATAAATGTACTCGGGAAGCGACCCCACAGCGTCAATTATGCACAGCGTCAACACCTGAAGAGAAGGTGTAAGGTACATTTGAACGACAGAGTACTCCAAGGGAAATGTACCGTAGCGCCATGATTGCCTTCCACCATTTCGTCCCTTAATCCCTCCCTCCCTTCATTCGTACCAGCTTGTCAAAGAAATCAGCGAGCGTCCTTACTCGCCGAGGATCAGCGTTGTTGAGCTTCCGGCGCTTTTGCCACGTCCATATACCTACGATGGACGAGGCAATCACACTGTCAAATACAAGTATGGGAATGGACGGGTCGTAAGTGGAGGGAAAGGTGAGGGGGAGGAAAGGCGGGTTTATTGGAAAGGGGGGGAAGAATGAGGTCGGGAGCAGACAGACCCGGAGCTGGCGACATCAAATATACGTACCTTGGGGTCGTCACAGCTAGCTTATAGATGTTATACAAACACCAGAACTCGCCCCCACCTTCCTCCACTGGAGGCCCCGGGCAGAACCAGCTAGCCGACAGAGTCATTTATCTCCGAAAGTGCTTGGAGGTATACTCCCAGAAGGCTCCAGGGCTTGCCTTTTGCTTGGCTTGTGATTGACAGGGTGGTTATGCTTGTTTTTGGAGCACCAGAGCCTTGGCGCAGGTAGCAAGTAGGCTAGGGTACGTGGGTGTAGTGTCTGGTCGAGGGAGAGTGCTTTACTCACGACCGGCAGAGGCACGGCGCTGCCGCTAGCGTCTTGTCTTTCCGGCCAGCATTCCGTGTTGCTGGCTTATCGATGACACCCTTCCTGTCCATTTGTGTAAAATGAATGTAGTTTTTTACGTCAGTGTACACGCAAGTCCTCACACATTACATGCACTGTCACGCGCCCATCAGACGTGCACGGCGAAGTTGTTGTCCAGTAAATCTAATGTTGGGGGATGAACAATGGGTAGCCTCGAGCATGTCGAAACATCGTGTCAATAATCCAAATCCCGGCTGGCACGTTTCTGAGGTCGTACATGATCATCGACTTTTGTGGCGGAGGGGAGTGCATGGTTGGAATGGAGAATGACCTTCAACGGCGATTCTCTTACACACACACACATACCCCTATCCCCACACCCACTCACACACACACAAAAGCTCACACAAACACACGCACACATACTCTTCACGCTCATCGCGCTATTCAAATCGCAACGTGGGAGTGATTGCGGCGTGCCGTATTGATTTGCGTCGACAGGCATCTTAAAAGCAGGATAAACCTCGGGGTTTAACGACAAGTTGCTATTGTTATTATTACCACCGCACCTACTGCCGCGCTGGTTGGCGCTAGGGCTTGTCTACCAAAGGCTCGTGGACAAACCTGCCGGAAAAGCCGCCGAAGTGTGGTGTGACGCACTGTATGTACTTGCTTTTTCGATTTCGGCCGAACTAGATAACTCACAGACGGCTGCTGGAGGCCTCGACTGGGCGTGACGCAAGGTCCCACTCACCACTCACACCAACACCACCCGAAACCACATACAACCACAGAGCACACTCGCTAAAATAACACTTATGCGGAAACTTGCTTGCCAAATGAACGCCGGAGAAGGGTCTACAAAGTGCTCTAAGTAAGCTTTGAGGGGTTGGATGGATGGGATGATATGTGGCATATCAAGACGATACGTGGTGATGACTTACAAGTAGATGGCAGATTGCTAAAACGTATTTGACGCTTTATGCGCACAAAACCTACTATAAATATGCCGTGCAGAGATGCCGGCAAAATTGACCTGAACGTACACCAAAGAGACACCTGTGTGTGATGTGTGCTCCCTTCCTCCCCTTATTCCGGAACTGCTGCTTCGACGCGGCAGTCGAGAAATAAGGAAAATGCTCTATCCAGTTGTCAGTGCTACTGTTGTGTGTAAACACCGTTAGCCATTCGTCCCGAACTTAGTTTTTCACAGCTCCTTAATCTCTCACCGACCATCCTCCCATTCACAGGTGCAGCCCCACGGACAAAAGAAGGGGGTCGTTGTGTTGTGATGCAGAAAGAGGAGGAATGAAGAGGAATGAATTGACGAAAGGGGGTGGAGGCCGGGGGGGGGAGAGAAAGAGCTAACAAACAGGGCTAAATGCGAGGCGATCGAAAGGAGGAGAAAGGATAGATCAATGACAAGTAAGTGATAGAAGAAAGGAGGAAGAGGGATAGAGCAATGGCAAGTACATGGTGTGGGGTGTTTGCAAGAGGGAAAGAGCGATGGAGGGGGAGCAATCACTGAGTGCTTATTTCACAATTTCTATGCGTTAATTCCTGTTCTTCCTGTAAGCAAGCCATTCTGTGGGAGCTCGTGTTGCCCATTACCGGCACAACTCAGGATGGAGAAGGAAGGAAGGAGGATGAGGAGGATGAGGAGGATGGAGGATGAGGAGGATGAGATAGCCCTGTACAGCCTTTTCTGTATATGTAGATAGTTATAATCAGAGCATTTTCATTGTCCACAGTTGCTCATAAAAACGCTTGTCTGGTACTTCCAATGGTGGCGGTTGCTATTTCCATCACTATCCCTTTCGCTTCGATTGCTTTTCGCACCGTCTTGCTCATCTGCGTCCCAGCTCTGTTGTTGTACGATTGAACCGTTCATTTTGAGTTGCCAGCTTTGCATCCGACCATTCTTTCCTCTCATCTTTTACATCCATTGCCTGAGTCCTATCAGAGCGATAAACTAAGCGTCACTCACCCTAAATTCCCAGCTGGTGTAGGGTGACGCATAGCATGCCGTACAAATTTAAGACCCACATCCAATTGTATGGGTTGCGCGAAAAATACATGTCATCATAACTGAATATGCTATTCATCCCGACAAGTGAGAAGCGAGGAAGTATAGACGCCCACGAAAAATTGACCCAGAAAGTAAAACCTCGCCGTCAAAATTTTATTGATGGGTTTGATGGAAAAGGAGGCTTGTGCTTTTATCAGGGATCATGGCAGGGCTGTTTGAGAACCTCTAATTGATAAAAATACATTAAATTTCCCTGAGGCGGCTTGCTATCGGCATTCCGAAGAGTGGTCGATGCAAAAGGACGCAAGGAGAGGGAAAGCTAGCAAGTATTACTTAACGGCTCCATTCGAATAATGCAACGGCTCCGTGAAACGACACATGCATGCCCTCATTTGTTCTCTTATGTCCTCTGAATGGTGCTGCTTCCTTGTACTGCTGGTTGGCAATGAGCTCAATGATGAAAATGTTGTCACGAACATACTTTTGGCATATCTCGTATGTCTTTCTCCCTGTCGAACAGCAACTCACCACCCCACCCCATACAACCCAAACCCACCGTTACCGTACCCCAATACAAAGGCCCCCATCTACAACATACACGCCCTTGGCTCCACCAAACCTCTATGAGGCCTTCTCCGCCTCTTATATTGGATTCCTCCCAGCGGCGTCAGCGATCAACTATCTATACATCCGTGGCATTATGCTTCCTCGCTCCCCTTTTCTACACGGTCTGCTTACTCTCTTATCATCTAGAGGATGGGCAAGAGGACGTTGCGATCAGCACTCAAACTCGAGCAGCAGCTTTTTTGCAGAATTTTACACCTTCTCTCTTAGACGATGACTCTTTCTCCTCTAAAATCGCTGCCACGGGCACCGGTGGCATTAGCATCCCTCTTCTACAGAACAAGCGCAAGAGCCACCGAGCCTTTGGCACCATTATCCGGCACGCCCTACGGCCCTTGCTGCCGGGTCTCTTGGCTGCTGCTGCACTTGATGCAAACAGTGTTGGTATACCTTCTCATCAACGACGCAAGTTGGTCCGCAACAGGGCAAAAGTAGGACCACCAAAAGGCGAAGAGGAGGAGGACAGTTTCCTACCCATGGAGGGCGACGATGACTTCATCAACGACGACGACCAGACCTCAACGCGAGGAAAAATCAGTCTACATAATTATGCTGATGCTCAATATATTGGAATCGTTGGCATCGGCTCCCCGCCCCAATATTTCCGGATGCTGTTTGACACAGGGTCTTCGGACATGTGGGTGCCCGCGCCTTACTGCCAGGGATGCGGCCCGGGCCATCGATCCTTCTACCCCGGTCGGTCGCATTCCTACCGGGACATATTAGAGAGGGATGAAGACATGCAGGATGATGATGGAGTGCTGCCTCGGCTGTTCGAAGTGGTGTATGCGGGGGGGGCTGTGGCGGGAAAGAAAGGGGCGGACACCTTGACCATTGGTGGCGTCAAGCTGGAAGGAATGAAATTCGGCCAGGCCATGTACGAGAATGAGAATCTCATGATGGCATCATGGGATGGAGTGGTCGGGCTTGGATTCAAGGGGCTGGCGGGGGTGACTAAGCCGACGGTTTTGGACGCGATGAAGGCGCAGCACCCTGACTTGCCAAGACAATTTTCAATGTTCTTGTCGGCGGATGCATCGGGGTGGGAAGATGGGCCGGCGTCTGAGTTGCGTTTGGGTGGTTTCGACTTGGACAGGGTGGGGAAAAATGCGTCGTGGCATTTTGCGCCGCTTGCACGCGAAAGGGGGGATTGGGAGATGATGGTGCCGATGGAGGAGGAGGGGCAGGAGGGAAGGAGGAGGAAGATGGACAGTAGCGATTATTGGTCGGTGCGTTTGACATCAGTAGATGTGCGGAAGAGAGACCATGCGCGTCCAGGACAAGGGCAGGCGGTAGAGCTGTTGAGGAAGGAAGGGGAGGAAGAGGGAGGAGAGGAGGGAGGAGGAGTGGGAGGGGGGATTGCGATCGTGGACACGGGCACGACCCTTTTTATTCCCCCCTCCCGGGACTACCACCGCCTGCTTGCCCTCCTCACTCAAGGGCTGCACTGCACGAGCTCCAGCACCTACACCTCAACCAGCAATCCCCTCTCAGGGTGGCTTCCCACGTGTTACGGTGCTTTCATCTCTGATTTCCCCGACCTGGTTTTGCACATCGAAGGAGGGCCTTCTCTCCCCTTGCGGGCAGAGGATTACGTCTCTTGCTCCCTGACCATCTGTGTTCTGCTTCTGCAACAGGTGATCGATAACCCTTTCTGGGTCCTGGGTGACGTGGTGCTCGAGAGCTACTATGTGCTGTTTGATGTGGAGAATCAGCGGGTAGGGTTTGCATGTCCAGAGGAGGGGTGCAGCGGGGGGTCGTGGCATGGGCAGAGAAGAGCGTATGGGCCTTTTGAGTGGGCAAAAATTGCCCCGTTTCTAGCTATTATTATCAGCATGGTAGGCTGGCAGTGCTGGGGGGTGATATACGAAGTGGCGGAATTTGTTTTTTGGGAAGAGGGGAGCAGGAGGGGGGAGGAGGAGGAGAGGGGAGAAGTGGGAGAAGAGGATCACGGGGTATTTTTTGATGTTTTTAGTGGATATGGTAGCGAGGAAGAGGAAGAAAGCGAGGAAGAGAGCCAGGAAGAACCTATGTACATTGATGAGGACGGAACGATGGCAGTGTCGCGCGGGAGAGCGACGGCGGGGAGGGACAGGAGGCCGGCCATGCAGAGTGTGGCTTCGTGGGCGTTGGCGTTACCCGCATTTTTGTGGCCGCACCAGTGGCAGCAGCAGCAGCAGCAGCAGCAGCAGCAGCAGCAGCAGCAGCAGCAGCAGCAGCAGCAGCAGCAGCAGCAGCAGCAGCAGCAGCAGCAGCGCCACCACCACCACCACCACCACCAAGGGCAGCAAGCTCAAGAGAGAATGGGAGACTGTGCGTTATCCAGGTCGTCCCATCATGCCCTTCCGTACGACAGCGAGGAGGAGGACGAGGAGACGGAGGAGGAGGATGACGAACACGACCTCATTGGAAGCGAGCGGGAGGAAGGATCAAAAGAAAGGAAAATGGTACTTGAAGTGTCCCACGCTGAGAAGCAGTCAGCTCGGCATGAACGTAGGAGATGGGTAGAAATGTTGGGCTTGCGCTGGCGAGACCGCACCACAAGCCATGATATGGCTGTAATCCCAGCTTCAGAGGAGGAGAGTGAAGATGAAGAAGGAATAAGAAACGAGCAGCGGTGGATAACACATAGGCGACATCGGAGGGAGCAGGAACTCCGCCGCGTTTCGAGCCTGGGCAGTACAATGTTTTTGTCGTAGCGCACGTCTTTAAGGTGTGGAAGTAGAATGATTTATGAATAGTAGTCGTCCTTGAATAGTATTCATCCTTGGAAACCAATTCCAAATGAATCTAAATAATATAGCGAAATCGAAGACACAATTTTCGTTGCAAGTATTGTTAATGGATCTATTTTTCTTTTGTTCTCATCAAGGAGCAATACCAAGACAAATGTGACACTCGCTTCGGGATCCACCCCCACCGAGTGAGGAAGAGAACACACCCGACCACACAAAATTGCCATTACAATGGGTAACATAAATCAAACGAGTGACGCACACATTTTCATCATTTATGATAGGGCTGAAGAGGCAAACATTGTGGTAAATGATGCAACTTTGCCTCCCTTACCTCAACAAGTACATCTTCTCCTCATCCCTCCCATTTCTTCGCTGCCAATCCCCCACTTCCCCTCTTCACTCTCTATTCTTGCAATCTTCTATGTATAGAACCCATTTACTTCCTCCTCCTCACTCACTTTCTCTTCTCGTATAGATCGACGGACCCGGGCTACCGTGTGAAATCGCTGTGGTTTTACCATCGTCGATGATTTAAAGAGTGTGTGAGTCCTTGCCCCAATCGTGTACTTATTCTCAATGTTTGCTCTCTTATTAAGCAATTGGTTACTAAGTTCCCACATTGCCATGGGAACACAGGAGCGTAAAGCAAGTTGAAAGTCTGCGTTTCCTTCTTCCCCAAGCAAGCAACGAGCGAAGCAAGCAAGACAAGTGCGCTTCTAGACCAAAAGAACGCGAACAGGCATCATGATGGAGCGCGGCATACTCTCAGGGGCGCAGGCCACGGGATCTACCACCGCGACCACGATCGTAGACCAAAAAGGCCGCGGCCGCTTCAGGAAGATCGATGATGGCCGGGCCAGGGGTGTAGAGCTCCTCTCCCCCGACCGACGCAAGCCCTCGCCTCACCAAGATCAAGACGAGCAAGATAACCTGCAACAACAGCAAGGAAATCCCTCTTCTCGGACCGTGCCCACCTCCACAGATGCCAGTGCCACTGCTGCCAGTGCGCTTTACGAGGAGCATGCCTGGTCGTGGAGCGATTTGCAGAAGCGCCTGTGCATCACCTTGGACATGGCCCGCCCTGACAATTCTCCGGGCCTAAGCCCTGCCGAGGCACGCGCCCGCGTGATACTACACGGACGCAACGAACTATCACCTCCTTCTACCAAACCGGAGTGGCTTCGTTTTGCGGAAAAGTTTTTGGACCCCTTTATGTTGCTCTTGGAGCTGGCGGCTTTGCTCTCCTTCATCATGTTTGCCATCAAGAACACTACCGACAGCGCGGCGGCCCGCGACAATCTCTACGTCGGCATTGTTCTTGTCTTCATTATTCTTCTCACCTGTTTCATGGCATTCTACCAAGAGGGGCAATCGGCCAAGCTCATGAATTCTTTTCAAGAAATGCTTCCCTCCAAGGCGCGCGTCCTGCGTCACCTCCCCCACGCCCACACCCTCGTCATTTCCCCAAACGACCACCCCGGTACCATCCCTAGTAAGCAACGCCACCGTGGCGATAGCAGTGGAGAGAACAGTGGCAGCGACGGTCGTGGCCAGGGTGGGGGGGCGAGTGCGTGGACGACCATCCCTTCCTCGGACGTGACGGTTGGGGACGTACTTATGCTTAAGAGCGGAGAGCGGGTGCCGGCAGACGTCCGTGTCCTCCTTTCCAATGGCCTTAAAGTCGACAACTCCTCCTTTACTGGCGAGTCCATGCCTGTCGAACTCGTTGCTTCTGAGCCGCAGTTCTCCTCCCTCCCGGCCTCCTCCTCTTCCTCCTTGTCTCCTTCCTCCAAGGTGGCCCAAGCCACACTTCCTTCTGCCTCTTCTCCTTCTCCTGCCTTAGCTTCCAACAATATGGCGTTTAGCAGCGCAATGCTGGTGGAAGGTGAGGGGCTGGGGGTGTGCGTGCGAGTGGGTGACAAGACGATGATAGGGTCAATCGCTGCTTTAGCCTCGGAGACAAAGGAAGAGCGTTCCACGTTGGAGGTGGAAGTGTTGCGGTTCGTCCGCTTCAACTCGTTTCTGGCAGTGGCGGTTGGCGTGGTGTTCTACTCGATTGCCGTGGGCCGGGGAGGACATCCATTGGACATGTTCATCACATGTTTTGTGGTGATTGTCATTGCGAATGTCCCTGAAGGCCTCCCAGCCACGGTAACGTCCTGTCTGACCATCTCGGCCCGTCGTCTAGCCGTCCGACATGTGTTCGTAAAGCGCCTGGACGTGATCGAAGCCCTGGGGAGCACGACGGTGGTGGCGTCGGACAAGACCGGCACCTTAACTCAGAACAAGATGGGTGTGGCCCACCTTTGGGTTCATGGCCACCGCCTCCTCACCGCCGACTACGTCCGGAGGGAGGGCTTGAGCAAATGGCGGCAGCAGCAGCAGCAGCAGCAGCAACAGCAGCAGCAACAGCAGGAAGAGGGTGGAGGGGGTAGTGGTATGTCTTCCCCACCTCCCTTTCCCTCGTCCTCGTCCTCGTTCTACGAGTTGTTGTATGCGGCAGCCTTGTGCAACATGGCCAACTTTGAAGAAGGGCCTGCGCAAGAGGTGGCCTTACTTCCAGGACCCGAAGGAGGGAGGAAAGGAAGAGAATCGGTAGGACAAGGGAGTCAATATCTGCGGTCCAGGAGAATGATGATGGATTTTCAAGGGATTGAGCTGAGGGCTCCGGGGGCGACGGTGGGAGGGAGGGAGGGAGG
>Ga0160419_100882_pt1 | contig 15471 bp, 15 predicted proteins | sample CelAP2metagpilot_2_FD_108196 | JGI IMG/M metagenome (GOLD analysis project Ga0160419, IMG submission 108196) | Phycosphere-associated microbial communities from Cellana algal ponds in Kailua-Kona, Hawaii, USA - Cellana AP2-4-25 metagenome pilot ... | reverse complement strand
CGGCTCCCGCCGCAGCCCCATGGGCGCGCTTGTCTCCCCGGCGGGGGGTGACGAGCCCCGCCACAGCATAGTGGCCCTTCAAGGCGGGTTGCAGAACGTCTTTCAGTGTTACGAGGGTCATGCGTTCTCCACAAAGTGCGGCTCCCGACCGCGGGTTGGGGGGAAGCCCCCGCCCATGGGGGCGGTCGGGGGCTGCCCGGCCTGTGGCCGGGCATGATTACTACCAGTGGTCATTTAAACTTCGCGACCATGTCTTTGATGCCGGGGATCGTTTCGATCTGATAGGCGTGTGTTGGTTGGAAGAATTGGACGAGGCTGCGCTGGGTGTGGCCGCCGAGGATGGTGAAATAATACATCTCGTATCCCGGCATGACGACGCAAGGGTGGTAGCCGGAGCCGAGCAGAATGGTCGAGCGATCCATGAGTTGGTAAGCGTCGCCCGGCTTGCCTTCTTCGTGCTGGATGATCTGCACGCCCGCGCCGTGGTTGGGGCGGAATCGGAAGTTGTAGGTCTCGTCATGGCGGGTCTCGATGATATTGCCCGCATCATCGCGGCGGTCGGTGTCGTGCTTGTGGGCCGGAAAGCCGGACCAGCCGCCTTGGCCGACGGTGAAGAGTTCAGAGACCAGCAAGCGACCAACCTTGTCGTGCTGCTTCTGGCCGAGAATGTGTTTGATGCAGCGGTGGGTCTTGGTGTCGTCAGACCCGTATTGCACGAAGTCATGTTGGCGCACATCGAACGGGTCCAGCACTTTGTCGTATTTCGCACCCGCGATGAAGGTCTCGGTGTCGGCGCTTTCGCAGATGATCCGCGCCTTGGCACCCGATGGGATGTAGACGCCCTGCGGCTCGCCGTCCCAGACATCGGTGCCGCGTCCGCCAAGGGCGGAATAGGTGATGCCCTCAACCTCGACCGTGACGGTTCCGGTGGCGGGCACGATGCAGGTTTCATAGCCGGGCACCTGGTATTCGAACACCTGTCCCGCCGTCAGTTTGACGATGTTGAAATAGTTTAGCGGGACGGTTGGATCATCCGCATCAACGATCGGCTTGTTTTTGTTGTCATGGGGTGCAATGTGCATGAAGGTTTCCTTATTTCGTGGGGTCGGCGGTCGGACCGGGATGGTCGAGCAGGAAGGTTTCGAGTTGATCGTTGTCAGGCATGGCCGGGGCGCAGCCCTCTCGCGAGACGACGATGGAGGCGCAGGCAGAGCCACGCAGGATCGCGGTTTTCATATCGCGCCCCTCGGCAAGGCCCGACATGAATCCTGCCATGAAACTGTCGCCTGCTCCGGTGGGCTTGACGGCATCCACAGGGTAAATCCCTGTCGAAATCTCGTCGCTTCCTGCGAATGTAACAGCGCCATGGTGGCCCATTTTATAGACAACGATTTCGGCATTCATCTGGGCCAGATCACGAGCCATTTCACGGCCTTTGTCGACGCTCCCAGCCATGAAACCGAATTCTTCGTCATTGCCGACAATCACGTCTGACATGGTGCCCGCGCGGGAAAGCACGTCGGAGGCGACCTGCGCCGAAGGCCATGAATAGGGGCGGTAATCCACGTCGAAAATGATCGGGATGCCTGCCTCTTTCGCCAGATCAAACGCACGAAACGCAGCAGAGCGGGACGGTTCGGCCGCGAAGACCGTACCTGCGGTGATCAGGGCGGTGAACTGGCTGAAGTCGACGCCTTCGACGTCAGAGAAGTCCATCTGAAAGTCAGCTGCGTTGTTGCGATAGATGACCGATTGGTGGTCATCTACTCGGGTTTCATAGATCGCCAGCGACGTGCGTTCTTCGCCTTTGATTGTGCGAACGTGCGAACGGCCCACGCCATACTTATCCAACTGGCTCAGACAGTACCGCCCAACGGCATCATCAGAAACGCAAGTGACCAAATCAGCGGACAGCCCCAGTTTCACCAGCCCGGCAGCGATGTTGGCAGAACTTCCGCCCATCGCCATAAACATCTCTGTTGCCTGCTCAATCTGGGTGCGATCCTGCGGTGACAGGTCCATGCCGACGCGGCCCACGACGATGAACTTGCCGCCCTTTATGCCGTCAACTGCCCGCATCAGATGCCCTTTCGCTGTTTGGATCGGCTGGCTTCGACGTCGTCATGTGCGGTGCGCACTTTCGCGCTGTCCGACACTTCGGGCGTACCGACTTCCCACCATGCGTGGCCTTCAGTGGTCCAACCCTCATAGGGGTCGACCTTCATCACGATCACGGTGGTTTTGTCGGCGGCCTTTGCGCGTTTGAACGCCTCGGCCAGTTCAGCGGGATTGGCGACGGTTTCGGCATTGGCTCCCATCGCGGCGGCATGGGCTTCGAAGTTCACCGCGAACGGCTCGGGCACGGTAGGCGTGTCCTCGATGAGGTTATTGAAGCTTTCGTTGCCGGTGTTGTTCTGCAGCTTGTTGATGACAGCAAAGCCGCCGTTGTCGAGCAGCAGCACGATCAGCTTTTTCTGCGTTAGCACCGACGAATAGATGTCCGAGTTCAGCATCAAGTAAGATCCATCACCACAGAAAGTGATTGTATCCTTGTCCGGCTCGCGCTGGCATTGCGCAATGCGCGCACCCCATGCGCCTGCGATTTCATACCCCATACACGAGAACCCGAATTCAACGTCAACGGTGCCAATGTCCAGTGTGCGCCAGTTCGCGGTGACTTCGGCAGGAAGGCCGCCTGCGGCAGCGACGATCCGGTCGCGGGGGTCGCACAGCGCGTTCACGACGCCGATGGCTTGGGCGTAGCTGTTCGGACGGTTGCCAGGTTTGACGTTTTCAGCGACGTAGTCGTCCCATTTGGCGCGTTCGGCCATCGCGAAGTCAGTCCAGTCAGAGGGCGCTTCATAGCCCGACAACGCGCTGTTCAGCTCTGCCAGCGTTGCCTTGGCGTCGCCCACGACTGGTAAAGACATATGCTTCATTGCGTCATGGCGGCCAACGTTGAGCCCAATGACCTGTGCATCCTTGGCAAACGCTGTCCACGAGCCTGTCGTGAAGTCCTGTAGTCGCGTGCCCACGGCGATAATGACGTCTGCCTTCGCGGCCACTGCATTGGCGCTGTCCGATCCGGTGACTCCCACAGGGCCGATGTTGAGCGGATGTGTCGCCAGCATGTTCGCGCGGCCTGCGATGGTTTCGATCACAGGGGCGTTCGTCGCTTCGGCCAAGGCGGTAAGTTCGGCAACTGCACCGGAGTATTGTACGCCGCCACCTGCGATGATCACTGGGCGCTTGGCGGATTTGATCCGCGCCGCGGCTGCGGTCATTTCTTCGGCGTCAGGGCGCTGGCGGCGGATTTTGTGAACCCGTTTGGCAAAGAACGACTTTGGGTAGTCGCAGGCCCAGCCTTGCACGTCTTGCGGCAGGCCAATGAACGCGGGGCCACAATCGGCAGGGTCGAGCATGGTCGCAAGGGCATTGGGCAGCGACTGGATGATCTGCGCGGGATGGGTGATCCGGTCCCAATAGCGGCTGACGGCCTTGAAGGCGTCGTTCACGCCTAAGGTCGGATTGTTGAAATGCTCCATCTGTTGCAACACCGGATCGGGCAGGCGGGTCAGGAAGGTATCACCACAAAGCATCAGCAGTGGCAGTCGGTTGGCATGGGCCAGACCGGCGGCCGTCAATAGGTTTGCGGTACCCGGTCCCGCTGAGGCGGTGCAGAACATGAACCGCTGGCGCAGCCACGCCTTGGCATAGCCAGCCGCAGCAAATCCCATGCCAGTTTCGTTTTGTCCCCGATAGAGCGGCAGGGTATCTTGGACACCATAAAGCGCTTCACCCAGACAGGTGACGTTGCCATGGCCGAATATGCCAAAGCCCCCCCCGCATACTCGCAGTTCTTTCCCATCAATCTCTATGAATTGATTGTCGAGATAGCGAATAATAGCTTGCGCCGTGGTCAGGCGAATCGTGGCGTCCGTCATGGTGGTCTGGTCCCCGAGAAGTGCGTTTCAGAGCGATTGCGTCTTGCGCGTTTCAGATTCTCACGATAACCGTTTTGCAACCGGTTGCAAACTGGTTTTCGAAAAGGATAGGCAGTGGCTGAAATCGGTATTGGAATCTTGGGTGGTGGATATATGGGTAAAGCCCATTCTGTCGCGATGGCCGCCGTCGGCGCGGTGTTCGATACCAAGCTTCGCCCCCGCCTTGAGATGATCTGTGCGTCGACGCCGGAAAGTGCTGAGCGCTATCGGGCGGCCTACGGTTTTGAGCGGGCAACGGATGATTGGCGGGAGTTGGTGACCGATCCACGGGTCGAGGCGATCGTGATCGCCACCCCGCAGTCGACGCACCGCGCCATAGCAGAAGCTGCCTTTGCGCTGGGCAAGCCGGTGCTTTGTGAAAAGCCTATGGGGGCCGTTTTTGCGGACGCCGAGGCAATGGTTGCGGCGGCCGAGACGTCGGGCGTGGTCAATATGGTTGCCTATAATTACATCCGCACGCCCGCGTCCCAGTATGCGCGGCATTTGATCGCCGACGGCGTCATTGGCGACGTGACATGGTTTCGCGGCGAACATACCGAGGATTTCTACGCTGACCCGCAGGCCCCCGCGACATGGCGCACCGACGGCATGGCGAACGGCACGATGGGTGATCTGGCCCCGCATATGATCAATGCTGCCCTTGCCTTGGTCGGTCCGATCAGCAGCCTGGTGGCCGAGATCGAGACCGTCCACAAGACCCGCCCCGGCGGGGACGTCACAAACGACGATCATGCCCAGATCATGTGCCGGTTCGAGAGCGGGACCATGGGCCATATGTTCTTCAGTCGCATCGCGACGGGCCGCAAGATGGGTTATGCCTATGAAGTGACGTGCACCAAGGGTGCGATCCGGTTTGACCAAGAAGACCAGAACGCGATCTGGCTCTACAAGATGGACGGGCCAGAGGCCGAACGCGGGTTTCGCAAGATACTCACCGGTCCCGCGCATCCTGACTACGCGCCGTTCTGTCTGGGCCCCGGGCATGGCACGGGTTACCAGGATCAGATCATCATCGAAGCGCGCGATTTCCTGCACGCGATTGATTCAGGTGAGGCTATTTGGCCCACTTTCCGTGACGGGCTCGACGTGGCCCGCGTTATCAACACCGCCCTGATCTCTGCCGAGAAACGCAGCTGGCAGGACGTTCCGAAAGGCTAAGGCAATGACGATCCGTATCGGCAACGCGCCCTGTTCCTGGGGCATCGAGTTTGCATCCGACCCCAGCTATCCCGCGTGGCGCGAGGTTTTGCGCCAATGTTCTGAGGCAGGCTATAAAGGCATCGAATTGGGTCCGGTTGGCTTTATGCCGGAAGATCCTGCCGTGCTTGGCGAAGCATTTTCCGAGTTTGATCTGCAGCTAGTCGGCGGCGTGGTGTTTCGCCCCTATCACGACCCGAATGCATGGGACGATGTGCTGGATGGGACCCTGCGAACGTGCAAAGCGCTGCAGGCGCACGGCGCAGAACATCTCGTGCTGATCGACAGCATTTCACCGCGCCGCGCACCAACGGCTGGCCGCGCGGACGAGGCCGAGCAGATGGATAAAGCTGAATGGACCGCCTTTCGCGATCGCATCAAGGAAAGCGCCGAGATTGGAGTGGATCACGGGCTGACGGTTGGCATCCACGCCCATGCAGCGGGGTTCATCGATTTTGAGCCGGAGTTGGAGCGACTGCTGCAGGAGGTTGACGAGAGTATCCTGAAAATCTGCTTTGACACGGGCCATCATTCTTACGCAGGCTTTGATCCGGTAGCCTTCATGAAACGCCATATCGACCGGATCAGCTACATGCATTTCAAGGATATTGATCCCGTGGTAAAGGCGGATGTGATTGCCAAACGAACCGGCTTTTATGAGGCTTGCGGACAAGGAATTTTCTGTAACCTCGGGCAAGGCGATGTGGACTTTCCGACCGTGCGTCAAGTGCTGCTTGATGCGGGCTATGAAGGGTGGTGCACGGTCGAACAAGACTGCGATCCGAGCATGCCCGGCACGCCGATGGAAGATGCTAAAGCCAACCGGGAATACCTGCAATCTATTGGGTTCTAAGGAGACTATCATGGCGCGATTGAATTGGGGAATGATCGGCGGCGGCAAAGGCAGCCAGATCGGTCCTGCCCACCGGTTGGGCGCACAGGCGGACGGCAATTTTGTGCTTGCGGCGGGGGCGCTGGACCATGACGCCGAAAAGGGTCGCGCCTATGCACGAAGCCTGGGCGTGGCCGACGATCGGGCCTATGGCGACTGGCAAGAGATGTTGACCGGAGAGCAGGGCCGCGCCGATCGTGTGGATCTGGTAACGGTCGCAACCCCTAATTCCACGCATTTCGAGATCACCAAAGCGTTTCTGGAAGCTGGCTTCAACGTGCTGTGTGAAAAGCCGATGACGATGACCGTCGAAGAAGGTGAGGAAATTGTGAAGGTCGCCCGCGTCACGGGCAAGATCTGTGCGGTGAATTATTGTTATTCCGCCTATCCGATGGTGCGCGAAATGCGCGAAATGGTGCGGACGGGGCAGGTGGGCAAGGTCCGTCTGATCGTGACCAACTTTAGCCACGGGCATCATGGTGACGCTGCGGATGCCGACAACCCGCGTGTGCGCTGGCGCTATGATCCGCAAATGGCGGGCGTGTCAGGTCAGTTTGCCGATTGCGGCATCCACGCATTGCACATGGCAAGTTTCATTGCGGGCGATCAGGTGCGCGCGTTGAGTGCCGACTTCGCCTCCACCATTTCAAGTCGCGAATTGGAAGACGACGCGATGGTGAATTTCCGGATGGAGGGCGGCACCGTAGGCCGGCTTTGGACCAGTTCCGTGGCGATCGGGCGTCAGCACGGGTTCGACATTCAGGTGTTCGGCGAAACTGGTGGGATGCGTTGGGCATCAGAACAGCCCAATCAGGTCTTCTATACCCCCGTTGGCGGGCGTACGCAGATCATGGAAAAGGGCGAAGGCGGGTTGTCGGATGAAGCGCAACGCTTAAGCCGCGTCGCGATTGCGCACCCCGAAGGTTTCCCTCTTGCTGTGGCCAACATCTACGTCGATCTAGCAGCGAGCATTCGCGGCGAGAGCCGCGACGGCTTGCCCACCGCCGAAGACGGCCTGCGGTCGATGGCGGCGGTGCATCAGGCGGTGGCATCGGCGAAAGCAAACGGCGAATGGGTTGATGCACGTCCGCCGATGTTTCGGTAGCCGCCATACCGAACGTGTTAAGGCGATTTCACGGGGCGCAATGTTCCGCGCTCTACCAGTTTGCAGGGGAACAGGCGGATTTCCGGCAATCGGTCGGGATCTTCCAGCATGGCGACGATCAATTCGACCGACGAATGGATGATCTGCTCAATCGGTTGTCCGATGGTTGTCAGATTGATGTTTTCCCAACGCGCCATTTCCATATCGTTGAAACCGATTATGCCGATGTCCTCAGGTACTTTCAAACCCGCATCGGCAAGTGCCGAAAGAGCCCCAATGGATAGCACATCATCGCCGCAGAAATAAGCCTCGGCCTGATTGGCCTCGGCGATCAGGCGCTGCATCTCGGCGCGGCCTGCGTCGAATGAATAGTCGTCGGCGAAAGTATAACTGCGCGCAATTTCGGGATGTTTGGCGAGTTCCTGGCTGAAGCCTCGAAAGCGGTCCTGCGTCGAGGTTGCCGATTCCGGCCCCCCCATGAAGGCAACGGACTTATAGCCCCTTTCAACCAGAGCACGCGCCGCCATGCGCCCGCATTCAGAATTGTCGACGCCGACCACATGCACGTCTGGCGTCGTCGAGAATCGGCCGAAACTATTGACCACAGGAACGCCTGCATCGCGGAAAGCGCGCGAGAACTCGGGCGGGAGTGTGGATGACGCGACGATCACACCGTCTACAGAATACTGCTGAAGTCGGCGCACTGACAACAGGGCGTCCTGTTCGCCGCTCAGGTTCAGCAACAGCGGACGTAATCCTTTGTCTTGCAGTTTGCGGGTGAAAAGATCGAACACCTCAAGGAAGATGGGATTGTGAAAGTTGTTAGACACAAGGCCGATCAGCTTGGTGCGCCCGGTTGTCAAAGAAGACGCCAACGCATTGGGAGAATAGCCCAAATCAGCCGCAGCCTTTTCGACTTTCCGGCGCATTTTTTCAGAGACTGACGCGCCATCGGTGAACGTACGCGATACGGCTGAGGTTGAGACTCCCGCCCTGATAGCGACATCTTTCAGCGTAACTGGCATGTAGCACATTCCCCTTTATGCAATCGGTAACGGGTCGAAAGTCACAGCATTCATAGGGCGTCAAAGCGGCAGGGTCGAAGTAATTTTTGCAACCGGTTGCAAAAAAGTGCGACTCATGCTTTCATCTGCGACGACGCTGGGGTGCTGCCCGAAATTCAGACGTCTAGACAAAAAGTTCCTTGGGAGGAAAACATGAAATCCACGATGAGCAAAATTTTCGCGACCGCCGCGATTGTTGCCGCGCCGTTCATGGCGACGACAGCAGTTGCCGAGGGTCACGGCGAAGATCTGACTTATATCCTTGTCAGCCACGCGCCAGATTCCGACAGCTGGTGGAACACGGTCAAGAACGGTATTGCACTTGCCGGTGAACAGATGGGTGTCTCCGTCGAATACCGCAATCCGCCAACAGGTGACCTTGCCGACATGGCGCGGATCATCGAACAGGCCGCTGCCTCCGGCCCGAACGGGATCATCACGACGCTGGCTGATTATGAAGTCCTCAAGGGGCCAATTATGGCGGCTGTCGACTCTGGTATTGACGTGATCATCATGAACTCCGGCACGCCGGAACAGGCCCGCGAAGTTGGCGCGTTGATGTATGTCGGTCAGCCCGAATATGATGCCGGTCTCGCCGCTGGCATTCGGGCAAAAGGTGACGGCGTTGGATCGTTCCTTTGCGTGAACCACTACATCTCTTCTCCATCCTCAACCGAGCGCTGCCAAGGTTTCGCAGACGGTCTGGGCGTTGAACTGGGCAACCAGATGATCGACTCGGGTCAGGATCCTGCCGAGGTGAAAAACCGTGTGCTGGCTTACCTGTCCTCTAACCCTGAAACGGACGCGATCCTGACGCTTGGGCCAACGTCCGCGGACCCAACGCTTCTTGCGCTCGACGAAAACGGCATGGCGGGTGACATCTATTTCGGAACCTTCGACCTTGGTGAAGACATCGTCGCCGGGATCAAGGCCGGAACCATCAACTGGGGTATCGACCAGCAGCCGTTCCTGCAGGCCTATCTGCCTGTTGTGGTCCTGACCAATTACCACCGGTTCGGCGTTCTGCCAGGCAACAACATCAACTCCGGTCCCGGCTTCGTGACAGCCGATGGTCTTGAGAAGGTTGAAATGTTCGCTGGCGAATACCGCTAAGCACGCCGACTGAGCAATCTAAGAGCGGCTGTAGCGAATACTGCGGCCGCCCTTTTCAACTTCTGAATAGTCTACCTGAAGCAAGGGGATACCCGATGACTGATGTCTCTCACGGCGACGAAAGAATTAAGAAAACGTCGAGATTGCGACAGGCGCTTATCCGCCCGGAATTGGGCGGAATCGTCGGCACCGTCGCTGTCTTTGTCTTCTTTTTGTTGTTTGCCTTCGACAGTGGCATGTTCACCTCTCAGGGGGTGATGAACTGGTCGGTCGTTTCGGCCCAGTTCATGATCATCGCGGTGGGTGCGTGTCTTTTGATGATCGCCGGTGAATTTGACCTGTCGGTCGGATCGATGATCGGGTTTGCGGGCATGATGATCGCGATTTTCGGGGTCACGCTCGGCTGGCCGATGTGGGTGGCCATCCTCGTGACGTTCGCGATCTGCATCGCGTTCGGGGCTTTGAATGGCTACATCGTGGTCAAGACGGGTCTGCCAAGCTTTATCGTCACGCTGGCGACGTTGTTCATCCTGCGTGGCTTTACCATTTTTATCCCCCAAACGATTGAGCGCAAGACCATCATTGGTGGCATACGCGAAGCGGCAGAGGGGGATTGGCTTGCGTCATTGTTTGGCGCTGAAGTTGGCGCGCCGATCTTTGTATGGCTTGGCGAGGCGGGCATTATCAGCGTGTTCGAACGTGGCAATCGTGCCGGCGAACCCGTGGTCAACGGTATTCCGATGCTGATGATCTGGGCGATTGGCCTTGTGCTGTTCGGGCACTGGTTGTTGACGCGCACCCGGTTTGGCAACTGGATTTTTGCATCGGGCGGGGATGCCGATGCAGCCCGCAATTCCGGTGTTCCGGTAAGCGCCGTCAAAATCCAGATGTTCATGTTTACCGCGTTTTGCGCAACGGTTTTCGCGGTCTGTCAGGTGATGGAGTTCGGGTCTGCGGGTGCGGATCGCGGGCTCTTGAAGGAATTCGAGGCGATCATCGCGGTGGTTATCGGTGGCGCCTTGCTGACTGGCGGATATGGGTCGGTGATCGGGGCCGCCCTTGGCGCGTTGATCTTTGGCGTGGTCCAGCAGGGCCTGTTCTTTGCAGGCGTTGAATCATCACTGTTTCGCGTGTTCCTCGGCGTCATCCTGCTCGCTGCGGTGATCCTGAACACCTACATCCGTCGCATCATCACAGGGGAGCGTTGAGATGACCGAACCGATCATTCAGATGAAGAACATCGAAAAGCACTTCGGCAGCGTGATTGCCCTTGCAGGTGTGTCAGTGGACGTTCGAGCAGGCGAATGCCACTGCCTGCTTGGCGACAACGGTGCCGGCAAGTCCACATTCATCAAAACCATGTCTGGCGTCCACAAACCCACCAAAGGCGAGATTGTGTTTGAGGGCAAACACATGGACTTTGCGCGGCCCCGTGATGCGATCGCTGCCGGCATTGCGACAGTGCACCAACACCTCGCCATGATCCCACTGATGAGCGTGAGCCGAAATTTCTTCATGGGCAACGAGCCGATCAAGAAATTCGGGCCGATCAAACTGTTCGACCATGATCATGCGAATGAAGTCACCATGCGCGAAATGCGAGAGATGGGCATCAATCTAAGGGGGCCGGATCAAGCCGTTGGTACATTGTCCGGCGGTGAGCGTCAGACCGTTGCCATTGCCCGCGCCGTGCATTTCGGGGCGAAAGTGCTGATCCTCGACGAACCGACGTCCGCTCTGGGCGTCCGGCAGACAGCGAACGTGCTGGCGACAATTGATAAGGTCCGCAAACAGGGCATCGCAGTCGTGTTTATCACCCACAATGTGCGCCACGCGATGGCAGTGGGGGATCGGTTTACAGTGTTGAATCGAGGCAAGACTCTGGGGACGGCCCTGAAGGGCGAGATCACTGCCGAGGAGTTGCAGGACCTGATGGCGGGCGGACAGGAAATGGCACAGCTTGAGGGTAGCTTGGGTGGCACAGTCTAGTCTGAAATTGGAGGAGACGATGAACGATCAGACTGACACCGATATCGCCTATTTCGTACCGGACGACTGTGATCTTGGCGCTTTTCGCGCACTGATTGACCAGACACTGGACCGCGCCCTGGTTCCCCGTGCCAGCGACGTCCTGCACAATATACCTGTGTACGACATGGGTGCATTGCGACCCTCCTTGGATGATCTGCGGGCGCGGCGAGACCTCATGGCCGAATGGGCGCGGGTGCTGATGTCAGGTTCCGGCGCCGTGGTGCTACAGGGCGCTTATGCGGACACGTCAGTGTTGGACCATGCAACGCTGGCCTACGAGCAGATCATTGCAGAGGAGAAACTGTCCGATGGTGGCGGCGCGGACCATTTCGCGGCGGCTGGATCCAATGATCGAATTTGGAATTCCCTGCAAAAGCTGTGTGAAGCGGCCCCTGAGGTCTTTTTGCGGTATTTTGCAAATCCATCGATCGCTGCCATGTGTGAGGCGTGGTTGGGGCCGAACTATCAAATGACGGCGCAAATCAATCTGGTGTATCCCGGTGGTGCGGCACAGCAGGCGCACCGCGATTATCACCTTGGGTTCCAAACCGCAGAGGTGAGCACGGATTACCCGGCGCATGTCCACGATCTATCGCCGGCTCTGACGCTTCAAGGCGCGGTGGCCCATTGCGATATGCCGATCGAAAGCGGGCCAACCAAACTGTTGCCCTTCTCTCAGGCCTATCGCGCCGGATATGCGGCCTGGCGACGACCAGACTTCCGCGCGTTGTTCGAAGAGCGATATGTGCAAGTGCCCCTGTCGAAGGGCGACGCCATATTCTTCAACCCGGCGCTGTTTCATGCGGCAGGGGCCAATACCAGCGCGGATATTCACCGTATGGCAAACCTGTTGCAGGTATCCTCTGCCTTTGGCCGCGCGATGGAATCCGTGGACCGCCAAAAAATGTGCGGGCTGCTATTTCCCCATGCGATGAAAGCGCGGCAAGACGGCAGCCTCACGCAGGCAGAGCTGACAGCCGCAATTGCCGCCTCTGCGGAGGGGTATTCATTCCCAACCAATCTGGACCTTGATCCGCCAAAAGGCGGCCTTGCCCCCGAGAGCCAACACGCCTTCTTTATCCGGGCTTTGTCCGAAGGATTAAGCGAACAGGCGTTCGTGGAGGGGCTTGCGAGGATGGCAGGCAATCAGCGTGCCTGATGACATCAAGATCATGCGGCTTCACAAGGATCTCGCTTGCTGAAAGTTGCCAGTAATCAAGAGGTACTTGTCTGACGTCAGCACCCTTGGGGCAGATTTGAGCATTTGAAAAAGGGAGGATTTCTGGTTCATCTTATCGATTAGGAGATCGAAATGACGAAGAAACCCCAGACGTCGAAAGACGCCGCCGAGAAGCTGGTCAAGAACATCCGCCGCAAGACCCGTCAAACCTATTCAGCTGAGGAGAAGATCCGCATTGTATTGGCAGGCCTGCGTGGCGAGGAGAGCTCCAGGCTACCTCTGGGCCGCGCAAGACCCTGGCAGCGTACGTCGTGCAAAGACAGGCTATGGCGTGCAGGCGGAAACGGTGCATGTCCTGGACGTGCTTCGGTACTCCGGGATTTCCCCCTCTCGCCGCGTCTGTGTTTGTCTGCCGTGATGTTCGGTCTGCCGGCGATCCAGGTGCATGCGCGACCGGGGCCATGCGCCACAACGTGGGTCTCAGTGATCTGGCTTTGCTCAGCCGATCCCGCCCAACCGCGATGCTGCGGTGACGGCGAGGATCGAGACCTGTTGCCTCAATCGGTTCCGGCGCACGCTGACGATGTGGCGGACAGCACGCACCGGTGCAAGCTTCACAGGGCGTTCAGTTTTCGTCGAAAGACCTGTGCGGGTGTGGTTCGGACATGGCCTTGACTTCGGACCAGCCCGATACCCGCGCCCAAGCCGTGCCGCCGATAATAAATGCGCCTAGCCAGGACAAGAATGTGATGGCGGCGTCGCTTGCGCTGCCAAACTCGGCAAGACCCTTTGCCGCATGAAACCCGGCGATCCCGGCGGGGACCGCGTAGATCAGACCGATGGCGAGTTTGAGCGGGGCCCAACGGATGCGGTCGAAGGCGAATTCCCCCAGAGCCGCGATGAATCCGCCGATGAAGAGGCCCGCAATGATCGACAGAAAGACGCCTTGGCCCGTTTCATACAGATACATGCCGCACGTCAGGCCGATCGCGAAGGGCAGGGCGTAGACGGCCAGGTTGAACAGGATCCAACAGAGGGCACCAAGGCCGAACAGCGTGAAGAGGGTGGAGAAAAACATGAGGCACTCCTTTCGAGAACAAGGATCGCGCCGCCACCTCCTCCATTGGCACGGGCAGATCATAGCAGAAAACGGCCCGCCCCGGGAGAGTCCGGGGCGGGCATCGGCGGAAATCTGATCATGCCGGTGGGGCAGTTTTCGACCGGAAATCGAAGAGGGGAATCCCCATCGCGCGGGCCTTGTCAGCGAGGTTTTCGGTGATGCCCGAGCCCGGGAAGACGATGAGCCCGATTGGCAGCGTGTCGAGCAACTGGTCGTTGCGCTTGAAGGGGGCCGATTTGCCGTGCCGCGTCCAGTCGGGCTTGAAGACGATCTGTGTCACGCTGCGGTTGTCGGCCCAGGCTGCAGCGATGCGTTCGGCCCCGCGCGGTGCGCCGCCGTGCAGCAGCACCATGTCGGCGTGTTTCGCGTGTACGCGGTCGAGGGCTTCCCAGACGGCTTTGTGATCATTGCAATCCAGCCCGCCGGTGAAGGCGATTCTCGTGCCCTGCGGCAGGAGCGGCTCCAGATCGGCCCGGCGCTTTGCGGCGAGATGGTCTCGGCTGTCGATCAAGGACGCTGTCAGGGTACGGCGGTTCACATGGCTGCCTGCGCGCGGGTGCCAGGTTTGGCCAAGATGGGTCTCGAAAAGCTCAGCGGCGAGATCGCGCATGGCCTCAAAGGCATTGCGGCGTTCGATCAGCGTGATGCCTTCGGCAATAAGGGTCTCGAGTTCGACCGACCGGACTTCGGACCCGTCCTGCTCGCGTTGCGACCGCTTCTGCGCTTGTTCGTTGCTGTCGAGCTCACGGTTTATCCGTGTCGATGTACGGTGGAACAGGTTGGCCATGGACCAGAGCAGGTCTTCGAGGTCGGGTTCCAGCCGCGTGTCAGACAGGGTCGAGACGAGCGCGTCGAAGATATCAGCAATGGCAGTGCGAATGGCGTCGGGCTCTGGCAAGGGGCGGGGATCAGGCTCGTCAGTGAAAGGGCGCCAGCCGTAAAGCTGCAGTTCCTCGAGCACGACGGCGGTGGAGGATCGGGTTTGTAGATATGTGTCGGCCATGATGTCGTCTCCGGTTATCGAGGCCCGCGCCTCTCGCGGCCTTCCCGGGCAACGGAAAAGCGGGGGCCGGACGGGTCTGCATTCTCAGGGGTCCCCGTCGCGCCCGCGCGATGGGGTGGAACCGAAGCGCAGCGGAGGACGGCCATCGCCGTTGCGGGCCCGTCCGGGCTCTGCTCCGTTTTGCCCGCTCTCGGAAGGCCGGAAGGCGTGACTTTGATCGCGGAGACGCTGGTCGGCTGCGCCGACTCCGATCAATCGATAACGTGGTCGAGGAAGGTCACGGCATCCTCGGGCGCCAGTTGCGGACGCAGATGCGCGCGCAACGCGTCGCGGCCATTGGCCCGCAGATCGTCATTGAAATCGCCGAGACAGGGGGAGAGGTGAACGGTTTCGATCCCGGCCCCAATGGCCCGATGCGTCAGTTGGTCTGCGGCGGACAGGCCTGCCGGATCGGCATCGACGGCAATGTAGAGGCGGCGAAGATCGGCGGGCAGCTGCAGGGCTGCGAGATGGTTGGCGGACAGGGCCGCCACGACAGGAAGCTTCGGCATAGAAAGATGCAGGGAGAGCATGGTCTCCAGCCCTTCGCCTGCAGCCAGCACGCTGACCGGTTTGCCGATGCGAACACCATGGCCGAGGAGATTGCCCATCGCCTTGCGCGGTGGACTGACCGAGGCCTTGTCCTGTGTGGATGGCTCCCTTTTTGCAAGTCCTTTTTAGCGCATGGCATTTGGTCAGAAGCAGTCTTGTGTTCGGCCTGTT
>Ga0160419_100881_pt1 | contig 15473 bp, 16 predicted proteins | sample CelAP2metagpilot_2_FD_108196 | JGI IMG/M metagenome (GOLD analysis project Ga0160419, IMG submission 108196) | Phycosphere-associated microbial communities from Cellana algal ponds in Kailua-Kona, Hawaii, USA - Cellana AP2-4-25 metagenome pilot ... | reverse complement strand
GCAGGGCCTGACGGTCCGCGACTGGGATCTGGTAGTAGTCTGGATGAATTTCGGAGAACGCGAGGAAGCCGTGGCGGTTGCCGCCGTAATCCACGAAGGCCGCCTGCAAGGACGGCTCAACCCGTGTAACCTTGGCTAGATAGATGTTGCCGGCAAGCTGGCGTTTGTTCTCTGATTCAAAGTCGAATTCCTCGACCTTGTTTCCGTCAACCACAACAACACGCGTTTCCTCAGCGTGGGTGGCATCGATAAGCATTTTCTTAGGCATAAACTCAATCTGCACAGCGCGCGCGCACCCAAACGCCCCGGTGGGGCGGTGGATTGCGCGGTGTGACTTGTCATGGCGATTGGTGACGGCGCAGGGACGGGGCCGAAATCGGCCTCTGATCGTCTGCTCTGTGCATCTGCGCGCGTCATCGCGGTTTTTCTCCGACACGTGACAGGCATGTGCCTGACCGCATCCATTATTAACTGTGACCCTTGTTTTCGGGCATCTGCCCAAGGACCCTCAGCGGTTCGTTGGCCCTTGCGGGCCTAATCGGTCTGATACCCCTGGTTGCCAGGTCGGATCAGCGAAACTGTCTCCGGACGGTGCACACGCATAGCGCGAAGAACGTCCGTTACCCTAATTAAGAGGTTTCCACTCCAAATGACAATGGGCAATCGTTTGGCAACACTCAAAAGCCCATATGTCGCCGCTTGCTTGACAACAATGGGCGGGGGCGGAAAAGGTGTCGCGGGGCTGCCGGGGGTGGTCCGTGATCTGTTTGCTGCGCTGCTGCGGCGGGCCGGATCGAGACCAGAAAAAGACCACAGGGAAAATACCATGCACGCTGCTTTTGTCCGTTCTGCCATTGTTATCAGTCTGTTCGCCGTTGCGGCATGTGATGAGATCGCCGTTGCCGGCGATCCTGTTGCCCTGGCGGATGTGCGCGGAACCAAAAGCTGCATTGCGGCGGTGAACAAGCAGACCGGCACCGGCGGTGCGGTGCTGGACACGACCGTGCCGATTGTCGAGCTGAACCGCTATGTGGTGAACACCGCAGCGGGCACGCCCTGGACGTGTATCACGGATGAAAACGGCAAGGCGATCGAGCTGGTCGAGAACCGGACGGGCTGAGCAGGATTGACGCGCCGGGGGCGCGACATGATTTTACTTTTTTGATGAGGGGCGCCGCCATTGTGCTTGAACCAATAGCGCATCACTGTCGGCCCCCTCAAACTCCCCAGGTTTTTTGAACCATGTGGAAGGGTCAGAGGTAGTCTGACCGTTGAAGGCCGTATTTCGCCATCTTCTCGTTCAGGGTCCGGCGCGGCAGGCAGAGTTCGTCCATCACGCTGGCGATAGACCCCTTGTGGCGGCGCATGGTGTTGTCGATCAGCATCCGCTCGAACGCCTCGACGTATTCCTTCAATGGCTTGCCTTCGGTGGTCATCACCGGCTGCATTTCGTCGTGGTCTGACATCAGCAGCGACGCGATGGTGCCGGAGCCCCGGCGCGATTGCAGCACGGCGCGTTCGGCGACGTTGATCAACTGGCGCACGTTGCCGGGCCATGGAGCTTGCAGAAGCTGTGCGGCTTCCTGCGCGCTGACCTGTGGGGCGTCGCAGCCGTATTCATCGGCGAACTGATCGCTGAGGCGGGTGAACAGGGTCAGGATATCCTCGCCGCGCTGGCGCAGCGGTGGCACGGTGATGCGCAAAGCGGCCAGACGGTAGAACAGGTCCGAGCGCAGTGCGTCTTCGGACGTCCGGCCCGCTTCCTGAAGATTGGAAATCGCGACGATCCGCGTCTCTGCCGGGGTGCCCTGCTCGTTGATCATGCTCAGGAGGCGCGCTTGCAGGGTCTCTGACAGCGCTTCGACGTCTTCGAGCACCAATGTGCCGCCGCGGGCTTCTTCCACGGCAGGCAATTGCGCGTCTTCGGGCTGCATCGGGCCGAAGAGCCGCTTGCTCAGCACGTCTTCTTCCATGGCAGCGCAGGAGATCAGCACGAATTTCTTGCCCGCACGGCTGCCCACTGCATGCAGGGCGTGGGCCACCAGCGTCTTGCCGGTGCCGGTTTCGCCGTCGATCAGCACGTGGCCGTCGGCCTGGCCGAGATCGAGGATATCCTCGCGCAGACGCTCCATCACCGGGCTTTGGCCGATGAGTTTCTTCATCAGCTGGCCGCCGTCGCTCAGCTCACGGCGCAGGGCGCGGTTGTCCATGACCAGACGGCGCGCGAGGGTGGCTTTCTTGGCCAGCTCGCTCATCCGGTCGGGGTTGAAGGGCTTTTCGAGGAAATCGAAGGCCCCTACCCGCATCGCCTCAACCGCCATGGGCACGTCGCCGTGGCCGGTGATCATGATCACCGGCAACGCGCTGTCGCTGCCCATCAGTTTCTTGAGGAACTGCATCCCGTCCATGCCCGGCATCTTGATGTCGGAGATCACGATGCCCGGATACTCTGGCCCCAGTTTCTTCAATGCGTCTTCGGCGCTGCCGAATGTCTCCGTGTCGTAGCCCGAGAGCGCCAGCCACTGGCTGATGGACTGCCGCATGTCCTGCTCGTCATCGACGATCGCAATCTTCATTGCCTGTGCCATATCCGTTTACTCCGCCGCTTCGATACTTGTTTCGTTGCCCATGATAGGCAGTTGCATTTCAAAGACCGCACCACCGGATTGCCCGTTGCGTGCCGTCAACCGTCCACCTAGGTCATTTACGATGCCTGACGAGATGGCAAGGCCGAGGCCGACACCGTCGCCGGGCTGCTTGGTGGTGTAGAACGGCTCAAACAGGGCATCGAGGTTTTCAATACCGGGGCCGTTGTCGCGCACTGTGAGGGTGGCGGTTTCACCGGCGGACAGGATGATTTCCACCTTGGGCATGCGTTGGGTTTTGGTGGCGTCCAGCGCGTTGCGCAAGAGGTTCACCATGACCTGTTCAATCCGCATCCGGTCGCCCATCACCACAACGGGTTGATCGGGCAGAATGCGGGCGATTTCGACCTGCCGCTGGCGCAACTGCGGCTCCATCATCGAGAGGGAGGATGCGAGCGCAGAGGCCATATCTACAGGGCTGAACGCTTCCTGCCCCTTGCGGGCGTAGGACTTCAGCTGGCGGGTGATGGCGCCCATGCGTTCGATCAGATCGTCGATACGTCCGAAGGAGGAAAGCGCCTCGTCCGGGCGGTTGCGTTTCAGGAGCAATCCCGCCCCGGCAAGATAGGTTTTCATCGCCGCCAGCGGCTGGTTCAATTCATGGCTGACAGCGGCGGACATTTCCCCCAACGCTGCGAGTTTGCTGGATTGTTCCAGCGTCTGTTCGGCCACGGCAAGCGTCTCCTGCACCCGTTTCCGCTCGGCAATTTCCCGCTGTAGGGCGGCGTTCAATGCGCGGAGTTTGGCCGACTCGCGCTGGAAAATCGCCAGCCTGCCCGCGGTGCGGCGGCTGAGGAAATAGAAGGTCAGCGCCAGCAGGATGGCGAAAGCCATTACTTCAAGCGCGAGCACAGCGTTCACCCGTTCGCGCACGGAGGCATAGGTGGTGTAGCTGGTCATGCGCCAGCCGCGGAAGGGGATCTTGCTTTCCAGGCGCATCACACCTTCGCCCTGAAGGTAGGCGTCGGGCGGCAGAGCGGTCCAGTCGGCGGTTGCCTTGATCGCCCGCTCAATCGCGTTTTGCGGGGTGTGGCTGGCCAATGCTTCCACTTCGGTCAGCCCGCGCCAGAGCGGGGTGGTCGCGAGCACGATCTCTCCGGTGCTGTCGGTCACGATCACGGCGTCGGAAATGCCCGCCCAGGCGCGTTCGAACTTTTGCAGATCCACCTCAACCGCGATCACACCCAGCGTCGCACCGCCATTCTGGATCCGGCGCGAATAGACAAAGCGGTATCCGCCGGTTTCCAGTTTGATCGTGCTGAAAATCGTGGCCGCCGTGCGGATCGCGTTGACGAAGTAATCCTCTGACTTGTGGCCCGAGCCGATGCGGTTGCGGTCCGTGGCCGCCACGGTGCGCCCGTCAACGTCAAACAGCATCAGCGATGCGGCGCCAATCTCCTCCACGAAAGAGATCAGCCGCTGGGTCGAGAGCGAATAGTTCGACCGCTCCAGCGCGGAAATGAGTTCCGGGTCACGCGCCAGCAGCTGGGGCACAATCGCGTTCTGGCGCAGTTCCGCCATCAGGTTGCCGCTGTAGAGCGCGATGCGCAGTTCCGCCCGGTTGCGGGTGCTTTCGGTGAATCTGTCGGTCAGCAGGCGGTTGGTGACGGAAATCGTGATGATGGCGAGCGACATAAGCAGGACAATCGCCAGACGCACCCGCCAGGAGACTGTCAGCAGTGGTTTCTTCTCTGGTTCCACAACGCTCATGAGCGCAATCTACGCGCCGCGCGGTTTTCGCTCAAGTCACGCCGTTGCCAGCGCGCCCACCAGTGCGCGGAAGAGCGCCGCCCCATCGGTGCCGCCATGGCCAATATCCGCCGCCCGTTCGGGATGGGGCATCATGCCGAGAACACGGCGGTTTGCGGACAGGATCCCCGCGATGTCGGCCTGCGCGCCGTTGGGGTTGTCCTCATAGGTGAAGGCCACGCGGTCTGCGTCCTGAAGGCGTTTGATGGTGTCGGCATCGGCGAAGTAATTGCCATCATGGTGGGCAATCGGGATGTCGATCACGTCGCCCGCGTTATAGCCGGCGGTGAAGTCGCTGTTGGAGGTTTCAACCTTTAAGCCCACGGTTTTGCAGATATATTTCAGTCCTGCGTTGCGCAGCAAAGCGCCGGGCAGCAGGCCCGTTTCGGTCAGGACCTGAAAGCCGTTGCACACGCCCAGCACGTAGCCGCCCCGATCCGCATGGGCCTTGACCGCGTTGCAGATGTTGGACTGCGCGGCAATGGCCCCGCAGCGCAGGTAGTCGCCGTAGGAAAAGCCGCCGGGAATGCCGACAATGTCCACGCCCTCAGGCAGCGCATCATCCTTGTGCCAGACCATGCTGACTTCGGCCCCTGCTGCTTCAAACGCCACAGCCAGATCCCGGTCACAGTTTGATCCGGGAAAGACGACAACCGCTGCGCGCATTAGCCCATCTCCACCGAATAGGATTCGATCACCGTGTTCGCCAGCAGCTTTTCGCACATCTGGGTCACGTCAGCTTCGGTCGCGCCATCGGCCAGGTCCAGCTCAATCACCTTGCCCTGACGCACGCCGTTGACGCCGTCAAAGCCCAAGGCCCCCAGCGCGTGGCGCACGGCCTCTCCCTGCGGGTCCAGAACCCCATTTTTCAGCATCACATGCACCCGTGCTTTCATGCCGCGTTCCCCTTGAGCAGATCAGTTAATCAGTGTCGGTTTGGTAATCGGTGTGGAGGTCTTGGGCATCACGCCCAGCCGTTTGGCCACTTCGGTATAGGCATCCGTGAGCGAGCCCAGATCGCGGCGGAACACGTCCTTGTCGAGCTTCTGGCCCGTCTCAATGTCCCACAGGCGGCAGCTGTCGGGGCTGATTTCATCGGCCACGATCAGGCGCTGGAAATCGCCATCATAGACGCGGCCAATCTCGATCTTGAAGTCCACCAGACGGATGCCGACGGCCATCATCACGCCGGACATGAAGTCATTCACCCGCAAGGCAAGGCTGAGGATGTCTTCCATGTCCTGCTGGCTGGCCCAGCCGAAAGCGGCGATGTGTTCTTCAGTCACCAGAGGATCGCCCAGGCTGTCGTCCTTGAGGCAATATTCAACGATGGGGCGCGGCAGTTGCGTGCCTTCGTCGATGCCGAGGCGTTTGGACATGGTGCCCGCCGCGTAGTTGCGCACGATCACTTCGAGCGGCACGATTTCGACCTGACGGCAGAGTTGTTCGCGCATGTTCAGGCGTTTGATGAAATGCGTGGGCACACCGATCTGGTTCAGCCCGGTCATGAAATATTCGGACAGGCGGTTGTTCAGAACCCCCTTGCCTTCGATCACGTCCTTTTTCTGGGCGTTGAATGCGGTGGCGTCATCCTTGAAGTACTGCACAATCGTGCCCGGCTCCGTGCCTTCGTAGATAATCTTAGCCTTGCCTTCGTAGATCATTTTACGGCGCGCCATATGCGTCCTTTCACCCCAAAGCCCCTCTGGATGGTCCTGGGGCCCTTTATGCGCCTGTCTTAGTCCAAGCCCCCTAGCGCTGCAAGCGCGCTGGCAATGCTTATTGCTCTTGTGGAGCCGCTTTGCGATACGCATATTCAAATGGACAGGCTTTTGGAAAAGGACCCCCTCAATGAGCACCTTCAACGACCGTGAAAATGCGTTTGAAAACAAATTCGCCCATGATGAAGAGATGCAGTTCAAGGCCGAAGCCCGCCGCAACAAGCTGCTGGGTCTTTGGGCAGCGGAGCTGATGGGCAAGACCGGGGATGCAGCGGCGGCATACGCCAAAGAGGTGATCAAGGCCGATTTCGAGGAAGCGGGCGATGAAGATGTCTACCGCAAGGTTGCCGGTGATCTGGGCGACAAGGCGGATGAGGCGACAATCCGCAGCCAGATGAAAACGCTGATGGCGCAGGCCAAGGCGCAGATCTTTGAGGAGCACGACTGACACCCGCGCCGCAGGGGCGAGTTGAAGGCAGGCTCATCATCAAGATGAGGATAATGAGCTTGCCCGATGTTAACCTGCATGCTCTAGGCTGATCCGCACACAACGCGCGAGGCCGCCATGACCGATGTATTCTCCACTTTGCTTGCCGAAAAAGGCGTCTTGCTGGCTGACGGGGCGACGGGCACCAACCTGTTCAACATGGGGCTGATGTCTGGCGACGCGCCGGAGTTGTGGAATACCGACGCCCCTGACAAGATCCTGACGCTCTATCGGGGGGCTGTGAATGCGGGCAGCGATCTGTTCCTGACCAACAGCTTTGGCGCAAACGCATCGCGTCTGAAACTGCATGACGCCGCCAAGCGCGCCCATGAATTGAGCCGTGTTGCCGCTGAACTGGGCCGGGAAGTCGCCGATACTGCCGGACGCCGGGTGATTGTTGCAGGCTCTGTCGGGCCCACCGGTGAGATTATGGAGCCTGTTGGCACGCTCAGCCATGCGCTGGCGGTGGAGATGTTTCACGAAACCGCCGATGGGCTGAAAGAAGGCGGCGCAGATGTGGGCTGGCTGGAGACGATCAGCGCGCCGGAAGAATACCGCGCCGCTGCCGAAGGGTTTGCGCGTGCCGGCCTGCCCTGGTGTGGCACGATGAGCTTTGACACCGCCGGGCGCACGATGATGGGTGTGACCTCCGAAGGGATGGTGGAGATGGTGCATGCGCTGGATGCCGCGCCGCTGGGGTACGGTGCGAATTGCGGCACGGGCGCGTCGGATCTGCTGCGCACGGTGCTGGGCATGGCCGCGAAGGAAACCACCCTGCCCCTGATCGCCAAAGGCAACGCGGGCATTCCGAAATACGTCGACGGCCATATTCATTACGATGGCACGCCTGGATTGATGGCGACCTATGCGGTGATGGCGCGCAACTGCGGCGCTTCGGTCATTGGCGGCTGCTGTGGCACGATGCCGGAACATCTGGAACGGATGCGCGACGCGCTGGACAGCACACCAAAAGGCGCCGCCCCCGAACTGGCTGAGATTGAAGCGGCACTTGGCGGGTTCTCCTCCGCCCATGACGGGACGGGAGAGAACGCCGCCCCTGCCCGCACACCGCGCCGGGGGGGCCGACGCCGCAGTGCGTGATCTGCACACCCTCACCACATTCAAATTGCTTTCGCCTGCCATGCGTGTCTAATCCCGCGAAAGCTGTCCGTTCCGCGATTGGATCGGACAGCAGACGGGAGAGACAAGATGAAAACAACAGCCGTGCGGCTTGGGGTGGATATCGGGGGCACGTTTACGGATGTGGTTCTGGAAATGCAGGGAGAGACGTTCTCAACCAAGGTGCTGACCACCTATGCGGCCCCTGAGAACGCCATCATCGACGGCACGCATCAGGTTTGCGCCAAGGCCGGGATTGAGCCCAGCCAGATCGGGCAGATCATCCACGGCACCACGCTGGCCACAAATGCGCTGATCGAACGGCGCGGCGCGAAAACCGCGTTGATCACGACCGAAGGGTTTCGCGATGTGATCGAGATGCGCACGGAGAGCCGGTTTGAGCAATATGATCTGAACCTCAACCTGCCCGAACCCTTGCTGCCCCGTCAGATGCGCTTCACCGTGTCCGAACGGGTCGATGCCAATGGCACCGTGCTGATCCCGCTGGATAAGGCAGAGGTTGAAGCCGTGGTGGCGCAGATCGCGCAGGGCTGTTTTGAAAGCGTTGCGGTCGGGCTGATCCATTCCTACCTCAACCCGGCCCACGAACAGCAGGTTCGCGATGTGCTGGCGGAGAAACTTCCGGGTGTTTCGGTCTCCATCTCTTCCGAGGTCAGCCCGCAGATGCGGGAGTATGAGCGGTTCAACACCGTGGTGGCCAATGCCTATATCAAGCCGCTGATGGCCTCCTATCTGGGTCGGCTTGAGGAACGGTTGAAGGCGCAAGGTGTCGGGTGCCGGATTTTCCTGATGCACTCAGGCGGCGGGATCATTTCGATCCAGAACGCGGCTGATTTCCCTGTGCGGCTGGTGGAATCCGGCCCGGCGGGGGGTGCGGTCTTTGCCGCGCATATCGCGGCGCGCTATGGCATTGATAAGGTGTTGTCTTTTGACATGGGCGGGACCACGGCCAAGATTTGCCTGATCAAGAACCAGACGCCAAAGACGGCCCGTGTCTTTGAGGTCGCGCGGACCTATCGGTTCAAGAAGGGCTCCGGCATGCCGATCTCCATCCCGGTGATTGACATGGTTGAGATTGGCGCAGGCGGCGGGTCCTTGGCGCATGTGGATGCGATGCAGCAGATCCGGGTGGGGCCGGAAAGCGCAGGTTCTGAACCCGGACCGGCCTGTTATGGCCGCGGCGGCGACCGGCCGGCGGTGACGGATGCCGATCTGGTGCTGGGCAAGCTGGACGCGGATAATTTTGCGGGCGGTTCCATCCCCTTGCATTCTGATGAATCGCAGGCCGCTTTGCTGGCCCATGTCGGCGACACGCTGGGGATGGACGCGGTTGAGGCTGCTTTTGGCGTGGCCGAAGTGGTGGATGAAAACATGTCCAACGCGGCCCGCGTCCATGCGGTAGAGAATGGCGAAGACCTGTCGGACTACACCATGATTGCCTTTGGCGGTGCGGCCCCCCTGCATGCGGGGCGCTTGTGTGAAAAGCTCGGCGTGGACCGCCTGCTGGTGCCGCCGGGTGCCGGGGTCGGCTCTGCCATCGGGTTCCTGCGCGCGCCGTTCAGTTTTGAAGCGAACCGGTCCGTCTACATGAAACTGAGCGATTTTGACGGCCTGCGGATCAAGTCCCTGCTGAGTGATCTCAAGGCCGAAGCCACCGGATTTGTGCGCACCTGCGATGCGGACAGCTTGATCCTGTCGGAGTTCAAGGTCTACATGCGCTACACTGGTCAGGGCTGGGAGATTCCCATTGACCTGACCGAGGCGCAGGCGATGCAGCCCGATGCCGCCACCTTTGAGGCGCGGTTCGAGGAGGAATACACCAAGCTGTTCGGGCGGCCGGTTGCGGGCATGGACATCGAGATTACCGTCTGGTCCGTCAATGCCACCACCCCACCCGAAGAGGTGGCACCTGTCTCCGCTGTTGCGGGCGATGCGGAGGCGGGCAAAGCGGGCACCCGGCAGGTGTTTGACGCAGGCAGGGGCGCCTTTCTGGAGGCGGGCATCATCGACCGCGACCATATGGAAAGCGGCACCTGCACCCAGGGCCCCGCCGCCATCACAGAGGCGGAAACCACCATCATCGTCCCTGCCAGCCGCATGGCGATCCGCCAGCCGGACGGCTGCATTGACGTCGTCAAAAAGGGAGCGTCGGCATGACACAGGATCCTTCAAATGTTGCCTATCAAGTGATGTGGAACCGCCTGATTTCGGTCGTGGAAGAACAGGCGCAAGCGCTTGTGCGCACGGCCTTTTCCACCTCCGTGCGCGAAGCGGGTGATCTGTCTGCCGGGGTCTATGACACTCATGGCCGGATGCTGGCGCAGGCGGTGACGGGCACACCTGGCCATGTGAACGCCATGGCCGATGCGGTGGCGCATTTCATCCGGCGCATCGGGCGCGCAAACATCCTTGAGGGGGATGTTTACATCACCAACGACCCATGGGAGGGCACAGGCCACCTGCATGACATCACCATGGTCACACCCTCCTTTCACAAGGGCGCGCTGGTGGGCTTTTTCGCCTGTACGGCGCATGTGGTGGACATTGGCGGGCGCGGCTTTGGTGCCGATGCCCATTCGGTCTATGAAGAAGGGCTCTACATCCCGATCATGAAATTCGCCAACAAAGGCGCGGTGGATGAAACCCTGACCCGCATCATCCGGGGCAATGTGCGCGAGCCGGATCAGCTGATCGGGGATATCTATGCGCTCGCCACCTGTAACGAGATCGGGCACCGCCGCCTGATCGACATGATGGCGGAGTTTGCGCTGGATGATCTTGATGGGATCGCGGGATTCATCCTTGATAACTCCCGCCGCGCCACGATTGAACGGATTGCCGCCCTGCCGCAGGAAACGGCTGAAGGCGCGATGACGATGGATGGGTTTGACCAGCCGATCACGCTGAAGGTCAAGGTCAGCGTTGAAGGCGACAGGATCGTGACGGATTTCACCGGCTCTTCCGCTGTGGACAAGAAGGGCATCAACTGCCCGCTGGTCTACGCCAAGGCCTATGCCTGTTACGCGCTGAAAGTGGCGATTGCGCCGGAAATCCCCAACAACGCTGCCTCCCTCGCCCCGTTTGAAGTGACAGCGCCCGAAAACACCATCGTCAATGCCCTGCACCCTGCCCCCGTGGCCCTGCGCCATATCGTCGGTCACTTTGTGCCGGATGCGGTCTTCGACGCCTTTGACAAGATCGTGCCGGGGCTAGTGCCTGCGGAAGGGGCCGGATGCCTGTGCAACTTTCAGGTCAGCCTGCGCCCCAGAACAGACGGCCCTGCCCCCGCAGGTGCGCGCCGCGCCGAGGTGCTGACGTTCAACTCAGGCGGATCAGGCGCGCGGCCCGAGCATGACGGGCTGAACGCCACGGCTTTCCCCTCCGGCGTGATGACCATGCCGATCGAAGCGACAGAGCACGCAGGCCCGGTGATCATCTGGCGCAAGGAGCTGCGCCCGGATTCGGGCGGTGCCGGCAAGACGCGGGGTGGGCTGGGTCAATACATGGAAGTGGGCGCACAGGAGGGCTACGAATTCGACATACAGGCGATGTTCGACCGGGCCGACCACCCCGCCCGTGGTCGGCGCGGCGGCGCCGCGGGGGGGGCCACCACCATTGCGCAGGATGACGGCAGCGCGATGCGCGTGAAGGGCAAGCAATTCGTGCCCCATGGACGCCGGGTGGTGATGGCCTTTCCGGGCGGTGCGGGCTACGGCGACCCGTCGTCGCGCGCGCCTGCGCTGGTCAAGCGCGACCTCGCGCGCGGCTATATCTCGGCCAGGGCAGCGGCGCGGGACTACGGGCTTTCAGCGGCTGACATCGCCGAAGTTGAAGCCGCCGTGCGGCGCGGAGAGGACGATCTGACATGAAACTGGCATCCAACCCCTTCACCCATGCGCTGGCAGCAGGTGACAAGCAGATCGGCCTGTGGATCAGCCTGTGCAGCAACTTCGTGGCCGAGGTCACGGCACATGCCGGATACGACTGGGCGCTGATCGACATGGAGCACAGCCCCAACGATTATTTCAGCGTTCTTGGCCAGTTACAGGCTTTTGCCGCCAGCAGCACAACTGCCATCGTGCGGGTCGAATGGAACGACGCGGTCGCGGTGAAACGCCTGCTGGATCTGGGCGCGCCGGGCTTGCTGTTCCCGATGATCAACTCCGTCCGGGAAGCTGAGCGCGCGGTCGCCGCCACCCGCTATCCGCCCCGTGGCGTGCGCGGCGTGTCAGGGGCGACGCGGGCCACGCGGTTTGGCCGCGTCAGCGATTACGTCGCGCGGGTTGAGGAGGAGACCACCGTCCTGTTGCAAGTCGAAACCCGCGCCGCCGTTGCTGAGGCCGAAGCCATCGCCGCTGTGGACGGGGTGCACGGCATTTTCTTCGGCCCCGGCGATATTGCAGCAGACATCGGCAAGGTCGGCAATCCCATGGACCCGGAGGTCTGGGACCTGATCAGACCGGCTGCACAAAAGCTGATCGCCAAAGGCATGCCGGTCGGCACGCTGGTGCTGGACCCTGCCTTCGCCGCGACGCTGCTGAACGAAGGGTTCACCTTTGTGGCCTGCGGCACGGATGCGTCGCTGCTGGCGCGCGCATCCGATGGGCTTCTGGCGCAGGTCAAAGGCGCGATTGCCTGAAAGCCCTGCCCTGCGGCATCCGTCGAAATTGAACCAAACAGATAATCAAAATGAACAATTACCATGTGCTAATCCCTTGGGGCTAAGTGTATATTCCGCCGGATCAACTGTGACAAAAGCGTCGCCCTTTGCTTGGCCGATGTCGTAATTCGAGCCTCTCTTCGCGCTTTTTCATGCCATCACTATCGTCAGACCTGACGCCAAGGTCACGAGCAAAAGGAAAAGCGATGTCAGACGAAGACGAAATTATCCTGGCAGATCTGGACGACGAAGAGCTTGTCCAACAAATGTTCGATGACCTCTATGACGGTCTCAAGGAAGAGATCGAAGAAGGCGTGAACATCCTGCTTGAGCGCAAGTGGGAACCCTACAAGATCCTGACCGAAGCGCTGGTGGGTGGCATGACCATCGTTGGCGCGGATTTCCGCGACGGCATCCTGTTTGTGCCCGAAGTGCTGCTGGCGGCCAACGCCATGAAGGGCGGCATGGCCATCCTCAAACCCCTGCTGGCCGAAACCGGCGCGCCGCGCGTCGGCAAGATGGTGATCGGCACGGTGAAGGGCGACATCCACGACATCGGCAAGAACCTTGTCGGCATGATGATGGAAGGGGCCGGGTTTGAAGTGGTCGATCTGGGCATCAACAACCCGGTGGAAAGCTACCTTGAAGCGATTGAAAAGGAAGGCCCCGATATTCTGGGCATGTCCGCCCTGCTGACCACCACCATGCCCTACATGAAAGTGGTGATCGACACGATGGTCGAACAGGGCATCCGCGACGATTACATCGTGCTGGTCGGTGGCGCCCCCCTGAACGAGGAATTTGGCAAGGCCATTGGTGCCGACGCCTACTGCCGTGACGCCGCTGTGGCGGTGGAGACGGCGAAAGAATGGATGGCGCGCAAGCACAACAGCATGCAATCCGCCTGATCATGGGCCAGCCCGCTTTCAAAGGCCCTGCCCCACGGCGGGGCCTTTTTTCTGTGCCGCCCCGTGCCTATCTTGGACCCAGACAGGAGGACATGATGCCCAATGCCCGTTTCGCGATCATCCTACTCAGCGTTCTGATCGCCGCTGGCGCCTCCGTCTGGCTGATGAGCCTTGGCGGCCCCGGCCTGATGGTCGCCGCCCTGCCCGCGTTTCTGATCGCAGCTGTTGCGATCCGGTATCTGAACCGATGATCCCATCTGATGCCACCCTGACCGAAGACGGTCTGAAGATTGAACACAAACACGTGCGCGTGCTGCTGATCGCCTGTGGTGCGCTGGCGCGGGAAATCCTCGATCTGAAGGCGCTGAACGGCTGGCATCATCTGGATCTGACCTGCCTGCCTGCGAAGTATCACCTTTTCCCTGACAAGATCACCGATGAAGTCCGCAAGAGCGTGGCAAAACACCGCGCGGCCTACGACGATATCTTTGTGGTCTATGCTGATTGCGGCACCGGCGGCCTGTTGCAAGCCGCCTGTGACGAAATGGGGGTCGAGATGATCGCAGGCCCCCATTGCTACAGCTTTTTCGAAGGCAATGATGCCTTTGCCGCCAAGCAGGACGCGGAATTCACCAGCTTCTACCTAACCGACTTCCTCGTGCGCCAGTTTGACGCCTTTATCTGGAAACCCATGGGCCTCGACCACCACCCGGACCTGCGCGACATGTATTTCGGCAATTATGAAAAACTGGTCTATCAGGCCCAGACAGATGACCCGGACCTGACCGCCAAGGCAGAAGACTGCGCCAGCCGCCTCGGCCTCGCGTTTGAGCGGCGCTTCACCGGCTACGGCGACCTGAAAACCACACTCGCCAAACTGTGACCGGGCCGCGTTGACGCGCAACGCGCCAACCCTGCTTCCAAATGGTAAAAAAACCAATCCGCAACAGCCACACCAGGCGCGCCGTCAAGACGCAGCACATCCCCTCAGCCCGCTTGCGCTGCCGTCTCCTTGATCCGCTCAATCATCGCGCGCAGCCCGTTGGAGCGTTGCGCGGACAGATGGTCGTTCAACCCCAGCCGGGTCATCTCTGCACGGGCGTCGACGGCCAGCACCTCTGCCGGGGACAAGCCGTTGTAAAGTTTACGCAAAACTGCGATCAAGCCAGAGACGATCATCGCATCGCTCGCACCATCAAAATGCAGTTTGCCGCCGTCAAACTGCGCGTGCAGCCAGACCTGAGAGGCGCAGCCATCCACCTTGGTGGCAGGCACGCACAGGGCCTCTGCCAGCGGGTCCATGTCCTTGCCCTGCTCGATCACATGGCGATAGCGGTCCTCCCAGTCCTCAAGGAACTCGAAATCCTCCACAAGCTCTTCAAATGCGGCGCTCGCCATGCTCAGGCTCCTTCGTGACTGCTGCGTGACTGAGGTAGGTCCAAGCCCGCCAAAGGTCCAGCCCCTTCCCAAGGCAGAACGGATGGGGTAACCACGTAAAAAACACGTAGTCCCGAAGGCAGAGCGCATGAGCAAGACCGTTTCCCTTTTGTTGGTGGCAACCCTCACCCTCAGCGCCTGTGGTGCGGTCCGTGACAGTCGCGTCAATCCGTTCAACTGGTTCGGGCAGTCCCGGTCGGTTCCGGTTGAGCCGAAGGAGCAGACCAATCCGCTGATCCCCACACGCAGCGGGCTCTTTGCCTCGGCGCGGGAAGAAGCGGCAGAGTATAATGGGTCGCCCTTCGATCAGGTCACCAACCTCACAATCGAACGTATTCCGGGCGGTGCGGTCATTCGGGCCACCGGCCTTGCCGCACGGCAAGGCAGCTATGACGTGCGCCTCACGCCGGTGAACGAAGACGAAGAAGCCGTTGATGGGGTTCTGGCCTACCGGCTTGAGCGGGTGTTGCCCGACACGCGCACCAATGTGGGCGCACAGCCCACCCGCGAGGTGATCGCGGCGCGCCATGTAACCGATCAGATGTTGCGCGGTGTCCGGGTGATCCGGGTGGAAGCGCGCCGCAATGCGGTTGAGTCGCGGCGCTAGTCACCTGGAATCGAAGTTCGGTTCATTGTTTTGAGGCAGAAGCGCTTGACTGATGCGAGGATTTCATCGGCGGATTTGACCCACCGATAGGGTTTGGGATCGTCGTTGTGTGCGTCGAT
>Ga0160419_100880_pt1 | contig 15482 bp, 22 predicted proteins | sample CelAP2metagpilot_2_FD_108196 | JGI IMG/M metagenome (GOLD analysis project Ga0160419, IMG submission 108196) | Phycosphere-associated microbial communities from Cellana algal ponds in Kailua-Kona, Hawaii, USA - Cellana AP2-4-25 metagenome pilot ... | reverse complement strand
GTGGAATGAGGGAGGGAGGGAGGGAGGGAGGGAGGGAGGGAGGGAGGGCCTGCTTACCCTGTTGCAGCATGACGCACTTGAACCCTTTCCTCTCCGCATATTCCTGTTCCGGCATTGAATGAAAATCGATGATTTTCAATGTGCAAGGCACATTCCTCTGGCTTACACCCCTCCCTCCCTTCCTCCCTCCCCTACCAGCACGCCATCCATGACGAATCGCCCCAGCTTCCGGTTCCAATGGGAGGGATGTACGGCCACGGGCCCTATGCCGGCCACCTGGTCTTGGAGTGTGATGGTGTTGCATCCTATGATCTCCCCACACGCTGAGGGAGGGAGGGAAGGAGGGAGGTGAAAAGACCAAACTTTTAAGAGACTTGTGCACGCCTATCCTCCTTCCCTCCCTACCTTTCTTCCCTACCTTTCCTCCCTCCCTCCCTCCCTCCCTCCCCTACGACTCACGGTCAAGCGCCACCACTGTGAGGATGTTGGGATTGGCGTGGCAGTGCTGGTAGAACGTTACGGGCGGGCCGTCGGGGAATTCGGGGATGAGACTGAAAGGAGGAAAGGAGAGAGGGAGGGAGGGAATGTGTGCGCTTAAATAGTGAAGTTGGTTCCCGGAGAAGGTCCGAATGATCGATCTATTCCCTTCCTTCCACGTCCCTACCTCCCTCATTCCCACCCTCCCTCCTTCCCCTCCCTCATTCCCTCCCTCCTTACTTGGTGAGCTCATTCTGGGCATCAAAGGCCTCCATGCACAGAGTAGCCACTTTCTCGATCTCTTCCTCTTTCATCACCCGGGTGCTAAACCCGTCGGGAGGCACTAGAAGGTTGGAAGGACGGGGGGAGGGAGAGAGGGAGGGGAGGAATATTGTGGTGAAAGGACTGCACATTTGTCTCTTATGAATTACTCACAAGTCTATGCTTCACTTCGTCTACCCTGTCATTTGTCGTTTCCCTCAAAGCACCGTCCACGTCGGTCCCCCCTTCCTCCCTCTCCCCTCTTCCCTCCCTCTCTTACGCGTCGGTTGCCGCCGAAGTCCCGACGAGAGCTTGGACATGGCCATTGGAGGTGAACCCTCATCGTCTTCGTCCTCTCCGCTGTCACTGGGATTGCCGGCCTCGTACCACGCTCCTTCCTGTTGTTCCCTCGCCACTGCCCCCCACTTACAGCTGCTGATGTCATCGATGCAATTGTCCTCGTCTGCAGCCTTGGGCACCGGATGCGCCATCACAGGCATGCTTTTCATGAGGTGGTCGTCGCTGCTGCTACTGCTGCGAAGAGGGCGGCGGCTGCTGGGGCTTCCCTTGATGTCTCGGGGAGGGGGGTATTTCTGTACGGTGGTGCAAGGACGAATGTAGGAGCGAGTTGAACACGACGTCACGAGGAAGGAGGTGGAGGGCATATACAGGCGCAATTACGGGAGTAGTTCGGTTTGAGGGGGCAGTGTGCCGGCACCGAGCATCGTCGTCAAGTGCACGGAGTCCGAACCTCCACTCCGATTCGAGTTAAAGAGGGCTTGGACCAAGTTGACGAACATACGAACGACAATACGGGAAAAGGTGGGCAAGAAGTGGGGGAAGATGGCGAAAGGACTTGAACGATTGCGTACGGCGCGAGAGGAGCGCGAGAGGAGGATGTGTGGGTGGTGAAGGCGAAAGGGCTTGGTCATCCCTCGTTCTTTGCTTTCTGGCCTTGGGAAGACCCACTAATTTTACCTACCAGCATGCATAAGCCGGTGGGGCATGTCTGATGTAACCTTGAGATTGCGGCCGGTGACATGGCCTGGAGTGAGGGGATGGAAGGAAGAGGGAGTGGGAGGAGGGGAGGCCTCGTCGCCGCTCATCGCTAGGGCCAATGGAGGAGAGGGTGAGATCGAGTGATTTCCTGGTTTAGCTTGCTAACTTCCATGCTTCCCAATCCGTATGCACGACCACACAGCTACCACCACTACATTCACTACATTAGCACAATGGCGGACGCATTGGTTTGGGAATGTGTCAAGGTAAGTGAGGAGCGAGACGAGGGGAGAGGAAAGATGATAGACATCAGGGAGACGAATGAGAGGGGGTCAGCGTACTGCTGCTACGGCGGCGGGTACCACTGCCTCCGATAGCTATCGTTGACATGTTGCGGAGTTGCTGGGGGGAAGATGAAGTGGAGAAGGGCATAGGCACTATTTTGGCCCGTGAGGAGAGACGGCCGGGGTGGGAATGTAGAAGCTCCCGCTGCTGAGGAAGGAGTTGCACGCCACGACTCACCTTCCAGTCGCCCCCAATTCTCCTCGTTGAGAATGGCCTTTGCTTTAAGTTTTATAGATGAAGGAATCGGTCGCCGGTGGTTGGTGCACAAGGCTGCCCTACGCAAGCGTCTTTCCTCCCTCACTCTCTCCCTCCCTCCTTCCCTCCCTCCCTCCCCTCTCGCAGAGCAACAACTGCTTTTTGGTGAAGCGTGGCCGCACCGCCCGCGTGGGGAGCGTGCAGTTTTCTACTGAGCCGTTCAATCTGACGAAAAAGAACAGCTTCAAGAACAGCGGGGTGGCCAACAGCAAGGCCATTGACCTGTCGGTGGTGGAGGGAGGCAAACACGGCCCTAAGATTGTCCTGTCGTCCAAGGTAAAAAGGAAGCCAGGGAGGGAGGGGGAAAAGGAGGCTGAAAGGGGGGATAAAATGAAAAAAATGCCCAGCAATATTGCAACTACCATACGCGCCATTGACCCCTTGGTATGCCTCCCTGCCTCCCTCCCTCTCAGGGCAAGAAGTCTCTCTACAAGCCCGCGACCCTCTCCCACCAGACCCCCCTGAACAAAGCCTTCCGTACCAGCAGCAAGAGCATCAAGGCTCTGACAGACAAGAGTGGCTATCGCAAAGACTTGCAGCAGGCGGCCTTGGCCCGATATGCTTTGTTGAAACGGTGAGGGAGAGAGGGAAGGAAGGAGGAGGCGGGCGGGTTTTTTGGTTTCCGGATGTTTTTTGTCTCATTGGCCATACATGCACAACCATTAAATAGCTTTTTCTCCCCTCGTCAAGCTATTCACGTTGTCCCTCCCTCCCTCCCTCCCTTTGTCTAATCCTCAGCTACACCCAGGTCAAGAAGGGGTTGGCCAAGCCCTCTCCGGTCAAGAAAGGCCGTGGCAGCAAGAAGGCGTAAAGTTCTACCTCGATGTTCGCTAGCTAGAAGGAAGAAAGGAGAGGAGGGAGGATGAGAAAAATCGGTGGTAGGAAAGCAGAGTTAACTTGACGCTGCGGTGTGATGGGCCTGGATGCCTTCCTAGGGACGTGAGTTGGTTTGGTTTGGGGGGAATACTTCCACCTGGTCGATTCGCATGGGTAAAGAATATAGAAAAGGAAACAGGCAATTGCATCTGTGGCCAAGGCTTCATACGGTATTAATTATGGTTGTGATCACTTCACGCTGTTGGTGCTACGCTGACCTTGCTGCTTCTTGTTGGGAAGAGAGGGTGGGGAAGGCCCCGAAGAGACATGCCTTCGTCCAAACTTTCTTGTGCCTTTGCGCTCACCTTCGCGTTCGCTCACATCACGCTACCACCATGCCTATCACAACGCTGTCTGCTTATTTGTCCACGCTTTTCGGCCTTCCTGGTACGACTTTGATGTGACTTAACGACCACTTATAGGAAAAATCGATATGTTCCGATCTATCTCGACGGTCACTGTGTCTTCAAATATGCCCAAAACTATACAACGTTACTCATATCTTATGGCTCAATCCAATATCTAGCCTGCAGGTAATGTCGCTCTAGACCCATACTAATAAGCTAATAAGCTAATAAGGGTTACACATTGTATCAATTTGAAATATTTTTTATCAACCTCCTCCCTTTCTCTGCTCACCCCCAACCCCGACGAGCAGCGCTGCAAGGCGGTAATGGCGGAGGAGGTGCAGTCTATGGGGACGCAGGCTACCACTGTAGTCGACAGCAGCAGTGGCAGCAGTGGCGATGACAGGCAGGCCGCTGCAAGGGTGCACGGCCAAGTGGAAGTGGAAGGCTTGATAAGGAAGCAAGGTATGTGTCTGTGAGCCCTACTCCACCCTCCCTTCCATTTTTTCGTCCGTCCCCATGTACAAAGACTCGTATCGCACGCACAAAAGGATAATGAAGAGGATTTGACCGAGAAACTCGTAGGCCCTTGACCCAGGCGGTCCTTCATTCTGTCCTCCCTCCTTCTCCTTGGCCTCACTCTCCCTCCTTACTTTTCTCCTTTCCTCCTTCCATACCACGGGTATTCAAACCTACTGAAGCCGACGATGACGGAAATGATCGGGATGAAGAGGGAAAAGAGCAGGAGGACGAGGATGATATGGAGTGGGAGGACGCAGACGATCTGGGCTTGCCGCCATTGCCCCTCTTCGAGGAGGGAGGGAAGGAGGGAGGGGAGGACGAGGAAAACGACGAAGAGGACGAGGATGAGGGAGACGAGGCCCTACGACGTTTTCTGGACAGCAACGATGACGGCGGGCTGGTTGTCACCTTTGAAAAAGACGAGAAGGAAAAAGAACGAGACACAGACAAGGCCAACCAGAAAAAACACGGGCTGGCCTCGCGCCGGACACGGAAGGAGCTCTGGCGGGACTTTCGCATTCACACGGCTCATCTCGCCCTCCTCACCCACCGTGCCCACCTCCTCTCGCACTCCGCCTCCCACCCGTCCCTCCTCTCTGCCGCCGCTGCCCTTGTCCCATCTGCCCTCCGTCGCTCCCTTCGACGGGGACCTTCCGTCTCGGCGCTTGCTCGGCTTTTGCTTTGGTTCAACGCGACCTACACACAGCTCCCTGATTCAACTCTGACAGAGGAGGAAGGGAGGGAAGGCTCTTGTTCCCCCAGGCAGTTGCTTGAGGTGGTCAGTATGAGGGAGGGAGGGGGGGCGGAGCTGATTCAGGTGCTGGTGGCGACCTTGAGAGGGGTCGGGGTAAGAGCGCGTTTCGTTTCGCCTTTGTGCCCTCGAAGCTACCACCACCCGCCTTATCTGATCAGGCGAAGGAGGGAGGCGAAGGGGGGGAAGGGGGGGAAGGGAGGGAAGGAGGGAGGGTGGGCGATTGATTTGACGCAGGAGGAGGAGGAGGAGGAGGAAGAGGAAGGGGGGGCAGCAGGAGGGAAGGGGAGGGGGAGGAAGGGAGGGAGGAAGGGGCTGAAGAAGTTGTTGAGCTCATCGGAGGGAGCGAGATCGATGCCGGGATGTGGAGTGTGGGCGGAGGTGTTCGTGAAGGGAAAAGAAAAGGGTAGAGGGAGGGAGGGAAGGAAGGAGGAGGAGATGGTTGAGGTGGGTTGCTCGGACGACGGGGAAGAGAAGGAGGACGAGAAGGAAGGGGAGGAGGATGGAGAGTCGACAGAGAGCGAGAATGAAGGGAAGGGTAGACAGGGAAATGGCAAGAGAAAGGCGACAAAAACAGAGGAAAAGGATTGCGCCAGCAGCAGCAGCAGCAGCAGCAGCAAGGAAAAGAGAAGGAAGCTCTCCGCCGAGCTATTTTCCCCCTCCTCTTCCTCCTCCTCTTCCTCTCTCTGTGTCTCCACCTCCACCACCATTACCAAAACCACTGCCAACTATAGCAACAACCACGACCAAGCAGCCTCCGTTCTCCCTCAGTCCCTTCCTCCGTCCATCCCTTCTTCCAAAGGCAATGATCGCTGGGTAGCCCTCGACGTTCTCCGAGGCCGACTCGACGACCCCTGCTCCCACGAACGTTCCCTCCTCTCCTCCCGCCCTTCTTCCCTCCTGCCCTCCTCCTCCACCTCGCAATGGCTCTACGTCCTGGGAGTGGACAATGAAGGGTGGTTGACGGACGTGACGCGCAGGTACAGCACGCGATGGTCGCGCGCACTCCGATTCCGAGCCGGAAAGTGGTGGGCAGGCTATTTGGAACGAGCAAACTCGGCACTGGCGCACCGAAGGGAAGCGAGGTTACTGGAGAAGGGGGACTTTCGATCGTTTTTTGAATTTGAAACGGCTCGGGATTTAGAGAGGGATGAGTTGAATGAGGCGGAGACTAAGGAGCCAATGCCAACTACATGGGCAGGATTCGAGAAACATCAGAAATATGTGTTGGAGAGGCATTTGAAACGCTGGGAGGTGATTGGGGTGGAGGACGGGGAGGAAGGCGGAAAGAAGGGGAGGAGGAAAGTGTTAGGGATGTTCAAGGGCGAATGTGTGTATGATAGGAGGAAGGTACAGGAGGGGGCGACAGTACGACAGTGGCTCCAAAAGCATGGAAGGCAGGTGAGGGAGGGGGAGAAGCCGTGCAGAATCGTGGAGAGCAAGAGTAAGAGCGATAAGAAGAAGAAAAAGAAGACGGGCAACCCGGGGCAGGAAGAAGAGGAAGAAGACGGCAAGGAGGAGGGAGGAAAGGAGGGCGGGAAGCCCGACGCACTGGAACTGTACGGATTTTGGCAAACGGAACGGTACCAGCCCCCGGCGCTCTTGCCCAATGGGAGGATCCCTGTGAATGAACACGGTAATATAGAAGTCTGGAATCATAATCCCGTTTTCTTGCCAAAGGGGACGGCGCACGTGTGGGGGGAGGGAGGAGGGGAGTGGGCCGTGGCTCAAAAGTTGGGAGTGAGGTATGCACGGGCGGTGGTGGGGTGGGAGGTACGGCAAGGGCGAACGTTGCCTGTAGTGGAGGGTGTCGTGGTTCGGAAGGAAGACGAGGGGGTTCTACGGGATGGGTTGAGAGCTTGGCAGGTGGGGAAGGAGGAGAAGGCGGCCAAGGCGAAGGAGAAGAGGGTGGTGGAGAGGTGGGCTCGATTTGTGAAGGGTTTGCGGATTGCACGAGACTTGCAGAGGAAGTACGGGGAGGGGGGAAGGGGAGGAGGAGATACAGGCAGTGGGGACAGTGAGGGTGTAGGAGGAGGGGGAGGATGGGGACGAATGGACAAGAAGGAAATGCCAAAATAGCGAATCCACTTGACAGATGAGGGAGGAGGGAAGAGGCGCGTAGGTAAACGGACTGCCTAGGGGGCGCATCAATAATTAAAAATACGTTTTGCACATAAAGAACTACCGACATGCACAGCTACCCTTGAAAAGGAGGATTTATGCAAGAAGAAACCGACTCTCCCCCCTCTGTCCTCGTTCAATGTTGTAAATGAAGATGTCATTTTTTCATTCAACAGACAAGAAATGAACGAGAGGCCCGGTGAATCCCTTCCGCCACACGCGTCGTCCATGCCAACAATCTGCCCATTAACCGCGACCCTCCCTACGTCTACACCCTTTGTTGTTTGTCTACAACCATTTTATTCGCGCCTTTTCCATGCCAAAAAGATATCCAATAACAGACCTTCCCGACGAGCCACGTAGTCATCACCACCCTGGGTCAAGACCGAGGCCATTCCAATTTTCGCGCCATTTTTGTGTCTTTGTACAGCCTTTCTTTCAAACTACGCCCCATCCTTCGCTTCTACTCCCCACTGCCCATCACTTCAAAAAATGCATAAATACTGCATCTTCTCAAGGAATGAATTATCCTGTATTTTTCTTGTTCCTTCCACTAAAATCAATTATGTCTAACGCCCTCGCCGGCCACCCCCCAAAAAAGCTCCCAAAAGGATCGCGGCCGTTGCGCCCAAGACGCCGACTCCTACTCCTACCCCGACGGCAAGATCCTGCTTAGCTGTACGGTTGTCAGAAAAAGTAACATGCGCGTAAGATTGAAGATTCGAATTTAAATAAATCTAAAAAGTTAAGGATTGGATGAGCGAGGTCCATGGCGGGGCGTTTATGGATATGCAGTTGATATCGTATGCAGTTGATGTCGATTGTAAACAAAATCTGTTCTCCCACATGCTTCCTCCCTGTCGTTCCTTCCTTCCCTTCTTTCTCTCCTGCCCGCCCACCTCGCCCACCTTTCCTCCCCTCCATACCTTGAGCATCTTTGACATAGAGGTGCAGCTCATTCCCGTAGCGATGGTCAGGGTTCAACCGCAGCAATCGGTCTACCTTGTCCCTGGCTCCCTGCCATTCTTCTTGGCTGTAAAGGCATACGGCTGTCGCATACAAGCACTCCTCGACGTTGAAACGCGCCGTGATGAGCTCTGAAGGGTAGGGAGGGAGAAAGGATGGGAGGGATATATCTAGGGTGAGAGAAAACATAAGTCGTGCTCTCCCTTCCCAATTCGTCAATAACCGCCACTGGAAAAAATATTTTACATTCAAGCTCAATCCTGCTCCTGTCACGCACCTCCTACCCCCTTTCATCCCTTCCTCCACACTCACCATTCATAAGCCGGATTCCGAGTTTCTTGTGTCGATCCGAGGCCGACATGCACAAGACGTAGGCATAAATAAATTTCGCGTTCAAATCGGGATTGCCACTCTTTCGCTCTGCTTCCCAAGCGGCTTCTTTTTCCTGTTGTAACGAGTAAAAGAGACAAGAAAGGGCGTCAGGGAGGGATGAGGGAGACTGTGGGCACATGGGAGAGAGGTAACCAAGCACCACCGCGGATTGCATTGCTCTTCCTCCCCACCCACATATTCTGTCTATGCAAACGACTTCTGTAGCCGTCTTAATCCACGCATTCATGTTCTATTCTCTTCTTCGCCCTATCTTCCCCCTCCATGTTCCTCCTCCGCCTCACCCGTCCTGCCTCCTTACCGGGATTTGCTCCAAGCTTGCCTTGGCCTCCGCCTGCAGCTTCAATGCAAAGTGTTCTCGATCCTCTTTTACCGTCATATCTTTGTGGCCTGAGTAGGCGTCTATGTACGTGTATGGGGAATGGGGGGCATGGGCGTGAGGTGGATGATGATGGAAGAGCAGAGCGACGCGAGGGCTGAGGCAGCAAGGAAATGTATTTGGGAAGTAGCGGCCAGAGGGTGCTTCCTTATGCTTGTGCGGGAAGGAATCGTGTGAATTACTAGGGCCTCCGAGCAATGCATTGCCTCCCTCCTCCCACCTTTTTGGGGTGGTGTTGACCTTTCCGGACCCCTTGCTTCTTTCCTTCCGTTCCTTCCACTTGCTTCAAGCTTCGTCGTCGACGGTCGCCCTCGGCATTTCGTCGAGTCAGAGCCTCACACCGTCTGAGTAACATTTCACTCACGACAACTCGACTCGTGCGTCGAGTCTATGTAATCCTGCACATGTCGCCGTATAAAAGACGTGTCACACGACGGGGCTCCGTGTGTGGACAGTACAGGAAGAAGAACTCCTGGATTAATAATGTCCGGGGGAAAAGCATGAAGCGGGAGAATAGACGGTACCATAGCACCACTTAATTGTGCGCGCATCCTTGCCGCACCAATATGTCTCTTTGTGTCTCTTTTCACTCTCTTGGTCAGTGGTATGTCTCTCATTTCGATGCACGAATGATGGGGTCGTCGGCGTGCCGTACGATGATACACACAGACACATTTTCCTTTTTCACTTACTTGCGCATCCTGGCCTACCACCCCCACATTTCACCTTTCTACCGGTTATTTTTCCGTATCACAGGACCGGGCCAATCACTTTATTATTCTAAAAAAAGTTCGAGGCAGGCATGGCCAGTAGTGCTTCCCCCTCCTCGGTGGGAGACGAGACCCTGCCCCATGGCCACAGCGGCGTCGAACAAATTCAGACAAAAAATAATACGGGCTTCGATATGGGGAAACCATCGTATCACGCGGACACTTGGTGGAAGGCATATGATCCGGTCCATCCAGAGGTAGGCAGGGAGCAGGGAGGCAGGGGATGGAAGAAGTGGATTGCTCCCCATACGTCGCTATTCCACTGTGCGTGAGGTTGAATGGGCTCATCGTGTGGAAGGGATGGAATGACGGAGACACGGAGACCGAGGAAGGCGTATTTGGCCTAGACAAGGTGTGTGTTGCACCTGTCTTGTAATAGTGGTGCTCGATGCATCATGCTGACTTCGAATTCGATAATAGTTTTACTTCTGGAAGGATCCTCATCGTCCTTCCTCTGCTCTCTTCCTCCCTTCCTACTCCCCTCGTACTTCTTAGTTGCCCATTGTCGACATCGGTAGCGGTTTAGGTTCCAACGTCCTGGCTGCTCTCAAAACAGGTGCGCGTGTCATCGCCATTGACATGAGCGACGAGCACCTCGAAGAGATCCGCAGCAAGGCCGCCAAAGAGCACAACGGGGCTCAAGGCGCGAACGAGGGTGACAAAATGGCAGAACGCTTGGAAACCCGCTGGGGACAATTGCCCGACAAGGTTCCTTTGGAGGCAGAGTCGGTGAGTGGCATCATGTGTGCACAAGTCCTCCATTTCCTGAATCCGGATGACGTGGTGACATCATTCCGGAACTTCGCGCACTGGCTGGCCCCGGGGGGGGTTCTTGTGGTGTTGGTGTGTTCGCACTACCAAAAGCTGTGCTACGGTATCCCGGGGAAGGTGGCAGCAATAGATGCAGCAACGGAAAAAGATCCTGAAGGATTTCATGGTTTTACCCCCGCGGGAAAATCCAGTCAAGAGATGTTTGATGCCATGTTAGAATCCGTCCCTGCAGAGGTGCGAGCAGCCGTCCCGGGCAGGAGCCAGCAATTTCAAACCTTTGCCCCTCCGCAGCTACGGGCTGTTGCAATAAAATGTGGATTGGAAGTGGACTTGGTCGAGTTTGCGGACGGACGTTTGAGTAATTACCCTGTATTTTTGTATGGGGAAAAGGAGGAGGAGCGCGGACGAGAGCAGGTAGTCTTGGTAGCGCGGAAACCGAGGATGTGAAGGATCAGAGCGTCCAAAAAGGTAGGCGAGAGAAGAATAAGAGTACGATGAAGGGCTTCGAACAGAGAGTCATCTTTAGAGCGAGGCGGGAAAGCACTTTTTTTTTTCACTTGTTGGGTTTAAGGATTTACATCGCACCGTGAAGTTTAGTTAGAATGATTGCAACTGCGTCAGCGATATGCTGCCACTGTTATTAAGACTACAGAAGGCGTATAAGACATTCATGAAGTGACGAATGACTTAGGAGACAAAAAGTGATGACCGTGTCATCATCAGAATATTCTTTGTTGTTGTTGTTGTTGTTGTTCGTCTGCAACGGCAAGGTCTCGAAAAAGCATCACCCGTCAAGGTTTTATCTCATGACACCTTTTGCCAAATCCCTTGAGGATGACACGGAGAGGATTTTTCCGTTGAGACGCTGAAAGTCTTCATCAATGAAGCACAATCAAAAACAACACTCAAACGAGTTTCGCTCAAAAAGCGAAGGCCTGACCCCACCAGGAGCTTCAGGCATATTTATCTTACATTTGTTTTACAAGTTTTCCATATATATGCATTCAATCCATCGATGATCTTTTTTTAAATCACCACTCCTATTGCTTCATTGCCACGCGCATCGACACCGCCGCCTTCTCCTCCATCTCCAACCCGTTTAAAGAGACGCTTCTACTGCTGCTGTCACTGCCACTGCTAGTACTGCTGGTGCTATAGAAATCTGGCGGAAGCGGGGGAAAGCAACACCACGTCCCCAGGCGCTCGCCGAAATAGTACTTGTGGTCTGACACGCTTGTCACGGAGCCATTGGTGCAGGCGTCTTCATCCTATATAAATGGTGGAAGGAGGAAGTAAGAAAGGAGAAAGGGAGGAAGAAAGATGGGGATTGTTACCATATTGAAAAAAGCGGCGTCTCATTTTCCTCGTACCGCTTGCTCAGGAAAGCACCCGTAGCTTCCCTTCCCCTCCCCTCCCTCCCTCCCTCTCTCCCTCCCTGCATACCTCATCCCCTGGACACATCACGAAAGGAGCCCCTTCCCCCATACTGTTGTCATACCACACTTCCTGCCCGTGGTGAAAAGGACAATCTGGCTTAGGGTGACATTGCTCTGGAGGGAAGAGAGTAGGGTAGGGAGGGAAGTTGAGAATGAGATTCGGAAGCCCTCAACGTCGGCATCTTGCTCGAGCAACCCCTTTTCCCCTCCCTCCCTCCCTCTCTCACCTTTCCGAAGCCCACCACAGCAAGGCGGCAAATGCGGGACACAATCCGACGCGTGGACGACCCGGTAACTCCCCAACGAATGTGAGGCCAATGAAGACGCAAAATCAGCATCGCCCACCCGGGGCTCACCAAATGTATAAAGGAGGGTCGAAAGCCCGAAACGTTTCCCTAGGTCAGCTGCACACAGGGTGGCAGCTGCGCCTCCTGAGGTAGTAGGTAGGGAAGGAAGGAGGCAGGGACAGAGGTAGGGAGGGAAGGAGGGAGAGTGAAGTTACAGCGACGTCCTACTAAACGGCAGACATGGCTCTCGCAACGGCCCAGCATGACCAGCGACAGATGCCATTTATACGCCCTCCCTTCCTTGCACTCACCCAAGGAATGGCCGGTCACCAACACGGTATACTCTCCTTTCTTCTCCTCCCACATCCTTGTCACCTCCAACGCTAAGCCCAATACGGCCAAGGAGCGATAGTACGCACAAAATCCGTGGTGGGTCTGTCCCAGCTCCACGCCCCCAATCGAGCAAGGGAAACGATATCGGACCGGCCCAGCAATGTCAATGATGTAGTCCTCCGTGTCGTTGCTTCCCTTGAACGCCACTACGATGAGCTTCTCTTTTACGTCCATCCCTATGTACGCGAAGGCGTCGCGGGCACGGGGCGGGGAGAGATAGGTGTGGAGAATGGTGAACTCAGGGAGTTGACACGTGCTGTTGTATATGCTGTTGGCGGCGATACTGGCAGGTTCTCCATAGGCGAGAGAAGAGAAAAGGGCGGCCTTCCGGGCAAGGGTGTCAGAATAGGGCTGAAGGGGGAGGGCAACTGAGAAGGAGAAGAGGGAAAGGAGGAAGAAGAGGAGGAGGTGACGGTGCTGGCTACGTATCGGTAGAAGTTGAGGCATGCAGGCTTTTGATGGAGGAATGGTGGCGTGAGCCTGTATTCAAGTGTCAGGGGGAGCCAAATGTCGAGTAAAAGTGATGTGTTGCATTCTGTGAAGACGGTTGGTGTGCGATATAAAAAGACCTTTTCATAAGAGATGGGCGGTGAAGTGTGTGAGGATGTGACCCTTACTAAATAACAGATGGGCGTTGAAGGGTGTGAAGATGAAGAAGGAGACGACTGAGGAGTCGCGTCAAAGCGACAGCACTGTAACCCGCATGTCGGTGGGCCGTGGGCAATTGGTAGCTGGATGCTTTGACGAGACTCATCCGTTGCCTTCTCTTCATATTCACACTCTTATACGTGTGAAGCAGGTCAAAGGCGGGGACGGGAGCGATTATTAACACGCGCGGTCGGGGGGGGGATGGATGAGGTGCACCGCCTCACATAATTGAAATAGTGCCCTTCGCTCGCATGTGTGTATGTTTGGTACAAGTGGTCCGTGCTGATGAAGCAAGAAAATGAATCGAACAGGGGGGTGCGGCCCTCTCGTCGCTGAATGAAGTGACGTCAAGGGGCCTCGACGCATGAGAAATGGTGAGGCCGCAGCGAGGCTGGTCCTCTCGAGCTTTTTTCTTGTCGGTGGTTCGTTATTGGTATGGTAAAGTGAGAATGGTGTCATAAGAGAACTCGTTGGTGGCTGGGACGTGATGTGGGGGTTGCGATGATGTGGAGGTGATGGTCGGTGGTCAGAGATCTAATCGAAGGAGGTGGAGGACGCGATAACGGTCATGTACTTCGTTCAGCGAAACAAGTGCGCAGACGCTTAGATGGTACATTACAGAGTTAGAAGTGGAGGGAGGATGCAGGGCCGTGAGGGATGTCGTACATAGCTGCGTTGATGGCAATGTTCAAGGAAAGCGTCAAGTTGTCAAGTCTAAGAAGTTTACATAGGAAGCCCGATGTTCTGAAAATATACCATTTATGGGCCCATTAAGGGTCTGTCGATGTGTGTTCAATGACAACCAGACCCAGAATGGTAAGGTACTGTTCGGTCGTTGCTATCGCTCGCACTTTTTGGCCGCCTTTTGATCTCCTCCCAAGATAAACATTGATTGAAGCGAGCAGCCTTGCATGTAGACCTAGGAAAAACATAAATTCATTAGAAAAGAACGGACGCGTAAGCTTGTAAACGAAAATGCTGAGTTCAAATGATAAGTGTGCTAGCGTGTTGCTAAACCTCTTGCACATAACTTTTGCTATCATGGGAGAGATTTCTGTGCCACCAACAAAAACCATGCTACATGAGCGGGAAGAAAAGGTGAGCACATTGCTCCCAGGTCGCTTTCTGTCCCCCCCAGAACATAACGAACACGAAAGGAGAGAAGCAAAGCTGCAAAGCTGTCGAGATGGTCAAAACAAGGACACTTAAAATACTTTGCTTATCAAAAGACGGAGAGGTGGTAAAGAAACACTCCTACACCAATCTTCTGTCTGCCCTACTCTACCTCTACAAAATTGTTTCCTCCTTTCTGAATTTTTATGCACTCCTCTCATTACATCATCACACAGCACTGCACTATCTTCCTCCTTCACTTTCATCGCTCCTTCGAGCCTCTCGTCGTTCTTACGACCCTCTTCCGCACAAAGGCAAATATGCCAGTCGGGCAGGGGCAAATGGCACGTGCATGGAGGATGGAAAATCTGACGCTGCCGATGCCTCTAACAAGGCGGCAAGTGCATGCCATTCCTCCACAGGAAGGGTAAGCTCAAGGGCTGAAGAAGGAGGAGAAGAAGAAAAAGAAGGAGAGGGGGAGAGGGAGAAAGGCAGGAAGCGGAAGGAAACTTTGAGCGCCGGAGTGCCTGGTGTTGCTGCCCTTCTTTCCCTTCCATCCTCCCCCCCCTCCTCTTCTTGTGTGTGTTTCTTGTCCATGGGCTCAAGCAACAACACCTCACTCCCCCACACCACGACCTCCATGCCTCCCCCCTCTTCTCCCTCTCCTCCTCCCTCCTCCCCTTCCCTCTCCTCCTCCTCCTCCTCCTCCTCACAACGTAAGACGAACCGCCTTTTCTTCAGTCTTTGTGAAGCCCGTCTTAACACACTGGCTATGTGCGTGTCCACGCTTACATGCTCTTCAAGATAGGGGAGGTAGGTGTAGGAGGGAGAAAGGGAGGGAGGGGGGGAGGACACGGTGGAGGAAGGGACGGCAAGGCCGAGGGAATGCATCCAGAGGTGGACATCGCCATGACGGCGTCCCTGGAAAGGGCCGAAGGAGGGAGGGAACAAGGGACCGAAGGAGGGAGGGAGCAAGGGACAGAAGGAGGGGAGGGTACAGAACAGAGAATGGCACGTGAGAGAGCGTGGAAGGAGTGCGAGTATTTGCCAGAACTTCCCTCCCTCCCTCCCTCCCTCCCTCCCTCCCTCTCTTCCTCCCTTCCATACCTCCTCCGTCCGTACGGCCATGCCCATTGCTGCCTCACACTTCCCACACACCACCCTTCCCTCCTTCCCTTCCTCCCCCTCCTCCTTCCCTTCCTCCCCCTCCTCCTCCATCTCCGTGGCAGCTTCGCGCCTCCCTCCCTCCTTCCCGCTTTCCCTCAGCGCCGCCTTGGGAAGGAGGAAGAATCCCTCTCCACAGAGGCCGAGGGAAGGAAGGGCATGGAGCTGGTCGGATGAAAGGGGAAGGACGGAGTCACTGGGGGAGAAGGAG
>Ga0160419_100878_pt1 | contig 15530 bp, 14 predicted proteins | sample CelAP2metagpilot_2_FD_108196 | JGI IMG/M metagenome (GOLD analysis project Ga0160419, IMG submission 108196) | Phycosphere-associated microbial communities from Cellana algal ponds in Kailua-Kona, Hawaii, USA - Cellana AP2-4-25 metagenome pilot ... | reverse complement strand
TTCTTCACCAGCGTGCCGAAACGAGGGTGAGGATTAATGCAGCTGTCGGGGACGAAGGCCGAGTCCGAGACGGGGCCCTGAGGGAGGGAGGGAGGGAGGGAGGGAGGGGAAGAACGGTTGGGTGGCCAGGGGAGGGAAGGGAGGGAGAAAAAACGAGGCAACGGTACGTTAACGGAGACAGAAACAGATGCAGAGAGACAGAGGAGGAGAAGGAGGAAGAGGAGGAGGAGGAGGAGGGAAAACGTGCTGGAATCTCCTTCTCCTTACCCCTGGTGGTGCGGGGGGGTCCACAAAATCCCCCACGCCCATGAGGGGAAATGCCACGACCGTAGGGGCGATCTCGTCCTTGTCCAGGGAGGTCAGAAGACGCTTCCGCCGAAGACGCATGTTACTCTCTACGCGCAACAGGTCTGTCGCATAGCTACAGGGGAAAGGGAGGGAGGAAGGGAGGGAGGGAGGGAGGAAGGAAGGGAGGGAGGGGCGACGCGTGAGAGACTCCTTTGGCTTTGATCATGTCATCTCCTTCTCTTCCCACCCTCCCCCCTTCCATGCTTAGACACCTTGCCTCCCTCATGCTGATACGGCCTGTCTGGAAGGCCCTGGAAGGCATAGTTGGTATGGTCCCTTCCCTCCCTCCCTCCCTCCCTCCCTCCCTCACCCTGCATAGGGCCTTGAGGGCGTGGACTCGACCATCCAGGATCCAAACTCCGGGTGCCAGCTGCAGCCTTCGGATCTGAACGACAGAGAAAAGGAGGGAAAGATGGATGGATGAGTAATAGAGTGAGTGAGGGAGGGAGGGAGGAAGGGAGGAAGGGAGGGGGGCGCACCGTTGGGTGTAGTCTTGCTCCTTCTTTATAAGGCTCTCCATGACTTCCTTCCCACGGAGGGACAGCCAAACCTGTCTCTTGCTTCGATCCACCTGTTGTTGAGATAGGAATTACCAATACGGCATGTAACGAGTCGCGCTTGCCGTGCCCTGGCTCCCTCCTTCCCTCCCTCCCTCCCTCCCTTCTTACCTTGAATATGCCGTACTCCACCTCCTCCCCCCACAAAAGACCATCCTGCCTAATGTCCTTGAGGCGGTGGTAAATATTTAGAAATTGACGTACACCTGCGCGCCGAACGGGACGGAGATGTGGTAAGGAGACGTGCCAGGGGAGGGGACGGCCGACCTTGGGGAGGGGGGAAGGAATGAGGGAGGGAAGGAGGGACGATAAGGCTTAAAGGACATGGTAGAGTAGGAGCCGTTGAAAGACGTGAGAAGCAGGCAGGCTAGAAAACATGTGTGAACGTATATGTGTATCTGAGGGTGTATGCGTGTGAATCTGTTGGTGCGTGCGTACCTTGAGCAGGCCGGCCTCGGTGGGGGAGGGCGATAGAATGAGGAGCACAAGGCCTATGAGAAGGACGCAAACGGACATGCCTAAGCTGTGCCCCCTGCACGTATTGAATTGCTGGCTTGTTTGTCTTTGTCTCCTGTCGTCGTCTCTTCTCCTTTCTCTTGCCTCCTCAAGGCCTCTCCGTGCCCCTGCCAGGAGGGGGAAAGACTCGGCAGGATTGATCATCTAGCCAGCTGCAACGCCTTTTATTTTTGGGTTGTCCCTTGGCTTTCAAAATTCCGGTTCGCTGACCCCACTCTTCAGGCGTTCACCATCCTTCCTGCAGACTGTTGTCACTCTGGCTATCGAAGCGTGTTTCGGTTCTTTTTTTACCCAGGTCAGACAAGGGCAAGTTCCACTCGCTCCCACGAGCCCACGCCACCGCAGAGGCAAGATTGGAAGGCCTGTCCTATGGGTATATAACAAAGCAAGGTTTGCATGAATGACAAAAGGGTCAGGCTTCTCTTCGTGATTGAGGCGGTACTACCAGATTGTTGTCAAGGTGGGCTCGCAATGATTTGACGCAAGACCTAGGATAGCCAGGGCTTGGGTGGTGGCGTCTCGCTGAGGGATCGCACGCCATCATCCTCGCTGATGGTGATGTTCTCGCCAAGCGTCGATATTATGTCCTGCGGCTTCCTCCGCGTATGATGTGCTTGTATACATGTCATTGGCTTAGAAGTCTGGTTTTAAGGTGTGTTGACAAGCTTCTTTAAAGGAGCAGAAATTTGGCCCCACCGACATCTCGTAGGGATCGATATATATAAATACATATATATGGAGGGAGGGGGGAAAGGAGGTGATAAGTTACAGGACGGCGTTGATGTCGAGTTTTATTGAGTCGGCGGAGGTGGAGGTATGGCCAGTGGTCTCTATGAGATGGACACTGGCGTCCCTCTCTTTCTATCGACGGAAAAAGAAGGGGAGGACGTTGGAAGAGGAGAAGGCGGAGGAGAAGGGAAGGGAGGAAGGGAGTGATTGGGGGGGGGGAGGGGGTATGGAGGAGTATGAGTTGCAGCAAGCTGTGGCGGTGAGGACGAGAAGGAGCGCGGGGAGGAAGAGGAAGACAGAGGCGGGAAAGAGGAGGATGGCAGCGAAGTTGGTGGCAAGATCGGCGCCGAGAAGGGCGCGCGAGGCGGGGGAGGTTGAGGACGGGGTGGAGATGTGGTGAGAGGGGAGGAGGAAAAAGAAGAGGAGGAGAAGAAATCATCGAAGGCAGATGTGTAGCGGAGGGTGGAGAAAGGGAGGGGGTAAGTGGTTGATAATGTGGAAGATGGGGACTTGCACACGGTTTTCCTCGAAAAGAGCACGTGAGAGGGGGGAAGGGCGGAAGTACTGCTACGATTACTTAGATACTCCGCTTGCCGAAAATACCAGGCTCAAGATCTGCGTATTGCTGCGGGCATGGGGCCATGCTATTCGATGGTTGTGGCTGTGGCTGCTGCGAGAGCCGATGAGTAGGCTTAGGTCGAAGGGAGTGCAGTCTATATTATTACTACTCTCTACTGCAGAGTATATTGACGGGCTCTTTTCGCATATCCTGGGACGAGGCATGCCTACCAGAATGCTGGCTTCGGGGTATTCGAGATTTTTGGTAATTTGTTCAGCAACAGATGCTGCACTACCAGCACGGTGTATAACCAAAAAAAGTACAAAAACTTCTCCCCCGTCCGGCCCTGGCCATCACTGCCACCACCCACTCCCACCCACACATACATAGAAGACATCAAACCAGCCTCCAAACGAACGATAACACCGAGAAACACACAGGGGTTTAATTGCTTTACGGGGATCATTGAGCATTAATTCTAAATGACCATGGATGAGGATGCGTGGGCTGCGACTGAGTCCTCTTCTTTTGTTTTTGAGCCGTACGGACTTTACAGAAGGTTATGTACGTTTTTCGCTCTTTCTGCCTTTTTGGGGTTTTAACCACCATTACGAGCCTTGCCACCGACATGGCGACATCTCCCTCTATCATGTTTTGAGCACCAAAATAAGCCCGCCCCGCATGACGGGGTAGCTGCCGGCATCAGGCCACTGGTGTTTTCGCGGGACGATGACGCCATCCCGCTCTGAACAAGCCGCTCCTTTGGCTGCCGGTCATCCCTTCAATTTGGGAGAGAGATGAAATGAATTTACAATGTTGTATTACTATATCACAGAAGTTCACACTGTGGAATGAAGGGATGAGATGATTACTTGGTTCTTGTCGTCGTCGTAGCAGGAGTTTGATCGAAATAATACGGCACAGGTGGTAAGTAGTGAGTGGTAAGGAGCATGCGCTTTCTGCCAACATGGAGAGCGAGTAGATGTGTGTGTTTTAGAGACAGTTGTCTTGTCCTTTTTTGAAAAGCAATACAAAGAAACAAAAGACAAAGTCGCTCAAGAAACAAGACTCATCGCCATGTGTTTCGTTTTCGCTTTATTCTATTATTTCACTCAAATACATGTTTACTGTAGTTCTACAACTTCATTCTCTCAAAAAAACATACACGACTTATTCTCATACTTTCACACCACCATCATTCTTCCCACCATCTATGCTACTACCTTTCTCACTACTCCTACAACTCGCTTTCTTGGCAATAGCCATTAACGCCTCAAATTCCCCCGTCTGTTGCGCCATCGCCCGAAAGGCACTCTGGGGATCCTCCAACAGGGTCAGAGGTGGACCATACTCCAGCACTTGCCCCTGTTGCAACACTAGGACCAAGTCATAAAACGCGACCGTTCTTAACCGATGCGCCACGCTCAGTACTGTAATATTTGACAGCTGTGTCTTCGTCATCTCCTGAATCCGTGCATCATTTTCCGGGTCCACCGACGCCGTGGCCTCATCCAAGACAAGCACCCCTCTTCCCCCCGCATGCGTCCGTAACAGCGCGCGTGCAAAACACAACAGCGCCCGTTCCCCGACACTAAAATTACTACCCCCTTCCCCCACAGCGTCCTCCAGGGACTTAACCACTCTGCCTTTTAACTGCGCCTTCTCCAACGCCGCCCACAAGTCCACATCCAAAAACTCTTGAAACGGGTCCAAGTTCGACCGAATCGTCCCACGAAACAATATACTCTCCTGCGGGACAATCGCCAGCCTCCCTCTCAAATCCTCTAAACCTAGTTGCAAAATATCTTGCCCATCAATCACAAGCCTACTCTTTGCTTTTGGTTCCACCAACCGAAACAATGCAGCAATCAGGCTGGTCTTGCCTGCTCCCGTTCTCCCAACCACACCCACTTTTGTCCGCGGTGGGATGTGGAACGAGACATCCTGCAGCACATCTGTCTCAGTCCCCGGGTAAGAAAGACGCAGATTCGACACGGAGATCTCCCCCTGCGCCGGCCACGATGCCGAGGACGGGCGACAGTCTGGATTGATGGCTGCTTTTTCCTGCTCCAGTTCTAGGGTGTATTCGACTGCGGCACGTTCGACCGAGTTAAAATCCATCTCCAGCGTGGCTTGTTGACGGATCAAGACATTCATTGAGTCCGAAAAGGACATGCAATACAACAGAACCAGCGCTGCGGTCGTTTTAGGGACTGTGCCCAAGGTAAATAAGATGTAAACACCCACCATCCCGACAATCGCTGCACCTAGCAACTGCAAACGGACGGCAAGCCATCGATTCGTGGACCACAGATGATGATACACACAGGAGTTGGTGTCTATCCTCGCATCGCTCTCGGCAATGAACCGAGCTTGTTGTTGATAAGCACGGATGGTTGGAAGGCCGGCGACCGACTCGATGAAATGACTGTAAATGGGGGAGCGGGTGACGGAGTCTAAGCGTTTGAGTTCCCGGGCGCTTTTTTGATAGATATAGCCGAAGTAGCTGGAGGCGAGAAGGATGGGGATCATGCCGAGGATGAGCGGGGCCATGGCGTGGAGGATTATGGCGGTGATTGTTAGGATGGCGGCGAGCCTGTGTTGTGAATATAAGTGCGTGAGTTTGTGTGTTTGTGAGTAAGTGAGTGTGAGTGTGTTTAAGTGTGTGTATTGTTAGATATGAGACGAAATTATTCGGGTGTCTCACCTGCTGAGGAATTTACTCAAGGTATCCATGGCATCAATGTCGATCGTGTCCATGTCCGAGGAGAAACGATTCTGGATGCGCCCCAGAGGAGTCCGTTCAAACCAGGACATGGGTGCCCGCAACACCCGCCGCGCCATGTTGTGATGGATCCGGCGAGATGCCATGAGAGACGCGCACGACGTCAGGAGCGCCTGTGCTACCACCACGGCAATACTAGCCAAAGAGAAATATATGTACGGATAGACACCCGCACGCTTGTCCTCATTCTTGGTGGCCATCTCCAACTTCTCGACCCAATCACCCAGGGCCTTGTTCTGAAAATAATTGAACGCCTCCACACCGGCAAAGGTCAAGAGGGCGACCCCGGCCAAGAGAAACCCACCCGCGGCGAGAATGTACGCCATGTAGACACGTAACTTCACGTAACCTTCTGCCTTCTTCTCGGAGGTCACCAGCTGCTTGCCTTGTCCCTTGGCCGTGAGTAGCGATTTTGGTTGGATGACAGAGAGGACAGCAGCCTGGAGCTTCTTCTTTTCGTCCACCTTGTTCTTGCTGCCTCCTAGATAGTCAGGTCCCTCCTCCTTTGCCTCCTCTGCTGCTGTTACTCCTCCTGATGCTTCAGCTTCCGCCGCATATTGCCCAAGCTCCACCATGACTTTGACATTATCCTTCGGGTTCCCCTGAGCCACCACACAGCCATCCTGTCCCAGCACTAACACATGATCCGCCACAGGCAAAGTCAAGGAGATCTGATGAGTGACCAACAACACAGTTCGTCCTTCCAACAAGGGCCCCTTCAAGCAAGCAGTTAGCAGGTGACGAGCCACATGCGCATCGACCGCCGAGAGGACATCGTCAAGAAGCAACACATCCGTGGGTTGATAAATTGCCCGACACAGACTCAAGCGTTGCTGTTGTCCCCCACTCAGCGTCACACCTTTCTCACCAATCTCCGTCAGGTCCCCTCCTTCAAGCGCCTCCAAGTCTTGGCGCAAGGCACATGCCTCCAAAGCTGCTTCATAGCGGACGGAGTCCAAATGTTTCCCAAACAAAATATTATCACGCAAAGTCCCATTCAAAATCCACGGACGTTGCGCCACGTAGGAGACACGTCCACCCCAACACTTACTGCTGCTGCTGCTACTGCTAGCGCTGTTGCCATTGCTGAACTGTCCTTCTCCACCAACCCGTCGCATTTCACCCAACAAAGCCATGAGCAACGAAGACTTGCATCCTCCCGTCGGGCCATATATACATACAAGCTCTCCTGGCTGAACATGCAGGTCCACATTCGGAAGCAGCAATTGACCGCGTCCTTGCGTGGAATCACCCCACGCAAAGGAGCTGCCTTGCGCACCATGCAAGATGACTTCTCCAGGCCGCAGTGAAACGACCCGCGGACGTCCACCACCACTCTCTTCCTCGTCTTCTTCTTCTTCTTCATCATCATCCTCTTTCTCCATTTCATCGGTTAACAACGTGCCCTCATACCTCTGCAACAACGGTGCCTCGAACAAAAATCTCTCCAACCTGCCAAACGACACCTGTGCCTTGACATAACTATTCAAGTACGTGTTTAAATTAGCCAAGGGACTCCTCAACAACCCAAACAGGGCCAAAGTCGCATACCCCTGCGATACCGAAAGGGACTTTTTCAATATCAACGTATGAAATAAAAAGGTAGCCGCACTCACAAGCACCGGCGTTGATGTCCACAAGATGGAAATCAGGCACCGGATGAGAATAAAGCGACGGAGAGCCTTTAATTCAGTCGCGCGCGCTCTTTCCAATTTCCCCAAAAAAACACGTTCCCAGGCCAAAAGCTTCAAAATGCGAATCCCCTGAAGACATTCCCCTAACAATGACAAGCGCACATCTTTGCGTTGCATTAATGTCCGTTGTGCCTGTCGGAGGCGCTCAGAGAGCTTGACGGTGATATAGACAGAGGCGGCGACAAGGACCACCCCCACCAGGCCCGAAATCCAACATTGCAGCACCCAAAAGATGAGGGCAATTGAGATGCCCACTTCCAGCGGGACCGCCCACAAAAAGGGGAAATACCGCAACGCATCACAATTGCTGGCATCGACCGAGCACAAATTGATGACTTGCCCCGATGAATAGGTCGAAACTGCGGGATCGAGTCGTAAGGTCTGGCGGAAGACAAGCCCAATCAGTGCGGCTCTCCATCGAAAAATTAGACGTCGAGCAGAACAATATTGTTGGACGTTGGCAAATGCAGCCAAGGCAGGGCAGGTGAAGAGGATGGCGGCGGCAGCGTAGGCCTCAGGAGGGATAGGTTCTGATTGTGTGTATGATCCGATGAACTCCACCAGATATTTAAGACACAACGGCACGCCAAATTCACAGAGGCTTGCCACGAGCTGGTAGAAGGAGATGGAGATGAAAATCGCAGGGTAGGTGTGGAAAAGCGCACCAAAGAGGAGCCAGCCATTGCCTATCTTCTTTTTTCTCATCGCATTGTCATGGCCTGTTGTGTGTCTGTACGTATGTGCATATTTCTCTTCCAACACCCGCAGATGCGGCAGAAACGCCCGCCAGATATAAGCAGACCGGTCTTCCTGCTCCAAAGGGTGCAAGTCATCTACAGCCAGAATCTTCTTTTTGCCCGTCATCAAGATGGGGTTGACCCACAAAAAGAGAAGTTTGGAGGCGAGCGAAGCTTTCTGCTCGGCGGTAGGAGCAAAATTTGACTTCGTGAAGAGGCGGAAAAGGGAAAAAGGGGAGGAAGAAGTTGCTGCTTGTTGATGCTTGTGTTTTGTCTTCGTGTCATGGAATTGGCTAGCACTGGCACTGATGCTCTCGCTACTTCTTCTCCTTCCACTACCATCAACGACGTTCGAGGAGGACAAGGAAGAAAATGAATAAAAACATTCACCGGCCGCTTGACTAATCCGCCGCCGGATGTGTTGTGTGTGAGTAGCATTCACATATCGTCTTGTCTGCACCAGTGCCACGAAAGCCTCAGTGACCAATAACAGCAACACCAGCCCCGCCAAGGCTATTTCGATAAGAGCAACCCCTTCTGCAAAACCCACTTTCCCTCCTTCTCCTTTTTCTTTGTCCGCCAACACGACAAAGGGGTGAATGGTCAAGGCAAAATAAAATACATATCCCAACGCCAATGTCAACCATGCAGGAGACCGTGGCCACTGTACTGCTGATGTTCCCAGACAGCTAGTAACTGTGACTTGTCCACTCATTTTTCCATTGCCCAGCGCTGGGGCTTCTTCCAAGAGGGAGAGCAAAAGCCACCCACCCCCAACAAGCAACAGGCGGACTCCTCCAGGGGGGTCCTTGCCATGATAGAAAAAAGTGCATGCACGTACAACATAGATAATCGTCAGCACCAAGTCACACATCTCGCGTGACCAGGTATATAAATGGGTGCGATGTAGGTAGGCATGGTGAGGAGGACGGTTCTTCTGACGAGGCGTGGAGGAGGAGGGGGAAGAAGACGAAAAGGACAAGGAGGAAGAGCTGGGGAGCAGCAAAGGTTGTGTCAAGGAGGATGAGTCATTGGTATCCAGAACTTTGTATTCCTCTTGCAGCTCCTGGTTTGGTAGGTGCTGCTGGCCTCTAGCAGCGGTAATGTGAGTTGCTGCTTGCCTGTCACTGACTCTACTGCTGGTGCGCTTACGCCTCCGAGACTCTAAGATAATCCCTACCAGCAGGCGCACACCCAACAGAATAAAAACAATCGCACTCACCAGGATCCCTGCGTCTTGGACGAGGGCCCTCATATTTAGACTTGGCCTGGCGGCGGCCACCACCAGGAAAGTTCTAAAGCTTGTGATGAAGGAGGGGCATGGATGTATGTATGACCTATGATATGAAGTGAGAAGGGGCATGAGTTTGTGAAATGAGTATGAAATCAAATATTCCAGGAGATTTTTAGGACTAGAAGACATATCGCGTTCTACCTGCATGCAGACTGAATGGACACTCAAATTGAATTCGGCTGCCGAACATTCAATGGTCGCCGTCAGAGAAGGCCGTTTAATGTTTTCACGGCCTAAAACCCTTCCCTTCCCCCGCGAGCCATGCTGCCAGCAGACGCCCCGACTTCCAATATCTCACAGCAGTGCGAGCCAGATGACGAGGAGCAGATGAGGCAGCCGCAGCTCCAGCAGGAGGGAGGACTCTCGGGAGAAGCGCCTTTTTTCTTTTCTTCCCCCCAGCAGCAACGGCTGCAGCTGTTACTGGAACGGAAGCAACCCCAGTTACCCCGCGGGCCTGCCCAAACGAATCTCGAAATATCCCCTACTCCGTCCCTATTTACGGCCCGATTGGCATCATATATAAATTGACACTTGTCTATGTGTATATATATACACAGGAGGAAAATCTGCCATGGTGCGGGCAGATGGTAAGAAAGCGCAGACAGAAGAGGAGCTAGGATACCCCCATCTTGAGCTTTCTTCTACAGCAGGAGGAGGGGTAACAAGCGCAAGCGCAAGGGGTTGCAGTAGTAGGGGCATGACGGAAGATACAGAAGAGCCAGAGGAAGGGGAGGCCTATCGGGAATGGGCACATGATGATGAGAACGATGACGACGAGGAGGAGGAAGAAGGAGATGCAGCAGAAGGAGGAGACAAGAAGCCAAAAAAGGAAAAGGCCAAGGGCACCTACATCCTTCCTACTCTCCTAACCTCTCCCACGGGCGGCAAACACAAGCGACGTACGATTGTTCATCCATGGAGTAAAATAAACCTGGCTCTGACAGTGGGCTCCTTTGCTTATGCCGCGACGACCACCTTTCTACAAGTGCCGCTCAATTATTATATTATTCAAGATCTAAAATTGGATGGACGGGCAACGAATGTGGCATCGACCACGATGGTTAGTTTGAATATATATATGTGTGTGGGTCTGGGTGGATCTTGTGGGTGGGAGAGATAAAATAAAACATCCCCTATTGTGCTTATCCACTTCCACTAATTTAATACATGCTAACGACAACAACAGCTTCTCCCGCAGGCCCTCCAGTTGGCCTTTGGTCTGCTCTCGGATTGTGTGCCCATCTATGGACAGAGACGGAAGCCTTACATTATTATGGGTATGTGTGTGTGGGCTTAATATGTGTGTATGTGTCGAAGCGCTTTTCATTCATTCACTTACAAACACATACACACATACACGCGCCCACTCCCACACAGGATGGTCCATGAACTTTGTGGCGATGGCTGCCCTGGCCGCGGTGGGAAAGCCCGGCATCAATAGCCTTTTGTCGTTGGTAAATGATAAATAAAAAAAATGAGTGTGTGCGTGTGTATATATGGTGCTGCCGAGGAAAAGGGGAATTCTCATGCATGCTACCTTCTTTTTCTCCTTTCTTATTCTCGCTCCTTTCCTTTTGTATGAAAAATAACAGCTGTTCCTCATCTCCTGCGGTAACCAATTGGTGGACATTGCTGCCAAGGCCTTGATTGTGCAGCGCTCGCGGCATGAGACGGAGGAGGATACTGGTATGTTGAAGGATTTGTCCTGTTTGTATAAAAGTATTAATAGGGCAGTGCAGGATGCCGATTCTTCCCTCATCGAAGCATCCACCGACTCATTCCCATACCTACTCACATACACATACACACATACACACGCATCTCCAATTTTCAGGCTATCTCCTCGTTGCCTACGCCTTTGCTGACGCCCTCGGTGATGTGGTGGGGAATCTTTTGGGGACATTCTTATACAAGGATTCCTTCCGTGGACATACACACACACACACACCTTCGCCTTCACTGAACCTTGGACAGATTGCCTTGTGTAATTTGTTGTTTGCGGTGTTGTTGATGGGGCCGGCATTATTCTATTTATATGACAAAAAGATATGTCCTCGCACCATGACACGACCAATCAAAGAGGAGCTGCGTGATGTTTGGCGGATGGTCCAAAGGAAAAGCTTGCTGTTGCCGATGATGTTTGTGGCGGTAGGTTTTCAGTGTGTGTTTGTATGTGTGTATGTGTTGATTTATGTGCGTGTCGTGATCGTGATCATGATCATTCCTGACTGGATGAAGTCATTGTCGTGCCACCTTGTCCCCTCTTTTTTTTCCCCCCACTCTCTTTCTCTCTCACGCACAAAAACACATCTTTCACAGGTCTACAAAATCTTTTGGCTGCCCAACTCTGCATGGGACCTTTTCCTTATCAAAGGACTGGACTTCTCCGAGTGGAAAATGGGCATCTTGGGTCTGACTTTCAACATTGTGGGAGCCTTGGGTGCGTACATCTATCAAAATGTCCTCCTCCGACTTAGTTGGCGCGTAGTCTTTGGATGGTCTCTTGTGATTATGGCGTGTATGGACTTGTCGCAACTCTTGCTGTTGTTTGGGGTCACAGCGAAGTGGGGATGGAATGACTTGGGTTTTATGGTTGGGTTGACCGCGATTGGTGGCGTGGCGGAGGGTTTCCACGAACTGCCACTCCAGATCATGTATCTGGGATTTTGCCCCCCCGGCGCGGAAGGCACGACGATGGCGACATTGCAGACTTTTACATCGTTGGCGGTGATGTGCAGCAATAATTTGGGTCTGTTGGCGCTGCGGATTTGGCCCGTGGATGCACCGACCCTGGCGATGGGAGAATGGAGTGGACTGTGGAGACTGACCTTATTGACGACGGCGAGTCAATTGTGGGGATTCGTCTTCTTGCCATTTTTACCCCGAAATGTCCATGAGCAACGAGAGAGGCAAGCTGAGGGAACGGACCGGCGGAGCTTTTGGGGAGGAGTGGCCTTTGTGACTTTTGTCTTTGCGGCCTTGGTCTGGACTGTGGTGCTGGACATGGTAACTGTCGCACAGAGTTCTTGATTAAATATAAATAAATATCTTGAGCTTGAGCTTTAGATGCATGAGTATGTGAGGGCAAGGCCCTTTCGTATCGGGTCAATTTAGTGTGTTTGTTCATGCATACTATTGTCATTGATTAATCCTCGTCCTCTCTCTCTTTTTTATGTCGCGCAATCTTGGTTGATTTGTTGGACACATTTAAAATGCATTTGCAGGTTCCCATGCCTCTTAAGGACGTCTGGTGCCCATTGTCAGCGTGTTGCCGAGCCGACTTCGCAACAGCTGAGAGGTCAACTTCTTCCGCATATGATGTGCTTGTATCCATGTCATTGGCTTAATGGCTGGTTTGAAGGTGTGTTGACAAGCTTCTTCAAAGCCGCAGAAATTTGGCCCCGGCACCAAGAAGGGCGCGGGAGGAGGGGGAAGTTGAGGCAGAGCCGATGAGTAGGCTTAGGTGGGACGGCAGAAATCCGATGCCTCCCGTAGGTATAGAGATTGTCATGTGCACGGCCCACTGGCATGTATTTTTGAAAATAGTTGTGAGAGTGCATGGGGGGGAAGAAAGAGGAGGGAGGGAGGGGAGGAAGGCACGGGAGGGAGGGAATGGAGGGAGGGAGGAGAGGGAGGAAAGGGAGGGAGGGAACCCTCCTCCTTGACGCGCCGCACCTTTCCTCGTCGACTCTGGAGGAGCAATGCGTCAAATGTGCACTTCTTGTTCAACTGACGCCTGATTGGCCGTGTTTCGTTAGAGACGTTTTAACAGACAACCCCGTGCGTCAGATTCCTGGGATCCTCGTCAAAGGGTAACTCCTTGTGAACGAAGCGTCAGTCGGCTGTCTCCGACATGAACTTCCTTTTCCAGTCCTGGACCCATCCTTCAACGATGCCTGCTTCCTACAAGATCTGAACTCAAAATATGATAGAAGGAGATGTCACTATGCCGGTGACAAGGCTCGTAATGGTGATTCAAACCCCAAAAAAGTAAAAAGAGCAAAAAACTTACATAACTTTCTGTATAGCCGCCAACTGGTTTTTGTGCGATTCTGCCCTCAAAATCATCAAATGGAATCACAGGAGGTGTCGTGCCGCATTCAGTGCCGCATCAGCGGCTGCAAGGATCCTGCTGAGGCGGACGACAACCAGGCAGGGGTGGATGTGGGGGTTTCAAGAAAGAGAGGGGAGGAAGGATCAAGGAGGGCGAAAGAGGAGAGCGAAAGGAAGGGAGGAGGGAGGAGGAAGAGGAGGGAGGAAGAGGATGGAGGAAGGGGGCGGGGGAGAGGGGGGAGGAGGAAAGAGGAAGGGTGGGTGAGGAGAACAGAGTATGGAGGGAAGGAGGCCCGGAAGTTTTGGTCCCGGGAGCGGTGCATGGTTTCATCGGTAGGGGGCGAGAACTTCTAGAACGCCTCACGAACCAGGCCATGACTAACGGGACAGCAGTGGAGCGTCTCTTTTTGCCCTACCTACCCATCTTACATGAGTACTACTACCGTATGCACTTGTGGCTGGAAGCACAGGCAAGACCGCCATGACATGACGCTTGATACTGCAGACTGGAGCGATTGAATATCCCCTGCAGCCAGGGTTCTCTCCACCTGCCCCTTGCATTTTGTATAATTTTGTAAATTGTGATACAGGTATGGCAGAAAAAGCTCCTGCACTGTGGTCTTGTTTGTCCTTGCCAGGCGGCTAGATCGTCCTAGACGACTGGGGAGTTCGGTTGTAAACGAAGGGAGACAGAGAGAGGTGAAGCGAGGAAGAGGTCAGTCTCATTTAATGTTAAGCCTTGAGGCTGTTGTCATCATTGCGAGGGCAAACTAGACTTTGATATAAAGAGAGACATTTATATAGATAAAGAAAGAGATATACTTATATAAAGAGGGGCACTAATTTCAAGAAATTAATACACTTGTATAAAGAGAGACACTTGTATGAAGATATAAAGAGACACTAAATCTAAAAGAGAGAGAGACACTCTACTAAGCGGCCCGTGCCATTTCCGATTTTTCTCGTTTCGTTTCAGTGTCATTACTTTATGGGAAAACTTGTGTTCTAGGGTGCTGGCGTGCCAAGGAGTTCATCTCCCTCCCTCCCTCCCCCCCACCCTGTCATCGACCCCGACTGGTTGGTTGGAGTGGAAACGACACAAAATCATAATATTCAAGTTGGTTTTGTAACGGCGTCTGCGAAAGGTGATGCAATGACTCTCCCTCCCTTCCCCCTCCCCCCCTCCCTACTTCCCACGTGCTGAATCTGTACAATTACAAACTTTTCCTCCGCTATCATACAACTCGCTCCCTCCCTCCCTTCCTCCATCCCTCATTCCACTTCTATTAAACACCTTACTTCACTTAAACGACGGTTATCAATCTCTCCCATTCCAGACTCTGCCTTTCCTCCCTCCCTCCCTCCTCCAACCCCATCCCCAGCTCCTCCCTCGCCTCCGCCGGGTCAATCATCTCCCCCTTCCTCCCTCTCCTCCTCCACCCTCCCCATGGGGACCTCCACCCCTCCCTCCCTCCCTCCCCCTCTCCCTTGACTACCCCATCCATCCCCTTGCGCGCGGCCACTTCAATTTTCCGGATGAAGGACACGGGGCTGGTGGAGGAGAGCTTGTTGAGCATCACGGCGCCTAGAGGGAGGGAGGGAGGAGGGAGGGGTGAGTGGGTTTGGGCAGGGCGAGGCATGCGCGGAAGAGAAATAAACGGATGCTGCCGGAGGACAGGCGATAAACAGCAGGAAGGAAGAGGTGTGAGAGAGAGAGTGATAGGGAGGGAGAGACAAAGAGAGAGGCCAGACGACGACAGGCTCGATGGACAGGGAAGGAAGGAAGTCAGGAAGGAAGGAGAAAGAGAGGGGGATAGGGTCTACGTGCCTGCTTTACTATCAATGGAGCCACCGGGATTGATGTGGGTTAAAGTCACGAGCAAGGTCTTACTCGGGTCAGAAGGGTGAGGGCGCATGATATTCCCGGCCAGAAGAATCTCCGAGCGGACGTACCTAGGAAATTAGGGCGGGTATATTGAAATATTGTCATGTGACAAATCAACTTTTCCTTTTTCCTTCCCTCCCTCTTTCCTTCCCTCCCTCCCTCCTTCCCTCCCTCCCTCCTTACTTCTCGCTCCGCGGCGCTCGGACGTGCTCGGCCGCTCTGTTAACAACCACCAAACTGCCGTCGTCCATGTGGCGGTAATGCACAACCGTGCAGAAGTCCCTGGAAAGGAGGGAGGGGGGGAGGGAGGGAGGGAGGGGGGGGGGGAGGGGGAAAAGAGTTCGCGAAGTGGGATGTGAGGGGGGGAGGGAGG